>Ga0208357_1000171_pt1 | contig 51550 bp, 54 predicted proteins | sample NGESurdeep092012_6_FD_184487 | JGI IMG/M metagenome (GOLD analysis project Ga0208357, IMG submission 184487) | Arctic peat soil microbial communities from Barrow, Alaska - NGEE Surface sample F52-2 deep-092012 (SPAdes) | ecosystem: Environmental > Terrestrial > Soil > Wetlands > Peat ...
CAATGGTCATGTTGGCGCGCTTCAGCGCCTGACGGCAGGCCTCGATCGGACCGAGTCCCATGATCTCGGGGTTGAGTCCGCTGACGCCGCTCGACACGATTCGCGCCAATGGCTTGATGCCGAGTTCTTTGGCGCGCGTGTCACTCATCACCACGACCGCCGCGGCGCCGTCGTTCAAGGGACAGGCGTTGCCCGCCGTGATGGAACCGCCCTCGCGAAAGACGGGCTGCAGCGTGGCGAGACGCTCGAGGGTCGTGCCGGCGCGCGGACCATCGTCTTTGGTCACGACCGTGCCGTCGGGCAGGGTGACGGGGATGATCTCTCGTTCGAAGAAGCCGTTCTCTTGGTGGGCCACGGCGAGCTCTTGGCTGCGCACGGCGAATTCGTCCATCTCGAGTCGACTGACCTTCTCGAACTCCGCGACGTTCTCCGCCGTCTGTCCCATGGCGATGTAGATGTCGGGCAGGCCGGATGGCGGCGACCACGGCTCGCTGACGCGCTCGGAGCGCTTCGCCGTTCGTTCCATGGCGTCGGAGAAGAGTTCGTTCGTGGCCTTGCCGCTGTCCGAGGCGCCACTCGCGAAGCGCGACACCGTCTCGACCCCGGCCGCGACGAAGACGTCGCCCTCACCGGCGCGAATGGCGTGCGCCGCCATGCGGATCGTCTGTAAGGACGACGAGCAGTAGCGATTCACCGTCACGCCCGGGACGTCGGGCAGGCCCGCGAGCAGCGCCGCCACGCGCGCGACGTTGAATCCCGACTCACCGGCCGGCTGGCCGCAACCCACCATGAGGTCTTCGACGCTCTGGGGGTCGAGTTCGGGGAGCTTGGCCAGTACCGTGCGAACGACGAGGGCCGTGAGGTCATCGGGTCGCATGTCGACCAGCGAGCCTTTGAACGCTCGTCCAATGGGGGTACGTCCGGTGGCGACGATGACGGCTTCGGGCATGGGTTCCTCCTGCTAGTTACTGCGAGGTAAGAGGGAGCATAACCAAGGCTGCCTCGTTACGACGAGCTAGGAACACTTGAGCGGTCCCGCGTCGTCGAAACCTTGACGAACTCCCTGGCCGGCGCGTCGGCTCAGCTGGTCGGGTTCGAACAGCATCCAGTAGGCGTTGCGAGCGTGCTTGCGCGAACGGTCGTCGAAGACCTTCGCGAGCACCTCGGGATCGTCGGACTCGTCCTCGTGGACGAAGACCTCGAGGATCGGCGTCGCGGTCATCAACTGCGATTGCATGATGCCCTGGGAGGCCTCGTGCGCGCACTGCTTGTCGATCGGCGCCGAGCCGGGCATGCCGAGCGCCACGACGATGGCGCACCCGTCGTGTTGGATCATGTTCATCGCCGCGACGGCGAGGTCCTTGAAGCCGGGCACGGTGCGCGAGATCACGGTGAAGGACTCGCCGTAGCCCGAGCAACTCTCGAGTTCCGCTCGCGCCGAGGCGCCCATGTCGAAGCGAGCGAACATCGTGTCGACGACGCCGATGCGCGCAGCCCGGACGGTCTTGGGTGTCTGTTTCTTCTTGGCCACGGCGCTCCGATCTTTCGTACTCACAGTGTAGGGAAGGTCGGCGCGCCCTTCGTCGGTCATATTTCGTGCGACGTAGTGTTGGCCCAGAGGAAGGTGGGCTATGGCGTGGGACTTTGAGACCGAACCGGAATTCGAAGAGCAACTGGTCTGGATGCGCGGCTTCGTGCGCGAGGAGATCATGCCCATCGAGACGCTCGACCTCAGTCACGACCAAGCGCTGACGTTCATCAAACCTCTTCAGGATCAGGTTCGCGAGCGTGGCCTCTGGGCCGCGCACTTGCCCCACGATCTCGGGGGCACGGGGTTCGGTCAGGTGCGCTTAGGACTCATGCACGAGATCCTCGGTCAGACGCCCTACGGCCCGGTCGTCTTCGGTAACAACGCGCCCGACAGCGGCAACGCCGAACTTCTGGCGGCCGGTATGGAGATGACCGGACAGGAGTACATACGCGAACGATGGCTGCAACCACTGCTCGACGGCACGATGCGTTCGGGATTCTCGATGACCGAACCGGAGACGGCCGGTAGCGATCCGCGACTGTTGAAGACGCGCGCGGTCAAGGACGGCGACGAGTGGGTGATCAACGGTCACAAGTGGTACACGACCAACGGGTCGGTGGCCGACATCCTGGTCGTCATGGCCGTCACCAATCCCGACATCCACCCCTACCAGGGATCGTCGATGTTCGTCGTCGCGGCCGACACGCCCGGCGTCAACATCGTGCGCGACGTGGGTTCGATGGATGACCCCGACAATCACTACGGGCGCTTCGGGAACCACGCCGAGATCCGTTACGTCGACGTGCGCGTTCCGGCCGAGAATCTCATCGGGCCGGAGGGCTCGGGCTTCTTGCTCGCCCAGGCGCGCCTCGGACCCGGACGGATCCATCACTGCATGCGCTGGCTCGGACAGTCCCAGCGGGCCTTCGACATGATGTGCGAACGCGCCGTCAGTCGCTTCACCCACGGTTCGCTCCTGTCCGAGAAGCAGACCGTGCAGAACTGGATCGCCGACTCACGCGCCGAGATGCACGCGGCGCGACTGATGACGCTGCACGCCGCGTGGAAGATGGATCAGGTCGGCGCGTCGGCCTCGCGCGATGAGATCGCGATGATCAAGTACTACGGCGCCGCCGTGTTGCACAACGTCATCGACCGATCGATCCAGACGCACGGGGCCCTCGGGTACTCGACGGACCTGCCGCTCGAGCGCATGTACCGCTGGGCGCGCGCCGCGCGGATCTACGACGGTCCCGACGAGGTCCACCGCCAGACGGTGGCGCGTCACGCGTTGAAGAACTACACGCCGAGCGAAGTCCCGAGCGAGTTCATCCCGGACCGAGAGGCCGCGGCGCGCGAGAAGTTCGCGGGCATGTTGGAGTTCCTCGAGGCCGAGAACGTCTAGCGCGGCGCCAGTCCCTCGACGGCCTCTTTGAGGTCGACGCCGAACGGTACGATCGCCAGCGTCGGTATCTGGACACCGGCTTCGATGAAGCGCAGCACGTGCTCGCGACAGGCTTCGTAGGAACCGTGGATGATCAGTTCGTCGACCACCGAATCGGGGATCACTTCGTTCGCCAGCTTTCGATTGCCTTCGGCCCAGGCGTCCCACATCGGTTGGAGCCTCTCGCCGCGACCGAGCCACCGGTGGAATTCGGCGTAGGCGTTCACCGTCAGGTACGACGAGATCATTCGTCGTCCGATCATTCGCGCGACGTCGGCGTCGGCGCTCGGCACGACAAAGAGTCGCGCGGCGATGGTCTTTCCCTCGCCGACTTCGGCGCGACACTGGGCGACGTCATTGGCGCCGAGCCAGTTGAGGATCGCGCCGTCGGCCTCTCGACCGGCGAGACGTAACATGCCCGGTCGAAGTGCGCCGAGAAGAATCGGCGGGCGCACCAGGACTGGGCGCGAGAGTTTGAAGCCGTGGACCTCGAAGGTCTCGAAGACTTCGTCGATCTTCTCTCCGTCGAGCGCGCGCTTGACGAACCTCAGCACGTCGCGGGTGCGCGCGTAGGGCTTCTCGTACTTCACGCCATTCCAGCGCTGGACGACCGGTTCACTGGAGGCACCCAGCCCCATGATGAATCGACCTTCGGCCACTTCGGCCATCGAGGCGATGCTCATCGCGAGCAGTCCCGCGCCACGCGTGAACACCGGCGTGACCGCGACGCCAAGGTTCAGACGCGGTTCCCAGATCGCGGCCAAGGTGAGGGGCGTGAAACCGTCGGCCCCGTCGACTTCGGCCGACCAGAGGTCGGTGTAGCCAAGTTCGACGATGCGGTGGAACCACTCTTTGTGTTCGCGCAGCGAGACGCCGTCGAAGGGGATCGTGATGCCGTAGCGAGTGTCCATCTAGTCAGTGTTCCAGATGTGCGTGAGGCACATAGCGAAAGAGATGAGGTTGAAGAAAACCGAAAGGTTGAAAGCGCCGGTTTGCCGCATCGAAGGGGCTCTTCGATGAGTACTCAACGGGACCGAACTATGCGGACGTGTGTGACGGCGCGGGAGCAGACGTGTTCGACGCATTTGTAATCAGCGGTGCCGGGGCCGAGATCGCCGAAGAGTCGTTCGCCGCTGCCGAGCAAGACCGGCACGATCACTAGATTCATTTCGTCGATGAGCGACGCACCAAAGAATTGCCGTATGGTGGCCGCTCCGCCAGCGACCAGAACGTCACGGTCTCGCGCAACGTCGAAAGCTGCGCTGAGGGCCGCTTCGATCCCGCCCTCAACGAAATGAAATGTCGTCCCGCCTTGCATCTCGATGGGGGGTCGCGGGTGGTGGGTGAGGACGAATACCGGGTGATGAAAGGGCGGATCCTCTCCCCACCAGCCGGTCCAGTCACTTTGGCCCCACGGGCCTCGCACCGGGCCGAACATGTTCCGACCCATGATGGTGGCACCAACACCAGATGCGCGATTTGAAAAGAATTCGTCGTCGAGCCCTTCACTCCCACCTTCGATTCCGATCATCTGATTCCCGCTGCGGGTGGCGAACACCCAATCATGGAGCTGACCGCCCCCAACCCCGAGCGGATGCTCGAGATCCTGAGAGGGCCCGGCGCCGTAGCCATCGAGCGAGATCGAGAAGTTACGAACCAATACTTTTGTCAATGCGTTCTCGATTTCCTTGGTGTCGGCCTGCGCCCTTGCGAGGCATTAACTGAGGTAGTCGCCACTTCGTGGCTTAGGTACTTTAAGGCCGCGTCGCTCGAGGTCGTGAACCCAGCGGTCGATCAACGTCTCGAGTACGGCGACGCGCGCGTAGTGCTTGCTGTCGGCGGGGATCAGGTCCCAATGCGCGTGGGGCCTATCGGTCATCTCGACCATGTCCTCGAGCGAGTCCAAATACGCGCCACGTTTCTCGCGGTTGCGCCAGTCCTCGGGCGTGAGCTTCCACTGCTTCAAGGGATCGCCTTCGCGGTCCTTGAAGCGCTTCAGTTGCTCCGCATCCGAGATGTGCAGCCAGAACTTGACGAGCGTGACGTCGTTGTCAACGAGCAATCGCTCAAACTCCACGATCTCCTTTCCGGAGCGCTTCGCGGTCGCCTTGTCGATGAGACCTTCGACGCGTTCAACGAGAAGGCGTCCATACCACGAGCGGTCAAAGACCGTCATGCCTCCGGTGCCCGCGATGTAGGTCTGGAAGCGCCAGAGGAAGACGTGTCGAAGTTCTTCAGTCGTCGGAGTGCCGATAGGCACGACACGAACGTGTCGCGGGTCGATACTCGCGGTCAAGCGGCGGATCGCCCCGCCCTTTCCGGCGGCGTCGAATCCCTCGAAGAGCACGACGAGTCCGGGGGCGACGATCTTCGGGTCGAGGAGACCGGCCGTGAACAGGCGAAGTTGAGTCAGCCGGTGCTGAGCCGCCGCGACACGGTCAATGGATTTTGCTTTATCCATCGACAATGAAAGGTCGATCTCGTCGATTCGATTCGTCATGACTCTTCCCGACAGAGTTTCGTCGCTACATTCACGTTCGTCCCTTCGCTCCTTGCAAGATTACGCATCACATGAATCACCCTGGATCGCGAACGATCAGGGGGTTCACGACGGTGGCCCGACGCCACAGGAATGCCACCACTCACTGACGACTACTCAAGTTGGTGCGACTGCGCATCCGAGCCGGTGTTACCAGGGTTGGTCTGCAACGAAAACGGCACTGGCTCCACGTGCTCGAAGCGGCCAATTCGAATGCGGCAATCGCTCAGCAAGATCGCCCCTATCAATGCTTTTCAAATACGCGGCAGCCTCGTTCCGGTCGCGGAACATTGCATACGTGGCCGTATCATGGCGCTCTACTTTCGAGAAATACGCTCCGAGAAAATCCACACCATTCTCGACGCTGAAGGCGGGCTCTTCGTGTTCGGTTCCGACCGCCCTCCATAGTTCTTCCAAATGGGCCCTTCCATTCGTTATGGCGACGAGCCTCCCGCCGGGGCGAAGAACCCGCGCCAACTCCGCAAGTCCCTGGTCCACAGGGGCCACGTGATAGAGCATCCATGCGGCAACCGCGGCATCAAAGGAGTCATCTGGAAATGGGAGGTGGCGAACGTCACCAAGAATCGTTTCCACGCCGAGAGAGGTACTGGCCGCGATCATTGCTTCTGAAGCGTCGAGTGCAATGACGTCGCATTGAATCTCATCAGTGATCCGCACAGCGAGACTGCCTTTGCCGGATCCGACTTCGAGTATTCGGCGTGGAGTAACTTCACCTAACGCATTGAGTGCAACGTCCTGTGGTGAACGTCCTGTCTCATCCGGGTACCACACTGAAGCACGCGTATCCAAGTTCTCAGTGGTGTTGTACTGGTCGCGAACGTACTCGTCATTATCCATTTGCACACGATGACATTAGACGACCACAATTTCCGAGAAATGGCCTCAAGCCTCAGACCGTCGACGGCTTCGCGCAAGTCAACCGTTGCAAATCGCCACCGAAGTGTCCCAATCGACATGAATTGGTGACGCGGGCCCGACGTGACGCGAATGCCACCGCGCGGTGGGCTTAGGTTGGTCAGCGTCCCAAAGGTTCGGTCGCACCCCTAAATGCTCCGTCAACGAGAATTGGGACAACGTCGCTGACGCCAAAAGCAGATGCGTAGCCAATGTCGTCGCGCCGCCCACGTTCGTCTAGTTCTCGCCCAGAGGAGCACCGCAGCAGAACTTCGGCAATCTTGCCCCTGGCCTCTTCCCACGCCGCGACTGCAGCACCGGCTTCGGGGGAAAGATCGCCTCCCAGATGCGCTAAGACCGCGCCGGCCCCTAGGAGGTCCTCGAGCGAGGGCCGCAGAGTGTCATCCGGCCAGCGCTCGCCGCAGGCAATAACCGAGACCGGGAGGGACGTGCGCGCGAGAAATTGAGCCACAGCAGGTGCATTCCTAAGGCACGCCGCGACAACCATGGCACCCGCTTCCGCTGCTAGAAGTGAACAGGTGGAACCATTCGGTGATGGCAGGACTAACGCGTCCAACGTCGGCTGACTTAAGAGAGCCGTGGGAGAGAGCGATGAGCCATCTGTGTGCGGTCCATCGTGAAGTTGTGCGCCAAGTGAATCGGCGAAAGATCGAGCCGATTTGTCCTTCCATCGATACGGATAAACGATTGCTCCCCTGCTAACAGCGGCCTCAACCGCGGTGGTGAAGCGCAGCACGTCGACCACGACAAGATACGACTCAGCCCGGGCTAGAACTTCGGACCCGGATAGGCCCCATTCAAATCGACGGAGATAAGCGCTTTGGGAGGTCCATGGCCCGCGATTCATAAGGTCAGTATTTCATGAAGCGTGAATAGATCGATCGGGTGTGCGAGACCCTTCGCTCCGGTCAGCGGCTCGGAGACAGCATCACTCCAAGGAGTGACTCTGTCCAAAACCATTAGGAATGCAACTCTTCACTCGCGATTAACTTGGGTGAAGTTCCAAGCTCAAGAGAGTGAACTCTCTCCCATCTCGTTCCACGGAACCAAACGTCTTGAAGCCAAGTCGAGAGTGCAAATTGATTGTCGCCTGATTGCTTGGTTCTGCTCGGTAATAGATCACGTCCGTAAGCTGACGCAGTTCGTCGATTCGAGCGATGGTCAGAAGTATTCCAAGTCCTTTACGTCGATGTGCGGGCGAAACCAATAATCCACTAAGAAAATACCCAGTGGGACTCGACGTGGTTTCATCCTCCGATTTATCGGAGTGGAGCGTCGTGTGACCGTAACCGACTACCGATGCGTCAACGGTCGCCACCAGAAATTGTCTCTGAGGATTGGCGAGGTCTCGTTCAAATCGTGACCGCCAGTCTTCAAGGTTGCCAGATACGTGACCGCAGATCAGAACGGCACACGCAGCTATATCAGTCGAAGTCGCTTTACGAATCACCATCTCGCCGGTCGCCCCGAACATAAATCGTGATGTGACGATAAGGCAACCGCCCTCGCATCGCTGCCGATTCGAGGTGTTGCGAGCACCCCTTGAATCCGGGGACGTGCACAAACGCCAGCTGGCGTATGAGGAATTGATTAGTGGAATCTGCTCGGGTCCGAATCACTTCGATTCCTTGAAGTATGGATCTTGGACTTTGTCGTGGAGCGCAGCTACGGATGTGGCGCAAATGGTCGCGACGCCACTTGCGCTCGAGAAGGAACGTATTTGAGGAGGCCGACGATGAGAACGGTATTTGTTAACCACGAGCGTTGTTTTGGCTGCCTTCAATACGAGATTGCCGGTGCGGTGGAGCATTCAGGGAGTCAGACTTGACTCGAGCGTTCCTTGAGACTCAGGAGACCCACAGGAAATCTTTAGCGCGGAATTAATCGGTTGCTACCTACGACTTATGACGCCCGACACAGAATCGGGTATGAAAAGAAAGCACCTCACTTCCTGGATATTCACCATGCTGATCTCGCTGGGCACGTTCGCCGGCATCCTCACCGCCATGGGCACACTCGCCGTGTCCACGGCGAGCACGGTGGCCGTCCCCGCCTCGACGGCGACACCCGTCACATCGAGCGCGTCGCCCGCGTCGAAGACTCCGGTGTCGCTCGCATCTCCGCCCGCCGGGGGCAGTGACGACGCGTCGTTCACGACGGGCTCGTCCTCGTCTCGCTCGTCCTTCGTCACCGGATCGGACAACTGACCATGCCCACCTCGACGAAGCACACGAATCGACCGTTGCTCCCGGGTCGCGCAACAGCCCCGCCCGCGAGCGAGATACGCAGTTCGGGATCGGCGCCGATGCCGCGCGTCGCCGACTGGTTCGCCTGGTTGGGCGGCCTCGGCCTCGGAGCCAGCGCCGCGTTCGCGCTCTCGCAAGATTCCTTGAACTCGGTGACGTCGATGGCGGGGTTCCTCGACGCTATCGGTCGACTGAGCGGCATGGTGGGCACCTACCTCCTGCTCGTAATGCTGTTGTTGATGGCGCGCATCCCGTGGCTGGAGCGCACGATCGGTCAGGACCGGCTCACTCGTTGGCACCGGCGCATCGGAGCGTGGCCGGTAGTGCTCATCACGCTGCACGTGCTAACTCTGCTCTTCGGCTACGCCGCCACGACCAAGACGAACGTGGTGAATCAGGCCGTCACGTTCATCCAGCACTACCCCGACATGCTGATGGCCTTCGTCGCCTTCGGGCTGTTGGTGCTCGCGACGACGTTCTCCATTCCGCAGGTCCGGCGCCGGCTGCGCTACGAGACGTGGTGGACAGTACACCTCGCGTTCTACTTCGCAGTCGCGCTCAGTTTCGCCCACCAGGTACGTACCGGCGTCATCTTTCTGGGCCACCCGATAACCGTCGCGGTGTGGACGAGGATCTTTGTCGTCGTGGCGAGCGTGCTGGTGCTCTCACGCGTGGTGCGTCCGATCACGGCGAACCTGCGCTACCGCTTGCGCGTGACCTCGGTCGAAGAGGTCTCGCCGGGTGTGTTCGCGCTCATGATGCGCGGCCGTCACCTCGAGCGCCTCAACGTCTCGGGGGGTCAGTACTTCCAGTGGCGCTTTCTAGCCCCGGGGCTGCTGCTCCACAGTCACCCCTACTCGCTCTCGGCCCTGCCCAGCCCGCCGTATCTGCGTGTGACGGTGAAGTCCTTAGGCGACCAGTCCTCTGCGCTCGCGCACCTGCGCCCCGGCACGCGCGTCTTCATCGAAGGTCCCTACGGCGTCTTCACCCGCCACCAGATCACATCGCCGGCCGTCACGCTCATCGGCGCCGGCGTCGGCGTGACGCCCCTGCGCGCCCTGCTCGAAGACCTGCCCGCCGAAGTGGGTGTGACCGTGCTGCTGCGCGCCTCGACGCCCGAGGACCTCGTGCACGCCGACGAGATGCGCGCCCTGGTCGCCGAGCGCCGCGGGGTCTTTCACGAGATCGTCGGACCTCGCCAGCGAGTGCGCGTCGACCGCGCAACCCTCGCGACACTCGCGCCGCGCCTTAACGCCAGCGACGTCTACATCTGTGGTCCATCCCAATTCACCGCCGACGTCGTGTCGGCGGCCGTCAGCCTGGGCGTCCCCGAAAGCCAAATCCACCAAGAGGAGTTCGCCTTCTGATGAAATCCCGTCGCACCCCCATGGTCGTACTCGGCGCCGTGATCGGTCTCGTATCGATGGCGAGCTTTCGCTCGACGCCAGCCTCGCTCACCCTCAACACCGTCGCGCCAAACAACACGAGCGCCATCGCCTCCACCGTGTCGAACGCCCCCGCGACCACACCGAGCACGCGACGTGCAGGCTCGACATCACCCACCATCGCGCCGCCACCCACCTCACCGGCCACCACTCGCTCGGCGACCGGTTCGACGGTCAACTACAACTTCGGGACGATCGCCGTCCAGGTCACCGTTGACGGTACGAAGATCACCAAGATCACGGTGCCATCGCTCAATGACGGCGGCAACTACCGCAGCCAGAGTATCGACGCCATGGCCATCCCCGTCCTCACGCAAGAGGCCATGAGCGCCCAGAGCGCGAACATCCAGAGCGTGTCGGGCGCGAGTTACACCAGCGCCGGCTTCGCGCAGTCCCTGCAAAACGCGCTCACCCAGTTGGGTATCTGATGAAGGCCGCGACGAGCGAGACCATCTGGACGATGCGTCGCGAAGAGGAGGTCATGGGCACCGTCGTCGTGCTCGACCTCTACGCCGACTCCTCGGTGACGAGCGACGCACTGGCGCCTTCACTGCGCGCGGCGATCCACGAACTGCACGAGGCCGATCGGATCTTTTCCACCTACGACCCGGCCAGCGCGCTCAGTCGTGTAGGCGCCGGAACCCTGGACCTGGCGAACGCGCCGCGTGTCATCAGCGATGTGCTCGAACTCTGTCGTGACGCACGAGAGCTCAGCGACGGGTGGTTCAATCCTTGGGGATTGGCCGGCGGCGCCGACCTGATGGGCTACGTGAAGGGCTGGGCCGCCCAGCGCGCGTTGGAGCATCTGCGCGCAGGACCGGCGCGCGCGGCGATGGTGAACGCGTCCGGCGACCTCGTTTGCTACGGCGGGCCGCGCACCGGCGAACTCTTTCGCGTGGGCATCGTCGATCCCTTTCGATCGGACTCGTTGGTGGCGTTGGTGGACTTGCACGCCGCCCTGGCCACGTCGGGCACCTTCGAGCGCGGCACGCACCTGATCGATCCCTCCGCCGCTCGAGCAGACCTGCGCCTCGCTTCGGCGAGCGTGAGCGGACCGGACCTCGGAATGTGTGACGCGTTGGCCACGGCGCTGTGCGTGGCCGGCGAGGAGATGCTCGCCGTCATTGAATCGCTGGCCGGCTACGAGGCCTTCATCGTTGGACTCGGCGAGACGCGTCAGTGGACGACGGGTTTCGCGCTGGCCGGGGTAACTGACGACAACCTCTCGGTCACCATGTAGACGTCAACGTCGATGCCCAGCACGGTACAGGCAGTTGCAACGAAGAGTGGCGTGGCCTTCGCCAATGTTGTCACTCTTGCAGTGCACCAGTTCGTCGCGAAGGAGCATTTGCAAGTCTCCGGCGATGAACGCGAATCATCTGTTCGTCATCTCCGGTTGAGCACCGATCAATCGCTGTCGGATGATTGCTCTGATCGTTGAACCGTTACGGCTCGGTATTGAAGACCAGTATCTCGCCCGAGTAGACCGCGTCCCACGGATGTTGATGGTCCAATCTCTGATCGAAGAGGCAATGTCCTTCGTCACTCATTGAGAGCAGTTTGGCACTGCCGAACGCTGATTGCGCGGACTTCAGGCGGGTTGCTGGGCCCGGCGTAGGGCGATCAGGCTCCAGACCGCCTCAACGACACCGAAGGGCCAGGCGCCACTCGCGAAGCCATAGGCGCTGGAGAGTGCGCACCCGAGAGCGAACAGAATGACGAAGCGTCGACCTCGGCGTTCGAAGGCGTACATCGCCATCATGAACGTGAGCGCGACGACGCCGTAAATCGTGACGAAGTTCACCGTCCGCGCTTGGGAAGACGCTGGCCCGTGCGATTACGCCGCTCGTAGACCCACATGCCGACGAGGAACAGCGCCGCGAGCAACGCGAGCAGGACCGCGTATTTCTCGTGCGGTGGCACGAAGCTATAGGTGACGATCGAAGTGCCCTGGGGCACCTTCACGCCCTGGTAGACGCCGTCGACGGTCGTGATGGTGACGGACTTGCCGTTCACGTAGGCCCTCCAGCCGGCCATGCTCAACTCAGTGCGCACGAGCGTCGAGGCGCCGTGGGGACAGTTCACGGACGTCTTATTGACATTCGTCGTCGTCACCGTGCACGATGAGGACTTCGTCGACAGGAACGCTCTGGGGTGGGGCATTCTGTAGATGTTGACCTTGGCGTCGGTGTAGGCGAGCGTCACGCCGAGATTGGTCAGGGCCGGCAGGATTACGAGCGCCTGGGGCAACATCAGGTACTTGACCGAGGCCGCCTCGTAGTTCTTGAAGTGGGTGACGATCTCGTTCTCCTGGGCGATCATCCCGGTCATGCCGTTATGGATCACGAACTGATTCGAGGGCGTGAGTCCCGGGTAGAGCTGGGTCTCGATCAAGTTGGTGAACTTCTTGGGGAACGGTAGGTCGATCGCGTTCAGTTCGTTCAGCCCGTACTGCGATCCCCAGTTCGGCGTCAGGACCGCGAAGTCGAAGAAGCGATAGTGACCTTCGTGCCTTTGCAGGAACGTGATCGGTCCCATGTCGACGTTGACGACCTTCGCCGACCCGCCTCCCGGCACGCCGAACATCAACAGCGACTCACCGACCAACACCAACGCCACGAGCAGCGGCACGATCTTGAACTTCGTCAATCGTCCGAGCACCAAGAGCGCGACGATCGCGATGAAGGGGATCGCGTCGAGGAACGCGTAGATGTAGCGAGCGCGGTGGCCGTAGACGATGCCCTTGTTGAGTGAACTGGCGGCCAGCACGATCCAGATGAGTCCGAGCAACATGGCCGAGGTAGTCACGGTGAAGAGACGCTTGGCCCTGGCGCTCTCGGCGAGGTCCATCAGGCCGAAGGCCGCGAGGAGGATGAACGACAGTTCGCAACTCGACATGATGTAGCGACCGAATGACACGTTCTCGATCAGCGGGATCAGGTTCCAGACCTTGCGCATATCCAAGAAGTCCCACGCGCCACACAGTCCGATCACGGTCCAGATGGCGAGATAGATGCGAAGTGGTCGGAGGCGCTGGCCGAAGAGTCCTAAGAGCGCCAACGCCCCGACGCTCGCGGTGAAGTACCCACCGATACCGCCCCAGACGCTCGCGACGTTGAGATTGGTGAAGAGCGTGCCGTGGACGTAGGGGTCGAAGAACATCTGTATGGCGTGAATCGAGATGTGCGCCGTGCCGTCAATCGCCGCCGTGTGATGTCCAAGGTTCGCGACCTTGGTGAAATCCGCGAAGGGCACGAGGATCGGCAACGACACGAGGATGCCGATGCCGCCGGCGGTGCCGAGGCGAACGATGGCGCGGAGCCTCGAGTCTCGGGGCAACGAGAACAGGCGAACGGCGGCCCAACCAAGGGCGAAGAGACCATTGAAATACGCGACTTCGGGGAAGCCCGCGTAGAAGGCCAGGACGATCGCGATCGCCGCCAGATACCAGCCCCGTCTGTCCTTGGCCCGGGCGGAGTCGTAGATCACTTCGATGCCGAGCAGGAGTAGCGGTAAGAACGCGATGGGGTTCAAGACCGCGTTGCCGATCCAGGAGAAGGTGCCGTTCAATGCGAAGAGACAGCCCGCCGCGGTGGCGAAGATCATCGGCACACCGAGGCGCTTGGCGAGGAAGTACGTCGAGAAACCGGCGATCACCTCGAGGCAGATGTGGAACCAGAGAAGTCCGGCCGGGAAGGCGAACAACAAGGTGAGCGGGAAGAGCGAGGCCGCCTGCATCTCGCCGGCCAAGGGCTGACCGAGCCCTTCGTAGTAGTTCCACCACGGTAGATGTCCGTGCAGGACGTCCATCGCCGAGAGATGACCGAGGGGCTGGGTGATGAATCCGACGTTCGGATCGATCATCGGGCGTCCGCACGTGATGTGACAGATGTTCGTCGAGATGCTGGCCGTCCACCAGATGGGATTGATGTTCGATTCGCCGATGAGATACAGACCGTTGCCGATGAGCACGGCCAACAGGATCAAGACCAGGGGAGTGGCCCATGGTGGGAGTCGTCGGTAGAACGTGAGGAACCGTTTCCACGCTGACGTCACGACTTCAGGCTACAGACTGGATGATTCGAGGGCGATGACTTCAGCGCGGCAGATAGAACATCGTCTCGCCGAGGAGGAGGAGCGCCTCGGGGAAGAAAGGATCCTTGAACGTGCCGAAGATGTCCCATCGGCGGATGAATCGATTGCGGTCCTCCAAGGGATCAAGGCTGCCGCGCGAGGAACTGACGTGGTGGATCAGCTGCACGTCCGGGGTGTAGAGGACGAACCGTGTGTCGCTCTGGGCGCGCAGGCATAGATCGATGTCGTTCATCGTCACGGCCAGGCGCTCGTCCATGCCCCCGAGCGAATTCCAGAACTCTCGCCTCGCCATCTGGACCGCGCCGGTGACGGCGGCGACGTCGCGGGTCGATCTCGAGAACTGGTCGAGGTGCGGGTAGTTGGAGTCAGTGCGCAAATGCTGAGGGTAGGGCGAGATGACGATGCTCTCGTGCTCTCGATGCCCGTACTGGTCCAAGAGACACGCTCCGACGATGCCGACGTCGGGCAACGCCGCGAGCGAGACCATGCGCTCCAGCCAATCCGGCGTCATCAATATCGTGTCGTTGTTGAGTGTGACGACGAATTCGGCGCTCGAGTGGTCCACCCCGCGATTGACGATCTTGGCGTAGTTGAACGGTCCCGGACACGGCACCACCCGATACTTCGTGTTCGCGAAGTACTCAAGTGATTCCGGTTCGATTGAGTCGTTGTCGAGCAGGATGATGTCCCAGTTCCGGTACGTCGTCTTGCTCTCGAGCGCCGCGATGCAGTTGCGCACCAAGTCGATTCGGTCGCGCGTCGGGATGATGACGTCAACGGACGGTTGGGGGCTGGGCACGTCGACCTTCCAGTTCGCGAGACCGGGCAGTCGGCCGGTCTCTACGTTGCCGCGCCATCCACGGCGCGCCAGCGCCTTCTCGGTGACCCCACGGGTGTCGGCGTCGATGTGATCGCGCGTGAAGGCTATTGCCGGTCTCGCCGCCGGCAAGACCAGATTGACGTGTCGAAAGACCGCGTCCGCCTCACTGAGTCGGAGATAGGCGTCGTGTTCAAAGGCCCAACCGGCGGTCGCGTCGAAACCACCGATTTGACGAAGTGCGGCGACGCGCAGAAGTGCCGGACGACCCACGAGGTTGTAACTGAGCAGCGTGTGGGGCGGGACCGATGAGAATTTGAATAATGGGGCGAACCGATTCGGGCCGTTCTCGTCAGCGAAGACGACGTCGTCATCCGCGCTCGCGTGGTTGAAGAGCGCGAGCAAGGTGGTAGCCCGTTGCTCGTCGGAGCTGGTCGTGTCGCACAAGAAGATCCACGTGGCCGTCGTCGTGGTGAGCGCCTCGTTGGCTGCGCTGATCGCGCTCGGCGCGGACCCTCGTTCATCGACGGCGACCGTGGTCAGGTCGTCGATCGATACCTCGTAGGAGGCGAGGTTGATGAATCGAATGGCGGTCTTGGGCGAGTAGTTGAGGGGAAAGACCTGCGACTTGTCCTCCGGTACTGCTTCGCTGGCGAACTGTGCGGTGGCTTTGATCGGCTCGTAGCGTCGCGACGCGCGCAGTCGGCGACCCACTTGGAGGATCGGGCGACCGAATTTTCGAGCGATTCGGTAGCGTCGCGTGTCCTCACCGAGGAGTTCACCGAGCATCCGTTGCCACCACTTACCGGACATCGCGCGCATGTCGTAGTGAAAGGCGGCCCAGCGGCGCTTCATTTCTTCATCGCTGACGACGGGCTGATCAGACTCGCCGTCGAGGTCGAATCGTTGGAAGGCTGGCACGCGGTCATGCTTTCGCTCGGGGGAACGTCGATCCTGGGAACCTACGACGCGTACCAAATTTAACGTCCGCGAACCGACCGGTCGGGCCATCGGCGGAAGTCCGTTCGAAAGGGTCGAATCGTCCGTCACGAGACACGTAATTCGGAGCGGCGGCATGTTACATTGCCTTACTCAATCAATCAGCAAGGTGATATCTCACGAGAAAGAGGTGGCATGACCGACGTCGCGGAGCGAAGCGAAGATGCCTCATCCCCGAATCGACTGAACGCGGGGGTCCTCGGACTTTTTGACTCAGTGATCATGGGAATCGCCGGATCCGCGCCGGCCTATTCGATCGGTGCGACGACCGGAGCGCTGTTCATCACGGTCGCCTACGGCGGGCCGGCGGCGTTGCTCTACTGCGGGTTCTTCATGTTTGGCATCGTGTGGGCCTTCAGTTACTTGAGTCGCGACGACTCACACGCGGGCGCGGCGTACTCGTGGGTTCGTCGAGCGATCCATCCGATTCTCGGATATCTCTCGGGCTGGGCGCTGATCGTCTCGGCACTGCTGTTCATGGTCATCGCCACGTTCCCGGCCGGCTCCAGCGTGCTCCGACTCTTCTCGAGCACTCTGTACACGAAGACTTACCTGGTGACGATTCTGGGCGCCGTGTTCTTCTTCTCGATGGTGGCGGCCGTCGCCCTCGGGGTGACGGTGACGGTGAAAGTACAGATCATCATGTCGACGATCGAAGTATTCCTGCTGGTGTTATTCGCCGGTTTGGCGCTGTTTCACGCCCACCACGTGACCGCGTTCTCGTGGCACTGGTTCTCGCCGACCATTTTCTCCGGTCACCACGGTGAGAGCTTCGTCGGCGGCGCATTGATCGCTGCCTTCTACTACTGGGGCTGGGACGTCACGGCCAATTTGAATGAGGAGACGAAGGACGCGAAGAACACGTCCGGTCTCGGTGGTCTGCTCGGCACGTTCGTCGTGTTCTTGCTCTTCGAAGTGTTCACCGTGGCTTCCAATATGACGCTGAAGCCCGGGACGCTCGCCAATTCGGGCAACGTCGCTGACTTCATGTACAACCTCGGCCAAGCGGTGTGGCACGGACTCGGCGGGAAACTGCTCATCGTGGCGTTGCTGCTCTCCACGATCGCCACCCTTGAAACGACGCTCATCCAGGTGACGAGGACGCTGTTCACGATGGGTCGTGACCAGACGCTGCCGAAGGTCCTCGGGACCACGCACCCCACTCGCAAGACGCCGTTCGTGGCGACCATGGTCGTGACGGTCCTGTCGCTCGGACTGTTCATCGCCAGTCAGAGCATTGGCTCGGTCGGCAACATCTTGACCGACGGCTACAACGCGATCGCGATTCAGATTTGCATCTACTACTCACTCGCCGGTTATTCGGTGGTGATCCTCTATCGTCGCCAACTGTTCAATTCGGTGAATAACGTCATCTTCATCGGGCTGTGGCCACTGGCCGGGGCCGTATTCATGACGGTGCTGTTCATCAAGTCGATTCCCGGATTGAACGGTGTCGAACTGCTCGTCGGTCTCGGTTCCATGGCCCTGGGACTGATACCCATGGCCTGGTACTGGTACAAGGGTGCCGCGTACTTCAAGATGCCCGAAAAGATCGATCGTCACGCCCAGTTGCTCGCACTCCAGCAGATGGAAGAGCTCCTGTAGTTCGCGACGATTCGCTCGAGCAGGAGAATGGCTATTCGGTGGCCGGTCGACGCCAGAGGTCGATGCCGCTCTCGACGGCGAACTGGTCAATGCGCGTGAGTTCCTCATCAGTGAAGTCCAGGTTATTGAGTGCCTCGAGGTTCTCGTCGAGTTGCTCGACGCTGCTCGCGCCCAGCAGTACACACGTGACGACGGGGTTGCGTAGTGCCCAGGCGATTGCGAGTTGGGACATTCGCTGTCCGCGCTCGTGGGCGATCTCGGCCAGCCCACGCACGCGCGCGAGGTTCTCCTCATTCAACATTTGATTCGACAGCGACGAATCATCCTTCCCCGCGCGAGAGTTGCTCGCCTCGCCGTCGATGTACTTGTCGGTGAGGAGACCCTGGCCGAGAGGCGAGAAGGCGATGCAGCCCACGCCCTGTTCATCGAGCACGTCGAGGAGTCGATCCTCGATCCAACGATTCAACATCGAGTACGACGGCTGGTGAATGAGGAGCGGTGTACCGAGATCGCGCAAAATCGTGATCGCCTGGAGCGTGCGTTCATCGGAGTACGACGAGATGCCGACGTAGAGCGCCTTGCCCTGGCGAACGGCGCTGTCGAGCGCACCGAGTGACTCTTCCATCGGCGTCGTCGGATCGTAGTGATGGTGGTAGAAGATGTCGACGTAGTCGAGGCCCAGGCGCTTCAGGCTCTGGTCGAGGCTGGCGAGCAGGTACTTGCGAGATCCCAGGTCGCCGTAGGGGCCGGGCCACATGTCCCAGCCGGCCTTGGTCGAAATGATCAGTTCATCGCGGAGCCCAGAGAAGTCCTCGCGGAGCAGTCGTCCGAAGTTGGCCTCCGCGCCGCCGTAGGGCGGTCCGTAGTTGTTGGCGAGGTCGAAGTGCGTGACCCCTCGATCGAAAGCTCGGCGAACTATCGCTCGCTGAGAATCGATCGAACGGTCATCGCCGAAGTTCTGCCAGAGGCCGAGCGAGATGGCCGGCAATTGAATGCCGCTGCGGCCACAGCGCCGGTATTGCATGGTGTCGTAACGGTCGGAAGATGGAAGGTAGGTCGCCATGGTGCAATCGTAACGGTCGCGTCATCGACACAGCAATGGAGAACCAGCTGATTCTTCGAAATCTCAGGAATGTTGCGTGGGCGATCTGCGACGTGGGTGTCGACGCGAAGGCCTTTAGGGGGATTTTGATTACGACGCATCCACGAAATACACCAACTCAGGATCTCCTTCGTCGATTCCCTCGAGCAGCCCGCTGAAGTGCCAGCCCGCCTTCTCTAACAAATCGATCATTGGAGCATTTGACTCGTTCGTTGAGGTAAAGATCCGTTGAGTCGACGACATCTCGAGAGCTCTTTGGAGCAACAAGCTCGCCACGCCACGACGTCGATCGCTGCTCACCACCGCCAACAGCTCCACAAAGTCACGTCCAAAGAATGCGTGGTCACGAAGGACCGCGTAACCCAGCACACGTGCTTCGTGCTCGAAGAGAATGACCTCGCCCGATTGCACACGTGCCGTGAGCAGTGCACTGCGCTCACGGCCGACGGGCGCGGCGCGCTCAACTTCCAGCACCGCGTCAAGGTCCTTTGAAGATGCTCGGCGCGTGGTGCCCTCGATGTCGGTCACTGGTTCAGTCTCCCTTCAGCGCGAAGACGATGTGACGACCGTCGTTTTCTCCGTCGTACGACCCCTCAGGCGTAGTACCACCAAGTCGTTTAGGCGGTTACCCACATACTTTCGCTCGCCAACATCGTCGTCGCATTTGCGGGACGGGTGGCCGCGAAGACCCGACGGCGTTGTTAGCGCGCCGAATAGTGCGTCGACGCTGAGGAGTCCGACGAGACGCATTGAAGCGACTCGGCCAAGTGTCGTTGAAATCGTGGTGACTAGGTTGAATGAATATGGCGAACCTTCGCGCGTCGAGCGACGCACTGCTGCGTCGAACGCTTGGGTTGGAATATTTCACGATTGCCTTCGGGTGCGCCGAAGCCATTGGCGCGTTGGTAAGTGGCATCGTCGCCGGATCGGTGGCCTTAGAGGCTTTTGGCGTCGATTCCTTGATCGAGATCGTCAGTGCGTTCATCGTCCTGGGCGAGTTGAGGATGTTGGCGATCGGGGGAACGCCCGATCCTCGACGTCGACACCGCGACCACCGGGGGCTCGCGCTGTTGTTCTTCGCGCTCATCGCCTACGTGTTGACCTCGGTCGTCGTGGCGTTCGTGCGCCGCGAGCACGCGAGTGAGAATGCGCTTGGCGTCGCAGTCTGCGTAGTGTCACTGTTGGCAATGGCCGCGTTGGCGAGGATGAAGCGGTCGTCGGCCGCGAGGCTCGCCACCGCGCAGTACGCCGCGCTGTCTCGACTAGTTCGGGCCGATGCCGCCGAGACGATGATTTGCGGGGTCTTGGGTCTCAGTACTCTGCTGGGCGTCGCGTTGACGGGCTCACTCGGTTGGTGGTGGGCGGATCCGGTGGCGAGCCTCGCGGTCGTTTACATCGCGGCGCGCGAGGGCCGCGAGGCGTGGAATTGCGAGGTCGTGTAACAGCGGATGTTGCGTCGGTCGCGACGGGCGAGTCTCGTGATGTTGGCACCCAACAATGACGAGAGATACTTCGGTTCATTGGACGCTCGGCGATCGTGATCGTTGACGGCGCGAATCGTCGTGAATTCACCTCGCGGCAACGGAAGGTACATCGTGCGATGGCTAGCGTGACGCAGGTGAGCATGGTGTTCGACGATGACTCTTCGACGGCCTGGAACGAGATGTTCAGTGCCCCCGGTAGTCCGCGACCGATCTATCAGCGGCTCTTCGCTGAGCTCAACCGTTCGTCTGGACCGGCATGGATCCCACCAACGGAATTCCCGAAACAGAGCGCCACATCATCGTGGGTAATGGTCGCGACTACGACGACGTCGCACCCTTGAAGGGCGTGTACCAGGGTGCGCCGTCTTCGAGTCTGGGCGTCATCGTCGAAATGAGTCGGACGCACTAAGGCGAGACTACGGCCGAGCGAAGCTACCGCACCGTCAGGTCAATAAGAGGGTTCATATTCGGTCGGAGAGCCCGAAGGATCCGGACCAGGTCGGCCGCCGGAATGCTCACGCAGCCGGCCGTGGGTTGACCGCTCGAGACGTGGAGAAAGATCGCCGACCCCTTCCCTGGGACGACGGGATGGCGGTTATAGGCGATGACCGCAAAGTAATCGTAGGACGGCACCGTCTGCCACAGGGCCTCGGAGCCACCACCAAAGTTGGGCTTCGTGCCACAGGCCACGTGGACGAAGTGGTTGTAGAGCGCCGACGTCGACTGTTCGTCCCACCAGTCGCCGCAGACGAGGTGGTGGTACTGATAGGCGACACCGGGATTCGGCAGCACACCGTACATCGTGGACTGGAGGCCGAACAGTCCTATCGGCGTGGTGTCGTCGCCTTCGTGGTGGTGAGACGAGAGGCCATTCGCTCCGACGAGGGCCGAGTACGGACCGCCGACGAGATGGAAACAGCCGCCCCGGCGAACGAAGAACTCCAACGTGGCGCTTTGGGATCGTAGCGCTGGGGCCACCACCGTAATCAGTTGTCCCGATTTCGACGCGCCAGGGATCGAGTCAGCGACGGCGCTGCACGACGACGCGGTGCGTTGACGTTCCACCGCACCGGCGCTACGCGGAAAAGTCGGCGCAGTCGTCAGCACCATTGCCAGGACGAGGGTCCGGGTCAGCCGCCGGTTGAGGAGAAGTGTTGGTAGTCCGGTCCTGCGCTCCATCGTCCTCCCCACCACCAGCCTACGGAAGCGAAGGCGTCATTGAGAACGCCACCCACTTCGGCCATACCCGCACGCACGTCACTGCGGTTGACGTACGCCTTGCCGGCGACCGGTTGCGCGACGCCGTTGAAGACGTAAGGATTCTGCACGGGGTTGACGTCGATCGCCTCGCCGTAGGCGTGGACCGACCATTGCTTGGGTCCCGACGTCACGGCGTCGCGACAGTTGAAGCCCGACGTGTTGTCGGCCGCCATCGAGGCGGGGTCCTTGCCCCGGAAGTTCGACTCGGGGACCATTGAGTGAATCGGAAATCGTTTCGCGTAGAGCGTCGCGAAGACCCGCACGACCGAGGTCACGACCGACGCGTTGACGACCATCGTGCCGACACGCGAACGCTGGTCGAAGCCGACGTAACGAAGGTGCACAAGACGAAGTTGGCTCGGGCCGACGGGACAGCCTGCTCGCCACGTTTTACCGAGTTGGGCGACGCTCACGCTCGCGACGCTCGACGTGAATGGCGGCAGGGCGACCTTCGATGCCCCGCTACTCACGCCGAAGAGCGCCGAACCGGCGAGGATCGTCGCGCACAGTGCGCTACGCGCGACTCGAAGATGGCGCGAAGTGGCGCGCGAAGAAATGTCCGACATCGCCACAGAGTACTTCCGAGCGTTTATCGGCAAAATTGCGCTCGATGAAATGTGTCAGCGAGTTGATTCCTAGGATGCCCTAATGGACTTAGGTATCCAAGACAGAGCGTTTCTCATCACTGGCGGCACCGACGGTCTCGGTCTCGCGCTCGCCCAACGCCTGGTCGCCGAAGGCGCGTTCGTCGCGGTCTGTGGACGCGACGAGGAGCGCCTCGCGCGCGCTCAAGAGCTGCTGGGCCTGGACGCGCTCTGTTCGAAGATCGATGTCACGAATGCTGATCAACTCGATGAGTTCATCGGCGCCACGCTGACCCGCTTCGGTCGACTCGATGGCGCGGTCAATAATGCCGGCCGAAGCGCCGGGACTTCGATCGCGACCTCGAGCGACGAAGAGTGGCGAAGCGACTACGAACTGAAGGTCATCTCGGCGTTGCACGTGGCCCGTCAGGTCTTGGCGGCGCTGGAGACGACGCACGGGGCGATTCTGAACGTCCTGGCGATCTTGGCGCGTACCCCGAACGCCAATACGACGCCGACGTCCGCGTCGCGACTGGCCGGTCTCGCCCTCACGAAGTCGCTCGCCAACGAAGTCGGTCCGCGCGGGATACGGGCCAACGCGATCCTCATCGGCCTCATCGAGTCCGGTCAGTGGGTGCGTCGCGCGACCGACGCGAACGTGCCCATTGAGGAGTTCTACGCGACCATGGCGGCCAACGCGAAGATCCCCTTGGGTCGAGTCGGTCGGGCCGATGAGTTCGCTGACCTCGCCGCCTTTCTGTTGTCGCCACGCTCGAGCTATGTCACCGGCGTCGGCATCAGCATCGACGGCGGGATGTCGCCCGTAATCTGACGCCCCGCGGCCAGAAGTTCGAATTGGCGACCGGTAATAGATTTGAAACGAGACGGGGAGCGATGACCTTCGATTTGGCCCAACTGATGGAAGAGCGACACGGTGAGAACTTCGCCCTGCACGCCCAGTACCTCAACCCGCAGCTCACCAAAGTGGTCACCACGCTCGGTTTCGACCGCCTCTACGAACGCGGCGAGGGCTGTTACCTCTTCGACGACGAGGACAATCGCTACCTCGACATGCTGAGCGGCTTCGGGGTCTTCGCCCTCGGCCGTTCACACCCAGTGATCAAGGATGCGCTTGGTCAAGCCCTCGCCGCTGACCTGCCCGGCATGGTGCAAATGGACTGTGCGCTCCTGGCGGGACTGTTGGCTGAAGCGCTCATCACTCGGAGCCCGAAACAGATCGAGCGACTGTTCTTCTGTAACTCCGGCGCCGAGGCGGTCGAGGCGGCCATCAAGTTCGCACGCGCGAGTACCGCTCGTCGACGCATTCTCTATCACGCCCACGCCTACCACGGCCTCACGATGGGCGCGCTCGCGGTCAACGGCTCGGCCGACTTTCGAGAGGGCTTCGGTCCGTTATTGGCCGACACGACCGAGATCCCATTCGGCGACCTGGATACGTTGGTGCGAGAGCTGAAGCGTGGCGACGTCGCGGCCTTCATCGTCGAGCCGATCCAGGGTAAGGGAGTCAACGAGCTCGACGCGGCGCGTTGGCGAGAGCTCGAGAGCGCGGTGCACGCCGCCGGTGCGCTGTTCATCTGCGACGAGGTGCAAACGGGACTTGGTCGAACCGGCGCGTTCTACGCCTTCGAGCACTACGGCCTGACACCGGACATCGTCACGATCTCCAAGGCCCTTTCGGGCGGCTACGTGCCGGTCGGGGCCATGATGACCAGCGACAAGATCCTGCGTGGTACCTACAGCTCGATGGAGCGCGCGATGGTCCACTCGACGACGTTCAAGAACAATCCGATGGCCATGGTGGCCGGACTGGCCACGCTGTCGGTCTTCGACGACGAGCACATCGTCGAGCACTCAGCGGCCATGGGCAACGTGTGGCGAGTCCGCCTGGAAGAGTTGGCGTCACGTCACGAGTTCCTCCATGTCGTGCGCGGGCGAGGACAGATGATCGGCATCGAATTCGGGCGCCCGACGTCGCGCGGTGCGCGACGCCGTTGGCGATTGATCGAGGCGACGCGAACGGCGATGTTCACGCAGACCCTCGTCGTCCCGTTGTTCCATCGGTACCGGATCCTGACGCAGGTGGCCGCGGACAACATCAACGTGATCAAGTTGTTACCGCCGCTGATCGCCGGGGAAGCCGAGATCGACCTCTTCGTCACCGCGCTCGACGAACTGCTCACCGGGGCCGAGCGAAGCGGAGCCTCACTGGTCGAATTCGGCGTGACGATGACCAAGGGAATACTGCGACGAAATCCGACGTCGAAACGCGCCGCGCTCAGGTCGTGAGTTTCGAACTCAAGAGAGGTGACCGCGTCGTGGTCACCGGAGCGGCTGGTTTCATTGGTTCGGCCGTAGTGCGCGCATTACTCGCGCGTGGTGTCGGCGTCGTGGCCCTCCTCGAACCCGGTGCCGCGACGTCGAATCTTGACGATGTGGACGTGGAGCGCCGAGAGGTTGACATCACCAGGGAGTCGCAGTTGGCGGGCGCGTTCGACGGTGCGAAGTTCTGCTTCCACCTCGCGGCCAAATTCGGCTTCTGGCCCAAGGACGCGACGTCGTTCTACGAGGTGAACGTCCGGGGGAGTCAGAACGTCGTGCGCGCCGCGACCGCCGCCGGCGTCGAACGCATCGTCTTCACGTCCACCGTCGCGACTCTCGGGCTGTGGGAGACCAAGGAGGGTAGAGCGTCAACCGAAGACGACTTCGCCGAGATCTCGCATCTCTACGGGAACTACAAACAGACCAAGTACGTCGCCGAACACGAAGTGCTGCGCCTCGCGGCCCAAGGAGCTCCGGTCGTCCTGGTTCTGCCGACCATGCCGCACGGTCCCTACGATCACCGACCGACGCCGTCGGGCAAGTTGGTCCTCGACTACCTGAACGGTCGAATGCCCGGCTACGTCGATACCGCGATGAACGTGGCGCACGTCGATGACCTCGCGGCCGGTCACCTGCTGGCGCTCGAACGCGGGCGACCGGGTCGAAGTTACATCTGCGGAGGCGAGAACATCACGATGGCCCAACTGCTTCGAACGTTGTCCGACGTCACCGCACTGCCCTCGTCCGATCGTCGATTCCCGTCGATCATTGCGAAGATCGCGGGCTACGTGTCGAGCTTCGTCGAAGGCGACGTCTTCGGTCGAGAGCCTCGAGTCTCACTAGAGGCGGCGCAAATGGCAACGACGACGATGACGTTCGATGATGCGAGGGCGCGTTCGGAGATCGGATACTCGTCACGGCCGGCGTCGCACGCACTCTTCGATTCCGCACAGTGGTTCGTCACGCACGGCTACGTCAGCGCTGAACGTGTCGCGATGATCTCGTGGCACCCGCCGATCGGACTCGAATAGATCACCACAGGTGGTCGCGAGACGAATCGGCCGTCGCCCGATCAATTGAGGTGCTGTGAGACCTTCGGCGCGGTCACGCTGAACTTCTCGTTCCAGTCGCTGAACAGAATGGTCCCTAAAGATCCTTGGACGTTCTGGGTGACTTCGACGGGCAGCGGCTTCTTCGCGGTACTGACAAAGAGCGTCTCTTTGAAGGAAGGCTGAAGTGAGGACTTGACCGACGCGCCTTTGAGGACGTCGACCGACACGCCATCGAGCTTTATTGTCGCGGCGTTGGTCACGGAACTCGTCATCGTCACTTCAGCCATTCCCGTCGAGATCGTCAGTCCGGATGCGACCTGGGCGTAGTAACCACTGCTCTTGGATATCTCGAACCATTGACCACCGAGTGCATTGGCATTCGCCTGCGAAAGTCCCAAATACGAGATGAGAATCGAGGAGTCACCCTTGACGAACAGTTTCCCGGCGACGAATACCAACTTCACGGTGTTGGCGTAGCCGAGCTTGGTGAGAGTTATGGACTGGCGACCGGCGCTCCTCCCGGCGTCAGTGACCTGCAGGATCTTTAAGCCGGACATTTTCGCGGTCGTCGTCACGTGTACCGATTGTTCGGCGTTGGCGTCAGAGATGGCGCTCTTCATCAGTGCGTAGGGCGTCACCGTCGAGGACGCACCCGAGGGGAGGCTCATCGCCCCGACGATGCACGTAATCGCGAGGGTCGTGGAAAGTAGTCGAAGTTTCATGATGACCTTTGGTGTTCGCGGTGTTGAAGGCGCGCCAGTCCCTTGCATCGTAGGCGACACGTTCTTCGCAACGGTCGCACGAATCGGTGCTGGAATCACTGATTCGAAAAGGCGGTCAATTGAGTTGAGCGATGCGAGATCGAAGAAAGTCACGCTCGACGTGATTCTCCGTCAACATGGCGGCCTCTTCGAAGGCCCTACGAGCTTCGCCGAATCGTTCGAGTCGCTCCAGACAGTCGCCGCGAGCGGCCGCTAAGTACGGATAGGTGCTCAGTTGGGGATCGGTGCTCAACTCGTCGAGTTCTGCCAGTCCCGCCGCCGGACCCTGCGCGAAACTCAGTGCGACCGCGCGATTCAGTGCGACGACGGGCGATGGCCACGCCACCAGCAAAAGGTCGTAGAGCCCGACGATCTCGGCCCAGTCAGTCTCGTCCCAGTGCGAAGCGCTGGAGTGGACGGCGGCGATGGCGGCCATCAGGGTGAAGCGACCGGGTCGTCCTCGTCGGATTGACTCACCGACCAGCACCAGTCCCTCGTCAATTGAGTCCCGGTGCCACTTGGACCGGTCCTGATCGGCGAGGGTGAGGAACTCGCCTTCGGGGTTCACCCGAGCGCCCCGACGCGAATCGGTGAGCAGTATCAACGCCAGCAGACTCGTCACTTCGGCGTCGTCGGTCAGCAATGCGCGTAACATGCGCGCCAAGTCGAGCGCCCGTTCAACGAGGTCGACTTGAGAGAGGTTCTCGCCGACGGGTGACGTGTGACCGGTCGTGAAGAGGAGGTGGACGACCAAGAGGACGGCATCGATGCGGCCACGCAGTTCAGAACGTTCGGGGACCCGGTAGGGGATTCGCGCCACGGCAATCTTCTTCTTCGCGCGAGTAATTCGCGCCGCCATCGCCGACTCCTTGACCAGGAACGCCTTGGCGACTTCAGCGGTACTCAGACCACAGAGCATTCGTAGCGCGAGTGCCACCTGGGTATCGGTAGCCAGGCTGGGGTGACAACACGTGAAGATGAGTCGCAGCCGGTCATCTTCGAACTCACCATCGGCAATTTCTGGACCGACACCGGAGTCTTCAACGACGAGGTGGTGCTGGGACCTGACTGCGACGTCGCGTCGACGTCCTATATCGATTGCCCGACGCCGAGCCACCGTCGTGAGCCACGCACCGGGACTGGCGGGTATGCCCTGCTCACTCCAGGTCGCTAATGCGCGCGCGAATGCGTCTTGAACGCACTCTTCGGCGACGTCGAAGTCGCGAGTGATTCGAATGGTGGCGGCCATCACGAACGCCCACTCGTGTCGGTGGGCGTTCGTGACGGCGGCCGAGACGGCCATTCGTTGATCGTCGTGGCTGATGTTCAGCTCATGTCTCGAATCGGTCGAACTTCGAGGCCGCCAAAGGGTGCCGGGATGTCCTTGGCGATGGCGATCGCGGCGTCGAGGTCATCGGCCTCAACGACGTAGTAGCCACCAAGGGCTTCTTTCGTCTCGGCGAAGGGACCATCGGTCGTGACGAACTCGCCCGAGGCATTGGCTCGAAGTGACGTGGACGACATTGTGGGCTCCAAGGCATTGCCACCCCTCAACGCTGCGCCGTGCTTCTCACCAAATTTGTTGTGTCCGTCCATGATCTTCGCTGAGAACGCTTCGTCCGTGGTGGCCCACGATGCCTCGTTCGAGTAAATAAGCACTAGGTACTGCGCCATGACTGCTCCCTCCGGTGAGGTCCCCAGTGAACCTCTCACCATCATCGACGTGGTGATTCTTGTCGAATCGACAGAAACTTTCTCGACGATTCAGATTTTCTTCACTCGTCGCTCTTTGAAGCCGCGAATCGCACCGATTACGCCCTTGATTCGCAACCCTAAGGTTGGTCGAACCCGTCGCTCAGTGAGGAAGGGACCAAAGAGTGGCATCGAAGAAGTGGACGCAGAAAGACCTTCCGAACCTCTCCGGGCGGACCGTCGTCGTCACCGGCGCCTCGAGCGGCATCGGCCTCGTGAGCGCGCGCGAATTGTGCGCGCACGGCGCGCGGGTGATTCTCGCCGTTCGCGACGTCCAGAAGGGCGAAAACGTCGCGAAGGAGTTCGTTGGAATCTACGAGGTTCGCGAACTCAATTTGGCCGACCTGGAATCCGTTCGGAGGTTCGCGGCGCAATGGTGCGGCGATCTCGACGTCCTCATCAACAACGCCGGGATCATGATGGCGCCGGCCTTTCGCACGATCGACGACTTCGAACTCCACATGGGCACGAATCACCTTGGCCCGTTCGCGCTGACGAACCTGTTGCTGCCCTTCATCACCGACCGCGTCGTCACGGTGTCCTCGATCCTCCATCGACGAGGTCGTATTCACTTCGATGACCTGCACTTCGACTCTCGGCCCTACCACGCGATGACGGCCTATCAAGACTCGAAACTGGCCAATCTCTTGTTCACGCTCGAATTGCAGCGTCGACTGAGTGAGCGTGGGAGCGCAGTCCGCTCGGTCGGCGCCCATCCGGGCATCGCGCGCACGAATCTCGTCGCGCACGTCGGTGGCGTGAACGGACTCGTGAACTCCCTGTCACAACGACTCTGCAATGACGCCGTAAAAGGCGCCTTGCCGTTGCTCTACGCCGCCACCCAGGACGTTCCCGGCGGCAGCTACGTCGGTCCGGACGGGATCGGACACCTGCGGGGCTATGCGGTCATCCACAAAACCTCGAAGCGCGCGATGGATACTGAGATGGCACGGCGGTTATGGGACGTCTCGGCAGAGCTCACGAACATCGGTAAATAGCTGTCGCCGTGGCAGGAACAGTCGATTCCTCCGCTGCTCGTCAACACAAGGTCTCTGCGCGTGTTGTGTTCCATTTGTCGTTTCTTCGATTGAGATTTGGGTCTCGGCTTCTACTGTTTTTCTTATTCGTATTCGCCCTGGTCGGGTCGTTCGAAAAAGAGAATGGGTCCGAGAGCCCGCAGTTCCGGTCAGATATTTAGAGTCGGCAACATTTGCCTTCTTATGGACCTAGCAAGGGAGGACCATATGACGATGAGAAGGATCGTGATCGGCCTCGGCCTCGCGGCGATGGCCTTCGGGATCTGGACGCTCGTTCGAGCGCACTCCCAGGTGGGCACATGCTCCACGAGCAACGCCACTGGCGCGGCGTCGCATTCCGGGATCGACTCGACTTGCGTGCAGACGTTGATGTCCTATTCGTTGGGCTTCGTGTTCGTCGTCTCGGGAGTGATCATCGCCATCATCGCCCTCACCATGATCGCGAAGCAGGAGCGAATCGATCTGCACAGCGAGCTGAAGGCCGTTCCTCGAAGGTGGGCCAAGCGTCAGTACGTGGCGACGAGCAATGGTCTCGACGTTCCCACCGATGCTTCGACGCCGACGATCTATATAGTCAAAAACACCTAGGCCACTACTCCGAGGGCTCGCTCCACGGTGTGGTGTCGAGTTCCTTCGGTGATTCTCGCGTGACGTCATCGGTCTCATCTTCAAAATGAACGTTCACCGTCTCGGCGACGAATCGCTGGCTCTGGCGCGCGAGGGCGGTGAGCACCGCTTCGTCGGCCGAGGTGAACGGTGGCGTGAGACTACGCGGATAGAGGTGACGCGCTTTGACGACGTTGATCTCGGCGGCGATCAACGTGACCTCGGCCGCGATTAAGAGGAACGACACGAGTCCCAGGATGCTCCCGAAATACCCGTAGAGCTGGCTCGCGTGGCGCAGTTCATGCCCGACGAGCCACGTGCCGAGGTACTGGAGGACATTCCAGGAGAGTGCGGCGATGGTCGCGCCGGTCATCAGTGTCTTCGTCGCGATGGAATTCGGTGTGAGGATTCGAAAGCCCAGCAAGAACAGCGCGACGTTGACGATTATTCCGACCACGACCGCGACAGCGCGGAGCCAGGGCGCGTGCCCGCCGAAGGTGACCAGTCCCGCCAATGCCGTGGAGAGCACGACGTCGAGCACCAGGACTCCCAGGAACTCAACACCGCGTCCGATGCGACGCGCGAAGCGCGGACGATTGAGTTGAGGGACGTTCCACACGTCGGCCATGGCCCGTTGTCCGGCCTTGGTCACCCCGAGTGATCCCCAGAACAGTCCCACCAGACCGATGGCCAGACCGAGACCCTTGGCTCGGAGTTGTGAGATCGCGTCGTGGCCATCGAGTTGTTTGCCCACGACCGGGAACTGGGAGAGCGCGGAGTGGATCACGCGGTTGCGAAATGATGGATCGTGACTGAAGAGCAGTCCGAGCGCGGTGAAGAGGACCAGCAACAAGGGGAACAATGAGAGCACGCCGTAGTAGGCGAGGAGGGCGGCGAGCGACGGCCCGCGGTCCTCGACGTATTTCTTGGCGACCCCGACAGTGAAGGCGGCCGTCGCATGACTTTGTTGGTAGGCGTCGAAGCGACGAATGAGTTTCTTGATCAGGACCATCCCTTCGTCGTGACCTAAAACCTAATGGATGCCTCGAAGTCGGACCAGACGAGTGACTTCATCCAACGCGGTCGTTCGACCTTTGAAGGCGGCACGGAAACCAGTACCTCGCGAACTTATGATGGGGCCAATGTCGATCGATCTGGTCCCCAGCCCCGAAGCGTTGCCGGACGTCCTGCCCACCGAGCGGCTCCTCGTGAATGGCATGGCCATTCCCGAACTGCGCAGGAACTACCGCCGCATCGAGAACTGGCGCAACGTCCGCGTCGTCACCTTTGTCTGGCTCTGGACCGCGCTTCTGGCGTATCTGGGCGTGCGCTTCGGCCCGTTCGCCGCGATCGCCGTCTTCATCCTCATGGGTCCGATGCACGCGCGATTCGCGATCTTGATGCACGAGTCGGCCCACAAGCTCTTGTTCACCAACAAGCGCGCCAATGACTTCGTAGGCAAGTGGTTGATCGCCTATCCGGCGATGGTGCCGATCTCGATCTACCGACGGGCGCATTTCGCTCACCACCGCGAGGAGTTCGGTCCCGAAGAGCCCGATATGGCCTTTTACAGCGGTTATCCCTGCGAACCGGCTGACCTGCGACGAAGACTGCTGCGTGACGCCGTTGGCATCTCGGGCTACAAGAACTTCAAGTCCATCGTCATGGCGACGACCAAGTCCCAGAGTCGAAGAATCGCCTCTTCGATCCTCGCGGTCCAGGTCGTGCTGTTCGGACTGTTCTGGCTGGGCACCGGCGCGTGGTGGTCGTATCTGTTGTTTTGGTGGCTGGCCTGGATGACCCAATGGCGAGTGCTCAATCGCCTTCGCGCGATCGCCGAACACGGCGGGATGCTCAAGAGCGACGACCGGCGCCTCACGACCCACAACGTGCGCCAGCACCTGCTCGCGCGGTTCTGGTTCGTGCCGTACAACACCGGTTGGCACCTGGCCCACCACGTCGACATGGGAGTGCCGTGGCACAACTTGCCGGCCTATCACCGCGAACTCCAGTCGGCGGGCTACGTGACGGCGGACATCACGTTCGAGAACTACTTTCAACTCTGGCGCAGCGCCACGGCGCTGGCTCGTCCGGCGAAGGCCTGATTCCGCGATTTGCCGATGCACGTAACGAAACTGTCACGGGCGATGTCACGGCCGCGAGGTAAGAATGCGTTCACGAGCGACATAGAGGAGTGAACGTGGGAGTGATTTCGAAACTGGGTGCCGTATCGCTGAACTGTCCGGATCCACACGAACTGGCGGTCTTTTATTCGGCGCTGCTCGAGAAGGAGATTGCCTTTGAGTCCGAAGACGTTTCAGCAATCCAACTGGACAATCTCTGGCTGTCATTTCAACGTGTCGCGGACTTCAAGCCGTCGACGTGGCCCACGAACGAGACGCCGTCGCTCGCGCACCTGGATTTCTCGACGTCCAATCTCGATGATGGAGTCGCCGCGGCCGTCGCCGTCGGCGCCACGTTGGCCCCCACACAACCGCAACCCGATCGGTGGCGAGTTCTACTCGATCCCGCCGGCAATCCGTTTTGCGTCACCACGCTCATCCCTGACTGACGAAGCGAGTCCCGATCCGCTTCGAATACGGGCGTTTCCGGTGAATACGTCGCGTCACGAAGAAACTTGAGAAATCCGCGAACCTTTTCGGTGGTTCGCGAGTCTCTATACCTGTGTACAGATATGCGCAATTCATCGACCCGGGTAGGTCACGTCGGTGAGTGACGCGCTCGACGTCGACGAACTAAGGACCTGGCTCGAGGACGGCTACGCGAGTTCGGTTCGGACCGCGTACCTGATCCTGGGCAATCGACCGGACGCCGAGGACGCCGTGCAGGAATCGTTCCTGCGCGCGTGGAAGTTCCGTGACTCCCTGGCGACGAGCTCGAGCTTCAAGCCGTGGCTCTACCGGGTCGTCGTCAATACCTGCAACTCGAAACTCCGCAAGGAGATACCGCATCGCAATCGACGACGTCCCGATGACGATGTGGACGACGTCGCCATGATCGAAGACCCCATCGGGCGCGTCACGCTCTCCTACGACGTGATCAGTGCGCTGAAGGACCTTCCGGCGCACCTGCGAATAGTCGTCGTGCTGCGTTACTACGCCGATCTCAGTGAACGCGACATCGCGATTGTCATCGGGCGCCAACCCGGAACGGTCAAGTCGCGGCTCAATGAGGCGAGACGCCGTCTGGCACTTCACCCGGCGCTTCAATCCGAGGCTCCGAGTCCCATCAACGTTCGCAAGGAGAAAAGGTCATGACCACATTTGACGAAGAGATGATGAAGCGTGCGCTGCGAGAAGCGGCCGACGATTTTGCGATCTCAGATGGGGCTGTCGAGAGCATCCTCGATGAGGCGCGCAATGCAGCGACGTCTGATGAGTCGCCGCCGATTCGCGCGTTCATTCGTCGCAACGGTCCAGTTCGATCGACCATTCTGGCGGCCGCTGCGTGCGTCGTACTTCTGGCCGTCGCCGTGCCGCTCTTCAACTCCGAAGGGACCGCGAAGAAGAACGTTCCTACTGCAATAAAATTCGCGGCGCTGCCGAGGGTTGGTACCCACGGTGGGTCCGGTGCGGTCATAGCGGGAACCGGAGAATCTAGCCTGTCCGGACAAGTCGCGGCCGCGGGAACGTCGTTGTCGGTCCCCGTGGGCAAGACCGTGCAGAAGGCGAATGCGACGTCGCTGGACGGCTCGCTGCGCGTAGAAGAGGTCGGGACGATTCAACTGTCCGTCGGCGCCCGGCACTTTCAATCGGCGCTCACGCAACTGACCGATTTCGCCACTACTGACGGGGGATTCGTTGCCAGCACCCAGTCGCACACAGGCACCAAAGCCTCACATTCGTACTCGACCGGGACCATCATCCTTCAAGTCCCCGAGCGCAATTTCACGATGCTCGTCGACCAGATCCGCCACGCCGGCGATGCGACGTCGGTCGCCACTTCGGCGACCGACGTCACGGGGCAGTACGTTGATCTTCAAGCGCGAATCAGCGCTTTGCAGTTGAGTCGTACTCAGTATCTCAAGATCATGACCAGGACCAATTCCATTGGCGGGATCCTCTCGGTACAGAATCAGCTCAATACGATCCAGAGTCAGATCGAGCAGCTCCAGGCCCAATTGAACCTCCTCAACTCTGAAACGACCTACGCGACCTTGACCGTCGCGCTGAGCGAGGCCGGACATCCAGTGATCGCTCCAACTCACCCGCGCACGGGCGTCGACAAGGCGTGGCACGATTCCCTTCACGGTTTCGCCGCTGGCGTTGAATGGTTGATTCGAATCGCCGGGCCATTGCTCTTCGCATTGCTGCTTCTCGGCGCACTGCTCGTTCTCGGTCGTGGGACGTGGCGTGCCACGGAACGCCGCCGCGGCGGCATCCGCTGAGAATTTCATCGATTTCTGGCTTCACGAACTCGCATCTCCGACGTCGACGAGCCGCTCGCGATCTTCGAGAATCCACGGAACCGCGAAGGAAAGCATCTCTGGCCCGTGACTGGACATGATGTAGATGAGGGGAGGGGGTTTGTCATGACACTGTCAATTCGGATGAAATCGCTGTCGCGGTGCACCGTGGTTCCAATCTCTTTGATCGCCGTCGTAAGTCTTGTTTCGTCCGCGAGTGCCTCTTCGACCTCGTCGACCTCCGCGCCGAAGAAGAACGGGGCATATCTGTGTCAGGTGATTCCTCGCGTAGACCGTCTCGTCGTCACTCGTGACGCCCCAGGGGGCCAATTCCACTTCACGTTCTCGACGGTCGTGACAGTGACGAGCGACAAGCTGGCACGAGAGGTTGCAACCTCGGTGTGCGGGTTACCTCATATAGCTCACGGTGTCTATCACTGTCCGGCCGAGTTCGCGGTCTCGTACGAGTTGGACTTTGCCATCAGAGGTGAAAAGGGAATGGGTGGTGAGTTGATTGTCGCCAACCCGACCGGCTGTGAACTCGTCACGGGTCTCGGCACTACGAGAAGTACTGCATTGCGTCCAGGTTTCTACCGGTTGCTCGGGAAAGCTATGGGACTCAAACATGCGGGGCGTGTGACGTTCGCGGGTTCCTTCTCGTCGTAGGTTGAAGCGACCACGACGATGCGCGATCGAATCGTCGAGCGCTACGCTCGCGTCATGTCTGGTGTGACCCCCGACCAACGGCCAACGCGTGAGGGGGAGAGCGCCACACAACGAGTGCGCGAGATTTGCACGGATCTGCCGCTCGTGGTCGAGCGCCTCAGTCATGGCGAAGCGTCGTGGTTCATCAATGACAAGAAGAATGTCGTCGCGATGTCCGACCATCACCACGACGATCGGGTCTCGGTGACCTTCGCCGCGAGTGCCGGGGTGCAGGAGTCCCTGATCGACGAGGACGCCGAACGATACTTTCGCCCTCCGTACGTCGGGGGGCGGGGATGGGTCGGCGCCTATTTAGATGGCAACGATGAACAAAATGAGCCGCAGTGGGACCGGCTCGCAGATCTGATCGTCGACGCGTGGCTGCTCGTGGCGCCGCCGAAGATCCGCCTCTTGCTCGAGCCCGAGAAGTGATGCCGGATCGTCAGGTGGAGCGGCGCTTCGCTTCGGGCACGTAGTGACGATCGCCCGAGGTGTCGAGCCACACGCGCATCACTCGATTCGTCGAGGGGTCGTTGAAGAGTTCCTCAGTGCGCTTCCAATCGGGGCTGGGCTTGTCGGACTCACCGTGGCGTCGAAGAGTAATGCTCAAGATCGCGCAAATGACGAGAACCAGCAGAACGATGGCCCAGACGAGACTCATGGGCTGACTAGGCGGACTTTCGGAACGTGACCACGGTGCCGTAGGCGACGATCTCGGTCAGAGTCTGTCCGACCTCGGAGGAGTCGAAGCGCATCGAGATGATCCCTTCGCCGCCCACGAGCTGCGCGTTCTCGATCATCCGGTCGAGGGCGTGACGGCGACTGTCCTCCACCAATCGGGTGTACTGCTTCACCTCACCACCGGCGAGCGATTTGAAGCCCGCGCCGATGTTGCGAGCGATGCCCATGGAGCGCACCACGACGCCGAACACCATGCCGAGGCTGTGCTCGATCTCGTGGTCGGGAAAGACGAGCGCGGTCGTAATAGGGAACTGCGAACCACCGGGTTCGCCGTAGTGCGGCGACTGGTCGGACATCGTATTCCTCGATTCTGAGGGACCGAAAGGTTCCATCAATCCGACACTACTGCGGGTCCGCGAGCGCCAAACTGGAGAACCGCAGTCGCGATGTGAGGTCCTTGCTCGCTCTTCGTGCGTAGCATGGTCACGATTCGAGCGGAGGAAGCATGGAACTACGAGTATTCACCGAGCCCCAACAGGGTGCGACCTACGAGGACCTCTTGCGCGTCGCACTCGAATCCGAGCGACTCGGCTTCGGCGCATTCTTTCGCTCCGACCACTACGTGCACATGGGGTCGGGTTCGGGACTACCGGGACCGACCGACGCGTGGATCACGCTCGCCGCACTGGCTCGTGAGACGACGACCATCCGTCTGGGCACATTGATGAGTGCCGCGACGTTTCGACTCCCCGGTCCGCTGGCCATTTCCGTCGCCCAAGTGGATGAGATGAGCGCTGGGCGTGTCGAGTTGGGCATCGGGACCGGTTGGTTCGCCGAAGAGCACGCCGCCTACGGCATCGAGTTCCCCGCCCTGGGGGTGCGCTTCGATCGGCTCAGCGAACAGTTGGAGATCATCTCCGGTCTCTGGGCGACACCATCAGGCGAGACGTACTCATTTGCCGGTGAGCACTATCAATTGACGAATAGCCCGGCTCTTCCCAAGCCGGTGCAGCGTCCCCGACCTCCGATACTGATCGGTGGCGGCGGCAAAGTGCGTACGCCGAAGTTGGCCGCGAAGTTCGCACAAGAGTTCAATATGCCCTTCAACAGCCTGGAAGCGACGTCGTCGCAGTTCGAACGCGTGCGAGCGGCGTGTGACAATTCAGGACGCGGTCGCGATTCGATCATCCTCTCGGCCGCACAAGTTCTCTGCGTGGGCGAGAACGAAGCGGAGATCGAGCGTCGAGCGTCGAACATCGGTCGCGAGGTTAGCGAACTTCGAGCGAATGGTCTCGCGGGCACGGTCGATGAAGTCATCGAGAAGATTCAGTCGTTCGCCGCCGTCGGTGCGAGTCGGATGTATCTCCAGGTCCTGGATCTGTCGGACCTGGACCATCTGCGCCTGGTGGCCGAACAAGTCCAAGCTCACGTCGCATAGTCGCGCTTGGCGGCAGTATTGCCTTCGTGACTACGCACGAACTATGGCCATGGCAGTTGGCCCGTGGACCGATTAATGGGATACGGGCTCGTGCGAAAGCATTTGATTCTTCGCGCTCGTGATCGCCAACAGCAGAAAGAGTGCAGTCGGCGCAATGAACGGACCGATGGACAACGCCCCGAGTACGATGAGCAGGGCCAACAGTCCAAACACGATCCACACGAGAACGCCGACGCCTGGTCGTTGGGCACGTTGCCGGTGCCACAGCGCGAGTGCCACAACGACGACAGCGGCGAACGGCAACAACAAAGGAGCCAGAACCTTGAGGCCGTTTTCCTGGACGAGCGTGAGTCCCGGACCATTCGACGAGGAGTGACTCTTGACGAAGAACCCGGCCGCCACGAGACCGAGACTCGAGAGCGCGGCCAAACCCAAACCGAGAACCGTCCAACCGCCGAGTCGGCGTGAATCGAAACGGTCCATGCGCCCAACCTATGGCGCTTTCACGCGGCCAAGAGCGTGGTTTACTCCGTCGTGTCGACGATGAGCACCGAACAGGCCGCTCCGTGAGCGACCGAATTGGGAACGCTGCCGAGGACCCGACGCACGCCCTTCATGCCTCGGTTCCCAACGACGATGAGGTCGGCCCCGATTTCATCGGCCTTCGCGACGAGGATGTCGGCGGCGTCGCCCTTCGCCCCGTGCAGCACCGGCTCGACGCCGTGCTTCTTGGCGATGAAGGAGAGGGTCTGGAGGAGCGCTTGTCCATCATCTTCGTTGATGACGTTCTTGAATTCGTGGGCATCACCGCCGCCCACCAGCGAGAGCGAATCGAAGGCCGTGACGATGTGGAGCGTGCCCTTGGACATCGCGCAGATCTCACACGCGGCTTCGACCGCACGGCGCGCCGTCGGTGATTCATCGGCTCCTACCAGGATGACGTCGAACATTCTCACTCCTCCGGTTGCTGCGTGGCTCGCGAGGCGGAATCCCACCTCCGCACGTAGAATAGTTGGTGACCACTATGGAATGCTCTGGCACGATCGATCGGCTCCGGCTTGTGTCAAAAGCTGATTGCCTCAGTGGTGAATCAACACGCGCCTTAGAGACCGGCCTCTTCCAACCACTTCCAGTGCATCCGACCGTGGTCGGCATTCGCGCCTAAGACGCCGGCGATCGTACCGTCGGCCCACGGCGCGGTCGGGAGTTGCTCCTCCAGTTGCGCGTCGCTCAGTTCGGCGACGAGCTGCAGCGTCGCGTCGCGCGCCGCGCCCGTCAACGCCACGACCTCGCTGAAGGTGTCGTCGTGATGCGCCCCTTGCCACTTCTCGGTATCGGCGTGGACGTCGACCATTATCTCTTCACGGGTGCGGGGCTGGCCCTCGTCGTTGATCATGAAACCGACGGGATTCGGACTTCCGTCGAAATGACGTTTCACCATGGCGTTGAAGTTTCGCTCGACCAGCGCCAGATGGGCGAAGTGATCGAGCGCGGTCCATCGGTTTGCAGGATCGTGCTGGCTCTCGGTCAGAGGTCGGTGCAGTTGTTCCTCGCTCAGGCCCTCGTATTTGCGAGCAGCCAGTTCCGACCCTCATTGAGCTTGGTCTCGAGTTGGATTCGGTTCATAATGCCCCCTCCGATGGTGCCCACCGTAGAAGACGGGGGACGGGCGGCCGTTTGTGAACAAAAGTACTTGCCTGCTGGCAAGCAACTACAGGTATACTGGTGTCATGTCCGATGCCACGAGAGAACCGACCGAGAAGGAGCGTCAACTCGCCGAGCATCTTCGAGTCGCCCTCGGTCGGCTCAATCGGAGTCTTCGACTCACGCACGCCGAGAAAGACCTCTCTTCGAGCCAACGAGAGGTCTTGATGGCGATCGCTCGCTGCGGGTCACTTCGACTTTCTGACCTGGCTCGAGAAGAGGGTCTCAATCCGACAATGTTGTCGCGCATCGTGGGAAAGCTCGAAGCGGCCGGCATGGTCACGAGAACGTGTGATCCGCACGACGCTCGGGTGATCCACTTGGCCGCGACGCCAGAGGGAATCGCCCTACGCGAGACGATCCGTGGTGAGCGCACCGACGCATTGCTGTACGCCCTGCGCAACCTCTCCAAGGAGGAGAAGCAGGCACTCAGTGCGGCGACACCGGCGCTCGAGGCCATCGTCACCACGCTCCGAGAGCGCGACCAATGAACGTCAAAGTATTGGCGCGACGAACGTTCTCGTCACTCTCGAACCACAACTATCGCAAGTACTTCCTGGGTCAGACAACGTCGCTCGTCGGTACGTGGATGCAGATGACCGCTCAGTCGTGGCTGGTCTTCACCTTGACCCACTCGGCGACGGACATCGGATTGGTCGTGGCCCTACAGACGCTGCCGGTCCTCCTCCTCGGTCCCTACGGGGGAGTGGTCGCCGACCGCGTCGACAAGCGAAAACTCATGATCGTTTTGCAAACGGCGATGGGCGTCCAAGCGGGGATCCTCGCGGTCCTGGCGCTGGCTCACATGGTGACCTACCTGGACGTCTGCATCTTGGCGATCGTGTTGGGACTGAATAACGCCTTCGAGAACCCGTCTCGACAATCCTTCGTCCTGGAGATGGTGGGACCGAAGGACCTTCGAAACGCCGTCAGTCTGAACTCGACGATGAACAACGTGGCGCGCGCCGTCGGCCCGGCCATAGCGGGCATCATCATCGCCTCTTTCGGTGAAGGGTGGTGCTTCGCACTTAACGCGGTGAGCTTCGTCGCGGTCGTGTTCTCGCTCATGATCATGGACAAGTCGACGCTGAGCCCGAGCGTGCCGACCGAACGAGCAAAGGGTCAGCTGCGCGAAGGCTTCCGCTACATCGCCGCGACGCCAAAACTGCTGTACCCACTGATCATGATGGCGCTCGTCGGCATGCTCGCCTACGAGTTCCAGGTGACCTTGCCGGTCGTCGCGGGACGGATCTTCCACGGTAGCTCCGAGGTCTACGGCGTGATGATGGCGTCGATGGGCGTGGGGGCGGTCATCGGTGGACTCTGGAGCGCGTCCAAGGGCAGGACGGGTACTCGGGCGATGATTCGCGCGGCATTGTTTTTCGGAGCCTTCATCACGTTTGCGGCAATTTCACCAATGATCGGTATCGAGTTCTTCGCGTTGGCACTCGTCGGATTTGCCAGCGTCTCTTTCTTGTCGATGACGAACTCGACGTTGCAACTGGAAACTGATCCTCAGATGCGCGGACGAGTCATGGCACTATGGGCAGTCGCCTTCATGGGAACGACACCGATCGGTGGACCACTCATCGGTTGGATCATCAGCGAAACCAACGCACGAGTGGGACTGGGTGTTGGCGCGGCGTCGTGTTTCGTCGCTGCAGCGATGGGCTGGTTGAGGGTACGCCATTACCGAGCACGCGAAGCGTTGGCGGCTTCGTTCATCGTCGAGACGACGGTCAACGACACGATCGTCGTGGAGTGACCTAGCTGTCCTTGATCATGAGATCGAGTAGCGCGTCCTTGATCGCGGGACGACTGGCGAAGACGAGCAAGAGTGCCGCCTCGCGAGTCGTACGCTCGGCGATGTCGCCCTCGATCGCCGAACGGCTTCCGCGCGATATTGCCAGTGCATGAGAAGCGCGCACTGCGAGTTCGGCCGCCCGAGCGCGGGCAACGGCAATGTCGGTTGTCTCGAACGAGTTGAGGTCGTCTCGGCATCGACGCAATTCGTCGTCCAACGAAGTTGGACTGAGGAGTTCACAACATCGACGGGCAATACCCAATGCGAGCGAGCCATTAACTCGAAGCCCTTCGGGTCGTTCAATTCCCGGTGCGTACGGCTGACTCCCGACATACCGACTCTTGGGAATATGGCATTCATTAAACGCCAATTGGACGGTTGAACTCGCGTTCATTGCCGATAGTCGATGAGGCGTGACTTTAATCCCAGTCTGATCGACGGCGTCAATCACAAAACTGACAACCGTGTCGTCTGAATGGCGCGCCGTGACGAAAAGCACGTCGACGATTCCCCAACCGCTTACCCACGGCGCGTCACCATTCAGTCGCCAACCATCTTTCGTTTCGATTGCCTTTAGAAGAGGGGGGCCCGGGAGCAGCCCGCCAAGTGCAACGCCGCCCTTGACTTGTCCGCTCACGGCGAGGGGCAATAATTGACGAATCCCTTCAGGCGCTGCAGGATCAAGAAGGGCAGCCAGCAGCCTGAAATGCTGGATCCAAACGAAGGTCGTTGTCAGACACGCCGATGCGAGCTGCTCGACGACTGTGCAAACCACTCCGAGATCGAGTTCGAGTCCACCGATGGAAGTCGGAGCGAAGGCTCCGTAAAGACCGGACTCGGCGAGGACGGTGAATTGTTGACTCGACAGTAGATCGGCGGAGTCCACTTGCTCTGCGCTGGCTTCAAGAAATTCTGAAATAACAGCTAATCGCGTTTCAAGTTCGTGTGTCATTGACATTCCTAGAATCATTGCTCATTTCCCTCAGAGGTATCGGCGAGAGGATTCCGAATGAACTGCCACTTCATTCGTGCAGGATGACGGCATAACGCGCTCAATTGTGGATTCAAGAATCGGGTTCGAGGAGAATGAAGATCGAGTCTGAATCTCGAAATCTCAACATCCATTTTGTTGCCGAGTCGCTATCGGCGAATGACGTATCTTGAAGAATTCGTCAAAGTCGGTGGGCCCGCTCCGAATCGCGAAGAGCAATTCGCCACCCGCGCGCTCGGTACGAAAGCCGAGGCGGCAACGTCATCGGCATCGTGCACGGCTGGAAGAGCATCTTCAATTAATTGCTCACAATTACTGGAGCGAAACCTGACCGCCCGTGTGCGCCAAGAGAAACGTCTGATTCGGGGAGATATTTCGAATAATTTCAAGACGTGTCACTCCACTTTCGCCGGGCGGTACGTGCGTGATCAATGTTTGAGTCGCTGACAACACTTCAGCCATAAATCCGACTTCGCGAGCATCAAGGTGAAACTCTGATCCACCGTCATCGCGCCGCTCTAGGGTGCATTCCACTATGGCCAGATCTGGGCGGATGAAACTTGATGGAATTGACCACGATGGTCCGGTGTCGGCGCAGTAAGTAATACGACAGCCACTGATTGAAACGCACACGGCGAGTGTTGGCATCTGGTGAGTCGTCAGCGAGAATTCTGCTTCTAAGTTGGGCAGTTCTAGTCGATTATTTTCACTAGCGAATATCAAGGCGCGCTCGGGATGCAGATCCTCGACCTGCCCGATGCATGCCAATGTCTGTTCGGAGGCTATAAGTCTGGGCCGATCCCGCCATACCGCTCTCGAGTCCATGAATAGTTCAATATCCGCTGCGTGGTCTCCGTGCGCGTGGCTCACAAAAATGGCGTCGAGTTGAATGTCGGGGGAGAGTTCTAAAAATGACTCAAACGATCCAAAACCGCAGTCGAGCAATAGCGCCGCTGGATCAGACTCAATCAGGTAGCTCGAGCAAGGAAGTTGCAGGACTTCGTCGTACATTGATCCAGCGCAACCGATCATTGTCACTCTGACCGCAGAACCCGACTTACTGGCCATAGGTCAAATTACTCGGAGAGAGCTTCGTTCAGGAATTGCGAATTGAGCAGTCTCCAATGCGGGATTACACTCCAGTCGCGCTGGGCCTTCGAGTCAATCGGATTTCGCAATTGTCGTTGAAATCTGTCCTTGAGTCCGTCCTTTTTTAGAACGCGTTAGCCCAAACGTGGCCCGGATGTACTAATTCCAGATTCACTCGAAGCCAGTCAATCTGTTGAGGACTAAGCAATGGGAGAACTCCTTCAAAATCCATCTGATCCTTCTCACGAGGGCCCTTCGCCTTAAACAGTAACACGACCTCAGGTGACATGTAGGGAATCCCTTTTCCTGAGTAACAAATTAATTCCTCATACGGCAGTCGAATTCTCTCGTCACGGCGACATATCCACTCCGAACCGTTATGCGGATCCCGGAAGACATCGAGATGATAGACGCCAGTCTTGGAGTCGCGGAGCCAGGTTTGAAAAGTGGACGCAAATGCATCGCTTGCCAGTGGCCACCGTCGACCGGAATCAACGACGTCAAAGTCGTATTCGGCGAGAGCTTCTCGTATCTCCGGAAAACTCTTTGCGGGTACACCAATTTCAATGTCGTCGTGCGGCCGAGTCTGTCGGCCCACAAAGAGATCGAGCGCCCAGCCGGCGACGACGTACCATCGCGCGCGGGTTTCAGAAAGACGCGACGCGACTTCTTCGGGAGCCCAGGGCTCCCAGGCAACATTCTCTCCGAGCAGTTCACCTTCGAGGGCAGACTCCGGATTCATCGAGCCATTCTGTCAGCACTTGTCATTAACCTCCAATGCCTGGTAGTGGATCTATCGCGTCGGGTCGTCGAGGTTATCGTCTGAAGTTTGATTGACTGCTTTGGCGAACTAGTGGCAGAAGAGATGTTCTGCGACGGTCTAAGAGTGTGCGACATGCTCGAAGCTGTGATCGGGCGGCTGAGTAATGGTGCTTGGAGCGTTAAGGCGGCAATGCCCTTACATTCTCGGGCCCTTCTTCGACCCGTGCTGGCTCGTATGCTCAAAAGGACGGGCATCAGGCTATCAATAGTCAGGGAGATCATTCGTCGCATTTTGTGCTCTGCGGTGGCCGTGGTGCTGACCGGTGTACTGACGCTCAGCGTAGCGATGGCGGCAGTCGAGACAACTTCCGAATCGGCCGCCGCCGCCGTCGCTCGGCGAGTTTTCTACCCACCTGAATTCATTGCCGTAAACGGTTCGCACCTTTGGGCGCTAAACAACGATCACCAGTCGTTGGCCGAATTCAGTACCTCGAGCGGTTCGCTGGTTCGTGTCATCAAGATCACGTACCACGTACCATTTATGCCGGCCATTGCCGTTAGCGGTTCCCACCTCTGGGTCACAAATACACTCGGCAACTCAGTCACGGAGCTCAACTCCTCGAACGGCTCGCTGGTGCGTGTCATCAACGCCAAGGCCGACGACCTCAACCATCCCGTCGCGATCGTGGTTGGACGTTCGCACGTATGGATTGGCAACCTCGATGGCAACTCGGTCACGGAGCTCAACGCCTCGAACGGCTCGCTGGTGCGTGTCATCCACGTGCCGTCTAACGAATTCAAGGCGCCCGGCTGCCTCGCGCTTGGCGACTCGCACGTCTGGGTCACCAATGTCGACGGCAACTCAGTCACGGAGCTCAACGCCTCGAACGGCTCGCTGGTGCGGGTCATCAGCGCCAAGGCCGACGATTTCGATGTGCCCGGCTGTATAGCCGTGAGCGCTGCGCATGTGTGGGTGACGAACGAGGCGAATCGCACGGTCACGGAACTGAACGCGTCAGACGGCACGTTGGTGCGCGTTATCAAGACCAAGGTTGGTCGCTTTGACATACCCGTGACCATTGCCGCCGCAGGATCACACGTATGGGTATCGAATCTGAATAAGGGAACGGTCACGGAGCTCAGCGCCTCGGACGGTTCGCTAGTGCGCGTCATCAGCGCCAAGGCCGACCGCTTGGCCGAACCCACTGCCATAGCGGTCTTCGGAGCTCGAGTTTGGATTCTAAATCGTTATGGCAACAGGGTCATTGAGATCAACGCATCAAACGGCTCATTGGTCCGGATCATCAAATAGACCTTGTCGTGGGGGCAGGCATATGTTCTAGTGCCGTGGATTCATCCATTCCTTTTGCCGCCAGAGAATGCTGAAATCGGCCTCCTGAAGTTAATCAGGCGACGACCAGGTCAAGCCGCCGATGCAGGTTGGCATTACTGATACGTCGGGCCACCGACGCGGACCAACTGACGTCGAGCGACGTTGGCAGTTCTTCGGATCGATCGCTCACCAAACTTGTGACGTCGTATCCTCTCCTTCGTGGAAATCCTCGTGATATGTGGTGTTGCCGGTGTTGGCAAGAGCACGATCGCATGGGAGATCGGAAGCCAACTCCAGGTCGCCGATGTGCGACACGCCATGATCGATACCGACGAACTGGATCGCGTGTACCCCCAACCTGAATCACTGTCGGAGCTGGTTGCGCTGAGCGGCAGAAACCTCGCAGCCCTCTGGGAGAGCTTTGTCGCGCTGGGACATTCCCGTCTGATTCTCAGTGGCGTCATGCTCGATCTGGACGCCGATCTTGCGTGGATAAGCGCGTCAATCGGAAATGCTGACTATATCGTCGTTCGTCTTCATGCCTCAGACGAAACGCTAAGGCAACGAGTCGAAGCACGCGAGATTGGCTCTCGTCGAGAGGAACAGACGGAGCGAACGTTGGCGCAGGCGAAGGTACTGCGAGAACAGAAGACGAGACGAACGGTCGCGGTCCAGACCGATGGTCGAAGTCCGGCGGAGATCGCTCAAGAGATTCTCGAAGTTACTGGATGGGTCTCAGTCGGATAGCAGGAGGAGAACCGTCCCAGCAACTCACCGGCGCGCATTCGAAAGTATCGTTGGTTCTTGGCGCCCGAACGATCATTGTGAGATTCTCTCAATGCCGACCACGCGTCATCATTTTGATAGCCGTTCTAGACGTGCGATTGGTCAACCACGACGGCGAACTGCTTCGCCATTTCACACTCGATCCGGCCAAAAAACACCAATCCAGGAAGGATGACGTAGTCTGAGGGAGCTTCAACGCCCAGATTTTCGACGGTAGGCGACGTTCCGTAGAGGTCCCACTCCCGGGCAGGAAGTCAGAGACCGCTTAGGCCTGCGTGTCTGTGACTACTGAAGCCATTCCCAGTGGGTGGCGCGTTAGCTCCGTTACATCATCGGCCGGTACGGCCGGTGAAAACAGGTAACCCTGTCCGAGTTCACAGCCCAGTTCGCGAAGGCGCATGAGTTGTTCGGAGGTCTCGATGCCTTCAGCGAGCACGGTCATACTCAGACCACGACCGAGCTTGATAATTTCGCCGAGCAGTGTGTCGTTGCGTGCGCTCTCGTGAAGCGGACTGACGAAGGACCGATCAATTTTGATGATCTTCGGATGCAGCATCACGAGATACGAGAGTGACGAGAACCCGGTTCCGAAGTCGTCGATCGCGATGCCTACGCCGAGCTCATTGAGGCTTTCGACTACTTTCATCGTCTCCGCGATATCAAGCAGCGCCGCGGTTTCGGTCATTTCGATGATGAGCCGTTCGGGCGCGAGACCACCGTCTCGCAGCGCGTCTTTGATGATGGTCACGATGTCCGGTGTATGGAACTGGTGCGCAGAAAAATTCACCGTGACGAATGGCAAGTCCGTCTGGTCCCCGATTGGCCCCCACGACTTCGCGGCGATGATCGACTCACGCAGGGCGAATGCGCCGAGCGCGAATATGAGGTCACTCTGTTCGGCCAGCGGGATGAACAGGCTGGGCGCAATCCATCCCCGTTCGGCGTGGTACCAACGCATCAAGGCTTCCAGACCGACGACCTCGATGGTGGCGAGGTCCACTATGGGCTGGAAGTGCATCGTGATGTCGCCGGCGCGAAGAGCATCTCGCAACTCTTGGACGAGCGTGAAGCGGCCAATCGCTCGCTCCTGCATGCTGGGAGCAAAAACCACGTAGCGACCCCTTCGCTCGCGCTTGGCTTCATAAAGTGCGACGTCGGCTTCCTGGACACAGTTTTGATCATTGGTCGTCGTCGCATCACAAATCACCAATCCAATGCTGACGCGCTGTTCGAGTTGGACCGATTCAACGATGAATGGTTCCCCAAGAGCCGTGAGCAACCGTTTGGCTACGTCCTCGGCCTCACTCGCGGATCTCAAGCCTTCGGCCAAATAGAGGAATTCGTCTCCACCGAGTCGACTCAAGGTGTCCGACGACCGCGTCACGTCTTCGAGCCGTTGCGCGATGGCCACCAGTAGTTGATCGCCGATGAGGTGGCCGAACGTATCGTTCACACCCTTGAAGTCGTCGAGACCGAGCAGCAGTACAGCGTTCAAACCACCCGTTCGCAGAAGTCGTTCGTGGGCTTGGAGAAGCCGGTCCTCGAACAATGCGCGATTCGCGAGACCTGTCAGTGGATCGTGGAGTGACTGATGGCGAAGATCAGCCTCGAGTTCCTCGCGGAGCAGGGACGACGCCTCGAGGTCCCGGACGTTATCGGCCAGTCGAAACGATTGTCTCTTCAACCGATCAACCAGCCAGCTGAGTCGCAACATGACGGTGGCCCATACGAGGACCGAGATGATTCCTAACGCGACGACACTGACCGATACCCCGAGAGCGGTGGTCACGATAAGAATCGTTGGAGCGACACACCCACTCAGCAACAAGATTGTCAATCGAAGACGTTCGGTCGCCACGGGGCGCTCAACTTCGGCACCAATGGACTCGATTTCGAAACCGGTATTGGCCATTGATGGGTGCAAGGCAGCTGCCGCAATGAGTACGTATTCCAGAAGGTAGAGACCATCCACGGCGTTGCCCGAGGTGTAACTGCCGTGCAGCACCAAGAGGTCGTAGATGAAGTCCGCGACGAACATCACTGACATAGTTGCGGCCAAAAGTCTGAGTGACGAACTCTGAGACTTTCTGAAGAGCAGCGTGCGAAACACAATGAAGACCAGAGCGATGTCCATTATCGGATAGGCCATGTTGACAACGAGCCCGAAGGTCGTCAGGGTCACGTTGTTGACGTAGGAGTCCATCAAGAAGTGCCACGAGATGGCGAGGGCACCCATTGCGACGATCGCGGCATCGGCGGTGTTTTCTCGCTGGGTCGACGAATCGGAGCCGCGCGTGAGAGTGAAGACGCCGAGAAAGAGGAAGGGGTACCCCGACAAGTAGAGAGCGTCCGCGTAGGACGGGAAGGGAATACTGATGTGCAGCACGTTGCTATAGACCGTGTACGCGTCGTCACCGAGCGTAAAGAATGCGCCAGCCGCCGCAACGCAGTACCAGCCCATTCGGCGTTGGGGATGATGCAGGTGGACGCCGATCAGGATGAAGAGGACCGACGCGGACCCGAGAAATGTATAGTCGACGTTTTGACTGGTCGCGTTAGGAAGGAAGAAATAACCCACGGTGAGAGCGGTTCCACCCAAAGTGACATATTTCCACGCCTGTGACTTGAATCTCACACTGCCAACCCAGTATCTTCATGTTGCCAGAATCACGACGACTACAACCTCTAATCAACCTTAGGTCGCCCGTGGCTGCGACACGACCATCGAATAGGTTCGATTGCGGCAGTAGCCCTTACCCGCCACCGTAGTTTTCGCTTGGCCTGACACAAAGTTGTGTCGAATTTGTCGAAGGGACAGCGGTAGATATGAATCCAGCGGTTGGTTAGATGGCGCATGGGCGTGTGCGTCTGAGGACAGCGGCCCATGGGGCATTGTGAATCTTGTTAAGGAAAATGTTAGATCTCGATCACGAAGTGCACGAAGCAATAGTTGATAATTTCGGCGGTTCCTTCAACCCGTAGTCGCTTATTCTCGTCGAAGCTAAAGCGCGCATCCAACGACTTCGCTCAATTTCCAATCATCGCCAAAAACTCTTTGACATTGGCTTGAGAGGTGTCCGTGCCCAGCGGCGCGTTGCCGCCAGCGACTGTCGTGAGCGTGTACCCAATCACCACCACTTCGGCACTACTTGCCTTGATTCCGTCCGGGCAGAACTACGTCACGTCGGTCGCAGTGTCGTGGGAGTCGAGCGGAACGTCGCCCGCGGCGACGGCGCCCGTCACACTCGCCTTCACTGATTCAAGCATCGCTATCGGTGACACCATGTACGAGTTGAACTCGACGGGGTCCCTCACCAGAGTGGGTACCGCCACCACGAGTGGATCAGTCACCGTCACGTTCTCGAGCGACTCAGTGTTTGTCATCACCAGCGCTACGCCACTGGTCACTCCTCCTCCGGTTGTCTCTGCTCACGCCATAAGAGTTGTTGGCGTGGCAGTAGGAGGGCGGACGGTGACCGTCGTCATCCTGGGCGTGGGTTTCTATGGCCGACCCCGTATCATCAGCAGCACGGGACACGCCACGTTCGCACGGGTGACGCACGACAGCGGTACTCGACTAAGCGTTCGGGTAACGGTGAAGCTGGGGACCGCCAGAGGCGTCCATATCTTCAAGATCACGTTGGCGAATGGAAAATCCTTCGACGTTCACTACAGGCAGCGTTAGGCACTTTCAACACCGATCACTTTTCGCTTCGCCCGAAGCGAAAGGAGTGGGTGGGCCAAGAGCGACGGCATGCGCGGCGAACAACGTGGCTCTCGCGGTTCCGCGTCGTCCGTCGTGACGGCTGTCTCGGTGGCTATCGATGGGGACTTCTGGTGACGTTGCTCCTCGCCGAAGGGAACCATCACGAGGCGGTTCGACTCTCCTAGGTGCGTGGGTCTGAATCGGTTGTCAGCCCAACTTTGAACACTGGAGGAACGCGAAAATCTCCCCTCGTGGAGAAGGACACCGAGTTCCAGCCTGAAGTACCTTCGTCTCCTAGGTGGTGACCCTCAGAGTCGTGACCCCGCTGGGGTGAAATGCCTCTTGCTGCGCAGTAGTTGAACGAGTTGACGGACAGGTGGGACCCTGCTTCGGCGTTCATAAGACTGATGGGGTTGGCGAGTTAGGCCACGTTGGCAATGATGCTCACTTCGTAGCCGAGCGCCTCGATCCGACGCTGGAGCCGCTTTGCCTCGATGGTCGGATCGTGTCGCTTGGTGAAGTAGTCAGCCCCCGGGTCCTCGTAGAGCGTTCCGTTGGTGAGCAGATGCCAAGCCACGCCCAGCATCGAGTTCGCCACCGCCACCACCGCTTTGTTCGGTCCACGGTGGCGCGCGATCCGAATGTATTGGGCAGAGAAGTAGCTGCCCTTGACGCGAACGGCGGCGTGCGCCGACTCAATGAGCGATCGTCGTAAAACCAGGTGCCACCCTTGCGAGTCCCGGCGGCGCGGCGCTTGCCCGCAGACTCGTAGCTCGCGGGCGCGACACCGGCCCAAGCACAAAGGTGACCAGGTGTTGGGAACCGGCTCATGTCGATGCCCATCTCGGCGATCATGACCTGGGCCGTGGTCTCAGATATCCCGGTGATTGAGCACAAGATGTTGAGGGCCGCTTCGTAATGACGGAGCGCAGACTTGATCTGTGCGCCGAGCGCAGCGATCGTCGCATCGAGGTAGCCAATGTGATCGATGATCTCGCGGCTCACGGCGGCGTGGTGATCGCCGAAGTGTCCGCTGAGTGCTTCTTCGAGTTGGGGGATCTTCGCTCGCATTCGACTCTTGGCCAACTGGGCGAGGACCGCCACGTGTCGTTCTCCGTCGATCATCGCTTCGATGATGTCCCGCGCTGACTGCGACCACACTCCCGACGCCACCGAGGTGAAATTGATACCCGCGTCTTGCAGGACCTTCTCTAGACGCTGGATCTGCTGACTACGCATGTCCACCTGGGTCTTGCGGTAACGGGTCAGCTCGCGCAACTGGCGGAACTCGGGCGGCGGCACGAAGGAAGCTCGCACCATCCCGTGCGAGGCCACGTCGGCCAGCCACTCGGCGTCGTTGAGGTCGGTCTTTCGACCGGGGACGTTCTTCACGTGCTGGGCGTTGCACAGCCAGAGCTCGTCGAAGTGGCCCTCGAGCGAGTAGTAGACGGGCTTCCAGTACACGCCGGTGGCCTCCATGGCGATGGTCGTCACCGACGCTTCGCTCAACCAATCGACTAGCTCTGTCAGTCCTTTGGTTGTCGTCGAGAAGCTTCGTTTCGTCACCGCCACGCGTCGACCCTGATGGTGGACCCGGCAACAGGCGACCACGGTGTCGCGGTGAATATCAAGACCCGCCACCTTGTCACGGATCAGTTTCATTGCTCACCTCCCTTGAATTGTTGGAAGGCTGCCGGACAGTGGACCAGGCAAAGCGGATGCTGGGGTTCGTGCTCGTAGCGACAATCATTGGTTCCCATCAGTCCACGCGCCACACTGAAAGCGCACACTCGGTTGCAATCGGGGTTCGGCGACTATGCCCGACAGCCACCGCCAGCATTTCATTCATCGTGGGTGACCAGCAAGGCCATCAACGCTGAAATCCGATGAGCCAAAAATTGTGGAGGTAAGGAGATTCGAACTCCTGACCCCTTGCATGCCATGCAAGTGCTCTACCAGCTGAGCTATACCCCCAAAGGACTACCGATGTTACCAGTTGTCATGTGTTGGCTGAGTTCGATGCGACTGGTACTGACTTGCTAGACCGATGAGTCAAAGTGGCGCTTGAGTTCATTGGCGTACGTCAGTCCGAGTGTCGATGCATGCTCGGACAACCAATCCGAGAGCGCGATCGAACCGAAAAGGTTGGAAGGACGCGAATATGCCGGATCGAGCGCAAGGCACTAACTGGCGCCGAACAGTGGATGTCGGATCAGCGCCGAGGATGGGAAGTCCGCCTTGACCGACTCGGTGACATCTTGAACGAATTACCAACTTCTAAGGAGAAATCATCACCCAATCATCCGCTACCCATGACACCTTCGTCATCCAGCGAAGTTACGAGGCTCCGGTCGCACAGGTCGTTCGTGCGTGGGCCGATCCCACACTTAACCTCAATCCACCGTGATGAACGAGCGCGCGATCGTTTCGCCATTGAATCTCTCTCGCTGAGTGCGTCGCTGCGGCACTTTCGGTGATTACCTGACGCGC
>Ga0208357_1000172_pt1 | contig 51437 bp, 53 predicted proteins | sample NGESurdeep092012_6_FD_184487 | JGI IMG/M metagenome (GOLD analysis project Ga0208357, IMG submission 184487) | Arctic peat soil microbial communities from Barrow, Alaska - NGEE Surface sample F52-2 deep-092012 (SPAdes) | ecosystem: Environmental > Terrestrial > Soil > Wetlands > Peat ...
GCCCGCGCCCGCCGGCTGAGCCGGGCGGGGGGCGCCCCCCGCTGAACCGGTGCGTAGCCGGGCCGGGCCGGCGCGGCCTCCGGCGCCCGCGCAGCGGCACGGGGCGCTGGCACGGCCAGCGGCGGGACCGCTGCGCGGCCGGGGCCGGCAGCCGCTGCGCCGCGCGCAGGCGGCGAGACCGGTGCGTAACCGGCCTGGGCAGCCGCCACCGCCGGCGGGGGCACTACCGCGCGATCGGGCCGGGGTCCCGACACCGCCGCCGGCAGCCAGGGCCGGGCAATCTGCTGGCTGCGGCCCGCGGTCTGGGCCCGGCACCAGCTGACGACCTCGGCTGGCGTCGGGCGCTCCGCGGGCTCCTTGGCCAGGCACCGCTCGATGATCCCGCGCAGCGAGGGCGGGCAGCTGCTCAGGTCGGGGGGCTCGTGCAGGACCCGGTACAGGACCGCTACCTCGCTGCCTTCGCCGAACGGCGCCCGCCCGACCGCCGCGAAGGCAGCCAGCGAGCCGAGGGCGAACACGTCCGCGGCCGCGGTGACCGGCCGGTCGGCGACCTGCTCGGGTGCCATGTACTGCGGGGAGCCGACCCGGGTGCCAGTGCGGGTCAGCGCGGTCGCCTCCGCCGCCCGGGAGATGCCGAAGTCGATCACCCGCGGCCCGTCGGGCGCGAGCAGGACGTTCGACGGCTTGAGATCACGGTGTACCACTCCCGCCGCGTGGATCACCTGCAGGGCCTCCGCCACCCCCGCCATCAGCACCAGGACGGTTTCGGCTGGCATCGGGCCGTGCCGGGCGACCGCCTGATGCAGCGACGGCCCCGGCACGTACGCGGTCACCAGCCAGGGCGGCGTGGCCACCGGATCAGCGTCCAGGACCTGCGCGGTGTACAGGCCGTGCACCCGCCGTGCGGCCTCCACCTCCTGGTAGAAGCGGTTCCGGAAGTCGCGATCGTCCCCGAGTTCGGGCCGGACCATCTTGAGCGCGACTGGGCGCCCGCCGGGGGTGAACGCCAGGTACACCCGGCCCATGCCGCCGGCCCCGAGCCGGCCATGCAGCCGGTATCCGGCGACCTCGGCGGGATCGCTGGTGGTCAGCGGCTCTATGTTCACGCCCTGGTCACTCTCTCGCATGTTCGCCACTGCCCTGGCCCGGAGGCGGAGCTTGCCGTGTCCGCCGCCCGCGGGGATCGGGCACCGAACCCTGTACTCCCCTGCCCGGCGGGTCTTACGCGCGGCTAGGCCTTCTTGGGCGTCTCCCGCGGCCGGTACTGCAGCCGCTGCCGGGCCATCGCGCAGACGCCGCTGCGCTCGTTGTCCGCTGCGACCTGGCGTGCCTGATCCAGGTCGGCCGACGTCAGCAGGTCGTGGGCGAGCAGGAAGCCGGCCAGGTCACGCGCGTGCCCGCGTTCGGACCAGATGAGTCCCTGGAGCTGCTTCTTGTGGTCGGACACCGCCCCTTCCCCGCTCAGGTTCAGGGCGATGACCACCTCGATCATCGGCACTGTCTGCGGGGCCGGCAGGCCCAGGATGTAGTCCTGGTAGTAGTAGGCCATCGCCATCCGCGCCGTGGTGTTGCGGTCGAGGTAGCCGCGCACCCGGGCCACCGCATCCGGCCGCGGCGGGCTGCCCCGCCTGGCCGGCGGCTCGCCCACCACAGCAGCGTCCAGGGTGGGCGGCTGCTGCTGGCTAGGAGGCCCGGCCGGGCGGGCTGGCGGCCGGGCCGGCGCGTCGAGCCGCAGCCGCAGCACCCAGGGCCCGACGCCGATCAGCCACGGTCCCTCTTCCAGCACGACGGCCAGCGCCTCGTAACGCGCTGCCGCCGGCGGCAGGACGTGCCGCGCCCCGCGCCGTACCGCCTCGGCGCTCAGGCGCGGCTGGCCGTCATCCGGCGCCAGGTACACCTGGTTGGTCGTGTCCCGGCTGAACAGCTCCCACCGGTGCTGCACGTAGCGCAGCCCGGCGCACCGCGGCGCCCGGTGCAGCTTGAGATCCTTATTGCCGCTCAGCAGGCCCCGGTCCAGCCAGGTGATCTCGTCGGGCGGGCAGGCCGCCCAGACACCGCGCGGCGCTGACCACAGGAAAAGCTGGCCCATCGCCTCTCAGCTGCCGCGCCCGACCGACGGCCCGCCGCTGGCGCGACTGTCCAGCGCGGCCGTGTCCCAGACGGCAATTGTGGCACTCGGACCCAGGCAGGCGATTCCCGTCCCCCCGGCAGTCCCCCCGCAGCCCCCTCCAGTCCCCGGCAGTTCCGGCGGCGCGGCCCTCAGCTGGCCTCCGGGATGATCTTGACCAGCGACCGCAGCGCATCCCGCCTGGTGCCCCAGCGGATCAGGTCCCCGCTGCTGAGCGGGCACTCGCCCGCGACGGCCACGCCGTTGACGGCCAGCCCGTTGAGGCCCAGGTTGGCGATCCACCACTGGCCTCCGGAATAGGTGAACCGGGCATGCTCCCGGGACACCGTGGGCACGTTCGGCAGCGCGAGCTCCACGTCGCCCCGGCCGGCCCGGGCCCCGGACGTGGTCGTTTCCGTCACCGACTCACCGGTCACCAGCCGCAGGACCGGGACGCCGCCGCCACGACGCTCCCGTACGGTCGGTCCCCCGCTGGTCACAACCCCGGCGCGCTCCGCGCGGGTGCCGCCATCGTGGATCTCGAACTCCCGATAGGGCGACTCCTCCTGCTCCGGTACAGCCCCCCGGTGGGCAGGCTGCGGGACCGCGTACGCCAGCTGCGGTCCGGACGGCGCGAACTCGGGGGCAGGGAAGGCGAGCGGGTAGTCGCCAGGAAAGCCGGCCTGGACGGGCTGGCCCTGGCGCAGCCGGTAGCGGCCCGGCGGGATCGCCGGGCCGGCGGTGACGTGCACCTGCACCGGGCCCGGCCCGGCGAACCGGGCACCGTGCGCGGCGACCTGCTCCTGGTAGACCTCGGCCGCGCTCTCGGCGATCAGGTCGAGGTCGATCCGCTCGGCCAGCGACCGGAGGTCACCGGGATTCAGCAGCAGCTCGACCGCGTTCGGCGCCAGCCGCAATCCGCTCGGCGTGACCACGAACACCTCGGGCAGGTGCCGCAGGGCCAGCTGGAGCACCTCCTGCCCGTCGCGCCACGGGCGGGACGCCAGCTGCTGGACGCAGGGATGATCCCGGCCGATCCCGAGCGCTCGCAGGCCCGCCGCGCCGACGACGCCTACCACCGCCAGGACCGCCAGCACCAGGGTCGCCCCGACGGCCGACCCCGTCACCGACCACAGGACCACCCAGCACGCAGCGACGCCGCCCGCGATCAGCCACCGCCTGCGGCTCCGCCGCGTCAGCGCCGGCTGGCGCGCCGCTTCCCTGTGCTCGGTCATCAGCACCATCCCGATCTATCCGCCCGGCCTTCCCGTCGGGCCGGCGCTACTCCCACGTCAGTTGAGGATGCAAGCGGCACCGTCGGCAGTCAACGAATCAGGGCTAGCTTCCAGATATCTGGAATTTGTCCCGGGTCAGTAGGCGGCGGCCTGGTTGAAGATGACGATAAGGCTGACGATCTTGCCGTCCCGGACGCTGAAGTAGTTCGACAAGACGACCTCGTCGGGCAGCCCGGCCTTGTCGAACTCGCCGTCGTAGGCACCGCGGACGATGGTGTCGCCGTGGTGGTCGAGCGCCTCGCGCACGTCGATGCGGACCTTGTCACCGACCATCTCCTTCTCCACCCAGCGGCGGATGGCCGCCAGGCCGGCGAACTCACGGCGGGCGTCGTTGACGTAGGCGTCCGGGGCGAACGTCGCCATGATGGCGTCGGTGTCCAGGGCGTTGACGGCGGCGACGTGCTCGGCCACGACGCCGGCCAGCTCAGTGGTGATCATGATGCGGTTCCCTTCCATCGGAGGCTGGGCGCCGGCCGGGCAACGACTCCGTCCCGGCCTGACACGACCAAGGCTCCGCCCTCCTGCGCGGGCAGGATCAAGCCAGCGCGCGGCCCTTTTTCCTCCCCCTGGGGGAGGGACCAGACTGGGGGGATGGCCTCCTCGCTGCCAATCGGCGACTTCTCCCGGGCGACCCACATGAGCATCAAGACGCTGCGGCATTACCACCGGGTGGGGCTGCTGGAGCCCGCCGACGTCGACCAGTTCACCGGGCACCGCCGGTACACCACCGAGCAGATCCCGACCGCGCAGGTCATCCGGCGGTTCCGGGAGCTCGACATGCCCATCGAGCAGATCCGGGGCATCCTGACCGCGCCCGACCTGGCCAGCCGCAACGAGCTCATCGGCGCGCACCTCGGCGCGCTGGAGGAGGGCCTGGCCCGCACCCAGAGCGCCGTCGCCGCCCTGCGCGACCTGCTCGACCACCCTCACGACGCCCAGGCCGCCATCAGCCATCGCAGCGTCCCGCCAGCGCCCGCCGCCGCCATCACCGCCGTCATCGACATCGAGGATGTCGGCTCCTGGTACCAGGGCGCGGTCGGCGAGCTGCACGCCACCATCAGCGCTCAGGCCCTGTCGGCCAGCGGCGCGCCCGGCGGCATCTACTCGGCCGACCTGTTCACCAGCGAGCACGGCCGCGCCACCGTGTTCATCCCCTGCCCCGGGCCGATCCGGCCGGTCGGCCGGGTGGAAGCCGTGGTCGTGCCGCCGGCCGAGCTGGCGATCGTCGTCCATGATGGCCCGCACGACGGCATCGACCGCGCCTACGGCGCCCTCGCCGCGCACGTCACCCGCCGCGCGCTGGCCGTGGACGGCCCCATCCGGGAGTACTACCTGTCCGGCCGCCACGACACCCCGGACGAGTCAGCCTGGCGGACCGAGATCGGCTGGCCGATCTTCCGGACCGGCAGCGAATAACCTGGAGGCGCTCAGCCGAGCAGGCCCAGCCACGAGGAGGAAGGGCGTGACGGAGCCCGATTACCGCGGTTACGCCGCCGCCGGGATCGGCGCGCTGCAGCGGTGGTACCGCCCGTCGACGGGCCGGTGGCGAACGGCGGGCTGGTGGAACGCGGCCAACGCGCTGACGGCGGTGATCGGCTACACCCAGCGAACCGGGGACCCGCACTACGCGGGGGTCATCGAGACGACCTTCAGAGCCGCCCGGCGGCGGCATGCCGACTTCCTCGTGAACTACTACGACGATAACGGATGGTGGGCGCTGGCCTGGATCGCGGCTTACGACCTGTCCGGTGACCGCCGCTATCTCGACGCGGCCCGGAGGATCTTCGCCCAGATGCAGGGCGGCTGGGACGAGACGTGCCGCGGCGGCCTGTGGTGGAGCACCGCCCGGACGTACAAGAACGCGATCACCAACGAGCTGTTCCTCACCCTGGCGGCCCGCCTGCATCAGCGCGCCCCGGGCGGCGGGGACTACCTGGCCTGGGCGCTGCGGGAGTGGCAGTGGTTCAGCTCCAGCGGCATGATCGGTCCGCGCGGCCTGGTCAATGACGGGCTCACGCCGGCCTGCCAGAACAACGGCGGCATCACCTGGACCTACAACCAGGGCGTGATCCTCGGCGGGCTGGCCGCCCTGCACGAGATCACCGGGGACGACGCCTACCTCCGGCGGGGAGAGGCCATAGCCGACGCCGCGCTGCGGGAGCTGACCAGCCCGCCGCCACCGAGCCCGCCCGGCATCCTCACCGAGCCCCGGGAACTGGACACCGCCAGCAACGACGGCGACCGGCCCCAGTTCAAGGGGATCTTCGTCCGTTACCTCGCCGACTTCGGCGCGCTGAGCCCTCGCCCCGCCTACCGCGACTTCATTCTCCGGAACGCCCGCTCCATCTGGGAAAACGACCGGAACGAGCGGGACGAGTTCGGGCTGCGCTGGACCGGGCCCTTCGACCGGGCCGATGCCAGCCGGCAGAGCTCGGCCCTTGACGCGCTCAACGCCGCCATCCCCTTCGCGGCGCCCTAGCCGAGCGCGAGGATGGATCCCGTGCTTACGGTCGAGCAGTGGTCGGTGTTCCGGCGCGGCCCGGAGGGGGGCAACCCGTGCCCGGTCGTGGCCGGTGCCCGCCAGCTGACGGCGCCGCAGATGCAGGCGATCGCGGTCCGCCATGGTGCGCACGGCCTCCGGCGAGCACCGGGTGAGCTGGAGCGAGATCGGCTCCCCGGAGGCGACCGTGGAGTTGCACCGGCCGTCGTCCGGGCCGCCGGCCTTGGTCGCCGCGGCCGCCGCGTTAGCCGGGCCCGGCGGGACGACGCGCACCAGCGTCACCGGCCTCGCCATCCGCACTGGCTATGACCGGCTTGACCTGGCCGCCGTCACCCGCGGACGCGACCTGCGGGAGCCCGAGCTCCGGTAGCAGTCCATCCGGTGAGCTGGCGGGACGGCCGCCGCTTTGCGGGCCGCACTCGGCCGGTCCCGCGGCGGCTTGACCTTGACCCTGCGTCAGGGTCCGAACATGAGGGCATGCGAAATCAGAAGCTTGCTCTGGCGGTCTCGGTCACCGGGCTTCGCAAGTCGTTCGGCGACACCACCGTGCTGGACGGCATCGACCTGAATATCCAGGAGGGCACGATCTTCGCCCTCCTCGGCCCCAACGGCGCCGGCAAGACCACGACGGTCCAGATCCTGTCCACCCTGATCCCGGCGACCGCCGGGGAGGTGCGCGTGGCTGGCCACGACGTGGCGGCCGAGCCGGATCTGGTGCGCGCGGCCATCGGGGTCACCGGCCAGTTCTCGGCGGTCGATGACCTGCTCACCGGCCAGGAGAACCTGCTCCTGATGGCGGACCTCTATCACCTGAACCGCCAGGAGGGACGCCGCCGGGCGGCGGAGCTGCTTGACCAGTTCGAGCTGGCCGACGCCGCCGGCCAGACGGCAGCGACCTACTCCGGCGGCATGCGGCGCCGGCTGGACCTGGCCATGACCCTCATGGGGCGGCCCCGCATTCTCTTCCTCGACGAGCCGACCACCGGCCTGGACCCGCGCAGCCGCCGCCGCATGTGGCAGATCATCCGCGACCTGGTCGCTGGCGGTACCACCGTCTTCCTGACCACCCAGTACCTGGAGGAGGCCGACCATCTGGCCGACCGGATCGCCGTGCTCGACCAGGGCAGGCTGGTCGCCGACGGGACCGCCGACGAGCTCAAGCGACTGGTCCCGGGCAGTCATATCCGCCTGCAGTTCACCGAACCCGGCGAGCTCCGCGCGGCGGCCCGGGCCCTGGGCCAGGCGCCGCCGGATGACCAGGGGCTCACGCTGCGAGTCCCGGCCGACGGCGGCGTGAAGTCGCTGCGCGCCGTCCTCGACCAGCTCGACGCCCAGTCGGTGGAAGTCGCCGCGCTCACCATCCACACGCCCGATCTGGACGACGTCTTCCTGACCCTCACCGGCCACCCCGGCCGCGCCCGCCACCCCGGCGACGCCAGCACCGACGACGCCAGCACAGACAAGGACAGCCCGCGATGACCACGAGCTCCTACGCCATCCGCGACTCGGCCACGATGCTGCGGCGCAACCTGCGGCACATCCAGCGCTATCCCGGCATGACGATCGGGGTCCTGGCCACCCCGGTCTTCATGCTGCTGCTCTTCCGCTATGTCTTCGGCGGCACGCTGGGCGCCGGGCTCGGGGGCGCCAGGCCAGGCGGCTACATCAGCTACCTCGCCCCCGGCATCATCGTGCTGGCGGTGAGCGCGGCTTCGGTGTCCACCGCCGTGGCCATCAACATGGACATGACCAGCGGCATCATCAACCGGTTCCGCACGATGGCGATCGCCCGGGTGTCGGTGCTGACCGGGCACGTGCTCGGCAGCGTGCTCCAGACCGTCGCCGCCGCCGCTCTGGTCACTGCCCTGGCCGTGGCGCTGGGCTTCCGGCCCACGGCCGGTCCTGCCGCCTGGGTCGCGGTCATCGCCCTGGTCACGGCGCTGGCCTTCGCGCTCACCTGGCTGTCGGTCGCCCTCGGGCTAGTGGCCAAGACCCCCGAGAGCGCGAGCAACCTGCCCCTGCCCCTGATGTTCCTGCCGTTCCTCGGCAGCGCCTTCGTCCCGGCGCAGTCGATGGCGCCCGGACTGCGCTGGTTCGCCGAGTACCAGCCGTTCACCTCCATCATCGAGACCCTGCGCGGCCTGCTGCTCGGCACGCCGATCGGCAACCACGCGCTCATCGCGATCGCCTGGTGCGCCGGCCTGGCCCTGGTCGGGTACCTGTGGGCGCGGGCCCGGTACAACCGGGCCGCGGCGCGGTAGCCGATCCGGCGTGCTAGCCAATCCGGCGCGATAGCTAGTCCAGTGCATACGTTGGGAGCTGGCACGATGTCATCCCCCGCCAGGTCACCGCAGGGAGGTCCGCGATGCTCACCATCGGCCAGCTGGCGGCCTATGTCCGGGTGACGGTCCGCGCCATCCGGCATTACCATCAGCGCGGCCTGCTCGCCGAGCCGGCCCGGGACGCCTCGGGTTACCGGCGCTACGACGCGGACGCCGTGATCGCGCTCATCCGGATCAAGACCCTGGCCGACGCCGGCGTGCCGCTGGCCCGGATCGAGGAGCTGCTCAGCGCCGGCCCGGAGGAGTTCTCCCGCGCGATCGCCCAGATTGATCAGGCTCTCATGAGGCGGATCCGCGACTTGCAGCAGCAGCGGCGCCGGGTCTGCGTACTGGCCGCGGGCGACGGGCTCTTCCTGCCTGCCGAGGTCGCCGACCTCCTCGACCGGCTGCGCGAGATTGGCGTCAGCCAGCGGACAGTGCAGATCGAGCGCGACGCCTGGATCCTGCTGGCCGGGCGTTATCGCGAGGAGGCCAGCCGCTGGGCGGCGCAGAAGCTGGTGGCCCTGGCTGATCCGCAACTCGAGGCGGTCTACCGCGCCTACGATCAGGCCTTCGACTGGGACCCGGCCGATCCCAGGCTGGACGAGCTGGCCACCGCCATAGTGGCGCTGACCCGCCGTTACGCCCAGGAGCCGGGCGAACCGCCCGCGGAGACGCTGAACGATCCGGTGCCCGTCGCCCAGCTGTGGTCGCAGACAGCCGTCATGCCGCCGGCCTGGCTGCGGCTGGAGGAGCTGTGCCGGGAGAAGGCAGAAGCCGCGAGCTGATCGAGGAAGCCAGAGGTGCCGCTCACACCTTGCGGGTGTGAGCGGCACCTCCTGGTGTCACCAGGGGTCAGGTCAGCTGGTCCAGACCTGGAACTCGGAGATCTGTCCTGCGGGCCACCCGGTGTTAGCGGTGAAGTTCAGCCGCACGTACCGGGCACTGGTGGAGGGGAAGGTGATCGTGACGGTATTGCCGGTCGAGGGATTGAAGGTGTATCCGGCCGACCCGACGATCGTGGAGAAGGCGGAGCCGTCGGTGCTGTCCAGGACGGACAGCGTCTGGGTCCTGGTGCCCCACGAGGTAGACGGCGGCAGGTCGAGCACGATCCGGCTGACGCTCTTTGCCGAGCCGAGGTCGACCTGCAGCCACTGCGGGAAGGCGTTGTTCGTGCTCTCCCAGTAGCTGCTGGTGCTGCCGTCCACGGCGTTGGCGGGCGCGTACGTCTGGGTGTACCCGCTTGACGAGGTCGGCTGGTTCAGGGCCAGATTGCTCACCGTGCCGGCGCCGGTGCCGGTCAGCGCGACCGTAGCCGGGCTGTTCGACGCATTGCTGGCGATGGTGAGGCTGCCGGTGCGGGTCCCGGACGCGACCGGCGTGAACTTCACGCTGACCGTGCAGGAGGCGCCGGCCGCGATCGACGTCCCGCAGGTGTTGGTCTGCGAGAAGTCGCCCGAGGTGGCGATGACGGACACGCTCGCGGCCGCGGTCCCGGTGTTATTCACCGTGACCGTCTGCGCGCTGCTGGTGGTGTTGAGCGCCTGGCTGGCGAACGTCAGGGAGGCGGGGGCCACCGACAGGGTCGCGCTTGAGGAGCCACCGCCGGCCGCGGGGAAGACCTCGAAGTCGGACAGCTGGCCGGCGCTCCACCCCGTGTTCGCCGTGATGTTCACCCGGACGTACCGGGCGGTGGTGGCGTTGAACGTGATGGTGACCGTGTTGTTGTTGGCGTTCGGGTCAAAGGTGTACCCGGCCGAGCCCACGATGGTCGAGAAGTTCGAGCCGTCCGTGGATCCGAGCAGCGACAGCGTCTCCGTCCGAGCGCCCCAGGCCGTCGAGGGCGGCAGCTTCAGGATGACCTGGCCGATGCTGTAGTTCTGGCCGAGGTCGACCTGGGCCCACTGCGGGAACGAGCCGTTCGCGCTCTCCCAGTAGGTGGACGGGTCCGGGTCGGTGAGGTTGGCGGCGACGTAGGGATTGTTAGCCGAGCTGGCCGACGCCGGCTGGCCGGCCGCGATGTTAGTGGTGCTGCCGATGGCACTGCCGCTCAGGGAGGCAGTGGTCGGGCTGTTGTTGGCGTTACTAGTCACGGTCAGAGTTCCGGTACGGGTCCCGGACGCGGTGGGCTTGAACGTGACGGTCACCGAGCAGGACCCGCCGACGGCGATGCTGGTGCAGTTGTTGGTCTGGCTGAAGTCCCCGGTCACCGTGACGCCCGAGACGGTTGCCGAGGTGGTACCCGAGTTGGTCACCGTCATCGTCTGCGGAGACGCGGCGGAGCCGACCAGCGTGCGGCCGAAGGACAGGCTGGCCGGGTTAGCGCTGAGCACCGGGCCGGGCGCGGTGCCGGTACCGCTGAGGCTCACCGTGTTGGTGACGCCGCCGGCATTGACCGTCAGGCTCCCGGTGCGGGTGCCGGTCGCCGTCGGCGCGAACTTCACGCTGACGGTGCACGAGCCGCCCGCCGCGATCGAGGAGCCACAGGTGTTGGTCTGGCTAAAGTCGCCGCTGACGGAGATCGACGAGACCGAGGCGGCCGAGCCGGTCGGATTGGAGACCGTCACGGTCTGGGCGGCGCTGGTCGCGCCGGTCGCGACCGAGCCGAAATTCAGCGCGCTCGGGCTGGCCGTCACGCCGGAGGCGGGGTAGGGCGGGTAGACGGGAGCCGGCCAGGGGCCGCAGTACGGCGTGCCGCTGATGCCGGAGTTGCCGCCGCCGTCGGTGACCGTGAACCCGCCGCCCTCGCAGTTGTACACCGCGGCCGGCCCGTTGACGCCGGTCGCCGTGACGTTACTGAACGTCGCCGCGCCGCCGGTCTGCTCCTGCAGGGCGAAGGTCCCGGTGCCGGCGATGGTCACGTTGTTGAGCGAGACGCCGCTGACGGTGCCCTCCACCCACTGGACCGCCTCGAACGGGCTCTGCTCGATCAGCGCGTTGGTCACGTTGATCGGGCCGGTGATCGCGCCCTGGCTGCCGTCGAACCACAGCGCGCCCACGCCGACCTGCCAGTTCGGGTCGAGGTCGCCGTCCCGGATCAGGGTGTTGTTGGAAATCGTGGTCAGGCCGACCGGAGTGGAGTTGAAGCGCTGTCCCACGTGGATACCGCCGCCCTGGGTGATGCCGGTGTCCACCACGAGGTTCCCGGTGACGGTGTTGTCGTGGCCGCCGTAGACCGCGATGCCGTTGGCCAGCTGCTGGAGCTGGACGGTGTTGTTCGAGATCGTGTCGTTGGCATCGGCACCGATGCTGGCGTCCGCCCAGGTCGCGATGCCGTCGTCACCGGTGTTGCGGATATCGCTGTTGGTAACGGTGGAGTTGGTGACGCCGCCGTGGAAGTTGATGCCGTCGGCGGTGGTGTCCCGGATGCGCATGCCGCTGAAGGTCAGGCCGGTCATCGGCCCGTCCATCCAGGCCCCGACCTTCTCGTGGTCGATCCAGATGTTCGATACGGTCGAGTTGCTCATCGCGCCGCCGATGCCGTTGACCTGGCAGCTGTCGCAGCGGTCCTGGACATTACCGAAGATCGCGAAGTTCTGCAGGTGCACGTTGGTGCTCGCCGACGGCGCGGAGTTGCCGTAGAAGCCGGGCGCCGTGCCGGTCACGGTCGAGTACCACATCCCGGCACCGGCGACCGTCACGTTGTTCACCATGATGTGACCCGGGATGTTGTAAGTGCCCGGCGGGATCCAGATCGTGCCGCCGGAGCCGGCCGCGGTGATGGCCGCGTTGAACGCGCTGGTCGAGTCGCTCGCGCCCGTGGGGTCGGCGCCCTGGCTGACGACCGATACCGAGCCCGAGGGCTGCGATAGCGGCGAGCCGACCTGCTCGAAGTCGGCGAAGTCGATCGTGTAGGAGGACGCGGTGTCCTCCGAGTCGACTTGCAGCTTGAAGGTCGTGCCGGCCGGATAGGTCGTCGAGAACAGCCGGTGCACCTCGTCATAGAAATGGTGCGGGTTGCCGCTGCCGGGCGAGTTCGTGAACGGGTAGCCGCCGTAGTACCAGCTATAGGCATTGGTCAGGGTGAAGTCGGGCTGCTTGGTGCCGTTGATGTACAGCGACAGCGGAGCGGTGTAGACCGACCCGTCCGAGGTGTCGGGGATGCTGTACCGGAAGTCGATCGAGTTGGTGGCCACCGGCGTGGTGAACGTGACGGACTTGCCAGTGCCCTGCAAGGTCACGGCCTTACGGCCCGACGCCTCGTCGGCCAGCTGGCCCTGGGTGTAGCTCGGGCCGATGACGGTGCCGTTGGTGACGGAGTTCTCCGCCTGTACTTCGGTGTACGCCAGGCTCGCGCCGCCGCCAGGGTGACGACGCCCGCGGCGACCAGCGACGCTGTGCTGGCTGCCAGGGCGAGGCTTCGCCGCAGATCTCGGATGGACAGGGACACCTCATGCTCCTTTCGATGCGAGGCCGCCGGACTCGTCCGCGGCCCCGCAATCAGGCGGGGGGAGGAGCGGAACGGAAGGGGTGGTGCGCTGCGGCGACACGCCTCGCCGGAACTTTGCGGGTCGGCGAGGTGGTTCGCGGGCCGGTGTGGAGATCGGGGACAGGGACGTTTACAAGGGGGACGGTAACCTTCTCGACATCATCACGCAATATCTAGACACATAATTGGTATAGCCATACTTCAACCCGCAAGATCCAATGTGGCGCTGCGGGACGGCGCCATTCAGCACCTTTCCGCAGGTGAGTGGCCTTCAGGTGTCGCAGGAGGGATCCCGGAAGCCCTGCCGGCTAGACAAGGCCTTCCTGGAGGGCAAGCCGGGTCAGGTCAGCACGCCACCGGAGCCCGGTCTTGTCGCGGATGCGGTCGAGATGAGAGCGGACGGTCCGCACGCTGATCAACAGGTCGCCTGCGATCTGCAGGTCCGTCCGCTGAGCGCAAGCCTCTACACCATCGTGGCCAAGTGCCTCGGCGACGAGTCCGACGCGCTCTCCCTCACCACCTGGCAGTTCACCGTGGCCACCGTCGTCACGCTCGGCGTCTCCGCCGCCCGGTGGGGCGCCGGCGCGGAGAGCCCGCCGTTCGCCGTCCCGCTGCGGTTCTGGCTGGCCGCCGCGCTGGTGGGCATTGCCGGATTCGGCGTCAGCTCAGCGCTGGAGGGTGGTCTGGAGAGCGCGAGTGCTTGTCAGCGCTTCCCGAAGCGCGGCCAGCCCCGCGTGCGGCGTTGTGCTTCCGGATGCCGTAGGCGAACCCTGCCGATATGGGTGGTCACGTCGAGCCGCACAAGCGGGAGCCCGGGTACCGGCGGTTCCAGCCGCGAGTCAACTCCGCCTTTGTGATGGGTAATCTGCACCGCGACGCCCTGCGGAACGATGATCGTGATGCTGCCCCAGCCGCTGTAGACGTGCAGGTCGATGACGTGGCCGTCGAACTCGGCTTCGGTGAGGTCGAGTCTCACACTGCCCAGATCGGCGCTGATATGTGTTTCCCTGGCGAGCTGCCATCGCCCAGTCAGGCGCAGCCGTCCGATACCGCCCTGGATCTCCAGGGGCTTGGTCAGCCGCCGGTCCGGGCTGGTGAGTGCGACGGGAGCAGGCAGCGACAGGACGACCGCTGCGAGTTCGGGTTCGGTCCTGGCGGCGAGCAGCCCGGCAACGCCGGTGTCAAACTGGCCCGCGTCGATGTCGCCTGCTGCGTACAGCTCCTTGAGGAACTCAGTGGCACGGTGCTGGGCATTGTCCTCGCGCATAACCTTGCCTCAGGGTGTCAGCGGCTCCGCCGGGCTGCTCAGGACCCAGCCTCCACCACCGGAACCGGTGCCGGCGTCGTGGCGTACCCGCCCTGGCTCACCGGCACCTGCAGGGCGAAGGCGGCCGGGGGCGAGCGCTAGCACGCCGAAGCTGGCCGCGGTCAGGAAGCCGACGAGGCGGCGGATACGCGCACCAGCCATCCGGGTGGCGGCGGCCGGGGGCGTTCCCTGACGAGATGCGCGTGTGAACATGGCTTTCTCCTGTCTGCTCGCGACTGGCCGGGAGTTCCGGCCGTCAATGGACAGACTGCCGGGCACGGTGGGACATACGGTTCTTGACAATGCCCTGGCCGCGAGTCAGGGTGTCACCTGCCGCACCGAGGTAGCTGCTGATGAGCGGGTATTTCGGCCACCGTCCCAGCTGGGCAAAGGGGGCACCATGGAACTGGCCGCCGACTTCTCCTTCCAGCCGCTGCCGGCACTGGAAAACCCGGTGCACTTTCCGTTCCCGGCGGTGGCGCACCCGCTCGGGCCGCTCGCCCCTCTGGCCGGAAAGTGGAGCGGCCGGGGGTTCAATGTCATCTGGCGGCCCAACCACACGCCCGGTCAGGACCGCTTTCTCGAGCTCAACGTGACCAGCGAGCAGCTCGAATTCGACGCGATCAGCGGACCCATTCCCAACCGCGGCCTCCTGCAGCCCGACATCAACATGTTCGGCCTGACCTACCTGCAGCAGATCTCCGACGCCAACCTCAAAGCCGGACTGCACATCGAGCCGGGCATCTGGGTGACCATCCCGGCGACCAGTGCCCCCAAGGTGGTGCCGACCGTGGCCCGGCTGGCCTCTATCCCGCATGGCACGACCATCGTCGTCCAGGGCACCGCCAGCACGTCGGCCGCGGCACCGGTCATCCCGGACGTCAGCATCAAGCCCTTTACGATCGGCAGCCCGACCGCGACGTTCGACTTCCCGGAGCAGACCCTGAACACGGCTACTCAGTTCCGGACCTCCGGCGCCGGGCTGACGGGCGTCACCCAGAACATGGTCAACAATCCCAATACCGTGCTCCGCTCGGCGATCGCGAGCCAGCACATTCACGCGACGACCACACTGCACGTGTCTACTGCCGACGCCCCCGTTCCCGGCGGGGGGACCGCGAATACGGCCTTTCTGAAAGGCGCCGTTCACGGCCCGAACGCCGTCTCAGCGCGGGTGACCGCCACGTTCTGGCTGGAGACGATCCAGGGCGACCCGGCCCCCCGCCAGCTGCAGTACTCGCAACTCGTCCTGCTGAACTTCAACGGCCTGAGCTGGCCGCACATCACCGTCGGCACGCTGCATAAGAACGTGAGCACCACCCCCACGCCCCAGCAGGTCGATCCCGCTTCCCCGGCCACCTGAATGACGCTCGCAGCGAATACGCGCTGACCGAGGACCCGGAGCGGTGACCATCGCCAGCGCCCGACAAGCTGGCCCAATTGCTGGTTATGGGGGTAATGACCGCTCCTTAGCGGACGAATAGGAATCGCCTTTCTAGCGCGGGACCGAGGACCGTTGAGACGCCGTGCCGGCGTCAGCGGGCTCGCCGGCCCAGGCTGCCGGCGGCGGGGGCCCTGGCGGCCGGCTGGGCGGGCCTGGCGGGCGGCCGGTTGATAGAGTGCGGAGACTAAAGCGATCGCTCGCTATAGTGAGCGCAGGAGGCGACGGATCCGCATGGCGGGACGGGAAACGGACGCTGGCCCTCCGGACGCGGGTCTCCCCGGCCAGCTGGCGCGCTTCGTGCGCGCGCAGCTTCCGGACGCCGACTCACTCAAGATCCTCGGGCTGCAGCGCCGGGGCGGCGGCCTGTCGCGGGAGAACTGGGCCTTCGACCTGACGGTCCGGGACGGCGGCCGGGCGCAGGCCATCCCGATGATGCTGCGTCGCGACCCCGTCGCCGGCCTGCTCGCCACCGACCGCCGGGTCGAGTTCGGGGCCCTGCAGGCTCTCGCGAGCACCCCGGTCCCGGCCCCGGTCGCGTACTGGCTCGACGAGGACGGGACCTGGCTTGGCTTTCCCTCGCTCATCATGAGCCGGGAGGAAGGGCAGCCCGACTGGCTCGCCCTCAACGGCGACCGGCCGGAGAACGATCGGCTGCAGCTCGCCCGGGAACTGCTAGACCATCTCATCGGCCTGCAGGCGGTGGACTGGCGGGCTACGGTCCTGGCCAAGCTCCTCGACGACCCGGGTCCGGACGCCGCCCTGGCGGCCGTGCGGTTCTGGCACGGCGAGCTGCTGCGGCACCAGCTCGAGCCCCTCCCGGAGATGACGGCCGTCCGGCAGTGGCTGCTGCGGCACGCGCCGCAGTCCGCGGATACTGTCATCGTGCACGGTGACTACAAGCCGGGCAACGTGCTGCTGGTCGGCAACGAGATCCGCGCGGTCCTGGACTGGGAGACGGTGCACCTGGGCAGCGCGCTGGAGGACCTCGGCTGGATCACTAATCCGGTCCGGGCCCGCGAGCATCAGATCCCGGGCCGCTGGGAGCGCGCGCAGATTGTCGAGCATTACGCCGCCGCCACCGGTCGCCGCGTGACGCAGCGGGAGCTGCTGTGGTGGAACGTGTTCTCCTGCTGGAAGCTGTCGGTCATCGTGATCAGCGGGCTGTCAGCGTTTGTCGCGGGCCAGTTCGACCGGGTGCACCTCCTGCCGACCTGGCTGTTCAAGAACATGTTCAAGCTGATCGAGAACGCCGGATGAGGCCAACCGTCGCCGAGCAGATCGCCGGACTGGGCCGCATCCTGGCCGCCGAGGTCCGGCCTGAGGTCAGCTCCGAGTACGCGCAGGATGTCCTGGCCGGGGTGCTGCAGAGCCTGGAGGTGCTGGCCTCGGGCCTGGCCGCCATCGGGCCCTTTCTAGCCTGGGATAACGCGGCCATGACAGCGATCCTGCGCGAGGCGGGAGCGGGCGCGCAGCCGGGAGCGGGGCCGCCGGGCGCGGGCCGGGCGGGTTCAGAGCTGGAGCAGCTGAATCAGGCCAACGAGCAGCTGCGGGCGCAGCTCGACGGCCTGCTGGCGCAGCTCGGCGACCGCCCCGGCCAGGATCAGGCCCGGCGCGCGATCGTGGCTCATCTCGACGAGCGGGCGAGCAGGTTCCCCCTGCGGCTGGTTCCCCGCATGCCCCGGCGCCCCGACCTGTAGGAGGCATCGTGATCACGAGCGCTGACGACACGCTGTGGCACACCACCCCGACGACGTTTGACCACGCAGGGACCAGCGACCCCCGGTTCTTCGACCGCTACTGGTTCGGCGTCTACGACCCCGATGGTGGCGCCGCCGTGCAGATAACGCTGGGCGCCTACCGCAACATGGACGTGATGGACGCCGGAGTGGCCGTCGTCCGGGACGGCGCCCAGCACAACCTGCGAGCGTCGCGGGCCCTGGGCCCGGAGATCGAGACAAGGTGCGGACCAGTGCGGATCGAGGTCACCGAGTCGCTCCGGGAGTTCCGGCTTCTGGTGGACGGCAGCACCCAGCCGATCGGCGCGGATCTCCGGTGGCAGGCCGCCACGCCGCCCGAGGAGGAGGAGCCGCATTTCGAGCGGTCGCGCAGGCGGGTCGTGCAGGACTACCTGCGGTTCAACCAGATCGGGGTGGTCGAGGGCTGGGTGCAGGTGGCCGGTGAGCGCATCCCGGCCCGGGACTGGTGGGGGTGCCGGGACCACTCCTGGGGCGTGCGACCGGGCATCGGGGTTCCCGAGCCCGCCACCGGGCCGGCCCGGCCGCTGTCGGCGCGCGGCTTCGCGATGGCGTTCCTGTTCTTCTCGACCCGGAACCTGTCCGGCCACGTGCACCTGCAGCAGCGCAGCGGCGACGCGCCGTATGTCACCGGGGTGGTGCGCGAGCGCGACGGCTCGGGCGCGCACCGGGTGGAGTCGGTGACGCTCGACGCGGACCTGCACCCGGGGACCCGCCGGTTCCGCGCGTGCACGATCACGGCGCGGCTGCCCGACGGCGAGCCGCTGGAACTGAGAGCCGAGGCCCTCGGGTCGTCCTTCGCCATGCAGGGACTGGGATACAGCCACGGCTTCACCGACGGGCGGGGGCTGGGTGCCTGGCGAGGGGACTCTCATGTCGAGGCGGACACCTGGGATGTCTCCCACCCGGCGACCATCCGGTTCGAGGACGGCCGCGCCAAGGATCACTGGCACCGGATCCAGCCAGTCCGGGTGACCGCCGGCGGCCGCGGGCGGCCCGCTGACGACGGGACGGGCAGTCTCACCCTGGTGCTCAGCGGCCACCTCCCCGAGTTCGGACTGCCGCTATGACGGCGGGCGGCGGTCTGGACGGAGCGCCGGCGGACAGCCTGGACCCGCCGCCGCTCGAGGGCATCAAGGTGCTCGAGCTGGCCCAGATGGTGGCCGGGCCCGCGGCCGGCCTGCTGCTGGCCGACTACGGCGCGGAGGTGATCAAGATCGAGCCGCCGGAGGGCGACGGATGCCGGCAGCTGCGGTCAGCCGAGGCGGCGGCCCTGCCGGACTCGCCGGTCTTCGTCGCCTACAACCGCAACAAGACGGTCACGCGGCTCGACCTGCGGGCGCCGACGGCCCGCGATCAGGTGCTGGCGCTGGCCGACGAGGCGGATGTCCTGATCGAGTCGTCCCGCCCCGGAGCCATGGAGCGTCTCGGGCTCGGTCCGGAGGTCGTCCTGGCCCGCAATCCGCGGATCATCTACGCGTCGGTGTCCGGCTTCGGCTGGGGACCGGCGGGCCGGTCGATGGGCGGCGTCGACATCATCGTGCAGGCCGAGAGCGGCACGGGCCCGTGACTATGCGGCCGTGGCGGAGGCTCCCCTGGCCCGGGAGACCGGGATGCTGCTCAGCGAGGGCGAGCTGCACGGCGTCGGCAGCCCGGTCCGGCTCGGCCGCACCGAGCCGCCGGCGGCCTGGCCGCGGGCCGAGGTGACCGCCCAGCGCGCGACGTTCTCCTCCGCATGAGCGCCGCCCGCGGCCAGGCGGCCGGTGGCTCGGCCGAGATAGCCGCCCTGGCCACCGTCTCCCGCCCGCTGCGACGGACAGCCGCCGGCCCGGTGTCGGGCCAGGCCATCGAGTCCTGGTGCGCGGCCCTCGGCGAGACCAATCCCGTCTACCGCGACGCGGCGGCGGCCATCGCGTGCGGGCTGCCGGGCTTGATCGCACCGCCGGTGCTGCTGCAGACCTGGATGATTCCCGACGACCCGGCGCAGACTCTGCACGCCCAGGTGCGCGCGGCCGCGTCGGCCCGCGGGTTCGGGGCCGTGGTGGCCACCAACTACGAGGAGGAGTTCCTCGGTCTGGTCCGCCCCGGCGACTGGCTGGCGGACCGCTCGTGGGTGGAGTCGGTCTCAGCGGAGAAGGCCACGTCGCTCGGCGCCGGGCACTTCGTCACGATCGCCGTCGACTACCTGCGCGACGAGGCGGTAGTGGGCCGGCTCCGGGCCCGCACGCTCTACTTTCGCAAGCTAGCCGCGGATGCGCCACCGGGCGTGGGGACCGCCGGCCGACCGCCTGGCCCGCGGCGAGCCGCCGCATCGCCCCCCGGTCCGGCGGAGTCGGGGGGGAGCGGAGTCGCCGGAGTCGGCGGGGGCAGACGGCACCCTGCTGCCGGGCCTCCGGGTCCGGCTGACCCGGGCCATGATCTCGGATTCGGCGACGGCCTCGCGCGACTACGAGCCGGTCCATCACCAGGCCGCCGTCGCCCGGGACCAGGGCCTGGACGACATCATCTGCAGCATCGTGACCAGCGCCGGGCTGATTACCCGGTACGTGTCCGGCTGGGCCGGCCCGGCCATGCTGCTGCGGGCGCTCAGCCTGCGGCTGCTGAGGCCCGCCTACCCCGGCGACACCCTCACGTTCTCCGGCCGCGCCAGTAGGCTTCGTCGAGGCGGCGACTCCGGCTGCGAGCGGCTGGCGCTCCGGGCCGACCACGGTCGCGGGCCGCACGTCGCCGCCACGGTCACCGTGACCGGCCCGCGCGCCCGTCAGTCAGACCTGGCCGGCACGTAACTGCCCGGCCTGAAGGCGGAGGAGCTGAGATGTCGGACGGCGGCGGACCGGCGGCCACGCCCAGTCCTGCCGCCACTGGCCGGCTGGCCGGCCAGTGGCGGCAGTACCCGGCGGACGACAGGCTCGCCCCGGTTCTCGACGCGGCCCTCAGCCTGTTCATCAGGTACGGCTACCACGGCACTACCGTGCGGATGATCGCGTCGGAGGCCGGCATGACGGTGCCCGGGCTGTACTACCACTACCGGACCAAGCAAGACATGCTGGTTGACCTGCTGCGCCGGTCAAATGAGGACATCATGCAGCGCTCCTGGGCGGCCCTGGCCGAGGCCGGACAGGACCCGCGGCGCAGGTTCGTGGCCCTGATCGAGAACATCGTCTTGTACATGACCCACCGGAAGCGGCTCGGCCTGGTGGCGCACGAGCTGCGGAGCCTGGAGGAGCCATTCCGGTCGCAGCACGTCCGGCTCCGGGACCAGCTGGAGGCCATGGTGCTGGCCGAGGTGGAGCGGGCCTGCGAGGCCGACGAGTTCGCGTCAGATTCCCCGCACGACTCGACCCGGGCCGTGCTCGTGCTCTGCCAGGGCGTGGCGGACTGGTTCACCGATGCTGGTCCGTCGAGCCCGGAGCAGATAGCCGAGCAGTACGTCCGCTTCAGCCTGCGGCTGGTGGGGGCCGCTCCGGAAGCGGGGCGGGCGAGCTGACCGGCCGCTGCTATTCGTGCAGGAACGACTTCGCCACCGCGGCGAGCTCGTCCGGGCTGAACAGCTCGCTATCTTCCATCTCGTGGTGGCTCGGGTCGGCCAGCATGTAGACGTCCTCGCCGACCAGCCGCGCGTCCGGCGTGTACTTCCAGAACATCGCCATCGGCAGGTGCTGGGCGTACTGGGTGTCGTCGGGCTTGGCGATGTCCTGGCCTTCGGCGGCTAGCACCCGGCCGGTGGTGAACCGCACGAACGTGGAGTACGACGCGATCCCTCAGTCGTTTACCCAGCACGTGTGGTCCTGGAAGGTGCAGACCACCTCGTTGACGCCGTTGTAGTAGCCCTGCACCGCGTCCCGGCCCTCGTAGGTGGTCAGATCCGGACCCCACTTGACGTGATAGACCGGCTCGTCGACGGTCATGTCCGGCTGCAGGATCAGCCCGTCCTGGCCCGAGAACTCCAGGCCGGCGTGGCGCAGGAAGTTCTCGAGGATCGCCTTCCGGTGGGGATCCTTCTCCGCCTCGACCGCATCAGCGATGACTTGCATGCAGGCCCGAAATGCGTCTAGGTACGGGCTCATGAGGCACGCTCCTCAGCTCGGTTCGGCCGTCGCCATCGCAGTGTCTCACGGCCTCTCGGTCAGTTCAATAGCGATCGCTCGCTAAAGTAACCTCGAAGCGCTAACGCCAGCCCGGCTGCCGCCGATCCCGACTTAGGGGTGCTACCGCTGCCCTGACTCATCCGGTGGGGTCACCGCGATCTCCGGAGCCGACTGAGGCGTGGCGTCCGGGGTCGCCGCCCCGGGCCGAGCTGGTCACTGTCGACTAGCGCGGTGTGGACGCCCCGGCCCAGCCCCAGGAAGCCTTGCCCCCGGAAGCGCGGGAGAGGCCATCCCGCGCGCGGCGGCCGTTTACTGCGCCGAGTCGGATGGACCGGTCAGGCACTGGACGGATTCGCCTGGCCAGCCGTCGTGCCGGCCGGCCGGCTGGAGCCGGGCGGGGGCCGGGTGCCGGTAGAAGTTCGGCGACTGGTCGAAGTCCTGGTAGGAGCGGTGGAAGACCGGGGTGGCGGAGGACGCGGCGGGCGGCACGATCCAGGTCCAGTCCGCCGGGCACGCCCGGCCCTCCCGCTGCTCCCGCTCCAGGTGCAGGAGGAAGCGCGCCGATTCGGTGTGATGGTCAGCGATCGTCACCCCGGCGGCGCTGAACGAGTGCAGGACCGCGAGGTTGAGCTCGGTGAGAGCCTTGTCTTTCCACAGCGTCCGGTCGCTGGCCATGGGCAGGCCCATGTGCCGGGCGATCACCGGCAGCTGGTCGTAGCGGCCGGTGTCACCCAGGTCGCGAGAGCCGATCTCCGTGCACATGTACCAGCCGTTGAACGGCGCGGCGGGGTAGCACACGCCGCCTATCTCCAGGTACATGTCGCTGATCACCGGCACGGTATACCAGCGAAGCCCCAGGCCGGCGAACCACCGAGCCTCCGGGTGCCCGATCCCGACCTCCAGGATCGCGTCGGCGGGCACCTCGTGCAGCGTGACCAGGCCGCCGGCCTCCTGCACCAGCAGCGGGAGGACGTCGAACCGGCCGCGCGGCCGGCCACCTGGCCAGCCGAGGTCACGGGCCAGGCCCGTGACGGCGGCGTTCGCCGGGTCCCCGATGACCGGGGCGCCGGCGGTCTGGTAGCCCGCGTAGCGGACCAGCTGCGAGTTGAGGATCCGCGGCCCCGGGCGGCCCGGCGCGTCCGGCGCGTACACGGTGATCATCGGCCGGATCCGGCCGCCGTTCGTCGCCTCCCGCAGGTGCGTGACCGACTCGGCGGCCACGTCCGGCGCCGCGGTGACCTCGCGGCGGTCGCGCACCCGCAGGCTCTGCCAGTACAGCCGCCCGATGCACCGGGAGCTGTTCCGCCAGGCCACCCGCGCGCCGAAGGTCAGCTCGGCCGGGGTATGCCAGTACGTGCCGGTCGCCTCGATCTCCTGCCGCACCTGCCGTAGCCGCCGGTCGGGCGGCCCCGCGCCCGTCTCGCCGTGGAACAGCGTGATGAACCGCTCCGCGCTGACCAGCAGGCTGTCCATCACCAGCGAGTCGGCACCAGCCAGTGACCCCGCAGCGGGCAGCGCCTCCCGGCCAGCAGCGAGGCCGGCCTCCGCCGCGTCCGCCGCCACCGGGCAGCCCAGGAAAGACGGGAGCACCGCGGACTCGCCGGGCGGCTCGTGGCCCCGGGCCCGGCCGCGCGACCGGCCGCGCCACCGGCCAGGACCCGGCAGGATCCGGTCCAGGTTCAGACCCACGCAGACCTCCCCGGATGGTTCCGAGCATCGGCTCCCCTGCTGGGGAACTTGGGCACCATCGTGTGGTACCAGCCTGGACGGCTCCCTTGCATTCGCCTTGACGCCTACCTTGCACTGCAGGTCAGGGGCCCAGGCTGATGGTCGTCGGGACCGAGCTGGCGGCCCCAGCCTGTTCTGCGGGCGGTTCCTGCAGCTGATGGTGTGGGAGCCTCAGGTCCGGACCTGCCGGCTGAGCATCGCCGAAGCTGCGCACGTTGCTCAACGTCGAGGAGGTGATCAAGGACGCGCCCGAGGACACCGCCCTAGCGCAGGACGTCGACCTGAGCGCGATCCGCCGCCTGGTCTTGACGGCCCTGCCGGCCAGACCGGCACGGCCGGCGGGCTAGGAGATGCGCAGGGCGAAGCCGGGGTCCATGGTCTCGATGCGGATCTTCGCGGACTCTGCCTCTGGCACCCCGAGCCGTTCGAAGATGTCCAGCGCCTGCCGGAAGACAATCCGCGCCGCATCCGGCCGCTCGGTGTTGAGCGTTGACTCGGCGATTCCCTCGAGGATCTTGCCTTCCTCGTACAGGTCGCCGATCTCCCGGGCCAGCCGCAGCGCGGTCTGGTAGTGATCAAGCGCCTCACCGTACCGGCCTGACCCGCGATGGATGTCGGCGGTCCGGCGCAGCGCGATCAGCTGATGGGACAGGTTGCCGATTTCCTCGGCAATCAGCCGCGACTTCTGGTGATAAATGAGCGCCTCGTCATAGCATGCCGCACTCTGATAAATGGCACCAATGTCATTGAGCACGTCGGCCTCATCCGGCAGATCGCCGATGCTGCGGTAAATCGCCAGCGCCCGCCGGCAGGCAGCCAGGCCTTCCTCGTAACTGCCCTTGTAATGGTGCACGGTGCCAATGTTGTGGCACAGGATGGCCTCATTCTGCGCTCCGCCTATGTCCCTGAATATCTGCAGAGACTCCTGGTAGGCCTCAAGCGCGTCCCGGTGATAACCGCAGTACAGCTGCATCCGCCCCAGGTTATTCAGCGTTTTTGCTTCCCCGCGCCGGTCACCGGCGCTGCGATACAGCGAAAGCGCCTCACGCAGGTGAGCCAGCGCCTCGGGGTAGCGGCCCAGCTGCGTGCAGGCGATCCCCGAATGGCTTAAGGTTCCAGCCACGCCGCGCTGGTCCGCGGCGGCGCCGTACAGGATCCTGGCCTCGTGGAAATAGGCGAGTGCCTCGCGGGACCGGGCGGCGCGCTGGTGCGCCATGCCGATCTGGTCCAGGGCCTCGGCCTCGCCTCTCCGGTCGCTCAGCGACCGGTAGACCGCCGCGGCCTCCTCCGCCAGGGGCAGTGACGCCTCTTGCCGTCCGATCTGCTGCCGCACGGCGCTGAGGTCCAGCGCCGCCTGCGCGATCCGGGCTGGATCAGCCAGCTCGCGGCAGGCCTGCAGGGCCAGGGTATGGGCCGGGATGGCCTCGTCCCAGAACGCCCGGATCTCCAGGAACTCGGCCAGCAGGTGGGTGAGATCGGCGCACTTTTGCTTCCACTCGTGCCTGCCCGCATGCTGCGCGGCCTGCAGGATGTTGCGCCACTCCGACTCCAGCCAGCCTGCCGCGTCTTCCTGGGTGCCCAGAGCCGGGGTGGCGGCTGGCAGGTGAGTGACGGGCACGGGCGGCGTCCGGCGCCGGAAGGGATGCAGGACCCGGTCAGCCTGGTCGGCCACGTGCAGGTAGTAGTCCAGGAGCCGGCCGACCGCCTGCCGCTGCTCAGCCTCGGGGGCATCACGCGCGGCGCGGACGGCCGCATAGCCGCGGATGAGGTCGTGGAAGCGGAACTGGCCGTCCGCAGCCCGGGCCAGCAGGTGATGATCGAGCAGGGTGGCGAGGGCTTTCTCGGCCTCGGCCAGGGTGCAGCCGACCAGGGCGGCCGCAGCCGGCAGGCTGACGGACGCGCACGGACCGAGGCCCAGCCGCCGGAAGAACCGCTGATGGTCGGGTTCCAGCGCCCGGTAGGACAGGTCGAAGGCGGAGATCACCTCCGGGCTGGCCGCGCCTGCGCCGCCCAGCGGCGCGGGCGACTGTGAGAGTTCCTCGACCAGGTCGGCGAGCCCGAGCGAGCGGTCGTGCGCGAGCCGGCCCGCGGTGAGCTGGATCGCGAGCGGCAGGCGCCCGCACAGTTCCACGACCGCGGCCACCTTATCGACGTCCCGGGCCCGGCCCTCGCCCGCGATCCGCCGGAACAGCGTGGTCGCGTCGTCGACGGACAGGACGTCGAGGGTCAGCGGGCGCGCGCTCCCGAGGGCGGGCAGCCGGCGCCGGGTGGTGATGAGGATGAGGCAGCGGCCCGCCACCGGCAGGAGCGGCCGGATCTGGTCGTGCCGGGCCGCGTCGTCGAGGATGACGACGAGGCGGCGGCGGCTCAGCTGGGCTCGCCACAGCGCGACGCGCTCGCCGATGGTGTCCGGTATCTGGGTCGCCGGCACCGACAGCATCCGGAGCAGCCGGTGCAGCGCCTCGGCCGCGTCGAGCGAGGGGCTGCCCGGATCGTGGGAGTGCAGGTTGAGGAAGAACGTCCCGTCCGGGTACTGCTCGCTGACCTGGCGGGCCGCGTGGACAGCCAGCGCGGTCTTTCCCACGCCCGGCATGCCCTCGATCACGGCCACCCGGGGGAAACTGGCGTCCGCCCGGGTGAGCAGCCCGAGTTCCTCGTCCCGGCCCACGAATTCCGCCGTACTGGGCGGCAGGGTGTCGGGCCGGAAACCCCGGCCCGGCCGCTGGTCGGCCGTTCTGGCGGCCAGCTGCGGGTCGCGGCCCAGGATGCGCTGATGGAGCTCGGACAGCATCGGGCCCGGCTCTGTTCCCTGCTCGTCGATGAGGCGGCTGCGGGTGTCCCGGTAGAGGCTCAGGGCGTCGCCGGGCCGGCCGCTCCAGTAGAGGGCGGTCATCTGGTGGGCGATGAACGTCTCATCTAACGGATACTGAGCCAGCAGATGCCGAAGCTCGCCCACCAGCTCGGCGTGCCGGCCAAGCTCCAGCTCGCACTCGACGCGCTCCAGGAGGGCCGCCCGGCGCTCCTCTTCGAGACCATCACGCATTCTGCCGACCCAGTCGCCGCCGATCCCCGCCAGGGCCTGGCCGCGCCACAGGCCGTCCGCCTCGCGCAGCAGGTCGGCCGCGTGATCGTAGTCACCGCTCGCGGTCAGCGCGCCTGCCTGCCGGCGAAGGCGGCGGAACTGATGCAGGTCGACCACCTCGGGGTCGACGTCCAGCACGTAGCCGCGGGCGCGCCCCGCTAGCTGCACGCTGTCGCCCAGGGCATCCCGCAGTGACGCCCGGAGCCTGGCGATGTAGACCGACAGGCTCTCCCGGGCCTTCGGCGGCGGCCGCGTATCCCAGAGCCGGTCAATGAGCGTGTCGACCGGCACGATCGTCCGTGGCGTCAGCAGGAGCATGGCCAGGACGCTCCGCGCCCTGGCTGGTCCAAGATCCTGCCGCTGTCCAGCCGACCAGAGCTCAATCGGTCCTAGCGCCCGGAATTCCATGATCGCCTTGCATCTTCTACCGCTCGCGGACAAGGTCGCATCTGATACCTGAACGATGTGCCGAGGCTTTGCATCGCGTCAATACCCATCGTCGGCATTTCCCACCCGTATCCTAAGAGAAATAGGTGAACAGGAGAATACTACCGCGCCGGCCGCTAGCAATTGGGTGCGCAATTTGCAGTGCAACACATGGGCAGCCCCAGGGGCGGTCGGCAATGCCGTGTTACGCCGTATTTAATTAGCGGCCCGCCCCGGCCCGCGTTACAGGCGATGCTGGTGCTGCCTTTCGGGACAGGATACGGCTTCTGAGGCTCCCGTTATTAATGGGATTTGGTAAAGGGCACCCACGGGGCCTGCCCCACGATGTCGCGCCGATCGGCCCGAATGTCCCATCCCGAGATGGATAGTGGTGTAGCTTCTCTCTTCAAGAGACGGTGCAACGCCCTCTGCAATTTGCGTTGCCGATGAGAGGAACTCCCCCATGAACGCTCATAGGTGGTTAGCTCACGTCGTCATGCGGACCGCGGGATCGGCTCACGGCGCGTCCGGTAGGCATTCGGCCCCGCCGGCTCGCGGCCGGGTGGCCCGCGGGATCCTGATGCTGGCTCTCGTGTTCGGAAGCCTCGGTGCCGTTGTGGCGGTATCGGCAGGCCACGGCGCCGGCCATGCGGGCACGACGCAGGTCAGCGCCCTCCACAAGATTCCGCATCCCTGGATGTACTAAGCCAGGGTCGGTCCCCGAATCGCACCCTGGGTCGGCCGCCAGGATGGCCAGCCGCTCGAGGCGGGGGCGCGCGGCCGCGAGCATCTCGCGGACTCCGGCCGGCGGCGCCCACTGGTGCAGCGCGCCCAGCGCGGTTCCCAGGCTGATCACGGCCTCCTGGCGCAGGCGGCCGGTCAGGCGCGGCCAGGCCAGGTCCAGGCGCTCACCCGCCAGCCGCTCCAGCACTAGCCAGGTCAGGTCGCCAGCCCGCCCCGCGGTCAGGGCCACGGCGTGCGGCAGCGACGCGAGCAGAGCCCACTCGCGCAGCAGCCGCTCCCGGTCACCGCGCCAGCACACCCGCAGCACGAACCGGCCGGTCATCCAGGTGTCGTTCGACCAGCTCTCCACCAGAATCGCGCCGCCCAGATCGACCGGCACGGCGCCGCCGATGACAGCCAAGCGGGCAGCAGCATCGTTCATGACCCGCTCAGCGTAACGGCGGCCCGTCAACGAACGTCGCCAGCGGCTGACCGGTTTCGACGAGGTAGGTGGAGAGCATCCGGCCCGTGCCGGGACCGATATCCAGCGCGTTATGCGGGGTACGGGGCGGCATGAGGAAGGGGTCACCGGCCTCCAGGGTCAGGGCATCCTGTCCCTGAATCATCATCCGCACTGTCCCGGCCAGGATGTATCCCACTTCCTCGCCCGGATGGATGTGCCAGCCCGACTCGACGCCGCACGGGATCTCGGTCAGCACCTGCACGATCTGCCGGCCGGGAATCGAGGATGCGGCGCGCTGGAGCTCGGTGCGCTTGAGCTTTCCCGCCAGCGCGTCGTCCGGCTGCGGCGAGTTCGTCAGGGGCGCAGACGACATGGCCGGCCTCCTAGTCGATGGACTCAGGCTACGGACTGCAGCGCTTTCATGATTGTGTCGGTGACCACCTGGGGCTGCGAGATCATGATCACGTGCGATCCCTCGACCTCGGTAATCTGGGCCTTGGCTCGCTTGGCCATGGACAGCACGACGTCCGCGCCGGCCGCCTTGTCCCCGGTCGCGACCACCGCCCAGGCGGGAAGGTGCTTCCACGCCGCCGGGCCGTTCTCCTCGCCGAAAGCGGCGGCCGCGACGGGCCGCTGCGCGGCGCACAATATCGCGGCATCCCTGGCCGGGAGATCGCCGGCGAATGCGTCGTGGAACGCGGCCGCGTCGATGGAGAACTCGACTTCGGTCCCGGAACCTGAGACGGCGGGGTAGTTCGATGGGCGGATGGCGGCATTCAGCACACTGTCAGTGGAGCCTGCCTCGATGTCCTGCAGCTTCTCGCCCTCGTCTGGGGCGAACGCGGCCACGTAGACCAGGCCGACGACGTTGCCCGCGTCCGTGGCGGCGTTCGTGATGATGGCGCCCCCATAGGAATGGCCGACCGCCAGGACCCGTCCCGGGATCTGGCTGAGGACACTCGCGACATAGGCGGAGTCGGCGGCGATGCCGCGCAGCGGATTGACGATGGCCCGGACCGGGATGTCGGCAGCCTGCAGTCTTTCGATCACGCCGGCCCAGCCGGAACCGTCAGCGAAGGCGCCATGAACCAGGACGACGGTCACGGCACCGTTACCGGAGCTGGCCTCGGTCATCGGTGATTTCCCCTTACCAGTAGGCGGCATAGCGGCATGCCTGCACAACGTGATCGCGCCCCATAGGCCGCAAGGATTCAAGAGGAATTCGAGGATTCGCCACTTGACGGACTGGCGACGAGATGGGTGATCAGCCTGGGACCAGGCCTAATGTCCCTCCACCCTCGCACCGTACCCGCTGGATGGCAAGGTACTGCCGCGGGTCATATGACCCGGACCTGCCGCCAGTCATGCGGCAGGCGCCCTCACTTCGTCCACACAATATTGATGACATATACTGGTGGCGTACATCATCAACAACGCGAGGCGGCTGATGGCGCTAACCCAGATCGACATCGACGAAGACGCCCTTGCCGAGGCCATGCGGCTGTCCGGAGCGAAGACGAAGAAGGAAACGGTCAACGTTGCGCTGCGGGAGTTCGCCGCCCGGCACCGCCGGATCGCGGCCCTAGAGCACTACGCGACGCTGGCGGCAGACTGGGATTTCGAGGGATGGGAGCACCGCCGGGCGGCTGAGAAAGACCCGGCGGCGTGATTCGTTACCTGCTCGACTCGTCCGCCCTGTGGCGGATCCTGCGGGACCCCGCGCTGCGGGCGGCCTGGGCAGAGGTTGTCTCCGCGGGTGCGATCGGTTCGTGTCACCCTCAGCGCGTTGAGTTCCGCCGCTCGGCCCGCACCATCGACGAGTACGAGCAGATGTCGGGGATGTTCGACGCGCTCTACCCGGATGCGGCGATCCCCAAGGGAGCGTGGCGATGGATAGAGTCCGCGCAATACCGCCTGCTACGGCAGGGAGCGCACCGGGCATTGTCGGCCGTGGACCTGATGATCTGCGCCACCGCAGCCCAGCACGCCCTGGTTGTCCTCCACGATGACAAGGACTTCGCGACCGCCGCACGATACCTCCCCGACGTGCGTGAGCGCACCATCCACGAAGCCCCTCAACCCGGCTAAGGTTGCTCCCCGGCCGGTGCAGGACCATCACTGCCGGGCTGGGACAAGGCCGACCGCGGACAGTACTCCACCTGGAAGACTCGAAGCCGCCTTCCCTGGCGCGACTCCCGGGCGGAGGATGTTGTCTGGCGCCAACCATGGTGGTGACGACCGGAAAGGGGAGCGTTATGACGGGCGTAACGGCTTGGCCTGAGGATCGCCGCATCACCATCAGAGACCTGCAGGCGGCCACGGACAGGCGTGAGCGCTGGTCCATGCTGACGAGCTACGACACGCTCACGGCCGGCATCTTCGAGCGGGCCGGGGTCCGGGCACTGCTGGTCGGGGACACCAGCGCCGAGATGGTACTGGGTTATCCGGGCACGCTGCCGGTGACGATGGATCAGCTGGTCTCGATGGTCGCGGCGGTGGTGCGGGGAACGCGGCGTGCGCTGGTGGTGGCGGACCTGCCGTTCGGCAGTTACCAGGCGGGGCCGGCCGTGGCGCTGGCCAATGCGGTGCGTCATCTGAAGGAAGGCGGGGCGCAGGCGGTCAAGCTGGAAGGGGGCCGGCGCGTCCTGCCGCAGGTCGAGGCTCTGGCGGGGGCAGGCATTCCGGTGATGGGTCATCTGGGGCTGACGCCGCAGAGTGTCAACGTGCTGGGCGGGATGCGCCGGGTGCAGGGCCGGGGCGATGCCGGGGACGAGCTACTCGCCGACGCGGTCGCCCTGGAACGCGCCGGAGTGTTCGCTGTCGTGCTGGAGTCGGTACCGGCCAGCCTGGGGCAGCGGGTCTCTGACGCGCTGCGGATACCCACCGTTGGAATCGGGGCAGGCCCGGACTGTGACGCGCAGATCATGGTCTGGCAGGACATGGCCGGGCTGACCACCGGCCGTGTGCCGCGTTTCGTCCGGCGCTATGCCGACCTGGACGAGATCCTGCTCGATGCAGCCCGCCGCTACACAGTGGACGTAACGGCTGGGCACTATCCCGATCAGGCCCATAGCTACGCATGACCGGCTCAGCTGGTAGGCCTGCGATGTCAGCCGCGCACCTGTACGACACCATCGGGACTACCTACAGCGCCACCCGTCGCACCGAGCCGCGGATCGCTGCACGAATCTGGGCGGCACTGGGTGATGCCAGCACCGTGCTCAACGTCGGGGCAGGCACCGGGTCTTACGAGCCCCCCGGCCGGGACGTCACCGCTGTGGAGCCCTCGGCTGTCATGCGCGCCCAGCGGCCGCCGGGCGCGGCACCTTGCCTGGCGGCCCTGGCCGACCGTCTTCCCTTCGCCGACAAGTCTTTTGACGCAGCCATGGCGGTGCTCTCGGATCACCACTGGCCCGATCCTGTTGCCGGGCTGCGCGAGATGCAGCGGATCGCCCGCCACGTGGTGGTGTTCCAGTTCGACACCAGCCGCCCCGATCGGTTCTGGCTGACGCGCGACTACCTGCCCGAGTTCGGGCCGCTAGCCGCAGCCGAGCCCACCCTTGGCCAGCGGGCTCGCGCCATTGGAGCCCGCATGGAGCCGGTCGGAATTCCCTGGGACTGCGCTGACGGCTTCTTCCTTGCCTACTGGCGGCGCCCCGAGGCCTACCTGTCCGAGCACGTCCGGCGCGGGATATCAGTGTTCCAGGCCATCGGGCCGGCGGCCGAGCAGCGCGCTGTGCGCCGCCTTCAGGAGGATCTCCGCTCCGGCCGGTGGGCTGAGCGTAATAGCGACATAACCAGTCTCGACTCAGCCGAGCTAGGCGCCCGCCTGCTCGTGGCCTGAATCACGCACCATCGGCAACGGCTCGGTGAGGCTTCCTGAAGGTCGGCGCGCTCGGGGTCCAGGTCGGGGCGCGTGTCACACGGGGCATCACAGGCGATTGCCACGTTTACCGGCATGAAAGTACTCCTGAGCGAATCGCCCATACGCCCGTACCGGCCGCGACACCGGCGCCCGGTCCCCTGGATGCCCCCGAAGCTTGGCCTGATGGCCCCGGATCGGCACCTGCCGCCGGCACTTGCGAGACCCGCCATGCTCGTGCGCCGTCACAGCAGCCGGATCCCGAAGCAGGCCGCCGCGTGGCTGCGCACCAGCCCGTTCGTCGGCAAACCGTGACCAATCCGCGAATCAGCCTGGGGCAGGACCCGCACTGGGTCCTGCCCCAGGGGCTTGCCGGCGCGGGAGGGTGATCGAGCGGACTATGCGTTACCTACGTAGTCATTTCTCGCAGGTCCGGATACGTCTTCTCACCGATGTGGCTCGCGCGCGCTTCTAGCAGCCTGGACCTCGTCACGCTGCCGACCAGGCCGCCGCAACCGGCGGCGGCGGGCGCAGCGACATCAGCAGAACGGGGACAGCAATGCGCAAGACCATCGCCGCGCTCATCGGCACGGCCACCGCCGCCACGATGATCAGCGGAGCGGGCCTGGCCGCCGCGAGCACCGCTGCGGGCAGCCCGGCCAAGTCAGGCACCGAGCACCTCTACCTCATGACCACCCAGCCGTCTGCGAGCCGGTACAGCGTGATCGCGACCGGGGTGTTCACCGCCGGGGGCGTCGATATCTCGGGCAACGTCACGGACACGATCAAGTTCCGGGGCGGCACGTTCAAGGTCCATCATGGCGGGCCGTCCCACGTCGTCAGGCAAAGGCTCAACCGCAAGACCTGCCTGTTCGAGTTCGAGGTGATCTCCGGCTTCAAGGTCGGCGGCGGCACCGGCGCCTACAAGGGGATCAGCGGGTCGGGCAAGGCCGTGATCAGCGCCCTGGCGATCGCGCGCCGCAACTCGAAGGGTCAGTGCAACCCGAACGCCAACCCTGTTGTCAACCAGCAGACCATCACGGCCAAGGGGCACATCAAGCTGTAACCGGAAGCGCTGGGTGGTGCGGCCAGCATCAGCTGGCCAGCGCCAGGCGGCCAGCCTGTTAGCTGGTGACCTGGCCGTCCGCTAGCGCGCTGAACAGCTCGGCGTAATCGTAGGCCGCCTCGGGCTTGGCGCGCACCGCGGCGTCGATCATCTTGGCGTCCTCGCCGACGAGGATCCGCCAGGCCCCGGATCGCACCCCGTCGAGGATGACGGTCGCCGCCTCAGCCGCGCTGACCGGCGCCTTGTCCCGGAAGTCGGCGTTCGCCCGCACGAGCATCCGGCGCAGGTCATCGGCAGAGGCGTCCGCGGTCAGCAGGCCGGCCCGGATCAGCTTGGCCTGGGTCTCGCGGGGAATCAGCTCCTCCACCTGGGCGTCGCTCATCTGCTCGGGCTCGGGCAGGCCACGGGCCCGCAGGCTGTTCACCACGATGTCGGTGCCCACATGCCCCGGCAGCACGACGGCCACCCGGACCTGCGGCGCATTCACGCGCAGGTCCTCGATGAGCGCCTCGGAGAAGCCCCTGACGGCGAACTTGGCCGTGCTGTAAGCGGTCTGCGGCATGCCCGGGCCCAGCGACGCCCACAGGCCGTTCACGCTGCTGGTGTTGACCAGGACGCCGTCATCGCTCGCGATGAGCAGCGGCACGAACGCGCGGGCGCAGTAGTACGTGCCCCACCAGTCGATCGCGAACGTGCGCTCCCACACCTCCCGGGGGCTGGTGATGAAGCTTTCGCCGCCGCCGATGCCCGCGTTGCTGAACACCAGGTCGACGTGATCGCTGGCGTGCTGCTCGAGCAGCTCATCGCGGAACCGCAGGACCTGCGCCTCGTCGGAGACGTCACAGGCATGGCCGGTGACCCGCACGCCGGGCGGGGCGGCCGCCCACGCCGTGGCCGCGGTCACCGCGACGGCGTCCGCGTTCAGGTCGCACGCCGCGACCGAGCATCCCTGCGCCGCCAGCTGGCGGACAAGCTCGCGGCCCATGCCCGACCCGCCGCCGGTCACCACCGCGAGCTTGCCCGTGAACGAGTCCACAGCCTGGATCCTTACCTGCGGTGCCATTGCTCGTCAACGATCCAGGGTGCCTGCACCTCGACGACCCGCCGGGACGCGTAGTTCATCTCCTGAACGGCCAGCCGGATGCGGCGCCATGCTCCCCGGAACCGTCCGCGGCCGGCCCGGGCGGTCGGCTCTATCGTCCTGGCCTGAGTTCCCTCGCGGGTAAGTTGTGCGGACATTGCCTTGTCCTATCTGCTCGAAACTGGCCGGCTCTCCGGCCCTCAGGCCTAGGTTCACCCCGCCCTGACCTGCCGTGGCAGGGGTGGTTTCGCCCCTCTTGCCGCGGTGCCATGGCCGGGGTGGAATCCCCCACACGCCCGCGTGGCGGGCTGGCCGGCGAGACAGGCTGCGCGCGGGCTGGCTGAGTCAGACCAGGCCGGCGCTGAGGGCAAGGCGGGTGAGGTCAGCGCGGCGCCGGCATCCGGTCTTGTCCCGGATCCGGTCCAGGTGGGAGCTGACCGTGCGCACGCTGATAAACAGCTGGCCGGCGATCTGCGCGTCGGTGTGACCCCGGGCGACCAGGGTGACCAGCTCCCGTTCCCGCGGGCTGAGCCCTTCCAGGCCGGGTGCCGCAGTCGGCGGCTGCGGGCCCGCGGCGGTCAGCAGGAGGGCGTACTCGGCCGCGGTGGCCAGGCCTCATCGCCTGGCCGCGTTCCTCGGCCGCCCGCGCCTGATCCGGTCCGAGCGCCCGCCGGGCTTCGCGCAGGGGTTCCTGCCGCTGGAACCAGCCCTCGGGCACATCCGGGTGGGCCGGGACTGAGAAACCCTCGCGCCCCTGAAGCACGACCACCGCGGCCCATACCGTGACAGCCTCGGCGCAGCGCCCGGTCATGGCGCACAGGTACCCACAGCAGTCCAGTCATCGAGCAGCCTCGCCCGTGATCCGGTCCGCAACGCGGCGAGGAGCCCTTCCCGCAGGTGCGAGGCGGCGTCCTCGTAACGGCCCGAGTTCAGGTCAAGAACCACCACCTTCTCCAGCAGGTTCCCCAGACTCCACAGGTCGCCCGCGTCCCTGGCCCCGGCCAGCCCCGCCGCGCACACCCTCTCGGCAGCGGCCAGGTCCCTGGCCTCGATTGGCCGGGCTGATCAGGTTCGGGAGGCCCGCGCGTTCCTGCGGGGCATCCTGGGCGGCCCGCCCGGTCGCCGATACGGCTCTGCTGGTCTGCTCGGAGCTGGCGGCCAACGCCGTGCAGCAGCCGCTCCGCCCGGCCCGGCGGCACGCTCACCGTCCGCGCCCAGGTCCGAGCCGGCGCCTGGGCATGGGTCGAGGTGCAGGACGAGGGCGGCCGGTGGGCGACGGGCAAGCCGGGCTCCGATGAGAGCGGGCGGGGCCTGGTCGTCGTAGAGGAGGTGGCAGATTACTGGGACATCCGGGAAAACGACGAGAGCCGGGTGGTCTGCGCCCGGCTCGACTGGCCGCAGGCCGCCTGAGTGGGCAGGCGGATGACCGTGACCGAAGGCGCGGCGGGGCTGGGGCGGAGCGTGACTCTCGGCTGGCCGGGCGGGCAGCAGAATGCCTGGTGACGAGTTGTCGGTGGAGGAAGCCGCCGCCAGCCGCGCGCACCAGGCGGCGATGACAGCGCCCTGACGGACAGCCCCGTAAGCCCCGGCCCGTGCCGCCTCGGACAGGTCCCGGCACGGCGCCGGCTCCACTGCGCCCGCATCTGAAAGTCACCGAACGCCAGGCACCATGGCATCAGCGCCGCCGACCCCGGCTAGCGTGACGGAGAGAGATCTTCGCCGCCGGCCGAGACCAGGGAGCAGCAGTATGGGTCATCACCCGGACCGCTACGCGAGCATCGTGGACGTATGCGTCCTGCTCCAGCGGGCTGACAGGCGAATGCTGCTCGCCGAACGGGCCAACACCGGGTTCTCCGACGGGCAGCTGGGGATCCCAGGTGGCCGGCTGGAGGCCGGGGAGTCGGTGGCGGCCGGCGCGGCACGCGAGCTGGCCGAGGAGGCCGGTGTGGTCATGGACCCGGCCGAGCTGGAGCTGCTCTATGTCGCGCACCACACCGGCGGTGCATGGGGAGCCCGGCTGGGGTTCTTCTTCGGCACCAGCAGCTGGAGCGGCGAACCGGATAACCGCGAGCCGCAGCTGTGCGCCGGGCTGCACTGGGCCGATCCCGCCGACCTCCCTGATAAGACGGTCCGCTACGTCGCCGCGGTGCTGGCCGACATCCGGGCAGGCAAGACCTTTTCGATGCACGGATGGTAGCCAGCGATTGGTTCCGTATTCACGCCGGCGAGCCTGCCGCGTCCTACCGGCAGACCCTGGCCCATCGGGCTGCGGCGTCGGACAGCGCGGAAAGCTCTGCCGGGACCCGAAGGCCTGCCAGGTCGCCGAGGGAGACCCACCGCAGATCGCTGACTTCCTCCAGCTGCGCGGCGAGGTTCCCGCCAGAGGCCCGGCACACGTACACGAGGTCGATGTGACGGTGGGCACCGACGTTCGCGTCCGTCACGTCCATCTCGATGATCGCCCATGGCGCTGCGTGGCTGCGCACGGCCGGATGGCTGAACGCCGGCTCGCCGATGACGACGGCCTGAATCCCGGTTTCCTCGCGCACCTCACGCAGCGCGGCCTGAGCGGGATCCTCGTCGGGATCAATGTGCCCGCCAGGGTAGAGCCACTGCCCGACCTTGTTGTGATGCACGAGCAGCATGCGGTCCGCATCGTCTAAGACAACGGCGGACGCCGTGTAGTGCCGGATCGTGGTCATGAACGCTGCCCTTCGGCGAAGGTCCGGACACGAGCCGCAGCCCACCTTACGAGTTCCCCGCGATTGAGACGGGGTGTGAAGCGGGCGATGGTGCGGTGTCGCCCCGCCCGATCGCCGTCCTGGCAAGATAGCGGCATGGAACGTGTGCTCGGCATCGGCGGGTACTTCATGCGGGCCGCCGACCCGGCGGCCCTGGGCGCGTGGTACCGCGACTGCCTGGACCTGGACGCCGATGAGAACGGCCTGTGGCGTCAGGAAGCCGGGCCGACGGTGTTCGCGACGTTCGACTCCGAGACCGACTACTTCGGGTCCCGCGCCCAGCAGGCCATGCTCAACTTCCGGGTCCGCGACCTGGATGCGATGCTCGCGCAATTGCGCGCCAAGGGAGCGGACGTGGCTGAAGAGACGCAGGACATGGAGGGCGTCGGTCGATTCGGCTGGGTCACCGATCCCGAGGGCAACCGGGTCGAGCTGTGGCAGCCCGCCTGACCGCGCCTTCACGCAGGCGGTGACGTGCTGGCGGCCCGCCAGGCTGCCGGGGTGTGAACCTTGGCCAGGCCCGCGCGGCCAGGGGTTCCACCGGAAGGCATGCCAGGCAAGTGCCTGGTGATCGGCGTCGGCCGCCGCCGCGATAACGCCCGACTGCACCAGCAGTCCGGCGACACTGCAGCGGTCCAACGCCGTCTTACAGCCAGCACCGATCGGCCCCGGGCGGGAGGCTGTCGCCGGGAAGCTGCGGACCGGGTGCACCTCGTAGTTGAGCACGGCCGCCTTGACCGAGGGATCACCGTCCATGATCCGCGCAGTTTCGCCCGGCGGCGCGTCGATGATCCCGATACCGGCCTACTCGCTGTCATCGGCAACCGGGCACACGATCGCCACCACCACATCGGCGCCTGGCGAGTGGTTGCGGCGGCTGCGTTCCCAGACGACCGCGCCTGCATCCGGGTCGGTGTATCTGGCTGCCCTCTTCAGCAGCACCAGCGAGTAAGTCCGTGCCTTGGCGCGCATCTCGCGCCTGAACTCATCGGTAATGACCGCTACGCTATGTTCTCTTTCTCCCCGCGCATGCTCGGGCCTGAAATTCCCGTGCCGCTGCTTGCGGGCGATCAGATCATCCGGTCGCCGTCATCCTGTGGCGACCACTGGCACCCGGCTGCTCCGGGGCTACCTCGATGCCGGGGCGAGGCGCGGCAGCAGCCAGAGCACCGCGCCCGCAAGGAGGATCACCACGGCCGTGTAGTCGGCGAAGTTGTGTGACCCGAAGGCGTTCGGGTTGGGATTCGCGAGTGCATAGGCCGTGCTGCCGGCCACGAACAGGATGGCGAGCCAGGCCACGATCGTGACGCCGCGGCGGGCGCCCGGCGACGGAGAATGCCCTGCCAGCGGGCCGGCTAGCAGGGCCAGCACGGCGGGAAGGATCAGATGGCCCAGCGCTATCGCGATCTTGACGCCCAGGGTGTCGGTCGACGTGCTGAAGTTACCGCCCAGCCAGCCGAATCCGGTGGCCATGATGACGACCGCGGCCATGCCGAGCCGGGACACACCTTCGGCACGGGGCGCAGCGGACTGCGGTTCCAGTACAGGCTTCATGGCCCGTAGTGAAGCAGTAATGGATGAAAACCATGTCCCCGCGCGAGTCGCCGGGCGGCGTCCGCCCGAACCTACGCCCAAGTTCCGGCGCCTGGTCAGCGACAGTGCCACGCTGCGTAGTTACCAGCGGGAGGTCTTCGCTCGCTTCGAGCGATCCCTCGCGGCCTTGCTGGCAGAGGAAACCGGCCAGCCCCACGACGCGGTCGAACCCTTCATCGCGGCGGCAGGCCTGGTCAGCGTCTTCCGGGTGAACCTCGAAGGCCGGGCCAGCGACGCAGAACCACCAAGGCAACGCGTCGAACGGGCCCTTGACCTCCTCGAGCGCGGACTAGGCGACTACGCCGTGTCGCCAGCCGGCCCATCACTCGACTAACCAGCCCCGGCCAGCACGGCGACGCACCCTGGTTCATCCCAGGTGATGGACGCGATCCGTGTGGCGCTGTGGGCGCCACACGCCGAGATGATCAGCGGCACGGCGGCCAAGATTAACCAGGCCAAGGCAGGCAAGGCGGCCCCGGGCAGCGGCTTGCCATCACCGGAGCAGATGTTCGCGCGGGTACACAAGCACCTGATCGGCTGGGACGCGCCGGTCGAGGTGCAGCACGGCGGCGCACCCGCACCACGCGCGACATCTCAGGGCGCGGATACCGCGGTATCCGCGCCCTGCCGCGTCACCGGCGCGGCGCCAGCCATCGGGTGTCGATCCGGCCGTGCCGCATCCGGCCTGCCAAGCGGACGCGCAGCGTCTCCGGCGTGTTGTCGTCCGCGTCCCTGCTGATCGCCAGCTTGCTGTGCCGCACCGCCAGCTCGTTGGCGTCCACCACCATGCCCGGCGCGAGGACCAGCTCCACGTCGCCGCCGCGCACCCGCAGCTCGATGACCAGCTCGGGCCCGCTGCGCACCGCGCTGGTCAGGTCAAGCATCACGTCGCACCACGCGGTGCGCAGCGCCAGCCGGTGCGGCAGCGTCCACCGGCCGTCGCGGCGCACCGAGCCGTGCCGCTCGTTGATGGTGAGCAGTTCGGCGGCCGGCTCGGCCGGCGTCCCGGCGAGCGGCAGCGTGAGCGCGCTGTCGCTGCCTGGCGCCGCGATCAGATCGGCGGTGAGCGGGGCCAGCGCGTCGATGGTGCGGGCGGCCAGCGCCGCGTCCAGCCGCTCGTCGAACTCGGCCGGGTCGATCCGGCCGTCGGCGACGGCGGCGCGCAGCAGTTCGATGACGCGCTCGCGGTCCGCGTCGGACGCGCGCAGCGCGGGTGAGCTGGGCGGATCTGCCGACATCCGGCCTCCTCGGCGGCGACGTGGTGGCGCCGCGCCACCGGCATTCCACGTTATAGCGCGAGTCGGCGGCCATCAACGAGGGGTACGCCGACGCGGTGCCGATCGATGCGCGCCCGGATCAGGCGTCGGGCCGGATTACCCGGCGACATTGAATTCGCGGCGCAACCCCGCCAGCGCATACCGCGCAGACAGCAGGACACGTGAAGCTGAAGCGCTGCTCGAACCCGTCCTGGCGAACTACGAGCGCACCCTAGGACATGATCACCCGTATACGAAGACTGCGCGAGAGAACCTGTCCAGCCTGAAAGGACCGCCAAAGTTCATCGTCCAAACCGGCAGCGCGGCAACGCTGATGCATGATCCGATTTCAATGTCATGCGCATTGCGGTCAGGCCTGCCGGAGGAGCAGCGCTCAGATAGCCTATTCTGCGCGCGCTGCGGGTACAGCATCATCTTTTTCCAAACGTGCTTAACGGCGGCTATGACGCGTTCTTCTGATCTGACGATCCGCCCTTCATGAGGCGCGACGGCCGGGCTGCTCGGAGGGTAGGCCGGGCTCATGGCACGGCTCGGAGCAGAACGCCGGAGCCTGGTTCAGTTCTCGGTGGCGAAGCTCAGCCCGGCCGCGACGAGGGCGTCGCGGAGCTGGGTGATCGCCTTGGGTCCAATACCGTGCATCCGGGCGAGATCGGCCTCGGCCACCTGGGTGAATTGCTCAAGGGTGACATACCCGGCCGCGGCCAGTGCCTGCCGAGCTGGCCTGGCCGGAGGGCAGGCCCGGGGCCTGGCGGGCTCGCTGCCCGGTCACGCGGTGACCAGGTCGGCGAGGTGGACAAGGGAGTTGCCCAGATGGTCCGGAGGGAACGGGGGGAATCCGATGTGCTGGCGGAGGAAGCCGGGGACTGCCGACCAGTCGTAGGACAGGGTGACCTTGTCTCCGGACGGTCCGGCCGGGGTCAGGTCATAGCGCCAGACGCCGAACCGCAGGCTGCCGTCGCCGGTGTCCTGGCCCGGCTCCCAGGAGATGGCGTGCGGCGGGTCGAATACCTGCACCCGGTTGGCCATCTGGTAGTTCCCGTCCGGGTGGTTGGCGTGGTACATGGCCATCCGGAACACCTGCCCCGCCGCAGTCAGCGGCGGGCTGTCGAAGGGCTCGCGGACCAGCCGGTGCCGTCTATCGCGGCATGCTTGGCGGGGTCGGCGAGGACCGCGAAGATGCCCTCCGCCGGGGCGTTAATGATCGTGGTCGCGCTAACGGTTTCGTCGGCCATGGTGGTCGCCTCCTGATGAGCTGAGCCTGGTACCGATTCTGACGCCCGCTGGACCTGGAACTCATTGCTGAACTCGTCCCGGTCCGCTCCCTGGCGACGATTACCAGCAGGACCAGGGACGCGACCGTCCTGACCCCGGCAGCGCCAACCGCAGGCGGAAGGCCATGAACAGCCGCCAGGACGGCCGCCCACCGTACTTCCACTGAACGCGATCGCGAGCGGGACGCCGATAGCCATGCAAGATGGCACGCAGATCAACCGGATCGGCTCGGCGCGCGGTGATCAAGAGCTGCCCGCACCCGTTGACGACCCGGCCATGGCCGAACAGGCAGCAGGCCGCATGCTTATCCATTGCCACCGCTGGCGTGATTGCCCGCACATGCCGCGAGTGGTGAACCGCAGCGAGGGGTTCCTGGCCTGGACGAGCACTTGTCAAGATCTGTGGATGGGAGCCGCACCGACCCAGCGGTGATAGGCGTCTACGTCGACGTTGCTGCCGCACACGATGGTGACTACGTGTCGGCCGGCGAAGCGGTCACGGTCTTCGAGGATCGCCGCGATGCCGAGCGCGGCCGACGGTTCGACGACGAGGCCAGCGTGGTCGAGGAGCATCCGCATGCCGGCGATGATCGACGCCTCCTGGACCAGGACGGCGTCGTCAGCGACCAGGAGGAGGTCGTCCAGGACGGCCGGGATGGGACGCCGGCCGGCGACGCCGTCAGCGATGGTGCTGGTCGGGCCGGTGGTGACGACGCGCCGCTGGCGCCACGAGTGTGTCATCGCCGGTGCGCCCAGCGGCTGGAGGCAGATCACCTCGACTTCGGGCGCCCGGGCCTTCACCACATGACCCACACCGGTGGCCAGCGCCCCGCCGCCGAGAGCAACCAGGACGGCGTCGAACGGCGGCACGGTGTCCGCCAGTTCCAGGCCGATGGTCGCCGCGCCCTCGCAGGTCTCGATGTCCAGGCTGTCTTCGACCAGCCGGATGCCGTCGTACCGCGCGACGGCCGCCGCCCGCTCGCGAGCCATGTCGAAGTCGCCGTCCACCAGCTCCAGCCTGGCGTCCAGTGCGCGGATGCGATCCAGCTTGGCCGCAGGCGCAAAGCGGGATGCCACGACGGTGACGTCGAGACCCCGGCCGCGACCGGACCAGGCGAGGGCTTGGCCAAGGTTGCCCGCGCTGGCGCACACCACGGCTCGCGAGCCATTCTCGGCGAGCAGGCTCGCGACGACCTCGGTGCCGCGGGCCTTGAAGCTGCGGACCGGGTTCGCCGTTTCGAGCTTGATGCTCACCGTGCACCCGAGGTCGGGCTCCAGTGCCTCGCAGCGGTACAGCGGAGTGTCGAGAAAAATCGGGTCGATTACCCGGCGAGCCGCCCGGATCCGAGCAGTGTCCAGGCGCGTCTCCTGCACGACACAGCAGCGTAGCGCCGCCGGCGCTGTTCCCGTCTGGGTGTACGCCCGGCGACCGGTGCCCGTACTGGCAGGTGAGTCAGCACCGACGGAGAGGGAATGCTTTGCGATCTGTCCGGCCTGCCACCGTGGTGACCGCAGCCCTACCTGGCCTGGCCTGGCCTGGACGGCCGCCGCCCTCTATCAGGACTGCGCGGGAACGGGTACCCACAGTTCAATCTCATCGTGGCGCCTGTAGTACTCGATGAGAGGGCGGCCAGGGTCAGCGGGGGCTGCCAGCGCTTCGAGCGCCTGCATGGCCGGGCCGATGCGCTCATACAGCCCGGGCGGCTCTCCGGTGATCCGTGCCCGCAGGTACCAGCCTCCCGGCAGGGTCGCGCTACCGAGCCCAAGGCGTGCAGGATCGTCGCCTTCCCGGGCGGGAGTGCAGGCCGCATAGGTTCCTGCCCGGATGTCCACCATGGCGTACATCCGGCGCCCTCTCAGGCCTACGAGGCGCTCGAAACGCGGCCAGAGCTGCTGCATCGCCGGCAATTCGTCGCGGGTGCGCTCAAGCATCACCCTCACGTCGGCCTTCAGGATCCGCGCCGGCTGCGAATCGAAGATGACGCCTGCCATGACAATCACAGTAGCCATTTCCGCCGTCTCACGGCCAGCAGCAACCAGGTTCACCCTCATGCCCGCTCATAGCCGCGTTGAGGTACGTCACTCGGTCACGAGCCTGCGACAGGCGCCACATAGGCGCTGGGCCCGGGGCCTGGCTGCCGATCATGTATGGCGTCGCGGGCGCCCACTGCGCTCGACGCGCCCACTTACCCCACGGTCTAATGTCCATCACGCAGCGTGGCTGTAGCTCGGCGACCGGCGCGCAAGTATCCGCCGTTCGGGGCGGCTGACCCGTCTGGTCGCCCTCATCGGCGATGCGCCCAGATCAGGCAATTACAGTATGTGGCCGGAAGGGAAGCTGATCAAAGATCGCCCGCATAATGCCGAATTGAGTGCGTTGGGTGAACGCATGCTTATGCAGTGGGCACTATGTTCATTCGTAACTAAGAACTGTCTGCAGCCCTGCGGAAGTCGGCGGCCAAGCCTTGCCACGCATCCGCCGGTGGCACGAGGATCGCCGACTAGGTGCGTCTGAGGGCTGGCTCGACGGCGCGTGTTGCCGCGGACAGATCCGCTAGTTATGTGCGTTCTCAGTTTCCATGATCTAGTGGCCGTGTGGCACGCCATTCGCGGGCCACCGAATTGCGTGCTCACCGGTCTGGGAAGATCGCTGGCCGGGGCGTGGATCCGTGATCTACTCGCCCCGGTGCGCTCATACGCGGTCCTGGGTCATGCTGGTGGCAGTGGCCAGCGCGGTGAGGATCTGGGTCTGGGTGGCCGGGTCGCCCGCGCCTGGCGTGGTGCGGCTTCGCCAGGTGACATGCCCGTCGGGGCGGACGAGGACCGCGCCCGCGGGCGTGACGCCGTAGCGGTGTGGCCATTCGGGTTCGCGGATCACGTGGATTTCGACGGGCACGCGCAGCGTGCGGGAGGCGGTCTCGGCGGCAGCCCGCCATGATGCGCCGGGGCCTGCGGTGAGCAGGACGATGTTGCGGTCGAACAGGTCGATCGTGGACCTGCGCCCGTGTGGAGTGCCGATCCACAGGTGCGGTGCGCGGCAGCCGGGAGTGGCGGTCGGTACGTAGTCGGCGCCGGGAGGGTCGGCGTCGGGACTGCCGTCGGCCGTGATGGCCGGGGACTGGTACTGGTAGCCCATGTCGATCTGGGCGAGGCTGCGGCCGGCGAATGGAGCCCCGTTTGCGTTGATCAGCCGGGACCAGGCGGTGCCGGTCTCGGTGGCGTTGCGCTGCCCGACGGGCTCGCGCTCTGCCGCGTAGCTGTCCAGCAGCGCCTGCCCGGCGCGACCGCCGAGGACGGCGGCGATCTTCCAGGCGAGGTTGTGCGCATCGTGCATCGCGGCGCTGAGGCCGGTGGCGCCGACCGGCGGGAAGCGGTGCGCGGCGTCGCCGGCCAGGAAGACCGGACCGCGCCGGTAACGTGCCGCGGTCTGCGCGGCCGCGGTCCAGTGATTCGAGCCCAGGACGTCGACCGGCAGGCCGGGGACACCCAGCACGTCCCGGACCGTTGCCGCCGGATCCGGAACGCCGCCGCCGGGACCGTCAGGAATGCTGAGCACCCACCGGTGTCCGGGGTGGGTCCAGATCAACACCGCCCCGGTGCCGGTGAGGAAGTAGATGCCCCGCGGGTTCTCGCCGGTGTATGCGGTCAGGTCCGCGCGGAACGCGATCATCTGCTGCCTGCCCAGGTTGTCCGGGCCGTTCATGGCGATACCGAGCTGGCGGCGGATACCGCTGCGGGCGCCATCGGCCGCGATCATCCAGCGCGCACGGATCCGGCTGCGCTGCCCGGATCCCTGGGCCAGCAGGGTCGCCTCAACGCCGGTAACGGACACCTCGAGCGATTCCAGCAGGGTCACCGCCAGCAGCCGGGCGCTGGCGTAACCGCGGGCATGTTCCCGCAGCACGGACTCGAAGACATCCTGCGAGACCGGCAGGCCTTCGCACGGGCTGACATCCGTCCCGGCCGCGGCCCGGGGGACGTCCTCGCGGGCTGGTGCGCCGGTCAGGCGGGCCCGCCACTCCGCGCCCGGGGTGATCGGTAGCTCCACCGCACGCAGGTCCGGCTCGACGCCGCACACCCTCAAGATCTCCATCGCCCGGGCGTGCACCCCGCGTGCCCGGGGCAGCGGTGACCCGGTCGCCCGCTTGTCGACGAGCAGCGACTCGACGCCGTGCCGGGACAGCAGCAGCGAAGCGGTCAGCCCGGCCGGGCCGCCACCGACGATGAGCACCGGCACCTCGGCAATGTCAGCTGTCATTGCTCCACTCTCTTCGTCATAGTTAAACTATGACAGTTAGAGTGCTACTATGCCCAGGTGGTTGTCAAGAGGGAGGGCCCGAGCCATCGGCAGCGTCAGGCGATGGCCACCAAGCAGCAGATCGCCAGCGCCGCCCGCGGCCTGTTCGCCACGCACGGCTACGCCGGGACCGCCATCACCGCCATCGCCGCTGCCGCCGACATCCCCGCGCCGACGATCTACTCCGCCTTCGGCACCAAAGCCAGGATCCTTCGAGCCATCGCCTGGGGCGTGACCTCGACCCTCGACGTCGACCGCAGCCATGACGCTGCTCTCGCGGAGCCCGACCCGGCGCAGGGCCTCCGCCTGGCCGCGAACATCCAGCGCCGCCAGTTCGAGCACATGTACGACGTCATCGCCATCTACGCCGAAGCCGCCCGCACCGATCCGGACATCGCCCAGGACCTGCAAACGATCATGGCCAACCGGGAACGGGCATTCCGCCGTCACGTCGAGGCCATCGCCGCTCACCTGGCGCCCGGCGTCAGCGTCAGCGACGCCCTCGACATATACATCACGCTCGTGCTGCCCGAGATCTACCGCACCCTCGTCCCCGAACGGGGCTGGACCGTCGACCAGTACGAAAACTGGCTGGCCGGCACCCTCATCCGCCAGCTGCTGCATCGCGACAACTAAACATACGAAAGGCTCCGGCGACAGGGAGTCGACAGTGAGCGGACCGCCGCTTTGGCTATCCCGGCCGAACCCGGCCCACCTTTCAAGTTCACTCATCTGCGCGACAACCGCCAGTCAGCCGTGCCGGCCACCCGCGTGACCCGCACAGATCACCCTGATCTGCGTGTCTCAGCTGATGAGCGCCGATCGCCAAACGAGATGAGGCGCGTGCGCCGCAGCGCGTCGGATCGCAGCACGGCGCATAAGTATGCGGCATACTCGCCGCACAGACTCGTCCGCTATTGCCGCATATGGTGCGCCGTTACAGTCGATGGCGATGTGGTCGGGCTGGCGGTGGACCGCGGTCGGTTCGTCCCCGCACAGCCGAAGGCCTGTGATGGCCTGCCTCCCGCTTGCCTAACGTGCGCCCTCCACGTCCTGCAGTTGCGCCGCGTCCACGTATTGCTGGAAGCTCGTGACTTTGCCGTCGCGTATCTTCCACACGTGGCAGACCTGCGCGTCGAGTTTCTTGCCTGTCTGCTTGTAGGTTCCCGTGTAGCGTGCCTCGACCACGATCGTAGAGCCCGCATCGTAGAACTCCCCGGGATGGACCGTGAAGCCATCCCATTCCGTGGCGAGCCTCATGAACAGGTTCTGCAGGACCGCGTCCGGCCCTGCCAGGCCTTGCCGCTAGGTTCGTAGGGATTCCCCTCGGCCTCGCGCCACTCGATGCCGGGGTCCATCGCGCCCAGCGTCGTCGGCATGTCACCCCGGCCAACCGCGTCGTACAAGTCCCTCATCAGCTGCACATTGCTCATACTGACCCCCTCAGCCGCTCCTGTGGAGCGTAGCCGGTTCACCGATCCTGGCATCCCCGGCCAGGCCAATTACGGCAATCACCCGCCGGGAACAACCGCACGACGCAGGCGCCCGGCATGTCATCCTCTGGTGACCCACTCGCCATCCGATCCACCGGCACCCGAGCACGTCCCTATCTGCTACGGGGGGGTTCGGGGACGCCCTCATCTGCCGCTGACTACCCATGCCGCTGATGTCGAAGCGGCTATGCCTGGTTGCTGCACGCCATGGAGGCCGCCTGGCCAGGCCGGCAACAGCGGTGGCGAGACCGGGATGCGATGGGCGACGATGGGCCGGTGACTGACGACATCGCGGCGGGATCGCCCGCGTCCGGCGCCCCGCCGCCTGCCGGCGGATACGCCGGGGACCCTGCGGTGCAGGCGGAGTGGGACGGGCGGTACGCCGACCGGGGGCAGCTGTGGAGCGGTCAGCCCAACGGTGCGCTCGTGGCCGAGGTCGCCGGGCTCACGCCCGGGCGGGTGCTTGACGTCGGCTGCGGCGAGGGCGCGGACGCCGTGTGGCTCGCGAGGGGCGGCTGGGACGTGACCGCGCTGGATGTCTCGGGCGTGGCGCTGGAGCGGGCGGCCGGGCACGCGCGGGACGCCGGCGTCGCCGTTGCCTGGGTGCACGCCGCGCTGGCGGAGGCGGTGCTCCCGCCAGGGTCCTTCGACCTGGTCTCCGCGCAGTACCCGGCCCTGCTGCGCACCCCCGGCGCCGCGGCCGAGCGCGCGCTGCTCGCGGCCGTCGCGCCAGGCGGCGTGCTGCTGCTCGTGCACCACGCGGGCATGGACACCCAGCAGGCGCACGACAGCGGCTTCGACCCGTCCGGCTACGTCTGGCCCCCGATGGTCGCAGCGCTGCTCAGCGACGACTGGGAGGTAGAGCTGGACGAGCAGCGCCCGCGCATCGCACCCGACGGCGGCGCCGGCGCGCACCACACCGACGACCTGGTGCTGCGCGCGCGCCGGCTGCGCTGAGACCCGGCTCCCGCGCCTCTCAGCCCGGCGACTCCCGGCACGTCGGCGCGACAGCGCTCCGAGCCGCGCTGTGCCGGCTGGATGCTGCCGCCGTGGCTTGCTGGCAGTCTGTGTGCATGCTGATTGAGCATCGGGGTCACGCGCCGCAGGTCCATCCCAGCGCTTACGTGGCGCCCACGGCGGTGCTGTGCGGTGCGGTGCACGTCGGGCCGGATGCCCGCATCCTGTTCGGGGCTGTGCTGACCGCCGAGGACGGCGAGATCCGGGTCGGCGCCCGCAGCGTGGTGATGGAGAACGCCCTGGTCCGCGGCCGGGCCGGGCATCCGTCGATACTCGGCCAGGATGTACTCGTGGGACCGCACGCGCACCTGAACGGGGTGCGCGTCGGCGACGGGTGCTTCCTGGCCACCGGCGCCGCGCTGTTCCCCGGCAGCGTCGCGGGAGCGGGCGCCGAAGTCCGGATCCACGGCGTCGTCCAGGTCAACACGGTCCTGCCGCCCGGCGCGACGGTGCCGATTGGCTGGGTCGCCGTGGGTGATCCGGCCCGGATCTACCCGCCCGACCAGCATGAGCAGATCTGGGCCATCCAGCAATCGCTGGACTTCCCCGGCACCGTCTACGGCGTTACCCGCGACACGCCAGCCACCAAGCGAATGCAGCGCCAGGTCACCTGGCTCGCCGCCCACCGAGACGACCACCTCATGGACTAAGCACCACGAGATCAACCGCCCCGGCCATCCGCTCATGGCCGCGAGTAGTGCGGCCGTACGCTGCTGGCTGAGGCGGAGCCGTCCGAAGCCGTGGTACCCAAGGGCCGCGCGCCGCGGCGGTCGCGGCAACGGTCAGGAGATGGCGGCCTTCACCAGCTCGACGACCCTTTCCTCCACCGCGGGGCTCCACTCCTGGAGGGCGTAGGACACCGGCCACATGTCGCCGTCGTCGAGGTTCGCCGCGTCCTGGAAGCCCAGGGTCGAGCACCGGTAGCTGAATTTGCCAGCGTCCTGAAAGAAGACGACGACCTTGCCGTCCGCGTTCGCGTAGGCGGGCATCCCGTACCAGGTCCTCGGCGACAACCCGGGGGCGGCCGCGGTCACCGTCACCGTCACATGCACGCGCTCGGCGAGCGCGCGATCCTCCGGCGCCATCTCCGCGATCCTGTCGAGGACCGCCTGCAGGCCGTCCGCCTTCCTGGCGCCCTGCTTGCCCTCGGCGCGCAGCTCGGCGGCGCGCTCCTTCATCGCGGCACGCTCCTCGGCGCAAGCCGCCGGACCCGGCCCTGGCATTCTTCCCGGGCATTCGCGGGCTCCCTCCTTGACGCGCGGGGGCTCAGCGTCATGCCGGCGCCACACCACGACCCGCCACCCCAGCCCGGCGGAAGGCAGCGGCGAAAGCGACATCAAGTAGAACCCGCAGAAACCCTTGACAGCAAAGACGACTCGTTCTGGCGGCAGGCCCCACTGGCGCGCGGCGTTCCGGGCTACTCCTGGATGGATAACCTGCGCGAGGTTACCCGGCGTCGGCGTGAGCTGGCTGCTGGCGGGTGCTGTACGGTCCGCCTCGCTGGCTGCCCCGCGGGCCTGCCATCACGGCCCGGCGGGGAGTGCCTGAGCCCGGGGCTCATCGGGCGGGGACGGGAGCACGGTACCGCCGCTGCGCCAGTACTGGCCATCGGAGCGGGACAGGAACTCCTCGTCGACGAGATAGCGGCGCAGCGCCGCGTAGTCGGCGTGCAGGGCGCCGAGGAACAGGCTGACCTGGCGCTCGGAGTAGCGCACGCCCGGGTCGAAGGCCTGGGCGATCTTGTCCAGCAGCAGGTGCCGCCGCGCCTGCCGGGCCGGCAGGGTCTCGATCCTGCCGTGGCCGGTGAACGCCCTCAGCCGGGGGTCGCCGGCCACCGCCTCGATGACAGCTGCCGGGTCAAGCTCAGGCATGACTACATTATGATCCGCCAGGCCGAACCCAGTTGAGCGTCGATCTAGCTGCTTGCTTCCCTGGAGCAGCTACCGCGGGCTAACGGCCGTTCCCGCGCCTGCCGGCAGGCGGGTTGCCTGCGAGTTCTGACCGCGCCGGACGCTGGGACCGTGATCTGTGCCCGCTGGAGATGACCGCACCCTGGCGGGCACGGCGCATCGTGCGAAAGCCGCGTCTGCCAGGATGCTTCCCCATGAAACTGACGTCACATCTGCCCGATGACCGCCGCGCGCATGTCGAAGGCCGGCTGCGGGCCAACCTGATGGCGTGGCTGACGACCGTGCGCCCCGACGGGCGGCCTGACAGCGTGCCGGTGTGGTTCCTGCTCCGGGACGACGAGACCATCCTCGTCTACAGCCAGGCAGCGAAGATGAAGCTGCGCAGCATCAGCCACAACCCGGCGGTGGCCCTGGGACTCGACGTCACCGACATCGGCCGGGACGTCATCCGCATCGACGGGACCGCCGAGCATGTCCCGGGGTTCCCCGCAGCCGACCAGGTCCCGGAGTACGTGGCGAAGTACACCGAGCGCATCGGGGCGCTGTTCGGCACGGCATCCCGGTTCGCCGCGCTGTTCCCCGACGCCCTGATCATCACGCCACACCGCCTGCACGCCTGACGGCCCCCCAGCGCCACGATCCGCCGATCCGGGGCGGCAGTCATTCTCGGGCAGCGACCTGCCCGGCGGCCGGGTCCGCCATCAGCCGGCCGACCCGGTGCTCCCTGTCATCGTCGCCGGCCGCGAAGAAGCCGAACCAGACACTGCGTGCTCCCTGCGGAAGCCTGACATATCCGATCCGCCGATCGGGGCGGCTCTCGAGCGCGAGCCTCGGGCATCCGGGCCTGGACATAATGGCTGTTCTGATGGCGTCCGCCGTCAGTAGGTGATCAATTGCCGGGCCGGCTAGGCCTTCACGAACTCGCGCAGCTCGCGTGCCAGCCGCTCGGGCTGGTCCTCGGGGATCAGCGTGCAGGAGTCCTCGATCTCGACCAGCTTCGCGTCGGTGAAGAGCCCGGCCAGCCGTCGCCCGTGGCCGCGGGGCATCAGCCGGTCCTCGGTGGCCCAGACGACCAGGACCGGGCCGCGGTGGGACCGCATCTCCTCGGCCCAGCGCAGCAGAACCACCGCAGCTCTCCGGCCGGCGCCACCAAGGCTCGCGACGACAGGTGCACTGACGGCCGCTCGCCGGCCTTCGATGCTGTCCTCCGCAGGCGCCGCAACGCTGTCCTCCGCAGGCGCCGCAACCTAGCGCAGCGGTCTTCAGCAAACTCAAGCAGCTCAGCGCCATCGCCGCCGCTTTGACGAGCTGGCCAGCCGCTACCGCAGCGGGCTACCGCTAGCCAGCCTGCATGGCTCCGTCACAACGACTTATCAGACACAGGCTATGGACGCCAGAACTGAGCGATCTGGCCGCTGCACCACGACTACTCACGATCGAAGTGACGTAGATTAGCCCGTCCATCGTCAGCGGGACCGGTCGCCCCGCCCGGCCCGCCTCGCCGTGCGCCCGCACGAGAGCATAGGCATGCTCATAGGACGCCATCGCTGCTACACCGGCTACGGCGCCCGCGGTGGTCCACCTGATGACCCGATCAGCCGCCATCAGCGGGTACCACCAAGAACAATGGTCATGGTCAGGGGCGATAGGACCAGCACTCGCAATTGGCAGGCCTTGGTCCTCGGACACAGTCTCGCCTGGGGAATCCTGACGGTCAGGAACCCGGGGCGTCGCCATGTCCGAAAGACGCCCGCAGCGCATCCGTCAGCAATGCGACCAGCGCCCCGAGCTGCACGTCGGCCGACGAGGAGGCCTCCTGGTCCGCCCCGTCCAGCGCCCGGGCGGCAAGCCCCGCCTTGCTGTCGATCAGCCCGGCGATCCGGGCGTCGATGGTCTGCGCGGCGATGATGCGCCACGCGGTGACCGGTTCGGCCTGCCCGATGCGGTGGCTGCGGTCGATGGCCTGGGTCTGCTCCGCGTCGGTCCAGGACAGCTCGGCCAGCACGATGTTCGAGGCGACCTGCAGATTCAGGCCCACGCCAGCCGCGGTCAGCGAGCACACCGCGACCGTGACGTCCGGGTCGTTCACGAAGGCGTCGACGTTCGCCTGCCGCGCCGTGGGCGTCTGGCCGCCGCGGATCGACGAGAAGCGCACCCCCTGCC
>Ga0208357_1000173_pt1 | contig 51425 bp, 26 predicted proteins | sample NGESurdeep092012_6_FD_184487 | JGI IMG/M metagenome (GOLD analysis project Ga0208357, IMG submission 184487) | Arctic peat soil microbial communities from Barrow, Alaska - NGEE Surface sample F52-2 deep-092012 (SPAdes) | ecosystem: Environmental > Terrestrial > Soil > Wetlands > Peat ...
GGCTCCTCCTGCCATTCTGGAGGCCGGCCGCCGGGCGAATGAGATCTGCAACGCCCACGGCTTGCTTCTCCCTGAAGTCGCGCTTCGCTTCTGTCTCGATCACAGCTACGTCTCAAGCACCTTGGTCGGCATGTCGACCACCAAGCAGCTCGAACAGAATTTGCGTGCCCTTGAACCTGCTGACGACTCGACGGTCGTTCAAGAGATCGAAGCAACTATCGGAACTAACATGAACTATGTTTGGCGTTCTGGCCGGTAGACAGAATGGCCTGCTGAAGTTCCCGGCGTCTCTTGAGCTAGTGGAGATGAGACAGTCTGGAACGATGACGGGTCTGGATTTTCTGTACCAGCTAGGCGAACCGTCCTCGGCCTATCCGTGTCTCTTCCTGATCGCTGCTAATCACAACCGGGCCTGCGAACTCGGCTGGTTTCCTGTCGCGGGGGTCTTCACCTGTGCAGTCCTGTCGATGTGGGCCGGTGGTTCCATTGGATGTGGGCCACATCGAACTGTGACAGTGGCCCAGGGCCGAAGCAGGTGTCAGACCTTGGCACTTTCCAGATTTCATGACTTCCGAATCAAATGGAAACATCAGTTCACCCCAGCCAATGCTAGTTTGGGGATTTGTTTGCAAGAGGCGCAAAGCTCTTGACACCGGTCTGAGATAGTGACTAGTATCCTCCAGTTATCGTTACAGTAGACGTTCAACCCATCAAAAGATCGACCCCGGCGTCCAACTAGGGTTGGACGCCACCGAATCAGCCGACTGTGCTCGGCGGCCAAATTTTTCATACGGAGGCGGTTATTATGAGAATCTCGGACAGAAGGCATTGCATCGGGCCCTGGTATCTCACTGTATCTCTGATCCTTTTGAGCCTTACGTGGTTCATCTCCCCTGTTCTCATGGCCCAGCAGGCAACCGCGAGTGTAAACGGCGTCGTCAAGGATCAAACCGGCGCTGCAATTCCAACAGCGCAGATCGAGCTCAAGAACGTCAATACCGGGGTCGCGAGGACAACAACCACAAACAGTGACGGAGTCTACACCTTCCTCAACATAACGCCAGGCGTCTATACCATGAGCGCATCCGCGACGGGTTTTACGGCCGTGTTGCAACCGGCGGTACCCCTCCAGGTTAGCCAGATCGCGACGTTCAACTTTCAACTGAAGGTCGGCGCAACGCAAAGCAGCGTTACTGTGAACGCCAGCGCGGCTGCGTTGCAGACTTCGAGCTCGGAATTGGGCACGGTTGTTACGACGAGTGAAGTCAACGACCTGCCTTTGAACGGCCGCAACTTCACCCAGTTATTGACGATCACAGCGGGAGTCGCGAACATCAATACTGACCAGAACAACGGCGGAGGCGGAGGATGGAATGGTCACACGATCGGGACCACCGATATCCCGGCCGTGAATGGCGCTGCCAACCGGAGCAACGTGTTCCTATTGGACGGCGCTAACGACCTGAACACGCTGTCCGGGGTTTATAACTATTCGCCGATCGTGGACGCCATTCAGGAATTCAAGACCCAGGGCCACAACGATCTTGCCGAATACGGCGGGGCCGCCGGAGGCCTTGTGACTGTAGCCACAAAATCCGGAACCAACCAGTATCATGGCGCTGTTTGGGAGTTCCTGCGCAACGAGAAGATGGATTCACGCGGCTACTTTGAGTCGAGCCGCGCACCGCTGAGGCAGAATCAGTATGGCGCTTCGGTCGGCGGGCCCCTCTCAATTCCAAAGCTGTACAACGGCAAGAATCGCAGCTTCTTCTATGCTGCGTGGGAAAGTTATAGGTTCGCCTCTGCTCAGGAAACTGGAGCGCTCGGACCAACCGCTGCAATGAGCAGTGGAGATTTCAGCGCCCTAGGCGTACCAATCTACGATCCGACGACGACGACCTATGACAGTTCCACCGGCTCCTACTCGCGTCAAACTTTCACCCAGGAGTACAGCGAAGGGCCGGGCAACACGTCCCTTTGCAACGGTGACATCAACTGTATTCCCAGCAACCGGGTCAATCCGATCTCAGCGTTATACGGGACGATCATTCCGAAGAGCGGTGACCTGGTCAACGGGAGCAACGTGTTCGTCACCGGAAGATCCTCGACCAACCAGCATTCGGGAACGATTCGAGGCGACCAGACCTTCGGCAATAATGATCAGATTATGTTTCGCTATAGCCAGTTCGATCAGTATGGAGTTTCTCCGTCAGGCACAATTGGCGTGGGCTTCGACCATGTTATTGGTACTAACTACATAGGGCATTGGACTCACACATTCAGTCCGACGGCCTTTTCGGACGTGTACTTCGGCAGAAACTACGGATATAGCCTCATCGGCACCTCTCATCCCGGCGAGGATGCGGCGTTCGTCACGCAGTTGGAGTCACTCGGGATGTCTACGGCCTGGTTGACCCTGGACGGCGCGCCGAATCCCCCACAGTTTACGGCGGGCGGTTATATAGGGTTGAGTGGCTCGCAGTTGCAGGGAAGCGGGTTGGCGGATACCTGGCAGTTCGGTGGTTCATTCACAAAGATCCTGGGCACGCACACGATCAAAGCCGGCGTCGATATTGAGACCAACAACTTCACTTCGCCAATCGCATACTCCAACGTGGATTTCGAGGCCACGCAGACCGCGGGCGTCGGAGCAAATCAAGGCGTGGGCGGTAACAGTTGGGCATCCGAGTTGCTCGGCGTTCCGAGTGGGGCCGGCTACCGGAACATCGATGAAGTGGCTACCGGCGGCTGGATCAATGCGTTCTACATCCAGGATCAGATCAAGGCGACGAATCGTCTTACCGTCAACGTCGGTTTCCGCAACGACATGGTGTACACCCCGATTTACGGGACTGGCAACGGCGGGAACTACTACACCGGCGAGGCTAACCCCGTCACGGGTCAGTACATCCTTAACGCGCTTCCGCCTAACTGCTCGGTAACCCAGGGCGCACCCTGTATTCCGACTGGCATCTACACCGCATCGAGCACGCCTGCTCCGGGCGGGCTTCCTGCGCACACCATCGTTAGCCCGACTCTCCGCGTGATCAAGAACTCACTGGCCGACTGGGGCACCCGGCTCGGTCTGGCCTACCGTTTAAATGACAAGACAACCATCCGTGGAGGTTATGGCCGCGAGTACGACGAGTGGGCCACAATCGTTCAACTCTCACAGAATTTCGGCGGGAACTGGCCAGCTGTCAATACCATCCAGAACAACGGTCTGAACACCAATGTTCCAACTGCGACTTTGGCCGATCCGCTGCAACTGGGCAGCGGCGGAGCGATCATTTACCCAATCAATGATTTCAGCCAGGTCAGCCAGTGGATGGTGGATCCGAATTTCAGGACCCCGTACACGGACCAATGGAACGTGGGCATCGAGCGGGAGTTGCCGGGGAACATCGCTCTCGATGCAAACTATGTCGGTTCTAACGGCAGGCATGAAGACTGGGGCCCGACCATGAACACCCCCCAACCGGGACCGGGTGATGTTCAGAGCCGGCGGCCATATCCCTACATGCAGCAGCAATGGTTCGATCAGAGCGTCGGTGACAGCCGTTACAACGCCTTGCAGGTTACGGTCAACAAACGTCTCACCCATGGTGTTAGCTTCGTGGTTGCTTACACGCTGTCCCATTCGAACTCCGACGGCTGCAACCTGGGTGCAAGCTGCGACTCGTCAAATCCATACAATCGTGCCGGCGACTACGGCACGTCAGATCTCAACCAGAAGAACGCGTTTTCGGCGGCATTCACGGTGAAGTCGCCATTCACGACGTCTCCCCATAAGCTGGTCTCCGGTGTGGCTGGTGGATGGTCGCTTAACGGCATTGTGCAAGTTAGTTCAGGGCAGGGTTACACCGTGACCACTGGCAGCGACCCTGAGAATATAGGCTGCTGCCTCCAGGAGCGGGTGAACGTGGTCGGCAACCCGAACTCCGGGAGCGGAATCCATACTCAAGCAGAATGGTTCAATACAAGCGCCTTCGCGCAACCGGCGCCGTATACCTATGGCACTGAAAAGGTGAACCCGTACACTGCGCAAACGCGTCATGAAATCGACATGTCCCTGTTCCGCGAGTTCCATATAGGGCTCGGAGAAGAGAGATATTTCCAATTCCGACTCGACTCATTCAACCTCTTCAATAATGTTATTTTCAACCCTCCGGATGCGAACATTTCCGACACAAGGTTCGGACAAGTCTTGAGCCAACAGAACCTGCCGCGACAGTTGCAGGTGGCTTTGAAGTTCTACTTCTAGTTGGTACTGCGTCTTCGTGGTTTCGTAAACCGAAGGGTCTTCCGCTCCGGTCCGCCGCGGCGGAGACCCTGGGAGAATACGAAGCCACGAAGTCACGGTATCATCCCAACCCTGCTGACTGAAACTCCAAAGTGTCATTACCGCATGTAGTATCGCGGAGGTGACACTTTTCCCTTGAAGGCCTCGATCTATCTACGCTAAAAAAGTGAAGACGGAGAGGAACGTGTTTGACGGTGTGGATTCTATTAGTTTGCTCTGTTGTGCTCGGCGGAATCGTATTTGCCCAGGGCATCGTATCGCCACCGGCCATTGATCCGGGCTCGATCATCGACGGTTCCCGGCGAACCTTTCTGCGCGCGGTCGGTTTGCTGGCCCCTAAAATGCTGTTTCCCTGGTTGCGGTCGACCAGGAGCGAGCCACTCCACGCTTTCACTCTTCCCGCAACAATTCCGTCGACCATCCGATTCGAAGACATTGCTCAAAAGGCCGGCGTACATTTTGTTACAGAAAACTGCCCCACCCCGGAGAAACATCAACCGGAAACAATGCCCGCCGGCATTGCACTGTTCGACTACGACGGGGATGGCCTGCTCGACATTTACCTGGTCAACGGCGCCGAGATGCCATCCATGGTGAAGACCGGCCCGAAGTATTACAACCGCTTATTTCACAACAACGGCGATAGTACGTTCACCGATGTTTCCGAGCGCGCAGGGGTCACCGGAGCGGGTTATGGGATGGGCGCGGCGGTCGGCGATTACGACAACGACGGTCGGCCCGACCTGTTTCTGGCAAACGTCAACGGAAATCAACTGTTTCACAACAATGGCGATGGTACCTTCACCGACGTCACCGCGAAGGCCGGCCTAAGCGGTGCCATCTACAACGGCTGCAAAATGTGGTCGGTTGCGGCCGGCTGGTTCGACTACAACAACGACGGCTTCCTTGACCTGTTTGTCGCAAATTACTGCCAGTGGGACCCGCACTACGAACCGGTCTGCATGGGGCTGGATGGCCGTGGTTATTGCCACCCCGACAGCTTTGGTCCACTTCCCAACACTCTCTACCGCAACAATGGCGATGGTACGTTCACAGATGTTTCGGCGGAGACCGGAATTTCAGCCGTGCTGGGCAAGGGAATGGGAGTCGTATTTGCGGATTACGACGGCGACGGCTTTCTCGACGTGTTTGTGGCCAACGACAACAGCCCGAACCGCCTGTTTCACAACTTGGGAGGAAAGCGATTTGAGGAGGTGGGTTTTCAGGCGGGTGTGGCCTATAACGACGAGGGGACTGCCCTTGCAGGAATGGGCGCTGACTTCCGGGATCTGAACAACGATGGCTTACCCGATATCTGGCACACTGCGATCGAAAACGAAACGTTCCCACTATTTATAAATCAAGGCAAAGGACTGTTTCGCAACGCGACTCAGGAGAGCCGGCTTGCGAATCTAACCAGGCCGATGTCTGGATGGTCGAACGGGATCGTCGATCTCGACAACGATGGTTGGAAAGATCTGGTGGTGGCGCGTAGCAATGTGCTGGACAATATCGCGCAAATTTCATCGCATTTTCGCTATGCAGAACCGAACGCGGTATTCCGCAATCGCGGGAACGGGCAGTTTGAAGATGTGAGCGCCTCTGCCGGGGCCGACTTTACCCGGCGAGCCCCGCACCGGGGCCTCGCGTACGGAGATCTTGACAACGACGGGCGGATGGATCTTGTAGTGACCGCTCTCGGCGCCCCGGTCAGCGTGTTCCGCAACGTCACCGAAACGCGCAATCACTGGGTCCTGCTCAAACTTGTCGGAACAAAGAGCAACCGGATGGGCATTGGTGCCCGAATTCGGATAACCACCGATGATGGCAGGATGCTTTACAACGAGGCGACCACTAGCACGGGTTATGCTGCTTCAAGCGACCCACGCGTTCATTTCGGTCTCGGCAGTTCGCGCGTGATGAGGGAAATCGAGGTCAACTGGCCCTCGGGTACACGCCAGTTATTGCACAATGTGACTGCCGATCGCATACTCGAGGTGACCGAGCCCCGTAATGGCAGTTAGCAAGGAATGCGGCCGAGGTGGAGTTATCCCGGAACGGATCGATCATGAAGCGATTACTCATTTGTTGCAGCGCATTCCTACTATTTGTCGGCGCACGGGCCTGGGCGCGGCTGCCGGACACGTGCAGGCCGCCGGCATCGGCTGCGCACCCGCCAGCCGGTACGTCCCCGGCACGGGTTTATGACGCTGTGGGCGCCTGGTTCGCCGAGAAAGGTGATCTGAAATGTGCAGTCGCGGCGTTCAAAGCTGCCTTGCGACTGGAGCCACGCTTGGCCGAGGCGCATTTCGACCTTGGGCTCGTTCTGCAAAGTCAGAAGCCTGTGGCCGCAATCAGCGAGTTCCGCCTTGCCTTGCAGTATGATCCGGCATTGCTGGTGGCGCATTGTGCGCTGGGGTCGTCCCTCGTTGACTCGGCCGAAGCAGAAGCCGAATTTCGCAAAGCACTTGCAGCGAGCCCCCAATTAGTCTGCGCCCTGGACGGATTGGCGCAGGTTCTGGTGAAGGAAAAACGATACGATGCCGCCATTGATTACTGGCAGCAGGCCCTCCGGATTCAGCCGGACTCCCCAGATTTACAGATCGCTTTGGCAACGGCGAAATATAAGTCTGCCAAAATCAGGCAGGCCAATGGACAGCCAGCCTTGAATGGTGCCGGGGTGGCTGACGCGATTAGGCTTCTAACGGACTTGCTCAAGAACCATCCCGACACAACGGCTGCATACTTTACTCTTGGCAACATCTATGCGAACGAGCGACGTGGTCGCGAGGCCGCGGATGAATACCAGCAGGTGGTCCGCCAGAATCCCACCGATACGGTTGCGCTGGCTGCGCAGGTCAAGGCCCTGATCGACGCATCAGCCTATACCGAAGCGCTTGTGCCCGCCCTCGATTACAAGCGCCGGAAACCGAACGATCCCTCGGGGCACGTTATGGTTGGCACGGTGTACCAGCAACTGGGCGATTACGCCAAGGCAGAGCCGGAACTTGAGCTTGGAGCCGCCATGGCGCCCAACGATTTTGAGGCGCGATATCAGCTTGGACTCGTTTTGTCGCGCATGGGAAAGCCCGAACGGGCCCTGCCCCAATTGCGGAAGGCGGTCGCTCTAAAACCCGGGGATAGGTCGGCCCAGTACCAGTTGGTCGCCGTGCTGCGCGCCCTTGGCCAAGCGCAGGAGGCAACGCAGTTAGTAGGGAAGTTGCGGAAAGAACAGGGCGAAGAATCCCTGAATAGCCAGCTGACCTCCGAGGGAACCAAGGCCAATGACCTGCTGCAATCTGGGAAAGCGGCAGAGGCAGCGCAGATTTATCGCCACATGCTCGAAGAGAATCCGGCCAGCGCCCAGACGGCTTACAATCTCGCTCTGGCGCTTGAAGCCATGAGCGATATGAACGGCGCTGAGGATGTTCTCCGCAAGGCAAACAACATTGACCCGATGGTGGCCGAGGTTCCTGCCGAATTGGGCCGACTGGAGTTGGCCGAAGGCAACCTGCAATCCGCGCAGAAGTGGCTGAAATCTGCACTTGACCTAGAGCCTGAACTGGTAGAGGCGCGCGGAAATCTGGCGACGGTATACGCCAAAAAAGGCGATCTGGTTTCGGCCGAAAAACTTCTTCGTCAGGCCATTGAAGATGATCCGAAATACAAGGAAGGCCATTTCAGCCTGGGGTTGATTCTTGCCCAACAGAACAGAAAATCGGACGCAGAGGAGGAACTGGACAAAGCCATCGCGCTGGCGCCAAAGGATCCCGCCACTTTGTCATCGGTTGGAAAAGCGAAGGTACAAATGGGCAAGTTGATCGAGGGGATTGCTCTCCTTCGGAAGGTGGTAGATCTGGCGCCCGATCTGGCCGCGGCCCATCTCGACTTGGCGCTTGCGCTCGCCAGCAGTTACGACCTGCCCGCGGCCCTGGTGCAAACCGGCGAGGCAGTCCGTACGGCTCCGCAGTCCGGTGTGGCACATTCCTATCGCGGGAGTGTTCTGTACGATCTGGGCCGCAGCACCGAAGCACAGTCTGAGTTCGAAACCGCTTCCCGGCTGGATCCAAAGTTGCCTGAACCGCTATATTTTCTTGCCCTCATCGACAAGAACGAGGGTAAGCTCCCACTTGCGGCCAGTCTGTTCGAAGAGGCCGTGAAACTGCAGCCCCGTAACGTAATGGCCTGGTATATGCTCGGCCAGTCCCTCGAGCAGGAGTCCGAGACGGCGAAGGCACTGGCGGCCTGGCGGAATGCGATCGCAATCGATCCGAACTTTACCCAGGCGCTGCTAAGCCTTGCGCACGCGCTGCGATCCACGGATCAAGCTGAATCGGAGCGGTTGATGACGCGCTACCTTGCTGTTCAGAAAAAGCGGAGCATCCTGGACCGCTCCGACACGCTGTCAAACAACGGTATTGAAGCGGCGTCCGCTCACGATTGGCCCGAAGCGATCCGGCAGTTGAATGAAGCAATCGCCGCGTGCGGCGACTGCGCAGCGCAAGCCAGCCTTCATAGGAAACTGGGCATAATCGACTGCCAGGCCGGCGACCTTGTCAACGGCGAAAAGGAACTGCTGGAAGCGAAAGAACTCAAACCGAATGATCCGATAACCCAGGCTGCCCTTGAGTTAGTCGCCCGGGCTCGAAGCCAGGACCCCAAAGCCGCTATCGGTAAGGCGCGTTAGCACTGGCGGTCTCATCCTCTTGTACTTATGAGGGACGAGGGCAAATCGGCCTTCCGAGTGATTCTTCCTCCGATGAAATTAGGCCGAACCCCCTTTCCCCGCGAGCGTGGTGTCAACTGCGAACTGGCCCCACAGATGTGGTCCGGGCGAGCCACGGAGGAATTTACGCGGCAGACTCAAAACGACGGGGTTACTTCTCGTTGTATCGAAGTTTGCGTTGACGGCGCGCATACGATCATGCGCGCCAAGACGATCTGCGTTGCGTCTGCGCGCAGAGCACCGCTCGTCGATACATCATGCCGTGCCGTTATACCATCACCGGAAGAGGTAAAAATAACTTGCAGCTTTACCAGCTCTGCGTTCGCCGCCTGCGCTCAGTCCTGCCTGGCAGGATTGGAAGATACCTTAAGCCCCCATGCTTACGGTCCGTTCTTCTGCCGTCAGCAGTTTGCGCGTTGCTGGCACTCGTGCTGCGCATCGCTCCAGCCTCGGTAATCGCGACTGGCCAGCAGGGGCAGGCATCTGGCGGAGAAATGACCAACGCCGGCCCGCAGGTGGCAGTATTCGATAGTCAGCGCCGTCCCATCACGGCCGGTGGCTTTGTCAAGACGGGTCCGATTGTGTTCATCGATGCAACCGAAAAGGCGGGGCTTTCGAAATGGCGGAACGTAACCGGTACGCCGGACAAACGAGTGATCATTGAAGCGAAGGGTTCCGGTGTCTGCCTTCTTGATTATGATAACGACGGCTGGCTCGATATCTATCTGGTGAACGGATCGACGCCGGACGCACTGGCGGGGAAGGCTCCTTCACCCCATGCGGCCCTCTTCCATAACAATCATGACGGCACGTTCACCGACGTCACCGCGAGCGCCGGCGTGGCGAACGACCGATGGGGAACGGGTTGCGTTGTCGGCGATTACGACAACGACGGCTGGCCCGACCTCTACGTGACCAATGTCGGTGCTAGTCGGCTTTATCACAACAATCGCGACGACACGTTTACCGATGTCGCGGTGCGGGCCGGAGTCGCCCTCGACAAAGATTCCAGCGGCATGGCGGTTGACCACACCGGCGCCACCTTCGGGGATTACGACGGAGACGGCAATCTCGATCTATTTGTGGCCGACTATATTGATCTAAACCTGAAAATTGCTTCGCTCTCCGGCTCCAAGTCCGCTGTTTACGACTTTTGCCAGTACCGCGGCGTGAAGGTGATGTGCGGCCCGCGCGGACTTCAGGGAGCACACGATCATCTCTTCCACAGCAACGGCGACGGCACCTTTACTGACGTCAGTAAGAAACTCGGCGTGGACGGTCCAAACCGTTATTACGGACTCGACGCGCTGTTTGCCGACGTCAACAACGATGGCAAACCCGATCTCCTGGTGGCCAACGATTCTACGCCGAACTATTTGTACCTGAATAAGGGAAACGGCACCTTCGAGGATGACAGTTACGAAAGCGCATTCGCGCTCAACGGAGACGGACGTGAGGCTGCCAATATGGGGCTCGCCGTCGGAGACTATGAGAACAACGGACATCTCTCGGTGGTGAGCACAACCTTCTCAGATGATTACCCCATACTTTTCCGGAACGATGGCAAAGGCACTTTCACCGATGTCAGTTACCAGGCCGGAATTGCCGAGTCTGCTATCCCCTTTGTGAAATTTGGCGATGGGTTCCTCGATTACGACAACGACGGCTGGAAAGATCTATTCATCGTAAACGGCCACGTCTATCCGCAGGTCGATCAGCATCCGGAGTGGGGACAAAGCTACGCTCAGCGCCCACTGCTCTATCGCAATCTGGGCAATGGCAAGTTCGAACTCGTGCCTGCAGTCGAGGGAACGGGGCTAGCGCAAGTCACCGTAGGCCGCGGCGCAGCGTTTGGGGACCTCTTCAACGACGGCAAGCTCGATGTGGTCATCAACAGTATGGATGGCGTCCCGTTGCTGTTGCGCAACGTCAATCCCGATCACCATCATTGGGTCGAGATAAAGCTCATCGGCGGATCGAAAAGCCCCCGCGACGCGGTCGGCGCATCCGTCTACCTGACCGCAAACCAGATGCGTCAGCGGGGAGACGTTCTGAGCGGCGGAAGCTATCTCTCGTCAAATGACATGCGCGTCCACTTTGGTTTGGGCGATGCCAGCGATGCCGGCACGGCCGAGATTCACTGGCCCTCAGGCCGCAAAGAGACCCTGAAGCTGCCGGCGGCGGACCGCATCTACACCATCACCGAAGGTAGAGGCATTACCGGCGAAATGTGCGACGGCAAGCCCTGCAAGTCGTCTCATTGAATTTGCTTGCCGAGAGCGAATCCGGGGGAGCGTCCTGCGTCTCGCCGCTCCCTCGCTCAGTTCACGCAGTTCTCCATAGCCTTCTTGCCTGACTGACCGCGATATTCAGACTCTCGACCGGCCTGCCCGTAGGCTGCCCCGATCGTAGTCGACTCGCATAAGAAAGCGCTGTAATGGTGTCGTTTCCGCATCGCCGGCGTATCCCATGAGCACAATGCCGTCGGTCGCTTCGCCGATGATGCAACACGGCGCCAGATGGTCACCTGCGTGATCAGATTATCTTCATTTGCCAGCCCAGCCCTTAGTCGCTCCTGCGTTAATCTCATCGATCGTGGCGGCCATGGACGCAAACGGAAATCCGGTAACACTGCAGCCAGCAACTGTCTCAATTGGCGAAATCCTTGAGTAAGATGGTGGCCAACAAGTCATTGTTTCTCAATGAGATACAAAGACGAAGAGTCGACTTGCAATTAAAGCGGGTACAAGGCGGCGATACTTGCATTTTATTTAGAAGATCGCTTGCATAAATCTGAACCGCGCTTTAGCCAAATCGTTGAATTCATTGCGGCGGAACTTGCAGCCTAAGTGTGCGCGCACAGTTGTTGTGGATTAGCGTATAACCCTGAAGTTTGGCCGCTGGATCGTCATCGGCATCGTCGCAGGCTGGCTCACCCGAGTCATCATGAAGGGCTCCGGCTTCGGCTACCCAATTCATGACGCCCCATGTGATGAGTGGGGCACCCAGTGCTTTCGGTCATTGCGATGAACGGCTATTTAGCATCCTTTACACAGCGGAAGCCGAGTGCTTCTGAACGGTCATAGCTGGGAGCCATCAACAGCAGTTTGCCATGGGTGTCGTTCTTGTAGGCCTGAGGAAAATACCAGACTGAACCTTGCGGCTGATAATAGCTGCCTCCGCGCAGGATAGCGGCGCGCGTGTGCTCATCTTCATACTCGTCGGTCCACTGCCAGACGTTCCCGACCATGTCCATTACACCAAAGGGACTGGCGCCGGCTGGATGCGCATCCACATTGTCAGGGCCGCGCATGGTGCGGCTCTGATCCGGCACAGGCACGTCGCTGGGGTCCCATGCATTTCCCCAGGGATACAGTCTTTCGTCGGTGCCTTGTGCTGCGAACTGCCACTCCCATTCATGGGGAAGACGCTTTCCGGCCCAGTTTGCATAGGCGCGCGCATCTTCAAGCGAAACCCAAGTGACGGGTTTGTTGGTCCAGCCTTCCGGATAAGAACCGTTCGTCCAGTCTTTTAAAAAATTCAATCGATCCTGGGGGGAATAGTGTGTGGCTTCCAGAAACTTCTTGAACTCTTCATTGGTGACTGGATATTTATCGATGTAAAAAGGATTGATCTCCATGCGGTGTTCATGAAAGCGACGAGGCGAATCTTCCCATGGATATTGCACATCGACGCCAATATCATCGGAGCCTTCGACTTCAATACCCTTAACCTTGAAGACGTAGTTGTCGCCGGAGATTTTCACCATGCCTTCGGGCGCACTGTAAACAGGTGTTGTTGCCGCAATTTCAACCATCTGCTGAAGCAATACCTTCCACTCATGCGAGAAGCTGGAGAGAGGAAGCATCGTCATCTCGCTCATTTTGGCCATCAGTTGTCGCATTTTCGGAGCAGCTTCACCTGGTGTCGCGAATATCATGCCGTATCCCTGAGCTTCCAGCGGAAAAGAGAGGACAGCATTGGTTCCTATTATCTCCGGCGTCAACTCCGTACCGTGGTAAAGATCAAAGTATTGCATGTCACGATCGAACGGCACTGTTAGTTGACGCCCCTGTACGTCATATTCGTTGCGGTTGACGATAGTCCAAATAGTCTGACCTTTCAGGGGCCAGCGGCTGGCAAAGATTCCATAACTGTTCGTAGGGTAGTAAGGCTCCCATTCTGGACTTAAAAGGAAGGGAGCGACGGCTCGTTCCAGTGTTGCCATGCGGCGGGTAGCTTCTGCGTCGCGCGGTGTTATCCCATTCCAGATACCCCAGACGTTTTCCCAGCTTTCCCAACCTTCGCCGTTGAAAAATGCATACTGCAAATCGTCCGTCTTGTCTCGGTTCCACCGGCCTTGGATATTTACTTGGTGGCGTGTCTCAAGCCAGCGATATCGGTCTACTGTCGGTGCGAATTGGAACTTATATTGCCCCCAGGTTAGAACGTTCCATGCGAGTGCTTCATCCGACGGACCGTTCTCAGGTTCAAAGGCAAGCGGATGGCTGATCTTTTCGGCCGCCAGCGAAAAAGCCAGTGGCACTCCATCCTGGGTGTCGCCATTGACACCATCTGCATCAATTTCTTTCATGAACTCTGCGGTCGCCTGGGGCCAGCGCATCCCGGGATCCCGAGTGCCCTGGTCCCACATCATCATCGGAAAGAGAACGCGCACGCCGCGTCGATGAAATGCGGCAATCATCTCCCGCACACCCTCCACGCCACCTGGCATCGAGCGCACCATGTCCTGCTGATTGCGATTATCGATGCCCATGTTCGGGTACGTTGACCAGATAAGTACAGCGTCGATTCCGCCATAGCGCTTGTCCAGATCGTCAAGGTAGCGGTCAACGGTATATTTTCCAGCAACAGGATCGTAGAAGTAACGGTCCTGCACCATCATCTGTGGCTGGATAAAGCTCGACTGTGCCCAATGAAGCGCGGGCATTTCATAGCGAAACGGATCATATCCAACTCGAATGTGGCGCTCAGTGCGCCAATCAGTTACGGCTTTGAGCCACTCCTGATGTGTCTTTTCGCCGCATGGGATGTCGCCACCTTCCCACGGCATACCCAGTGTGAGGCAGGCTGGAGGCGGAATCTGCTGTTCGTGCGGGAGATAGCGCCAATCTTGCGATATGGCGGGAGACGCAAGGCTTGCTATGAAAATTAGCAACGATATTGAAGTTGTAGATTGTTTCAATTTAGCGAGAATATTCATCTTCATGTGCCTCCGCATTTAACCCTACATTTCGCGGTTCGCAGCGAGTTGAGCTCTGAGTGATCAACTCTGCGTACCATTCGTTTTTTCAAGCATTCGCTTCACGTCTGTCATCATCGGCATGGAAGGTTGAGCACCTGGACGCGTCACGGAGATTGCCGCTGCAACGGCGGCAAAGCGCGCGCTCTCCATGGGGCCCATTTGCATTGGCAAGCCAGTTGCGAAGGCACCATTGAAGGCGTCACCGGCGGCCGTGGTGTCGACAGCATTCACGGCGAAGGAACTGATCGGCTCCGCCATGCCGGATCTGGACGCCAGATAGGCGCCCCGAGAATCAAGTTTGAGGACGACGCCTTTGACTCCTTTTCCAATCAGTGTCGTTGCCATACGGGCAGGATCGCTCGTGCTGGTTCCGCCATCTGCATTCGCAGTGAAGAAGGCGGCTTCCGTTTCATTGGGAGTGAACCATTCGACGTTTTCGAGGAGACTCTGCGGTAATTCCTTTGCTGGGGCGGGATCGAGGATAAGCGGTACGCCCTCGCGAGAGCAGATCTTTGCAAGATGTTGAACTGTCTCCATCGGAATTTCCAGCTGTGTAAGAACAACACCGGCGGACCGGATAATTTCGATATTCGCGTCGAGGTCCTCGGGGGTTAGAAGAGCGTTTGCGCCTGGGACAATCACGATGCTGTTTTCGCCATTCTGAGCGACGACAATCAAGGCGATGCCGGAGGTTCCTGGCGTCGATGCCACGCCTGCAACGTCAACGCCCGCCGATTCCAGGTGCGCCCTGAGCTGAAAACCAAAGGCATCGTCGCCGAGACGACCGATCATGCGCACAGGATAATCAAGCCGGGCAACAGCAACAGCCTGATTTGCACCCTTACCTCCGGGATGACTTTGAAAATTGCTTCCGGGAATAGTCTCCCCGGCGACGGGGAGGCGCTCTGAATTCGCAACTAAGTCGATGTTGATGCTGCCTACGACAACGACTGGTTTGTTCTCCGCTTGCATAGCCTCACCTCGAAGATTTACAGCGGCCTTCCCTATTTCCATCGAATTGGAGCTAGAGCAATTGCGGTTAGGCCACAAAGAAAGAAGACATACATACACGCCAGGAATGTTCCTAACTTTGGGAATACGAAGAGTACAAGTCGCTCAGACTTTTTGAAAGGAGTATTTTCAATGAGCGATTTTCCACTGCCGGCACTCGGGACAGAAGGTGATCTGGGCAGAAACACCTACAACGGTCCGGGTTTAGCGAATGTGAACCTTGCGGCGTCGCGAACGTTCAAATTGCCATTTTTGCGAGAGCAGGGAGGACTCCAGGTTAGAGGAGAGTTTCTCAATCTTTTCAATCGAGTCAACCTTGTGAATCCTGTAAGCGACCTATCTAATGGAGAGTTCGGCAAATCAACAGATCAGAATCTGCCGCGAAGCATCCAGCTTGCAGCGCCGAGGAAGTCCGCCCAGAGGGCAAGCATGGCGTGCGTCCTTCGATGTATTTAGCCAAATCGTTGAATTCATTGCGGCGGAACTTGCAGCCTACGTGTGAGCGCACAATTGTTGTGGGTTTACGCATAAGGCTAAAGTCCCTATGGGGTCTTTTACGGTTAAGACAGGAAAAGGAATGTTGTGGCAGGATTCGTTGAATGAGGACGGATCGGCAGAGAAGCTCGGTCTGCACTACAGAGATGGGAGCAAGGACTTGCTGAACATGGATTCTAGCCATGGTGGAAGTTGCAATCAGCGCAGGTTGCTTTCGTGGTGCTGGATGAGATTGTGCAGCCGAACGCGTCTGTCGTGGCATCGATGCACTCGTCGACACGTTCCTGTCATGCGAGCAGAACGGAAGATGAGGCGGTGCGCCGGAGAGATTCTGGATGGCTGTCGAAAGCTGTTCAGGGTGTGTTCAGGCCAACGGACGCGGATGGCGGAGAAAGACGCATTGCGAGATGTCTGCGTGGGCGTGCGACCTTTTTCTGCTGAGATTCGTCGTAAGAGTGAACGCCGCAATATATATTGGCCTTCTTCACCTTTTTATACTTACCGTTTCCAACTTTCGAGGACCTGCCATGACCCGTGCGCTTTTCTCTTTTGTTTTCGTTGCATCCTTCTGCGCATCCACGCTGGCTGGACGCCGGGCTACAGCACAGACGGGGCAGTATCCGGAGACTGCACTTTCGGGGCTGCAATGGAGAGATGTCGGGCCGATGCGCGGCGGGCGCTCCTTTGCGGTAGCCGGGGTGGAGAGCGAGCCGAATACGTTTTACATGGGCTCGGTGGGCGGAGGGGTTTGGAAGACGGAGAATGATGGGCGGACGTGGACGCCGATCTCGGATACGGGGATTCCGATTGGGTCGATTGGAGCGATCGCCGTGGCTCCCTCGAACCCGAAGGTGGTGTATGTGGGGACGGGAGAGCCGGATATTCGCGGGCAGCACTCGTATGGCAATGGGATGTACAAGAGTGCAGACGCCGGCAAGACATGGACGCACATTGGGCTGGAGGACAGCAAGCACATTGGGCGGATTGTGGTGGACCCTGCGAATGCGGAGCGGGTCTATGTGGCGGTGCTGGGACATGCGTATGACGCCAACCCGGAGCGCGGGGTGTATCGCTCGACAGACGGCGGCAAGCGCTGGAAGAAGATTCTGTTCAAGACGGACGATCCGGATGATGTAGGGGCGATTGATCTGGCGATGGACCCGAAGAATCCGCGGGTGCTGTATGCGTCGCTGTGGGCGACGCGGCGGCCACCGTGGGCGGTGTATGCGCCTTCGTACATGCCGGGGAGCGGGCTGTATAAGTCTACCGATGGGGGCGACCATTGGACGCAACTGCACGGCGGGTTCCCGGATGATCCTTATGTGGGGAAGATTGGGATTGCCGTGGCACCGAGTAATTCGAACCGGCTGTGGGCGGTGGTGGATGACATTGGTGCGGCGGTGGCTCCGTCGTACCGTGAGGCTGCCAAGGCGGCGGCGGGCGCTCCTAAGGCCACGGGCGGGGTGTATTTATCCGACGATGCAGGGAAGACGTGGAAGCTGGTGAATGCGGAGAAGCGGCTGTGGGGACGTGGGTGGTACTTCGAGGCTGTCACCGTGGACCCGACGAATCCGGATGAGGCCTACGTGATCAACACGGCGACCTACCGGACGATGGATGCGGGCAAGACGTTTGTGCCGGTGAAGGCTGCCCCGGGCGGGGATGATTATCACCAGCTTTGGATCAATCCGAAGGACCGGGATCGGATGGTTTTGTCGAGCGACCAGGGCACGGTGGTGAGCGTGGATGGAGCGAAGACGTGGAGTACGTGGTACAACCAGCCGACTGCGGAGATCTACCATGTGGCTGCGGACAACCGCTTTCCGTACTGGCTGGAAGGGGCGCAGCAGGACTCGGGCGCGGTGGGGGCTGCGACGTGGTCTCGGTTTGGGGTGCTGGATTATCGTAGCTGGGAGCCGCTGTGCCAGGCCGGGGAGAGCGATACGGTGGTGCCCGATCCGAAGGACCCGGCGGAACTGTATGGCGGCGGGGCGGGACGGTGAAACCAGGTGCTGAATGTGCAACAGCCGCTGGGGGCGTTGCCAGAGGCGGATCCCAAGGACCCGAACCGCAAGACGTGGACGCTGCCGGAGGTATTTTCGCCGGCGGACGACGCACTGTATTACTCGAACCAGTTTGTGTTTAGAACGCGGGACGAGGGGAAGACGTGGGATAAGATCAGCCCGGACCTCACGCGGGTGAATCCGGCCGTGCCGAAGAATGTGGACCCGGTGACGGCGCAGGAGATCGACGAACCGATGACGGACCGGTTTGGCGTGGTGTATACGATCAGCCCTTCGCCGCTGGACGCGAAGACGGTCTGGGTGGGGACCGATGATGGGTTGATCTGGAACACGACCGACGACGGAGTGCACTGGAGCAACCTGACTCCACCGGCGTTGACGGCATGGAGCAAGGTTTCGCAGATTGAGGCGGGACACTTTGACGCGGGCACGGCCTATGCGTCGGTGGATCGGCACCGGCTGGGAGACTTTCGCGCGTACATCTACCGCACGAGGGATGTTGGGAAGACGTGGACGGAGATCTCGAAGGGGATTCCTGAGGGAGCGTTTGTGAACTCGGTGAAGGAGGACCCGAAGACGAAGGGGCTGCTGTATGCGGCGACGGAGCTGCGGGTGTATGTGTCGTTTGATGATGGCGACCAGTGGCAGCCGCTGCAGTTGAATATGCCGGCGACTTCGGTGCGCGACGTGGTGGTGCATGGCGATGATCTAGATGTGGCGACGCATGGGCGCGGGTTCTGGGTGCTGGACCAGATGACGGCGCTGCGGCAGCTGGCGGAGAAGGGCGACGAGATTGTGTCGGCGCCGGCGCACCTGTTCAAGCCGGGGACTTCGCTGGCGCTGGTTCCGGGAGCGGAAGATGGAACTCCGCTGCCTCCGGAGGAGCCGCAGGAGAAGAATCCTCCGGGAGGCGTGCTGGCATACTACTGGCTGAAGGATGCGGCGACTACACCGTTGCGGCTGGAGCTGGTGGACAGCAAGGGCGACGTTCGCGCCTGCGCGGCGAGCGATACTCCCGTGAAGCCGGTGGATACGGAGAAGATTATTGTGCAGGCGATCTGGATGGAGCCGCCGCCACCGCCGTCGGCGGCGGCGGGGATGCATCGTTTCGCGCTAAACCTGAAGCAGCGGCGCGGAGAGGAGTTTGGAGGAGGTGCGTCTAAACCTGAGCTGCATGATGCGTGCACGGGGAGCTTGCCGCCGCCGGCACCGCGTGTGCGCGGCGAAGAGCGTCGCGGGGCTGTGGCGCTGGAGCCGGGAGAGTACACGGTGCGGCTGACGGTGGATGGCAAAACGTATACGCAGCCTGCGGTGGTAGATCCGGATCCTCGCGGGGCGAAGCCTTACGATGCGGATGAGAATCCGAACAACGACGACCATAACAACTAACAGGATGGCCGGTACAGCTTAGGGCTGCACCGGCCATTTGGGATGTATACGCTCAATGGGGTGGTAGGGGTTTTCAAGGCTGGATGGGCTCTCCGGCGGTGACGCCTGAGAGTTTGAGGCCGGACATTCTGGTGTTGAAGGCTGCTGCTTCCGATTGCAAGAACTGGTTGTACTTCTGGATGGCGGACAGGTACTGCGGCTCGAGGAGCTTTTGCTGGTCGAGGGCAGCGGCGGTGGGAGCGTCGTCTGCGCCTTCGAGCAGGCCGACGAGAGCGAAGAGATGTTCGCGGATCTCATCAGGAACGCGGAGGGTGGATTCGGCCGCGCCGGCGTTGCTGGTGATGGTCTTGCGCTCGGCGTCGATCTGCTTGTCGAAGTCGTCGATTTCCTTTTTGATTTGGGTTGCGTCGGGAGCGCTCTTTGCGATCAGGCGCAGGGCGTTGAGTTGAGCGTGCATGTCGTCGAGATGGTTGAGGGCGAGGTCGAGCTGCGAGATCTCGTGCAGTACGGATTCAGTTGCGTGATAGCGCTGCTGCATGGCGACGAGGCTGGCGTTCGAGTCCTGATCGTTGACGACAACGAACTTCTGCGAGGTGGCGTGGCCGGCGATGGTGAGGGTTGCGGTGTAGTCGCCAGGAGGGACGACGGCACCGGAGAGCGGACCCTTGTTGAAGTCCTGACCTCCGTCCCAGCGGACGGGGCCGTCGGAGCGAAGGTCCCAGGAGAAGCGCTGGAGGCCGGCGTGGGTAACGATCCAGGGAATTTCCTTCGGAGTTTCGGACTCGGAGGACTCTTCGCTCGTGGAGGGGCCGGGCTGCTGTTCGCTCTGGGTGGAGTTGGCGGACTGGGTGGGTTTGGCCTCACTGCGTTCGTTGCGCTGCGATTTGGCGTGGGCAGATTCGGGGGCTGCGGCATCGGGCTGAGCGGCGGGCGGGAGGTCTTCTTCGTTGGGAGCGGACTGGCCGGGCGCGAGCTCATGGGTGCCCTTGAGGGTGCGGACGACGTGGCCGTCGGCATCGGTGATGACGAGCTCGCCGGGCTGCTTCACTTCGTGCGGAAGGTAGTAGCTGAGCGCGGCGCCGAAGGGAGGGTTGGCTCCGTAGAAGGCGGCGTCTCCGAGCGCTTCCGCCTGCGACCAGGGCCAGAAGCGCTGCGCGGCGGGCGGCGGGAAGAGATGCGCGCTCTCCTGCTCCAACTGCGGAGTGAACTGCTGGAAGGGCGTAAGGTCGTCGAGAATCCAGACAGAGCGGCCGTGCGTGGCGACAATGAGATCGTTGTCAAGGGCGTTCAGCGCGAGGTCGTAGACAGAGGCGTTTGGCAGGCCGAGGCCGAAGAGGTACCAGTGCTCGCCGGCATCCCAGGAGACGTAGAGGCCGTTCTCGAGACCGGCGTAGACTATGCGCGGGTTGTGCAGGTCGCGACGCACGACATGGGCGTAGACGTCCGAGGGAAGGTTGCCGGTGATGGACTGCCAGGTGGCGCCGTAGTCGGTGGTGCGGAAGAGGTAGGGCTTGAAGTCGCCGCTGAAATGACGGTCGACGGCGATGAGCGCTTCGCCGGGATCGGCGGGAGAGAGGTCGATGGATTCGATACGGCCGAGAGAGGGAAGGCTGGGAAGGCGGGCGGTAAGGTTGGTCCAGGTTGCGCCGCCGTCGCGGGTAAGTTGCACGAGGCCGTCGTCGGTGCCGACCCAGATGACGTTGTGATCGGTGGCCGAGGGGGCGATGCTGAGGATGGCGTCGTAGACTTCGGCGCCGGAGTTGTCCTTGATGATGAGGCCACCGGAGGACTGCTGTTTGGACTTGTCGTTGAGGGTGAGGTCGGGGCTGATGGGCTTCCAGTTGCGGCCGCGGTCGTCGCTCTTGAAGAGCACGTTGCCTCCGGCGAAGAGGACCTTGGGATTCTGCGGGGAGACAGCGAAGCCGGCGTCCCAGGCGAAGCGGTAGGGGAGATCGGCGACGCCGCCACCGTTGAAGTCGCGGGGGTAGGGCTCGATGTCATGCACCTGCTGCGAGGTGCGGTCGAAGACCATGAGGACGTTGTTCTGCGTGCTGTTGTAGATGAGGCTGGGATCGTCGGGCGCGGGGACGGCGAACATGCCGTCGCCGCCGTTGAGAGTGAACCATTGGCGATCGAGGATTCCGGAGGGATCCTTGCTGCGGCCGGGACCGCACCAGGCGCTGTTGTCCTGGAGGCCTCCGCAGACGAGGTAACGCGGTTCGCCGCTGGTGGCGACGTGATAGAACTGGCCGATGGCGATGTTGTGAACGAAGGCCCAGTGATGAGCGTCGTCGAGCGAGAGAGCGGCCCCGCCGTCGTTGCCTTCGATGATGCGGCCGCTGCCTTCGGGATCCATCCAGATGGTGTGATGGTCCCCGTGGATCTGCTTGGCGATGATGTTGAAGTGCTGGCCGCCGTCGGTGGACTCGAGCATATCGTTGGAGAGCGCGAGGACGTGGTTGGGGTCCTTGGGGTCAACGGCGATGTGCGAGAAGTAGAAGGGACGAGCGTTGACCTCCTGGTTTTTGCTGACGAGACTCCAGTGGTCGCCGGAGTCGTCGGAGCGCCAGAGGACGCCGTCGTTGGAGCCGATGACGGCGTAGACGATGTTGGGTGAGCTAGGAGCGATGGCGAGGCCGATGCGCGTTACGGGAGTAACGGGAAGGCCGTGTCCGCTGAGGCGCTGCCAGGTGATGCCTTGATCGAGGGAGCGGTAGATGGCGTCCTCGGGGCCGCCGTCGGAGTAACTCCAGGGAGTGCGGCGGAAACGATAGGCGGCGGCGAAGAGGACCTGCGGATTTTTCGGACTCATGGCGAGATCGGAGATGCCGACGCTGGGGCCGGTGTAGAGGACCTTCTGCCAGGTGGTGCCGCCGTCGGTGCTGCGATAGACGCCGCGATTCGCGTCGTCAGCGTAGGGACTGCCCATGGCGGCGACGAGTACGGTGTCGGGATGGTTGGGGTCGATGACGATGCGGGAGATCTGGAAGGAATGTTCGAGGCCGAGGTGTTTCCAATGCTGGCCGCCATCGGTGGACTTGTAGATGCCGTCGCCGAAGGAGACGTCGTTGCGGATGTTGGCTTCGCCTGTGCCTGCCCAGACGATGGAGGGGTTGACGGGGTCGATGGCGAGCGCACCGATGGAGGCGACGCCCTGGTGCTGGAAGAGGGCCTTCCAGGTGATGCCGCCGTCAGCGGTGCGGAAGATGCCGCCGTCGGCTGCTCCTACGTAGTAGATCTGGTTGCAGCCGGGAACGCCGGCTACGGCGGTGACGCGGCCGCCGGAGATGGCAGGACCTATCTCGCGGAAGCTGATGCTGCGGCGCACGAGCAAGGGCAGCTCGGTGCGTCCCTCGTCGTTGGCCTGCTGCGGGCCGGCAGGGCCCGCAAATGGGACAGAGACGATGGACGTTTGTTGAGCGGGGGCGGCTGCCGTGGCAAGCGAGAGGCACAAACAGGTGAGCGCAAAAAATCCAGTACGGCGGCAAAAGGTCATGGCTTTGTCTCGATTCATCAGAGGGAGAGGCGTGTACGCAAGGCGCTGAGGGGGCAAGTTTACCACGGGGGTTGGCACGTAAAGCACCGGGAGATGTCGTGAAATACAGGTGCGCGCGTCACGGTCTTTGCACGGCCGCATTCTTGTGCGTGCTCGATTCTATCCGCCATCCCGGATGCAGCCCGTCTATGCCGGCAGCCCGCTAGAGTCGAAACTATCCTCCAAAATCGCGGCTGGAAAATTTCTCAGAGCTGTGCGATCGATCCCAACAGAACGCATGCGCGCATGCCGCCGGATGACACCGGGCTGCGGGATGGGTGAGAGCAGGCCGGTCGAAATGCACCGCTCTGCGCGGGCCATTTGTACCGTCAGAACAGATACGTGACGGCGTCGTAGATGGTGCGTGGAGGCCCTGGATAGGCGTTGATGTATCCGCTGGCGTTCGGGTCGAGGGCAGCAAACATTCCGACCGGAACGTCCCATTGAAGCTTTCGACGAACGCGTTTTCGGTTGGCTTACCCGGCCTGGAGAAGTCGATCTTTACTCCATTCTGATAGGCCCACAGGTCCATCGCCTGTGCTATCTCTCGGATACGCATTCGCAACTCTGTTCGTGGATCGAGGCAGCTTCGATGACGGTAGGTCGTCGGTAAGCTCCGCCACTAGCTGCTTCAGTCGCATGTTCTTCTCCTGCAACTGAGCCATCTTCCGTACTTGATCTGCTTCCAGGCCAGCGTACTTCGCCTTCCATCGGTAGAACGTCTGCTCGCCGATCCCGGCCTTCCCGATCACCTCAGCAACAGGAACTCCTACCTGCGCCTGCTTCAAGACTCCAACGATCTGTTCCACACTGAATCGCTTCTTCTTAATCCAAAGCCTCCCTTATCCAGGTCAGATTTTGCCGAAGACTAACATTTGCTTTGGTTCAGGAATACCGAGGCCGATCAAATTGGGGAGTATCGGTTACTCCGCCCGATGAAGGTGGAAGCGCACAATCAATGCGATGGAAAATCGCGGTGGTGACGGGGAGGGACAGGGCAGATCTGCCATCGATCGGATACTTGGACGCATCGGAGAAGAGATCGTATAGGCGACTGGGGGCCCGCTAGTGAATGCGGTCAGGTAGCATCCATACCCAGTCCGCACAACGTGCTCAACCGCAGCACAGATCTCTTCGCGTGGGCCATCTCGGAGCTTTTTGATTTGCGAAGGGAAGGCAGGACGATCCGCGCGGACATGCACAAGCGGTTGAGGTTCTTGTGCAGCTGTACGGGGAATTCAGGTTAATACGACATTAGTCGTTGACATACGATTGCTATCGTACTATTGTCGTCGTCATGGTTGAGATCACCCGATCCAAACGCTCCTTACCCCTCCCGACTGAAGCCGAACTGAAGATTCTCAATATTCTCTGGACGACTGGCCCCAACACCGTTCGTGAAGTTCATACAGCGCTAAGCGGTAAGCAGACGGGGTACACAACGGTGTTGAAGCAGATGCAGGTGATGGCGGAAAAAGGCCTGCTGATACGAAGTGAGCGATTTCGTTCGCATGTATACGAAGTCCGACTTCCAAAAGAACAGACGCAAAAAATGTTAGCCAGAAATCTCCTGCAGCGTGCCTTCGACGGTTCAACGAAGAACCTAGTTCTGGGTGCACTTTCGTCGCAGAAAGTTTCCTCCGCCGAGTTGGCAGAAATACGGAGCATGCTCGATGCATTTGAGAAAGGATCGCGATGACTTTCTTCGTCTTGTTCTCGGAACGGCCGCTCGTGCGCATCTTTGGATGGAGCCTGCTTCACTTCGTGTGGGAGGGAGTGATCGTCGCAGTCCTTCTGTCGTGGTTGCTGAAGCTGCTTAGCGGCAGGTCTCCGCAACTGCGCTATGTAGCTGCGTTGTGTGGCCTGGTGTTGATGACGATTTTGCCTCTCATCACCTCTGGCTATATGGCCATTACATCGAATGCTATGGACCATGCGATTACCTATTCCAACGTGGACAAAGGTCTGGTCGTCGGTCTTCACAGCAGCTTCAGCGGAGCGGCAGGCACATGGTTGGATCAGATTGCGGCGTCGCTGGATCGCTCGCTGCCATGGGTGCTGGCTGCGTGGTTCACTGGTGTCCTGCTCTTCCTCGGCAGGTTAAACATCGGTCTGATCATCGCTCGAAGGATAAAGTCCGTCGCGACTCAGCCAGCGTCGCCGGAGCTGCAATTGGTGTTCCAGAAAGTGAAGTGTTGTCTCAGAATCGAGCGCACGGTGAGACTGGCACATTCAGCATTGGTTCAGGTGCCGACGGTCATTGGCTGGCTACGACCGGTTGTTCTGATCCCTGTGGGATGCTTCACCGGGCTATCACCGATACAGATCGACTCCATTTTTGCCCATGAACTGGCGCACATACGGCGACAGGATTATCTCGTCAGTGTTCTTCAATCCGTTGCAGAGGCAGTGCTCTTCTATCATCCCGCGGTGTGGTGGGTCTCGGCACAGGTGCGCAAAGAGCGTGAGAATTGCTGCGATGACGTTATGGTCAGGACGAGTGGCGATTCACTCGCATACGCGAAGGCGCTATCCCACCTCGAAGAACGTCGCTCGATTTATGCTGCGATTCATCTTGGCGCAAATGGAGGCGCCCTCGTGATGCGAATCAAACGGTTGCTCGGCTACAAGGAAGCTCCTGCCTTCTCGCAGTTGGCAGGTATCGGGCTGCTGGCGCTGATGGTTGCAGCAGCTGCATTGGGTATTGGGACTTTGGCGCGCGCGCAAGCTAGTGGAGACATGAAGTTGCCGGCGGAGCATGATGCAGCTTCGCAAGCTACACCGCAGATGTATCAGAAGTGGTTGGATGAGGATGTGGTTTGGATTATTTCTCCGGAAGAGCGCGCGCGGTTTGTGAAGCTGTCTAGCGATAGTGAGCGCAATGAGTTCATCAAACAATTTTGGGAGCGTCGTGATGCGCAGTCTCCCGGGGGCGGAGAAAACAGCTTCCGGGCGGAGTACTATGGCCGCATTGCTTACGCAAACCAGCACTTTCGAGGGGTCACTCCGGGCTGGAGGACAGACCGCGGTCGGGTCTACATCCTGTATGGACCGCCTGATTCAATCGACGCTCACCTGAGTGTTCGCGGCGCTACCAAACCCTACGAACTCTGGCACTACCGTGTGATTCAGGAGGAGACTCCGGAACAGGTGAAGGGGACGCAGGACTACAAAACGACGATTGTTACCAGGAAGGATGTCGATATGAAGTTCGTCGACACCTGCAGCTGCGGGAACCTTCAGTTGCAAAGATCTGAGAAACGATGACGCGCCAAATACGTCTAGCGTTCGCTCAGCTCTTCGCGATCGAGTTGCGCAGTGGAAGGTACGGTCCTCCCAGCATCGGAAGGAGATCATTTCCTTGGTGACGGGAACTGTGCGAACATTTTGCCGGCAATGGCGACTTTAACAGAACCAAAGATGGAGTCCGAGACTTTTGAGACGGTAAATGGAAGTTGCGGCTGGAGGGACAGAAACGGGTCGTGCGCGATGACGTTTCCGTTTATGTAAGGCCTCGTGGTCAATTGGACAACTATGATGTGTTCGGTCACGCAGGCGTACTCACAGGAAAGGCCACAGCCGCGATGAGGAGCGTCAAGTCTAATTGCGGGAAGCCCCAGCCATGCGTATCCCTTGCCGAGGGCGAGCGTCTCTGGTGGCCGCTTACAATCGTTGTATGCACGAAGTCGTGGTGTATTCGCGAAAGGGCTGTCATCTTTGTGATGTCGTGAAGGAGACGCTTGCCCAGGTCCAGAGTGACGCCGAATTCCAATGGCGCGAAGTGGACATCGATGCCGATCCTCAATTGCTGCAGAGGTATAACGATGAGATCCCCGTAGTGTTCACCGATGGACGCAAGGCATTCAAATACCACATGAACGGGGATGAGCTTCTGAGGGCGTTGGCAGGGAGAAGTTAGAGCGCAGGCCTCTCCACGAGACTTCTGTCCGGACAGGTTGTCGCTTGTGCGCTGGCAGGCAGCACGCTTTAGATTCGGCGGGTCACAACCCGCACACTGGAAGCGGTCTTACGATCCGCGGTTTGACTCGAACCTTGAGGCGGTGCACGTTTTATTCGTCGCATGGTTTCCTGCAGCGCGTTAGTCTGGCAGCGAGTAAACGCGGTGATGGATGTCGTGACGCACACGAATCAGAAGAATTGGCTATAGCGCTTCGCTTGGACCCGGTCTGCTTAGCGTTGCGAAGACCTTCTATATCCCTCTTGCGGACCACGGATTTTTGTCGTTGGCGGGCCCGTCAAGGCACCGGAATTGCAGGTAGGTTTACGGCTGCGGCGACTAGCTTCGATGTGCGTTTTCAAGTTTGAGTCGACTTCTCGACTTCGCTGGTTACTATGCGGTGCGGCACTGCGTTTTGATGAGGCGTTCGCGATTCACGTGATCACGAACTCCGTCAAATCTAAGCTGGAGCGCACGCGAACGATCAAGACTGCTCAACCTGAGAAGCGCGAACAGATACCTTGGTGAAATCGCTGCAGTAGCTAACATTTGACTACCCGAAGGTCCCACTCAAAGGGACGATGAGAACGATCCTATGAACAGCAAGCAAAAGGACTCCATCGGCGGCGAAGACCACACCGGCAAGTCAGCAAAGGAAGTTGAAGGTGATGAAGGCTGTGTGGTAGCGATTGGAGGCTCTTATCGGATTGAGCCCTCCGGCTCCGAGACGGAGGTCATCCTCACCACGAAGTACTATGCCTATCTGCAACGACACTGCATCTGGCGTCCTCTGGAATTGTTTTTAGCACATCGATTTCATCGCACATCCTCGAAGGGATGCGCGATTCAATGCCCGAACTGGTGTCTTCCAGGCGTCGGATGAACGGCGGCCACCCGATTCCGAAGGAACTTCCTCCGCAAGGACCTCCATGCACGACATGAGAATAGCGCCACCAACCCCACCGATCGTGCACAGTTCCGTGGCAGCTGTCTGGCTCTACGAAGGACTTTGGAATAAAGTTCTGGGTCGCGCGGAACGGGAAGCGCAAGTCGTCGCTGCGGTGCCATCTTCGGCCCACGCTTCGGTCGACCATTTCTCAAAGCGCTCGGCATTGTCGAAGTATTCCTTGCTGTCTGGGTCTTGTACGGAATCTATCCGGCCAGCTGCGCGATCGTGCAGCTTGTCTTGCTCGTGGTGCTGAATATCAATGGGCTGCTCTGGTCGCGCCACATCATCCATGATCCTGCGGGCACGGCGATCAAGAATATTGCATTTCTCATCCTGGTTTGGATTGGCGGAGCGACGCTGGAGATACGGCTGTGAGTCCGGAAACACAGTGGCAGGTAGGCCGGGTGGACGCGGCGAAAGGGTCGCAACGGCCGCTGTTTGGTCAGATGAATGAGGACGTACAGATAGAACGCGAGGCGTTCCGAGACAAAGAGCGGGTATTTTCTATTGCATCTGCTGGATGTACCGCAATGGCGCTCTCGGATTGCCATCATGTTGTCGCGTGTGACATCAATTCAGACAGCTGGCCTACGCTGAACGCCGTGCCAAAGGCGGCGACAAGGTGATCGGTGAAGGGAAGCGGGCAATCGCCTTTGCGCGCTCTTTGATGCCACTGGCCGGCTGGCGCAGCGATGTCGTCAGAGACTCCCTCGCTCTTTCCGACGTCGTAGGGCAGCTTGCTTTCTGGAATGACAGCCTAGATACAAAGCGATTCCGCGCGGGCTTCGACGCTCTACTCTCGCGCGCTTTTCCTGGGTGAGCGTCCAGCACGGTTTCAGCCTGAAATCGCCCACATTCAATTCATCCCTGGGGACGCGACCTCCTACCTGGAGTCATGTGAGAGTGGCTCTCTTGACGCCTTCACACTTTCGAATATTCTCGATGGCGCAGCTGCGTCTTACCGCGAAAGAGTGCCTCAGGCAGTCCGTCACGCAGCAGCAAAGGACGCAGCCGTTATCCTGAGAAGCTTCGGTGAGCCACCGGCCGGTCTGGTCAACAATCACGCTGAACGTGATCGCACCATGCTGTGGGGAGTGGGGGATATTCGGAGCGCAAGCTCGTTTCGAGGGGTGTCCATCAACCTGTTCTCCGTGATTAGGGGTGGGCTTCGTATTCTTTCCCTCACTGTCGTGTTTGCCCCTGCCTTTCTGCACATGCGACTCGTCGATCGCGCAAGTACATGAGACAGTCCTGCACACCGGCGAGTCCGTGGTCGTGAAAGTGATGGATCTTGGAGTCAAGACGACACTCTTGGCGGAACGAGCGTTTATCAAAGAGCTGGCGCGTTGTGGTCGACGCGATCCCATGAATCACCGCGTCGATCGCTGTCTCTCCAATGAAGCACAAAGGCGATGTCCACGACGCGCTGGATGGTCTGACTCGCGCAGTCGAAGGCCAGCATGATTTGATTGTCCTGGACGTGATGCTTCCTGGAGGCGATGGCCGCTTGCTACTCCGGAAACTGGGAACCGTGTCGGAAGTCCCCGTCATCATGCTGACGGCGCGCGGTGACGAGAAGGACCGTATTGCCGGCCGGGAAGCCGGAGCCGATGATTATCTTCCCAAGCCTTTTAATGCTCGTGAACTCATCGCTCGCATACGGGCGATATTAAAGCGACAAGGAGCAAGGATGACCTTGCCCTAGCCGATTCAACTTGGTGATCTTGAGATTTATCCAGCGGAACCAGAGCGCTGGAGCGATGCCTCGACGTGTTGGAAAGGTCGCAGAGAATTGAGGCTGCTCTGCTGGATGAACAGCAGCATGATCTCCTCGGAAGGCCAACGTTACCGCATGTCGATCGTGTTCTTCAGGACAGCGTCCGTTCGAGCCAATCCAGTTTCCATCTGGGACGAATCTGGAGTGCGGCAACACCCGTTCAGTATGGCGAGCGACACTTCTTGTTCGTCATGGAAGTGCATCCGCTGCGGGGCTTCGTGGACGGTAGCTTCGTCATTCCGGTGCCCAGTCGGATGGCACTTGCCTTCCTGATCGCGTCGCTCTTCTGTCTGTTGCTGACACGACATATTGTGGCCCCAATGAAAGCGCTTCAAGCGGACGCGCAGCGACTGGCTGCCGGAGATCTAAGCACAAGGGTTCTGCCGAGCATTCCGTCTCGAACCGACGAACTGGCCGACACGGCCAGGGCGTTCGATCTGAAGGCCAACCGTAGGCAACATCTGATTCAAAGACGGCAGGCACTGCTTGCGGACATTTCGCATGAGCTTCGTTCTCCACTCACGCGGTTGTCGGTCTCACTCGAGCTGATCCAGCGCGGTGAGACCGATGTTGCCGAACAGATGCAGACGGATCTGGATCGCATGAACGCGATGATTGGACAGATTTTGTTCCTGACCAGGCTGGATTTATACCCGCCGTCCGCGAGCGCTGATCGCGTGAAAATACGCGCCCTGCAGGAAGCCATCGCCAACGATGCGGAGTTCGAAGCGCAGCATGAATGCAACGCAGTCAACGTTCGGATTGTGAAGAGCTGCGTCGTTCGTGGTGATACAAACCTATTGCGAAGTTGTATTGAAAACATCAACCTGGTCGTGATGGATACGTCTCCCACGAACATCGCCGTGCTCTCGTTCCAAACCCAGATGACCGGTGCCGTGCTTCAGACCGACAACGTTTCGCTCCTAGTTCACCCTGTCGCGGCGGACCTTGCACAGTTGGTGACCGACACAGGCGTTGTAGCTTCCTCCGTCATCGGCTCATGAACCTATACGAGCCTCACGTTGACCTATGCCAATCCGCAGATAACGATCATGAACAATGCAGCCACAGCGGTCTCCGTTGCTGGTCAGAGCTGCGCTGCCGGCGCCGTGTGTCCCTTTACCCCGCTCTCAACAACGCGAGCGTCAGTGTTTCCTGCGGCGTCTTCCTGCTGAATGTCACTGCCAGCTCAACGACCGGACTGGCCATGGATCTGAACATTCCCGACCAGCTGCAGGGCGACCTGTCGATCACCCTCGCAAACGGCTCATCAGTCAATCTCTCGCTGCTGCCCCAGCCGCAGACTCCGAGTTCGCAGCAGGCGGAGATTGATGATGTTCTCGGAACCGTAACACAGGTCAGTGGCCGCCAGGTCACTCGTCCTGCAGGTACGACGTATGCCGTCGGTACCGCGGGCTGCGCCGGAGTGTCGGTAGGTACGTTCACGAGCGCAATGGACCTGATGCCAGGGCAGGAGGTTGTTCTCAATGTCGCCTCTAAGCTCACCACGGGAAGTGCCATGGCCTTCAACACTAGTTCCACTTATCTGGAGTCGTCCCAGGTCGTTGGTAAAATCGCGTCCGTGAACAACGCAACCGCATCGCTTGTCATCAACAGCCTGTCAGGCTTATTCACGGGATCGCGCCCGGCGGTGCAACAAATGAATGTGCAGACCGATGCCGACACGGCCTACGTCGGATGCTCACCTAGCTCATTCACAGCACTTGCAACCGGACAGCTCCTTTCTGCCAAAGGTCCGTGCTTTAACACCATCAGCACAAGTAGTGTTCGCACGCTAAGTGCGATCCAGATTCGCGCGCGAACCGTCGGAAATTGAGAAGGATCGTCGAGGGACTCATGCGGCGGTGAAGAGGTAGGTCGCGGTCGGGATCAACGTCCTTCGAGAGGTCCTGGATCAAGCGGAATGTGAATGGTGAAGGTCGAGCCGACACCTCGTTCGCTCTGAACGGCGATGTGGCCGCCCATCGCCAGACAGAGCTGCTGGCTGATGACGAGTCCAAGGCCGCTGCCACCGAATTTCCGCGTGATCGATGAATCCACCTGCGAGAAGGTTTGAAAGAGCTTTCCGAGCATATTTGGTGCGATGCCTATACCGGTGTCGGAAATGCTCCAGAGTACCCAGTCCTTTCCGTTGATTGGCTGTTGCTTGACTCGAATCGAAATCGTTCCGTTATCGGTAAACTTACAGGCATTGCTGAGCAGGTTCAGGAGACATTGGCGAAACCGAATTGGGTCTACGAGCAACAAGCTGTCCGCAACCTGCTCGTTGACATGCAGCTCATTGCAATTTTGTCGCGCGAGTATTTCTGCGGTTGGCAGAATATCGCGAAGCAGGCTGCTGATGGACGCCAGCTCGAGATTCATGCTCATCTGGCCAGCTTCAATCTTGGAGAAGTCGAGGACGTCACTGATGAGCGTGAGCAGATGACGCGCAGAACCGAGTATCTTGCCAAGATCATTGGAAGTCGATGCTTCGCCTGCGGACTGTGCATCTTCCCATAGCATCTCGGCATAGCCGATGATGGCGTTCAGGGGGGTTCGCAGCTCATGGCTCATGGTTGCGAGAAAGGAGCTCTTTGATCGATTTGATTCTTCTGCAGCTAACTTCGCAGCGACCAGATCCCGTTCAATCTGCAAACGCTCCGCGATCTCGGTTCGCAGAGCACTTGTCCTGGTCTTTACCGTGTCCTCGAGGGTGGAGTGGGCGTGTTGAAGATCGACTTCGCGCTGTTGAATTGTTTCCATCATGGCATTGAACTGGCTAATCAGCTGGCCAATCTCATCTTTGGAGAAGCTCTCTGCGCGCAACAGGTAGTTGCCCTGGTCAGATACCTGAGTCGCCACGCGCGTCAGGTGGATGATGGGTTTGGAGATGATTCGCTGGAGAAAAGAAGACAGGGCGTAGGCGAATATCGTAGTGAAAATCAACACGCAAATGCCGGTCTCGCCAAAGTTGAGAAGCGATGCGTACATCTCCGCGAGACTGACTGCAATAGAAAGACTGCCGACGGATTCGTTCCGAATCGTTATCTTGCGGAAGATCAGAAGATGATTTTGGGTGAAATGAGTCTCCTCCAACGATATCGGGGGGCAGACGGTGGGGTTGGCGCCCGAGTTGAACCGCGCTACAACCCTCCCCAGCTCGTCATACAGGCAGGCCTTTTCGATGCGGGGATCGGCCCGCAGAAGGGCAAGTGTCTCGTTGGCTGCAGTGGCATCGTTGAAGAGGAGAGCGGGGGCGCTGCTGTCTGCGAGAAGCTGGGCTGTGGCTGATTCTTCGGCTCGCAGCGTCGTGCGGTAGTGCACAAGCTGGTAAGCCCACAGCGTTGCGCATGCGATCAGGACCGACACGGAGGCGGTCGTGGTGAAGAGTAAGATCAGCTTCTTGCGGATGGACATGCTGTAAAGAGGTTGCATATCTATCTGCTGACCGTCGCGAGGTGAAGAAGTTTGGAGCTTATCGTGAGGCCGGTCCGCTGTGCAGCTCGAAGATTGATGTCAATATGCACCTGCTCATTGAGCGTGGGCAGACCGATCACTTGATTGGGAGTGGTGGCGTTCGTGATCTCGGAAACGGTGAGCACACCTCTCCTTGCGAGTTCGTCAACAACCGGATCGACGTGCTTTTGCTCGCCCACGCCGACGTAAAGCAGGTTGCAACTCGCGGCCGCTTCAACAGAGTTGATGTGGCGTACCTGCAAGGGCTTTCCCGCGACTCTCTGGTTCTGGGCGTAGCGCTCCGCTATAGGGCCGATGGAGTCTGAGCCGAGGATGCAAATGAGCATTTGTGGATGAGCCGTATCCATCTTCCAGGCGGGCCAGTCAATGAATTTGGTGAGATTGATCAACATGGCCGCGCGGATCTCATATTCGTCGGCAGAGGTGGTCTGAGCTCGGATCTGCCTCGAGAAAGCCAGAAGCAAGACAGTTGCCAGAAGCAAGTGCCGCGGGCGCACAGAGCGACCGAAGTGACGGCGGGATAGGTTTAGGCGCGAGAATGTCATCTAAAACGTCCACGTCGCTTTGATCAATGCGCTGCGAGGCACTTGGGCCGGTACGACAAAACTAGTTCCGTCCGCGAACTCGAAATGGCGGGGCGTGAGGAGATTCGTTCCACCGACCTCGAACTCGAGGGAGCGGCCGACCTTGCGCACGAGATTAAGGTCCAACCGCGTGTAGGCAGGCACCTCGCTGGTGCTGGAGGTGGCACTTTGGACTGATGGCAACGCGCTAACGTACGAGACGAAACTGTTTGCACTCCACAGCGGAGTAAAGTTCCATGACGCTGAGCCTGAGAAGTTGTTGCGGGGACTGCTCCACGAGTCGATGATCGCAACCTGGCCTGGCTCAGTCTGGGTAGTGTGCGCCTGTATCCATGTGTAACTTCCCTGGAACGAAAGTGAGGGGAGGGGTTTCCACGAGGCGGTAGCTTCTACGCCGCCGGTGCTCGCGCGGAAGCCATTGGTGTACAAGAGCGGCTCCTCAATATGAGGGGATGGAGTGAGAACGAAGGAAGGGCTGCCTGATGAGAGAGATTGGATACGTTTGTTGTTGTTGAAGAAGGAGGCAATATCGAGGGTTAGCATAGAACCGATGCGTCGCCGATAGCCGAGTTCGTAGGCAACCACCGTCTCTGGCTTGAACTGTGGGTTGCCCATGAGTGTTGCGATAACCGGCAGTCCGTCTGCCACTCCTACATTCAGAGGTAACGCGATGTCCTTATCCTGCAGCGAAGGTGCGACGGCGGCTCGCGAGACGGCGGCCCAGAGGGACTGGGTTTCGCTCGGCGCCCACAGGATCCTGGCGCTGGGCTGGATCTGGAATCCCGCCAGCGTCCCACTCTGAATCTTGCTGCCCAGAGTTACAGTAAGCTTCCTGGGAAGAATCGCTATCTCATCCTGCGCGAAGCCATCTACCAAATAGTTCTTGTAGTCGGGCAGGGTTGTCGCAGGAACAATGGCTAGAATGCGATCGCCGGTGAATCGCAACTCCGCGCCCCAAACCAGGTCGTTGCGCGAGCCGAGGGGAAGATGGTCCTGATAATCAATGTCGACGGTGCGCGTCCGAAAATAGGAGGCCAGCTCGTGCCTCGACTGATCGTCAAAGTAGAACTGAAGCGCCATTTGGCCTCTTTGAGACGTATGCTCCCAGAGGCTGAGGATATGACCGCCAGCAAGGGATTCCTTCTCCTGGTGACCTGGACCGACATCCAAGGTAATGTTCCCTTCGATCTGTTGGTTGACATGGCCGCCATACAGATCACCGCTAGCCGTGATCCAGTTGGACGGGTTCTCTTGCCAGTCAAGGCGTCCACCGCCGCGCACGATCTTTTCGCCGTCGAACGCGTGCATCCCCGATGCGGTATCGAATGGACTCCGGTCAACGTAACCAGCGAAGGCACGATACTGTGCCCGCTGACCAAGGGCTGCGCCATACCGGATACTAGCTATCTGGCCAATGCGGCTGATGTTGCTGGACACACTCAGTCCGGTGGTGCTGCGGGTCTTCCTGGTGATGATGTTGATGACGCCGTTCACTGCATTGGTGCCCCACACCGCAGCTCCGGGCCCGCGGATCACCTCGATTCGTTCGATGTTTTCAAGGGGAAGATCGATCTGGTCCCACGGCGCCCCGGAGAATACCTCGGAATAGACTGTGCGGCCATCGATCAACACCAGCAACTTGTCGGCATAGGCGCTATTGAACCCACGCGCGCTGATCGCCCAACTGGAAGCATCAATCTGCGCGACTTGCATGCCCGGAACCATGCGCAGTAACTCGGGAATGCTCGAAGCGCTTGAGCGCGCGATATCTTCCTTCGTGATGACAAAAACAGCTGCCGGAGTCTTCCAAAGATCCTCGTCTTTGCGGGCGAAGGAACTAACCCTGATGTGGAGTTGAGTCAATTGCTCAAGGCTGTCGGTGGACAAGTCGTCGTTTGAGCGCTGAGCAAGGGTGAGTGGAGCCGTGAAAGCGACTCCCAGGCACCACAATACAGCGCCAGCCAGCAGGCCGGTGCGCGTCACGCTGCGCCCACTGTCGCAATGGTCGCACTTTCGTCGATGGAAGCAGTGGGGAAGCAGCGGGGGCCTGAGCCGATATCGGGTTCCTTCGAGAGGAACACCTCCATGGCGTCTGAAGGGATAGGCCGGGAATAATAAAAGCCCTGGCAGAAGGAGAATCCCAGCTCCCTCAGTTTGACAATGTGTTCCTCGGTTTCAACGCCTTCCGCGACTGCTTCCATGCCGAGGTTTTGCGTCATCGAGAGCATCGTCTGGAGGAGCTCACTGGAAGAAGGTTGTTCCGGGTCGAGACTCTTGACGAAGTAACGATCAATTTTGAGCAAGTCGAAGGGCAACTCCCGCAGGTACTGAAGGGAGGAGTAGCCGGTGCCGAAGTCATCCAGATCGAGATAGACACCCAGCTCTTTTAGCCTGTTCAACGTGAAGCGCGCTGCTGCAAAGTCTCCCACGAACACACCCTCCGTAATCTCAAGGTGCAGCGACGAGGGGGGGAAATCAGTGTCGACCAATGTCTGCCGGATACCCTCAACGAGTTTCTGCTGAATGAACTCGCGGGGCGATAGGTTGACCGAGAGCTCGAGCGGCGGGCGGTCGGAGAAAACGTTGTGCCAGGCCCGCACCTGGCGGCACGCATTGTGGAGTACCCATTTGCCGATCTCGACGATCGCGCCCGACTCTTCTGCGTTTTGAATGAACGCACCGGGTTGAAGCAGGCCGAACTTCGGATGATTCCAGCGCAGGAGGGCCTCCACCCCATATGTCACGCCGGATCGGAGATCCACCTTGGGCTGGTAAAAAATCTCTAATTCATCACGCTTCACGGCTGATCGAATATCGTTTTCCAGTTCGAGCTGCTGTGCCGACTCTGCGTGCATCTGTGTCTCGAAGACTGCGATTCCACCGTGCCCTTGCTTCTTCGCGGCGTACATGGCGATATCAGCATCGCGGAGTATATCGTCGGGTTGAGAGTGAGAGGCGCAGGCCAAGGCAGCACCAACGCTGAAGGCGCAACGGACCATGTGATCCTGGACATCAAATGGGACATTCATGGCGTGCTGTATATGCGCAGCAAAGGCCTCAACGGACTCGCGCGTCGCGCCCTCTCTCAGCAGGATGGCGAACTCATCTCCCCCCATACGTGCAGCAACCGCACGCGCGCGTGGTGACTCCCGGATGTTGAATTCGTTCATGATGATTTGCAGTCGTGTGGCAATGCTCTTAAGAAGCTCGTCACCGGCCAAGTGGCCTAGTCTGTCGTTAATCGCCTTGAATCCGTCCAGGTCGAGGAATAAGAGTGCATGAGATGCAGCCTCGGCCAAAGGCGGGCGTGCGGGGGCGAGCGCACACTCCAGATCGGCAACGAGCAGAAGTCGATTCGGCATTCCGGTGAGTGCGTCCTGAGTTTTCTCCGCAGTCACATCATGCTGAGTTCCGGCGAGTCTGATCGCATTCCCGTGGTGGTCGCGGGTAACGATGGCGCGGCTTGACATCCATCGGACAGATCCGTCTGCGTGAGAGATGCGGTAGCCGCACTGTAGCACCTCGTTATGCCCTTGCACATGCCGGTCGACGGCGGCCATCACCTGTTCGCGGTCCTGCGGGAGGATTCTTGAATACCAAAAGTCGGCGCTGCTCGCGATCAGCGCTTGCTCGAGTCCCAGCATCTGTTTCCACTGGGGAGAGAAATAGACCTGTCCGGTATGGAGATTCCAATCCCAGAGTCCGACTTGTGAAGCCTTTGCGGCGAGGGTGTAGCGTTCCTCGCTCTGGAGCAACGCGTCTTCCGCGTGCTTGCGTTCGAGTTGCGAATGGATGCGTGCGAGCGCCACCTTGAAATCAATTGGCTTGGTGATGTAGTCGTTTGCGCCAGCGGCAAGCGCCTCGGCGATCTTGTCGCTCTCCGCGACGGCAGTCACCATGATGATCGGCAATCCCGCGGGGGAGAAGTCGGCCCGGAGACGTCGGAGAACCTCTGAGCCACTGATCTCCGGCATCATCTGATCGAGCAGGATGAGGTCGAAGCTTTGGAGGCGCACCCTATCGAGCGCGGCAGCTCCGCTCACTGCCACTTCCACGGTGAATCCGCTTCGCTGCAAACGTCGCGAGAGCATGTCGAGGTTCATCTGTTCGTCATCAACAATGAGAATGCGATCTGGAACGATGTTCACCTCGATTCTCCGGTTAACTTGCTGTTGGATAAAAGAACCATTGCGCGATCGCGTAGCAACCCGGGCGAGGGCGGACAGAAAAGGAAGATGACTTCTGGTGTTTCTCGGGACGTTGTCAGAATCATGGGCTGGGCATCTCTTGCTGGAGTTGTCATCTATGTCACGTATCACTTTCTCTATCGGCAGAAAGTGGAAAGGTTTTACCTCGGCATCGATTTGTCTGATGAAGCACTTGTTGAACGTTCTTTGCGTGTGCTTGTCTTACGCCGAGGAGTGCTTATCTCGTCGCGCACGGTCGAGCGGCCGGCTCGTGACGGAGATGTGCTTAAATGCTGCTTTCAGGCAGCGTACAGGGCAGGTGACCAATCAGAAGAACGAATTAGAACGGACTCATGAAGGCGTTTGCCTGCTCGGGCGGGTACCGACTCGCTCGTGCCGTGATGAGCTTTCATCGTGAAGATTTCTCAGGTTCTTCACGGTCTGGAAGGCCGCCGGCACGCCAGAATCCATCCGAAGGCATCGACGATCCATTGTGCACAGAGTGCCAGCCACTGGAGGTTCGTTTTTCCTCCTGCGGTGCGGCTACGATGGATTAGAGCATGAACCAAACCAAACCCCTATCCGCGGAAATTCTCCTCCACATCGCCCAACTGCTGCATGTGTCTTTGAACTCTCTTCTGGCCACCATCACGCTGCTGGACGAAGGTGGAACCATACCTTTTATCGCGCGGTATCGCAAAGAAGCGACTGGAGCGCTCGACGAGGTGAAGATCCGCGATATCGAGGAGAAGCTTGCCTATTTCCGCGAACTTCTCAGCCGCCGCGAGACCATTCTGGCCTCGGTCTCCGAGCAGCAAAAGCTGACCGACGAACTCCGCCAGAAGATTGAATCCACGGTGGATAAGGGGGAGCTTGAAGATCTCTATCTTCCGTACCGCCCAAAGCGTCGCACCAAGGCCACGATCGCGCGTGATCGTGGCCTTGAGCCGCTCGCCGAATATCTTTGGTCGCAGCAGAGAGCCGCGCAGACGCTGATGGAGTTTGCCGCAACATTCATCGACGAAGAGAAGCAGGTCACGATCCTCGGCGAGGCGCTGGAGGGCGCGAGACACATTGTTGCGGAACGGATCGCCGAGACCGCCGAGGTTCGCAAGGCGTTGCGTCAGTTGCTAAACGACGAGGGGGTGATCGTGAGTCGGAAGATCGCGGCTGCCGTCGACGTGCAGGAAAAGTTCAAGATGTATTACGAATACCGCGAGCCCGTGAAGGCGATTCCGTCTCACCGCATGCTTGCTATTCGTCGTGGTGAGGCCGAGTCTGTTCTCTATTTTCTGATTGAAATTGACCCGCTACGTGCCACGGGTATCGTACGCGGCCATATCCTGGGCTCTGAAGGTGATTGGACTGCGCAGCTCGAACTCGCGATCGAGGACTGCTGGAGTCGCCTGCTATTCTCGAGTATCCAGGGCGAGCTTCGGCTGGAATTGAAGAAGCGCTCCGATCTCGACGCGATCCAGGTGTTTCGCGACAACCTCAATCATTTATTGCTGGCTGCGCCCGCTGGACCCATTTCGGTTCTCGGCATCGATCCTGGTCTGCGCACCGGATGCAAGATTGCGGTGGTGGACGAGACGGGTAAGTTTCTTGCGCACGATGTCATCTACCCACATACCGGGCAAACCGCGAAGTCCAATCAGACCTTGACCAATCTTGTCCGGCAGCATCAGGTGCGCGCCATTGCGATCGGCAACGGCACTGCGTCGCGCGAGACCGATGCGTTCGTCCGAGACTTCCTCGCTGAGCAAAACCTGAGCGGTATCTTCAAGGTGATGGTGTCGGAGTCTGGCGCGAGCATCTACTCGGCGTCGGACGTTGCGAGGCAGGAGTTCCCGGAGCTTGACCTCACGGTTCGCGGAGCGATCTCGATCGCACGCCGCCTTCAGGACCCACTGTCCGAGTTGGTCAAGGTCGATCCGAAGTCCATCGGCGTGGGACAGTATCAGCACGATGTCGACCAGCGACAACTGCAGCAATCTCTTGAGGCCACCATCGAGAGCTGCGTGAACAAGGTTGGAGTCGACCTCAATACATCTTCCTGGACGCTGCTGCGCTATGTAGCCGGCATCACGGAGCGGATGGCCCTGAATATCGTTCAGTTCCGTGATGAGAACGGACGGTTCAACTCACGGGTTCAACTCAAGAAGGTGGCTGGTGTAGGCGCGAAGACTTTCGAACAGGCGGCAGGATTCCTGCGCATCCGTGGCGGCATACAGCCGCTTGATGCCACCGCGGTTCATCCGGAGGGTTATGAGTTGGTTGAGCAGATCGCCGCCACCCTCGGCGCTCCCATTCAGCAGATCATCACCAATCCGCAGCTTCTTGATCACGTTGATCGATCGAAGTTTGCGGCCGGTGTATTCACCTTCAACGACATTCTTGACGAGTTGCGCAAGCCTGGACGCGATCCACGGGATACGTTCGTAGCTCCCGTCTTCCACGACGGCGTCCGCGAGTTTGCCGATGTTCAAGCGGATATGGTTCTCGAAGGCGTCGTCACCAACGTGACAAAGTTCGGAGCTTTCGTCGACATTGGAGTCCACCAGGATGGCCTCGTTCATATCTCTGAGCTCTCCAATCGCTACATCAAAGACCCGAATGAAGCGGTCAAGGCTGGACAGATCGTCAAGGTGAAGGTGCTCTCTGCTGATCTTGTCACCAAACGCATCGCCCTCTCGATGAAGGCGCTGATGGCGTCGTCCGGTCGTTCCGTCGAAGCAACTCCAAAACATCGTGCTTCGCTTCCGGTTGGCAAGCAGCGTCCAAAGTCTCAACCTTCTCCGCCGCTGTCTCTGGATGAAAAGCTGGCTGCACTCTCGACCCGCTGGAAGGTTCAATAGCGATGTTGGGTCTTAGTCGGTTACTGCACCACTAGCGTCACGATCTGGCTGTGCTGCAGCGCTCCGCTGGTTGCAGTCGCTGTAAGCGTGTACGTCTGCGGGTTCACATTGTTGGATCCGCAACCGCTCAGGGCTGCCGCCAATCCTATGGATAGCAGCACCAGCAGCATTTTGGATCGCAGCATTCTCCGCAAGCCGCGTTTGCCAACGAATGGTAGAAGCAACAGCGCGAGCATGATTCCGCGACCGAACGGGAAACCGGCGTGGTTGCTCTGTGCGACCGTCGACAGTGTTTGCACCGTCATTGTGACCGCGGTTGCACCGCCGCCGACTGCCACTGAAGTCGGTGTGAAACTTGCGGTAGCTCCCGCTGGCAATCCTGTCACGGTCAGTGTCACCGGGCCGGGATAGCTCCCATAGAGTGGCGCGAGGCCAAAGTTATAGGTCGCCACGGATCCCGCGGCAGCGGTGGTTGCGCTCGCACCTGTGTTGGTAAACGAAAGGTCGAAGGGCGCAACCACCACCGGCACGCTGCTACTCGAAATGCTGCTCAGGAAGCTACCGCTGCCGGAGTACACCGCCGAGACCGTTGCCGTTGAACCTGCTGGAAGGCCTGACACCGCTACTTGCACCATGCCGTTCACTAGGCTCGTCGCCGGACCCAGTTGTGTCGTGCCATCGAAGAACGTTACCGTCCCGCTGGGAGTTGTCGGAGTTCCTGGGATCACCGCCGTCACCGTCGCCGAAAGTACCACGGTCTGCGCCGGTGTGGCAGAAGCCAGATTCGTGGTCACGGTGGTGACCGATGCCTGCGGCGTCACTGCCAGGCTGAAGCTCGCCATCGCCGTCGCATCATTCGCGTCCCTGACGGTGACATTGTAGGTCGTGGCCGAACTTGTGACCGTTGCAGCGCCGGTGATGATGCCTGTCGCTGTGGAGAAGCTCAGGCCCGCTGGCAGCGCAGGCGATACGCTATACGACAACGGTGCCATGCCCTTCGAGCCAGTTACAGGTTGTAAGGAAGCTGCTGACTGATAGAACGCCAGCGTGGTTGAAGCAACCGTCTGCGTCGCCGATACCGGGGGCAGGACTGACGTGCCAACCAGATTGACCGTTTGCGAGACCCCCGGACTGGCGTTGAGGTTGTTGTCGGTCAACACGACTGAGCCGTTGACCGACCCACTGGGTGTGTCTATTTGCGGCTCAAACTCCAGACTGAGATTGCAACTCTCACCCGGTGCGAGCGAGAAACTGCTGGTGCAGTCCGCCGGCGTTCCGCTGCCGGCTACGTGCGCGAAGTTCCAGGAGACGCTCAGCCCCGGTGCCGCTGCAGATAACGGCGCATTGCCATTGTTGATCACTGTTACCTGCTGCGCTCCATCCGTGGTGTCGGTCGAGCCATCGTTCGTCGCAGTCGCAAACGTCAACGCCTGCGCGATCGATACGTCGATCTCCGCCACCGCACTGTTGCCCCATTGTGTGACGTAGATGTTCCCACCACCGTCTACAGCGACACCTGCCGGCAGATTGAAGCCACTGCCCCATGTTCGGATCGTTGGGTTGACCGGGATCGCTCCGCCCACGGCCTCAATTTCATACACGGCGCTGTTGCTTATGTCCGCAACATAGACGTTGCCGTTCCCGTCTACAGCGACGCCATAGGGAAAGGAGAAGTTGCTGCCCAGCGTCCGGATTGTCGGGCTGGCCGGGATGACTCCGCCCGCGGCCTCGATCTCATACACTGCACTGTTGCCCATATCCGCAACATAGACGTTTCCGCTCCCGTCGACAGCGACGCCATAGGGGGAGGTAAAGCCGCTGCCGAGCGTGAGGATTGTCGGGTTGGCCGGGATAACTCCGCCCGCCGCCTCGATCTCGTATACCGCGCTGTTGCCTATATCTGCGACATAGATATTTCCGCTCCCGTCCACGGCGACGCCTGCAGGCTCATTGAAGCCGCTACCCAAAATGAGGATCGTTGGGTTGGCAGGAAATACACCGCCAACCGCTTCGATCTCCTTCACCGCCCTGTTGTTCACATCTGCAACGTAAACGTTCCCACTTCCGTCTACCGCGACGCCATAAGGAGCAGAGAAGCTGCTGCTGAGCGTCCGTATCGTGGGGGAGGAGGGAATGACGCCGCCGACCGCCTCGATCTGATACACCGCATTCGTACCTCCATCGGCAACGTAGGCGTTTCCGCTCCCGTCTACAGCGACTCCTAGGGGCATGCTGAAGCCGCTGCCCAGAACGCTTGCAGCCGCTGGACTATAGGCCATTTGAGGGCCCACTCCTGTGCCGTATAGATTCGCAGTTGCAATGACTGCGCCCGCACTGTTGAGCAGTTGCACGCCGCCGGAACGCGGTCCGGGATGCGTCGGAACAAAGTTTATGACCACCGTGCAGCTTGTGGAGATATAAGCGCCATGGGTACAGGTGCCCGTACCTGCATCGGTAAAGTCGAGATTGGGTGCACCCTTGGTCAGTACTGTGGGCGACTCAATTGTCCCACCGGTCGTGAACGTAAAATTCAGCGTCTCTGTGACTGGTGAAGCAACAGCCACCGCGGAGCTGCCAAAATTTACGCCGTTGCTCTGGATCTCATAGATCTCATCGGTGCTGGTGCCGGCAACGTAGACGTTCCCATTTCCGTCTACCGCAACGCCGAAGGGAGAACTAAAGCCGCTGCCCAGCGTGAGGATCGTCGGGGTGGCCGGGATCACACCGCCCACCGCCTCAATCTCCTTCACGCCGCTGTTGTTCATATCCGCAACGTAGACATTTCCATTGCCGTCGAGCGCAACATCGTATGGAGCGGAGAAGCCGCTGCCGAGCGTGAGGATCGTGGGGGTGGGTGGTATCAGGCCTACCACCGCCTCGATCTCCTTCACTGCAGCGTTGCCTGCATCCGCAACGTAGACGTTGCCGCTCAGGTCTACCGCGACACCATAGGGAGAGTTGAAGCCGCTGCCCAGCGTGAGGATGGTCGGGGTAGGCGGGATGACACCGGCTACCGCCTCGATCTCCTTCACCACGCTGTTGCCCTCATCGGCAACATAGACGTTTCCGCTCCGGTCTACCGCGATGCCTGCAGGCCTGTTCAAGCCTGAGCCCAGTGCCCGGATCGTCGGATTGACCGGGATCACACCGCCGATGGCACCAATCTCCTTCACCGCACTATTACCCTCGTCTGAAACGTAGACATTGCCGCTGTTGTCTACGGCGACGTCATAGGGAGAAGTAAAGCCGCTGCCTAGCGTCCGGATTGTCGGATTGGCCGGAATCACACCTCCCACTGCCGCGATCTCCTTCACGACACCGTTGTTGAAATCCGCAACGTAGATGTTGCCGTTCCTGTCTACCGCGACGCCCGTCGGGATGCTGAAGCCGCTGCCCAGCGTGCTCGTCGCCCCACTGAAAATCGACGTCTGCGCCAAGGCCGCGATCGGAGTGAACGCGATCAGGCCAATGCAAAACGCTGCCACGCCCCGAGAAGCTTCAAGAACATGGCGTTTCAGTCTGCCGATTGTGCCAGCAGACAAATCCAAATGAGACGCAGTCAGACGCGCAAAAGACATGGTAATCATCCTCAATGCCGGGTGTGTGTCCCGGGAATCAACCAACAGAACCCTTTTAGCTTGCGAAGATCGAAGCAAGCTCAAGCACACAGAGGACGGAGATACAGGGCCAAGCCAGGCTCACGACGTATGACCTCGCGAGGCTGGAAAACCCGAGTCTGAACGAATCTGGTTGATCCGCTATTTGCCCGCATTCGTTCTCTGTAGCAACACCGCTCCTATCGGCAGAACGATGATTAACTTCAGATTTTGTTCGATAGGCACTCGTGATGCCTGCTTATCGTTAACCGTGGCAGCATTGTCCATTGGGGGATCGCCGAGAGTTCAACGGGGTGCTGCGTCTCTCGTGTCGTATCGGTAGTCGTCGCCAGGGGTGCTCGGGATCGAGTGAAGGACGGCAAAAGGAAACGGCTCGCGACCAGGGGTCGCGAGCCGTACATTGGGTTCAATTGTTGCAGATGAAGCGGTTGGTTTATTTCGCTTTGTGGTGCGACTTGCGGTGGGCCTCGCCGGGGAGGGGGAGCGTCGCATCGACTGGCGTGGTGCCAGTATTATCGAAGGTGGCACCTTCGGGGACGAGGATGTCGGAGGCGGTGCGGCCGGTGCCGGTGCCAACGCGGATGTCGATGCGTGAGGGGTCGATGCCCTTTTCGTTGACCAGGTATTGGCGGACGTTCAAAGTGCGCCGTGCTCCGGACTCTGGCTGCTCATCGGTGGCATAGTTGCCGACAACGACTAGATGGCTGTTGGGTTCACGCTGGAGGTCGAGAGCGATGTTGTCGAGGCAGCCCTTGGCTTCGTTGTCGACACGGTCAGGACGCCTGTGGTCGCGGTCGAAGGAGACAGCGCAGAGGTCGTGGGTTAGCGGAACGACCGGAGCGGGTGGTGCGCTCACGGTGACGGTGGTGGTGTTCATCGCTGTTTTCCCGAGGTCGTCGACTACGGTGCAGGTGACAGTGATGGGGCCGGGAGGGGTGCTGGAGGTGTTGAGCGCGGCGGTGGAGGTGTTGCCGGAAATGGTGCCCGCGGTAGCGGAGTAGGAGTAGGTGAGGGAACGGTTCTGCGGACTGACGCCTTGTGCGGTGATGGTGGCGGGGTCGCCGGGCTGGACTGTGGACGGATTGGAAGAGCAGGAGATGGTAGGTGGCTCAAAGGGCTGAACGGTGAAGCTCGAGGTACACTCTGCCTGCTCGTAGGGGTGCTTGCCTTCGACTACGTGGCCGGTGACGGTGTAGGTTCCGGGGGCGAGGTCCTTGGTGCTGATGGCGGCGGTGGTCTCGGTTCCGGCTGCAGTGCCGCCGGTGGTTGCCCAGGTGTAGGTGGCGTGGTGCTTAGGGTTTAGATTGGTGGGGACCGCAGTGACGGTGACGAGGTCGCCGGGGTAGGAGGTAGCCGGCTGGATGCTGCAGGTGAGGGCGACGGGGACTGGAGGTTTGCCGCCGAAGGCGAAGACGATGCCGGAGGAGAGGCGGAGGTCGTTCTGAGTCGTGGCTGTCCCAGGGGACCCATAGGCGTCGACGGCGAAGCGGGTCATCAGGTATTCGGCCTGCACGGGGCGGAGGGACAAGTGGCGGGAGAGCCGGAAGTCGAGGCCACCGCCAATGGCTCCGGCGAACGCGTCCTGAGTGGGGAGGGCGATGCAGTCAGGAGTGCCGAGGCAATCGGAGGCGTCAACCTCCCTGGCGTGGATGCCGCCGACGAGAACTTGTGCGAAGGGAGTGAAACGGCTGGTGTTGCGGTAGGAGAGACGGGGGCCGAAGAGGTAGGTGTAGGCTCTGCCGCTGGAGTTGACGGTGAGGGGCTCATTGGCTCCGCTGCCGGTGAGGACGAGTTGGGTGTCGTCGTAGCCGCCGATGTCTGCGACGAGGCCGATCCAGCGATTGAAGTTGTAAGCAACGGAGGCGCTGCCGCCGTTCATGCCGACGATGCGATTACCGTCGACGGGGTCATTGGAGAAGGTGCCGAGGCGCGAGTAGCCGAGGAAGACTTCTACCTTGGGGGTAACAATCTCGTTGGAGGTGGCGGGCGTGCTCTGAGCGAAGAGCGAGAGCGCAGGGGCGAGGAAAGCAGCAACCGCCAGAGGGGCAAGGATGCGCGCATATGACTTCATTTTGTTCTCCTGAATCGTGCGTCGCGATCGTGATCAAGCGCGGCAGTCTTGAATCGGCTGCGACCGCCCTGGGTGAGAGTGGTCGCAGTGTGGGTTACTTGGCGGGTACGTTGATGACGGTGTTGACGAGCGTTGTCGAGGCATGTAATGCGATCACTCTACCGTTGATGGTGGTGACTGCGGCGACACCGGGACTGGAGACGGTGATTCCCGGCTGCGAGATGATGGTTCCTACCATCGTTCCTCCGCCACCGTAGTTGATCACCGCGCCGGGAAGACCGCCGACTGCCCAGAAGACGTTCTTGGACTGGGCACCATTGACGAGGATGACGCTCTCAGAGGCCGTCGGCGTGCCTACGGTGAGATAGGAGCTCATCTGGAAGACCCAGGATGCGTTGGGATCGCCTTGAGCATCGAGAGTCAGCGGGCCGGTCGTGATCTGGTAGAAGCTGGTTGATTTGTAGACGCCCGGAGCAAGGACACGATTGCCCAGCTCGTTGGTTGCGAGGGTGATGCCGAGAGGAAGTGCTTGAAGCGTGACGTATGCGGTGTTGGCTTCCAATGCGGCCTGGGTTGCAATGGACATGGTGGTCGCGGTTCCCTCGTTGGAGCAGGCACCGGAGGGCGGTGGCGGAGCGGTGTCGATGGCTCCATTGATTAGACCAAAGTTGCTCCCGGTAACGGTATAGGAGCAGGGATAGACGCCAGCGACGGCGGCAACACTCTTATCGTAGAAGCCGGTCATCGTCGTAGAGGCACCTGTGGTTCCGATGTTTCCGTTGACTACGGTATAGGTTCCCTGGTTGGTCATTCCAGCACCTCCGCCGAAGCCGCCGAAGGTTTGGATGGTTGGTCCGAGAACAACCGGTGGCTGGTTCAGTGTTGTGCCAGTGGTAAAGATCCACGGATTCGGTACACCTCCAGTGGTGGCCAGCGGAGTGCCGGTGAGGTTTGTTGCTCCGGAGATGGTGGCGGTGTACTGGGTGCTGGCTACGAGATTGTTGGTTGGAGTGAAGGTCGCAATGAAGTTGATGGCGTCGTAGGACACGGTTCCTGTTACGGGTGTCGCGCCGGGCCCTGTGACGGTGAAGGTGGAGGTTGTGATCGTCAGCGGGTTCATCGCTTCACTGAACGTTCCGCTGATGGATTGATTGAGAGCCACACCCGTGGCGCCGCTCATGGGTACCGTCGATACGAGTGTCGGAGGCGTTGTGTTAATAGTGGTGCCGGTGGTGAACGTCCAGACGTAGGTGGTGGCCAGTGCACTGCCGGATAGGCTGGTTACTCCGGTGGTGATGGTGGCAGTGTAAGTGGTGCTGGCTGTGAGATTTGCTGCGGGCGTGAAGGTCAACGTATCGCCAATCGCGGCGTAGGCGACGATGCCCGTTACATTGCCGCCTCCTGCAGCTTGCAGGGTGAAATTTGTTCCGTTGATGGTGTTCGGGTTCATCGGCTCACTGAACGTGGCGCTGACTGACTGATTCAAGGACACGTTGGTGGCGAGGTTTGCGGGGTCCGTCGAAATGACGGTGGGGTTTGAGTTGATGGACGCTGCTGCGGTGGTGAAGGTCCAGACGTAATTGCTGGCCATCGCAGTGCCTGACAAGCCCGTGACCCCGGTCGTGATCGTGGCCGTATATAAGGTGCTGTAGGCCAGATTGGCCGCTGGTGTGAATGTTGCGACGCTGCCCGATGGGCTGTAGGTGACGGCTCCGGTTACGGCAGTCGTCCCGGGACCCGTCAGCGTGAAGGTGGCGGAATCGATCGTGGCTGGAGCCATTGCCTCACTGAAGGTGGCAAGAACCGCACGGTTGACTGATACGTTGGTAGCGAGGTTGGCAGGTATGGTGGAGATGACTGTGGGGGTACCCGTCGCTGGAACGGTGATGAATCTCCACACGAAATTGCTGCCGAGCATCGTGCCATTTGCTCCAGCGACTCCGGTGGTAAGGGTGGCGGTGTAGAGGGTGCTGTGGGCCAGAGTTGCATTCGGCGTGAATGTGGCGACGCTGCCCGAGCAGGTAACTGCGCCTGCGACAGGGCTGGTGCCGGGACCCGTAACAATGAAGTTTGCTGCGGGAGAGGTGAGAGTTGTGCAGTTCAAGGGCTGGTTGAACGTCGCCATGAGCGTCTGTGTAACGGATACGCCCGTGGCTGCATTGATAGGAATGGTCGTCGCTACCGTGAGCGGTGGAACAACGGTCGTAAATGACCAGGTGTAATTGGATGCGAGGCCGATGGCTGCCGTGCTTTGAGCGCCGGTGGTGAGGGTGGCCGTATAACGGGTGTTGTACGCGAGAGGCGTGCCGGGGGTTAGAGTCGCAATGAAGCCTGCAGCGTTATAAGCTACCGTGCCGGAGATAGCTCCGCCGGGGCCCGTCAGGGTGAAGGTCGAGCCTGTGAGGGTGGCCGGATTCATTGCCTGGTTGAAGGTGGCGGAAAGGACCTGGTTGATCGGTACGCCAACTGCGCCCGGGGACGGAATCGTGGAGACGACCGTGGGTTGAGTCGCCGTGGTGAAGGTCCACATGTAGTTGCTGGCGGTCTGGACGCCGAGCGCGTTCGCGGCGCCGGTGGTGATGGTGGCGGTATAGAGGGTGTTGAGGGCGAGACTGCCGCTGGGCACGAAGGAGGCAATGGAACCAGAGGAGGAGTAGGTAACAGCGCCAGCGACCGGACCGCCGGGACCGGAGAGCGTGAAGGTTGAGGTATTGATGGTGGCGGAGTTCATGACTGCACTGAAGTTTGCAGTGACGGTTTGTGTGATGGGTACGTTGACAGCGCCAGGGGCGGGAGCGAGAGCTGTCGCTACAGGGGGAACAGAACTGACTGTTTCCTTACCGCATCCGAGGATGCCCACGATCAGTAATGCTGCCAGAAACCCAGTGATACGAAGCCCGTTCGTGCGCGTTTGCATTTGCTCTCCCTCATGCCCGGTGAGTCCTGTGGAGGGAGTAGCGCAGAGTTGCATTCCTTCTTGTGGTGAACATCGGTGATTAGCTTGATGTACGAATGTCGTTTGCAGTTGGCTTGCGCCAAAAAATAAAGGCATGGATTGGGGTGCGGGCAAATCTAAAGCGTTCGCTGAGGTATGGATTCCCGAAAAGGGAAAACTGGATGGGGCCGATGACGGGGAGGTTAGCTTGCGGTGTTCGGGTGGGCGCGATAGTCGAAGAAACGCTTGAGGCGGAGGAAGCGCTTTTCGTAGAGGTTGAAGGAGAGGTAGGCCGCGGTGAGGCTGAGGAGGAAGATCAGCAGGCCCGTGAGGAGGACGACAGCGGCTTTATTCGGGGTGAGGTGAAGCTGAATCAGGGAGCGGATGGGCTCTTCCAGATAGGCGAAGCGGATGACGTGCAGGACGTAGATGCCATAGCTGTATTTGCCAAGCCAGCGCATGGACTTGATGGAGAAGAAGCTGCTGATGAGGCCGGGACGCAGGGTGATGGCGATGAGTCCAGCAGAAATGGCAGCCATGGCAGAATAGTTGGCTGCGAGGATGAACAGGAAGCTGGTTGATGTCTGCGTGACGAGACCGAAGGCGACGAGGGCGGTCATGAGCGCGGAGGCAAGAAGGCCCGCAGCGAAGAGCCAACGTCCAGCGCGGAGCGCATGGTCGTGAAGGTCGGTGCGAAGGAGCAGCGCGAGGGTAGCACCTGCGAGGAGCGAGTCCGCGCGGCAGAGGGTGTTGGTGTGGATCGTGAAGAAGTTGACGCCATGCAGTAACAGAGTGAACCGCAGGACAGGAGTGAGGAGCAGGGCTGCGCAGCAAAAGAGAAGAAGGCGGCGCTTCTTGCGGAGCAGAAAGACGGTGATGGGCCAAGCGAGATAAAACTGCTCTTCGATGGCGAGGGACCAGAAGTGGGAGAGCGGCAGAGGGGAGGGGCCTGCATAGCTGCGAATTTGTGGGGCGATCAGATTCGAGTTCTGTAGATAGAGAGCGAGGGACAGGAGTTCGCCATGGAAGTGGAGGCCAAGGACCAGGGCGGCGATTGCGAAGGCTGCGAGGACTCCGTAATAGAGGGGGAAGATGCGCAGGACTCGGCGTGCGTAGAACTTGCGAAAGAAGGCGGGGTCGGCGAGCGAGTCGTAGAGGATTCCGGTGATGAGGAAGCCGGAAAGGACGAAGAAAAGATCGACACCATTGGCACCGAAGGCCAGGGTGTTGTGGATAGCCGCCTCAAGAGCAGAGTGTGGAGTGGCAGAGAACAGATGGGAGCCTGCAACTCCGAGGACAGCGAGGCCGCGGACGCCATCCAGGGCAGGGATATGCCGCGCGAAGGGGCCTGCTTCGGGCGCTGAGATGGTGGTGCTGCTGGTAGGCATCTTTGTCGATGGTATCGCAGGGACGTGGAGATGGACCAAGGGCCTGGATTGGGATTCGGATTATGTGTGATGCAGTTCAGGACATTTTGGAGATTCGGGGCGGCAATGAGGATACCGTTCGATTGAAGGTTAGTGGAAGATCTGGTTAGCTCCTGAATTTTTTACTAGCGCACTTTCGACGGCAGGCGTTAGATGGACACACCGATTTGTGTGGTGTGCTCAAGGCGATGAACCGACGAGAACTTTCTGCCGCGCGAGGACACCTATTGCCACTGGACGGGGTGAGGGGGTTGGCGATCCTGATGGTGATGGGTTGCCATGCTTTTGTGTCGAACTACGAATCGGCAGGTCGCTTTGCCAAGCTTATAGGGGAGTTTCTGCATTATGGGAACGCGGGGGTTGATTTATTCTTCGTGCTATCCGGTTTCCTGATCACGGGAATTCTGTACGATTCGCTCCAGGATGACGGGTACTTCCGGAAGTTTTATGCGCGTCGAGCATTGCGACTGTTTCCTCTCTACTATGGGGTGCTTTTGATTTGCTTCCTGTTGACGGGGCCGCTTCGTTTGCATTGGGGACATATGGGATGGCTGCTGATTCTGGATTTGCAGAACATTGACCCAATACAGATTGTGAAACATTCGCCCGGTCCGAATATCGTTCTGTCTCACTTCTGGTCGCTGGCTGTGGAGGAGCAGTTTTATCTGTTCTGGCCGCTTCTTGTGTATTCCGTACGCAGTTGGAAGGGACTGCTGCGCATGACACTGATCGCTTCGGCGGGAGCGCTGGTGTTGCGGTTGATGCTGGTGGGGCATGGAGCTTCGCCGCTGGCGATTCATGTGACGACAATCTGCCGGGCTGATTCCCTGATG
>Ga0208357_1000174_pt1 | contig 51370 bp, 55 predicted proteins | sample NGESurdeep092012_6_FD_184487 | JGI IMG/M metagenome (GOLD analysis project Ga0208357, IMG submission 184487) | Arctic peat soil microbial communities from Barrow, Alaska - NGEE Surface sample F52-2 deep-092012 (SPAdes) | ecosystem: Environmental > Terrestrial > Soil > Wetlands > Peat ...
TGGTCGGGGTGGCGGGATTTGAACCCACGACCTCCGCGTCCCGAACGCGGCGCGCTACCAAGCTGCGCTACACCCCGTAATTACAGAGGCTGATTATAGAGAAAACCGACCGACATTACCAGAACCTAGATCGTGGTCGGGGTGAGAGGACTCGAACCTCCGACCTCCGCGTCCCAAACGCGGCGCGCTAGCCAACTGCGCCACACCCCGAATTACCGATGTTGATTATAGCATGTTTAGCTGTAGGCTGTTTTTACCATTGCGGACAGGACACTGTTAAATTAGGCATGTGCCTAGCCCCCTAACCCGTAATCGTTAGCTATCCATTAAGCAGCCGGCAGAATTGTTTGGATCTGTTCAATCGAGTCGGCCAGGCCATTGGTGGCGGACTTGATCAGAACGGCACTGAATTGACGAGGACCTTCGGTCTCCAGGACGTTGCGGGTCGGCCGGTCGTCGTGCCAACGCGGGATGACGCTGGAAAATTTAACACCGAGGGAAGCATCGAGCGCGCCGCACATGCCGACGTCCGTGATGTGGGCAGTGCCGCCGGGCAGGACACGGGCGTCGGCGGTCGGTACGTGCCAATGGTCGCCGATGACGGCTGTCACCCGGCCATCGAGGTAGTGGCCGATGACGACTTTCTCGCTCGAGTAATCGCCGTGGAAATTCACGACCGTAGCGATTTTGTGGGTAGTTTTTTCGTCTTTTAATATCCTATCAATGACTAAAAGTGGGTTATTTACCGGCTTATCGGAGTCTTTACCGACGATCTGCCCGAGCAGGCTTATAACCAATACGTTATTGATGTATTTCCAGCCCAGGCCCGGAGTGCCTTCAGGATAGTTAGCCGGCCGGATGATGGGTTGCGCCGGGTCACTCATGGCCGGAATGATTTCCCGATCGTGCAAGCTCCAGTTGCCGCCGGTACAGAAATCTACGCCGGTTTTTAGTAACCGCTTGAAATCCGCCGGGCTGATGCCTTTGCCGTCACTGACGTTTTCGGACTGGGCAATCACCAGGTCGATTTTTTTCTCAATGCGCAATTGGGACAGGATTTGTTCGACCGTACGCAGTCCGGTCTCCCCCATAATGTCACCGACATAGAGGATGTTCATCGCAGCATCTCGATCAGCTGCGGAAATTCGGTGAAGCCGGCTTCGGAATTCAAGTGGCCGCCATCCGGTATGATAACCGGCCGCACGCCCAGCGAATCCGCCACGTATTTCAGCTCGGCTTGTGGCACGTACGGATCGTTGTCGCCGTAGATGGCCGCCGCCCAACGCAGCTTCTCTCTGACACTTTCGAAATCAACCAGCCTTTCGCTCAGGAAATAACTGTTGATTTTGGCCCCGTAATCCCTGGCGAAGCCGGCCACGGCGAGCAACCTATTGGTTTGGCCGCCGGCTTGTTCAATGAAATCCAAGGCCGCGGTCGCGCCCAGCGAGTGGCCGACGATGGTTAACTGGCCGAGATTGACGCCTTGAAGCGCCGTCTTGATGGTCTCCAGCCAAGCGTTCCGGTCAGGATGGTCCGGCTCAGGCATGTCCGGCATCAAAACCTTGTGGCCTTGTCCCTCCAGTTCGTCATGCAGCCACTGCTGCCAATGAATGCCGGCGTGGCCGCCGAGGCCGTGGATTATTAGGACGGTTTTCATGGCTGTTGAGAGTACTACTTGGCGAATTCGACGGCGCGGGTTTCGCGGATGACGTTGACCTTGATGGTGCCGGGGTACTGCATCGTCGATTCGATCTTGGTAGCGATGTCGCGGGCCAGCTTAATGGCCGACAGGTCGTCAATCGTCTGCGGCTTAACGAAAACGCGGACTTCGCGGCCGGCGCTGATGGCGTAGGATTTCTCGATGCCGGGGAAGCCGTTGGCGACGTTCTCCAGGTCGCGCATGCGGTCGCCGAAGTTCTCGGCGCTGATGTTGCGGGCGCCCGGGCGGGCGGCGCTGACAGCGTCAACGGTGCGGATTATGAGCGCTTCGACGGTAGTGGCTTCGACGTCGTCGTGGTGCTGCTCGGCCGCCAGCGCGACTTCTTCGGGCGCGCCGTACTTGCGCAGGATTTCGCCGGAAATATGGTGGTGCTTGCCCTCCATCTTGTGGGTCAGGGCCTTGCCGAGGTCGTGGACCAGGGCGGCATACTTGGAGATCTTGACGTCGGCGCCGACTTCTTCGGCGATGACGGCCGCCATGTGGGCCATCTCAGTGGAGTGCTTGAGGACGTTCTGGCCGTAGCTGGTACGGTACTTGAGTTCGCCGAGCAGCTGAAGGATTTCCTTGGGAATGCCGACGATGCCGACTTCGCGGGCAGCGTCTTCGCCGGCCCGCATAACGTCCTTTTCAACGTTTTTCTGGGCCTTGGCGACGACTTCTTCGATCCGGCCGGGGTGGATACGACCGTCCTTCATTAACATTTCCATGGTCTGGCGGGCGACTTCCCGGCGGACCGGGTCGAAGCTGCTGAGCACGACATAGCCCGGCGTGTCGTCGACCATGATGTCGACGCCCGTGGCACGTTGCAGGGCCTGGATGTTGCGGCCCTCTTTGCCGATGATGCGGCCCTTCATCTCCTCGTCTTCGAGCTTGACGCTGGTGATGGTCCGCTCGGCCGTTACCTCGCTGGCCATCCGTTCCATGGCGGTCGTAATGATCAAGGCGGCCTTTTCTTCGGCGTTATCACGGGCCTCGTTCTGCAACTTATTAATCAATCCTAAAAGGTCATTCTTGATGTCGCGCTCGGTCATTTGCATCAGCTTGTCGGCCGCGTCGGCCTTCGTCAGCTTGGCGATTTTTTCGAGCTTGTCCTGCTGCTTGGTTCTGATGCCGCGGATTTCGTTCTTGAGCTGTTCGACTTCGTCCTCGTTTTTGCGCAGGTTTTCGCTGCGCTTGTCGAGTTCGTCGAGTTTCTTGTCGAGGTTTTCCTCGCGGGTGACCAGGCGGCCTTCCAGATCTTTCAATTCGCGGCGGCGGGAATGCTCTTCCTTGCGCGTTTCTTCGATTTCTTTTTTGGCCTCTTCCTTGGCCTGGTCGATCAGCTTGGCGGCTTCGCGCTTGGCTTTTTCCAGGTCTTTTTTGGTACGCTCCTCGGCTGAGCCCATGCGTTGTTTGTTAACGGCGGCGTTGGCACCAAAGCCAGCCACCAGCCCCACTATAGCGAGCACTACTGGTAACATAGTCGTTCCTTTCTTATAACACAGAAAAGTATTATTTCAGGCAATCGCTATCACTTCTCTAGTCTGAAAAACTAATCTGAAAATCGAATAATATTGGTTGATGGATTTACCTCAAGCGCTCTCAAAACGCGGCAATTCCTACTTCCAAATATACGCCGACAATCGCATTCAGGTCAACTGTGGGCTGCTATAAAGGCCAGGTCGGGTTTATTTCTTAGGGGGCGTAATGTGCGGCGGCGACCCATATTCGGGAATAGCGGCCTGTTCGTCGGCGCCCTCGGCGATTGCGGCAGTGCCGGCTTCGAGCCAGTCCGCCCCGCTTTTGGCTACGATCGGAACTTGAAGGCTGTAAGCTAGGGCATTGGCAACGCTCAAGCCGATGCGCAACCCCGTGAAACTGCCGGGCCCCCGGAAGGCTACTATGCCGTTCAGGTCGGCTAGACGGCGGCCTTGCGATTCCAGGAGTTCCTTGATTTTGACGTGGATGGTTTCGGCCAGCTGGCGATGGGCCGGCCAGGCCGAGTAGGCAAGCTTGGCGCCATTATCGAATAAACCGACTTCGGCTTCAGGTTTATCAGTCCTGATAGTTAGTATTAGCATATGCTTAACATGTTAAGTGTTACGGGGAATTAAATATGCCAGGCCGGCCGGATAATTAAAAGTCAGCTCGCGCAGATTTTCGGCCAAGGCCTTGATATGGACAATCAGCCGGCTGGCAGGCAAAATGCCTTCGACGATGCCGCCCCACTCGATGACTACGACCGCCTGGGGTTCGGCCAGCGCTTCGGCCAGTTCGGCTGCCATGATACCGGGGTCGTTCAAGCGGTAGAAGTCAAAATGGTACAACGTCAGGCGGCCGGCCCGGTACTGGTTGCCCAGCGTAAAGCTCGGGCTGCTGACCTTGCCTTGGCTGCCCATGCCGCTAGCCAAGCCGCGCACGAAAGCCGTCTTGCCGCCGCCCAAGTCACTCACCAGTTCGATAACCTCCCCGCCGCGCACCTTATGTCCGATCTTCCCGGCGAGATCCAAGGTAGCGTCTAAGCTGGTAGATTCTGTTCGCCAGGTCTGCGCGGTACTCATATGCCCCGTATAGTAGCGCGGCGGCGGCAACCAGGGCAAGCGTCCAGGCATGGATAGGCGTCGCGACCGGTTGGCCATCGGAGGGTTGGTTGGATGCCAGGGCGGCGGTTTTGGCTTTTTTGGTCTTGGCGGCCGACTTGGCGGCCTGGCTTTTGGCAGTGGACTTGGCAGCTGGCTTTTTGCCGGCTGGGGGCTGGTTAATGACATTGGCCACGCCGGGCGTCGGCTTAGTCGTCCAGTACCATTTGCCGTTGGCCAAAGCCCACGTCAGGCCGTCCTTGGCCGCGCCATAAACACCGGTCGCCGAGATCGAATTACCGAACGGGTCCAGCAGTTTGGCCTGGCCGCCACCGTTGCTAAGGCTAAGGCCGGTCGTCGTCGAATAAAAAGCCGTGAAACTGCGCGCCGGCAAACCGGTACCCGCCGGGAACTTGTAGCTGTGCAAGGTGGTGGTGCCGACTTGCAAGCTGAAGCCGCCCAGGTCAAAACCGACACCGTTAGGATTGTAGAGTTCGATAAATTCATCGGTGGCGTCATTGCCGGTGCCGTCAGGATTGGGCAGCAGCTCCGTCACTTCGGGTGCCATCAGGCCTATGTCGGACGCCGGCAGGCTGGTCGTGTCCGGTCCCGGCGTGCCGCTACCATCGCCCACCGAAAGAATGGTGGCCGGCGGTTCGGTAGCCGGCAGTAGCTGCGACAGGCCGGTCGGAATCGGGCTCGAGTTATCAGTCCCACCCACCAAGTCGCAAGGGTTGGCCACATCGGGCTGGACAGCCTGCCAGCTGCCGGTACCGGCCGAACTGACGGCCGGATTGTTTCGCGAATCCACCGGCAGACGCTGTAAAAAGGCAGCCGTATTAGCCGGCAAAGTCTGGGCGCCGGCGGCCGCCGTTTTGGACCAGCCGACGTAATCCTGCAAAACCGGCGTCACCGAACCGCCCGGGCTAGCCTGGTTAAAGGCCAATACCTCGACCAGTCCGGCCGTGGCCGACAGTCCAAGCGACACCGAATCAACCGTCAGCTGGTAGCACAGCAACAGCGAGCCGTCATTGACCATAAAATAACCATGCGGCGGTACGGTGCCCGACAAGCTGACCAGCTTGCTGCTGGTAGCTTTGGCCAGGTCGTAATTATTGAAATATTCCAGCTGGTACTTGCTCGCGTCAATAGCAGAGTCGGTGGAGTTGTAGAGCGTGATGAACTGCCCGTTACTGCTGGTGATTTTGAGCTGGCTAACTACGAGGGAAGGAGCACTAGCCGTTGCTGCCCGGGCCGGCACCGGCAACCCGAACGCGAGCGAACCCGCTACTACGATTGCCATGCCGGTTGCCTGGAATATTTCTTTTGTCCGCCGCATAGTAGACAGGATTGTAAACGCCCGGTTCGAGCCGCCGCAAGCATAGGCGTTTTGCGAGTGTCGCAAACGTTAAGTTTTTTAATTTTACCTGGGTTCAATAGTACGGGCTGGTTACCGGTCGGGCGTACGCGCTATACTATAAAGATGCTTCAGTTAAGCGCGAGTTTACTTAATAAGTCGGTTTTGTCGCTGCGCACCAGCGCGCCCGTGGCTACGATTATCGGGCCGATTATCAACCCCGACAACCTTAAGATTGAAGGTTTTTACTGCCAGGACCGCTTTGATAAGCGGCAGCTGGTTTTACTGTGCCAGGATATTCGCGACGTGCTGCCCCAGGGATACGTTATCAACGATCATGATATGCTGGCCGAGCCCGAAGAACTGGTGCGCCTGCAAAAAGTCATGGAGCTGGACTTCCAGCTGATCGCCAAACCGGTCGTCACGATGAGCAAGGTAAAAGTCGGCAAAGTCAGCGATTACGCCGTCGAGACCGAAACCATGTCCATCCAGAAAATTTATGTCGCGCAGTCGATCCTCAAAAGCCTGACGGGCGGTTCGCTCAGCGTCGACCGCAACCAGATCAATGAAATCACGCCGCGGCGTATCATTATCAACGACCTGCTCAAGAAGTCGACGATCGCGGCGCCAGCTTCTATCGCTTAGTACCGCCGGCCCGCGACGGCTGCTTACTAGCGGCGCCCACGAACGCCTTAAACAATTCACGCCACAAAGGTTCAATGCCGGCCTCCAGGGCTTCGGGGTGTGATTGCAGGCCGATCACGAAACGGCTGTCCGGCAGTTCGATGGCTTCGATCACCCCGTCTTCGGCATGGGCGCTAGCGACCAGCCCGTCGCCAAGCTTGTTAACCGTCTGATGGTGCAGGGTATTGGTGGCTATGGCGTCAGTCCCGAGAGCCTTGGCCAGCCTCGAACCGGTCTTGACCCGCAGCCGGTGGGCCAAATAATGAAAATCCTGTTTGTGTATATTCGCTTCGTGGTCATCGGCCGACGGCAAATTGACATTAATATCCGGGTGCAGGCTGCCGCCCAGCGCCACGTTAATCAGCTGCATGCCGCGGCAAATCCCGAGAACCGGCTTATCGTCTTCCAGCGCCCATTCGAGCAGCTGTTTTTCCTGCCGGTCGCGGCGCGGCGAAAGCCTGGTTTGCAACGGGTGCGTGGCGGCATTCACCTTGTTGGACGAGCTTGGCATATTGTAGGCCTTGGGGTCCAGGTCGCTGCCGCCGGGCAGCAGCAAGCCGCCGCATTGTTCGTATAATTGCCGCAGCACGGTTTTGTCATCGGTCAGCGGTATCATGAACGGCACGCCGCCGGCCCGAATAACCGCGTCGGTATATGTGTGGAACTGGCCATAGACGACCGGCAGCCACTTTTCGCCGTTATTGATAAATTCCCCGGCCGTGATCGCTATGAACGGTTTCATAACTGCTACTTACTTTAACACGCGCCGCCCTTTATTCGGCGCTGTCAAGCCGAATCGTCTTCGCCGAGGGCCGCCTTGATGTCGCCGTAATTGAAACCCTGGCCGGCCAGGTATTGCATGAGCTTGAGGTTGTCGCGGTATTTGGACTGGCGGCGCTTGCGTTCGATAATGGCCCGCAGGGCGGACTGCTCGTCTTCCGGCTCGTTGCCTACCGCGGCCTGGATGATGTCGTCGGCCACGTGTTTTTGGCGTAATTCCTGGACTAATTTGCGACGGGATTTGGCGCGTAGCAGGCGGCGGTCGCTGACAAAAGCCTCGGCGAACTTTTTATCATCCAGGAGATTGAGATTACTTAACTTGTTAAGTATCGTTGTGGACAGGGCGGGGGAAGCGCCTTTGCGCTGTAAGTAAGCCGTGATTTCCCAATCGGTGCGCGGCCTGATAGCCAGGTAGCCCAGAACGTTATTGTAAAGCTTGTCGTCAACCGAAACTTGTTTGAATTCCCTAAGCTGCGCCTGGCTCAATTCCTGGCCGTTAGCCAGCTTACTGTCGAGCAGGGCCGTGTCGCTTAAACTGAACTCATACTTGCCGTCGACAAATATCGAATACCGCCCGGCCCGTTTGACCTGAGACTTAATGCTAGTGACTTTCATGAGCGCGGCGTCGTTCTATGTATAGCAGCAGGCCGGCGGCTATTTGATCAGGGTGGCCAGCCAACAGGTCTTCAGCCTCTTGGAAGCTTAGCCAGCAGGTTTCGACGACTTCTTCCGGGTCGGGCTTTAGGGTTACGTTGCCGGGGACGGCTATTTTGTAAACCTTGCAGAAACGTTTTAGCAACAGTCCGTCAGGCTTGATTTCGTCGTAATAGCTGTCGATTTCCCGCAATTCAAAGCCGGCCAGTCCAAGCTCCTCCCGCACTTCCCGTCTGGCGGCGACGAGATATGTCTCGCCTTCATCAACGTGGCCAGCGGCTGAGATGTCCCAGCAATTGGCATAAGTTGCCATGTTCGGCCCGCGCTTTTGCAGCAGGATTTTGCCGCCAGGGTCCTCGCACGCGATGTAGACGATGCGGTGCGGCAGGCTCTGTTCGTAGATTTCTTTGAGCGGGGCGCCGCGGACCGGTTCGTCGGCCTGGTTGACGACTTGGATGGGCGGGTAGTGCTTCACGCGGCCGGCTTCCCTGGCTTACTCTTTGGCGGCGGCGAGCTCGGCGGCCCGGATTTTGGCGGCCAGTTCGGTTGTCAGTTTGGGATTTTGCTGTAGGTATTGCTTGGCGGCTTCGCGGCCCTGGCCGATCTTCTCGCCGTTGTAGGCGTACCAGGCGCCGGACTTCTCGACGATGTCGTGAGCGGCTGCCAGGTCAAGTATGTCACCGGAAACACTGATTCCCTCGTTATACATAATGTCGAATTCGGCTTGGCGGAATGGTGGCGCGATCTTATTCTTGACGACCTTGACCCGCGTCCGGTTGCCGATTATGCTTTCGCCCTGCTTGATCTGGCCGATACGGCGGATGTCCATGCGCACCGAGGCATAAAACTTGAGGGCGTTGCCGCCGGTGGTCGTCTCGGGGTTGCCGAACATGACGCCGATCTTCATCCGGATCTGGTTGATGAAAATAACGCTGGCCTTGCTGCGGCTAATAACGCTGGTCAGCTTGCGCAGGGCCTGGCTCATCAGCCGGGCCTGGAGGCCCATGTGGCTGTCGCCCATTTCACCTTCGATCTCGGCGCGCGGCACGAGCGCCGCGACGGAGTCGACGACAATCAGGTCGACGGCGTTGGAGCGGACCAGAGTTTCGACGATTTCCAGGGCCTGTTCGCCGTTGTCCGGCTGGCTGAGGAGCAAGTTTTCGATGTCGACGCCGATACGCTTGGCGTAAGACGGGTCAAGGGCGTGCTCGGCATCAATGAAAGCCGCCGTGCCGCCCTTGCGCTGGACTTCGGCGATAGCGTGCAGGGTCAGGGTGGTCTTGCCGGAAGATTCCGGACCGTAAATCTCGATTACGCGGCCTCTGGGTATACCGCCGCCGAGGGCGATATCAAGGCTCAGGGCGCCGGTCGGGGTCGTTTCGACCGCTGTGCCGTGGGCGTCGCCGAGCTTCATGATCGAACCCTTGCCGAACTGTTTCTCGATTGTCTCGAGGGCCAGGCCCAGAGCCTTGGCTTTACCTTCGGATACGCTGGTCTTGGCGTCTTTGGCTTCTTCCTTGGTGGTTTTTGCCTTTGCTAATTTCGTGTCTGCCATGTCTGAACCTCCTATGGTCGCTTACTGCCCGCTACTAATATTTTAGCACTATAAACCCTGTTCCCCGGCCGTGAAAAATGCTACAGCTTAGTTCGTGCTCAAATTTAATCCTTATTTAAGATTTATGGTTATGGGACTTGGCCTTTTGGATATGTCACGTCGTCGCGGGGACACCCATATCAGAATGGTATGAGAACTCTGCTAAAACATATGCTTTGGTAACGTTTTAGCAGAGTTTTGATAGTGGACTCCTGACAGGGAACAACACAAGCTAAAGCGCCAGGGGGAAGCGGGCAATACCGTACGGAGTTAACTGCCCCTAGAAAACGCTTCTGCTTTTTTGTCTAACTTGCTAAGATGGGACTAGGATGGGTGAGCTTATGAAGACAAAAATAAACGTCTCGCGCAATGGCCGGACCGGCCACGGGGCACAGCTATGCGCATAGCTGATTCGCTGGTCGAGACCCTGCTGCAACGCGGCAAGCACGTTACCAAGGAGCAGCTGGCGGCGCTGCACGAGCAGAAAAAAACCGAGAAGCTGCCGCTGCAGGACCTGGCTGTCAAGGCTAACCTGGTTAGCGAACAGGAACTGACCAAGCTGTACGCCGCCGAAATCGACGTGCCTTACATCGAGCTTAACGCCAAAGAGATTAAGCCGGCGGTGCTCAAGCTGCTGCCGGAACGCATAGCCCGACAATACAACGCCGTCGTATTCGACATCGACGGCCACGGCGTCAACATGCTGGCGGTAGAGGATCCCGACGACATCCAGGCGCTGAATTTTCTGCAGAAGCAGCTTGGCAACGACGTCAAGGTCCACATTACTACCAGCAGCCTGCTGCAATCGGCGCTCGACCAGTACCGCGGCAACATCAGCAGCGAACTGACCAAGGTAATCGCCAGCCAGGACGATGCCGACGACGCCGAAGAGGTCGACGAGAACGACCTGGCCGAGGATTCGCCGATCGCCCAGACCGTCAATATTATCATCGAGTTCGGCGTTAAGGCCGGCGCCAGCGACGTCCATATCGAACCGCGCGAGGATTTCGTGGTGGTCCGCTACCGCATTGACGGCTTGCTGCGGGAGGCCAATAAGCTGCCGCGCAAGGTGCTGGGGGCGCTGGTCAGCCGTATCAAAATCCTCAGCAACCTCAAGATCGATGAGCACCGGGCGCCGCAGGACGGCCGTTTCAAGGTCGAGATCGGCGACCAAATTTACGCCTTGCGCGTGTCGACGCTGCCGATCCTGGACGGCGAAAAAGTCGTCATGCGTATCCTTAACGAGTCAAGCAAACCAGCCGATTTCAAGGAACTGGGCTTCTGGGGCGCGGCCCTGGCCGACCTGCAGCAGGCTATCGTCCAACCGCACGGCATGGTGCTTGTCACTGGCCCGACCGGTTCCGGCAAATCGACTACTTTGTTCAGCGTGCTGAGTTCGCTTAACACGCCCAACGTCAATATTTCCACTGTCGAAGACCCGATCGAGTACCACATTATCGGAGCCAACCAGACCCAAGTCAATCCGGTCGCCGGCATGACTTTTACCAGCGGGCTGCGGGCCCTGTTGCGCCAGGACCCCAACATTATCATGGTCGGCGAGATCCGCGACGGCGAAACGGCCGACCTGGCCGTTCAGGCCGCCCTGACCGGCCACCTGGTTTTCAGTACGCTGCACACCAATAATGCCGCTACCTGCCTGCCCCGCCTGCTGGAAATGGGCGTCGAACCCTTCCTGATCGCCAGTACGGTGCGCGTCGTGGTCGGCCAGCGTTTGGTCCGGCGTTTATGCGTTAGCTGCCGCGAAACCGAGAAGCCCGACGACGCGACGCTTAAGCAGCTGGAAAAGAGTTTCCGCCTGAATGACAACGGCGGTTTCAAAAAAATCCACGCCCTGGAAACAGCCGCCCTGCAAGGCGGTATAGGCGCCGCCAATACCAAGCAGGCCGGCGGTACCGACGATCTAAGCACTACCGAGAACACCATTACCAGGCTCTGGAAAGCCCACGACGATGGCTGCGACAGCTGCAACCACACCGGTTATAAGGGACGGATAGGCATTTACGAGGTCTTGAACAACTCGCCGGGCATCCAGAAAAAAATCGTCAGCAACGGCACCAGCGAGGATATCGAGATCGCAGCCATCCAGGACGGTATGCTGACCATGCAGCTCGACGGCCTGGTCAAATCACTGCGCGGCCAAACCAGCATCGAGGAAGTATTGCGCGTCACGTCGCAGGAGCGAACTTAAACCATGCTATTTACCTACAAAGCCACCTCAGCCAGCGGCAAGACCATAACCGGCACCGCCGAGGCCGCGAGCAAGCAGGACCTGCTGGCGCTGCTGCACAAGCAAAACATCCACCCGATCTTCATCAAGGCCGGTAAGGGCCGCGGCAAATCCAAGTCGCTGTTCGGACCCAAGAAAAAGGTCAAGCTCAGCGACCTGGTCATCTTCACCCGCCAGTTGTCGACCATGATTTCGGCCGGCGTGCCCCTGGCCCGCTCGCTGGCGGCGCTGCAAGCCGACGCCAATAACCCCTACATGAGAGAGGTGCTGAACGGTGTCGCCAAAGATGTCGAAGGCGGCCAGCCGCTAGGCGACGCTTTCGCCAAATACCCGAACGTCTTTTCCGAAGTTTACGTCAACATGGTCCGGGCCGGCGAAGAGGGCGGCATCTTGGACGAGATCCTCAAGCGCCTGGCTTTGCAGGTCGAGCTTGACTCCAGCATCCGCAAAAAGATCAAGAGCGCCATGATGTACCCGCTGGTCATCCTGACCGTCACGGTCATCGCTTTCTTCGGCATCATGCTGTTTATCGTGCCCAAGCTCGGCGGTATCCTGACCAGCCTTGGCGGCCCGAACGCCAAACTGCCCGTTTATACGCGGGTGCTGCTGAGTTTCAGCAACTTCTGCTCCAAGCCGACGATATTCGGACACTTGCCCATACCGATTATTAACAAGATCCCTAACCTGGTACTTTTCCTGATAATAGGCGTTATAGCCAGCATCTACCTGCTCCGCTACATCAAAACGCCCTCCGGCAAGTACCGGTTCCACGCCCTGTTGCTGCGCCTGCCGATAGTCAGAACCATCATCCTGAAGGTCGCCATCGCCCGTTTCTCGAGGACTTTCGCCTCGCTGATGGGCTCCGGCGTCAGCGTGCTCGATGCCCTGGAGGTGACCGGCGCCGCTATCGGCAACAAGGTTATAGAAGCCGAGCTGGCCGATGCTGCCAAAGAGGTCAGGAACGGTAAGCAGCTGTCCGAGCCGCTCAGCCACAGCAAGCATTTTCCGCCCATAGTCTCGCAAATGCTGATGGTCGGCGAAGAAACCGGCCAGATTGATACCGTCCTGGTTAAGATAGCCGATTTCTACGAAGAAGAGGTAACCGTGTTAATTGACGGCCTGGCCGCCGTTATCGAACCGATTATGATAATTTTTCTCGGGGCCGGCGTCGGCCTCATCGCCGCCTCTGTTATGGGCCCTATCGCCAACCTGTCGAAGAACATTGGTAGCTAATAAAGCTTGACGTGATATCGCTTATGTTTATAATCATAGCCAGATACTTGCGGCAAGCTTAACAGCTTAGCTCCAAAGATCGATATAAAACAATTAAACAAGGAGGGTGGGCTCTCATGATCTCCCTTAAGAAACGTAGTCAAGGTTTCACGATCGTCGAACTATTGATCGTCATCGTCGTTATCGGTATTTTGGCGTTGCTCGTCATTACGACCTACAGCGGCATCCAAGCAAAAGCACGTAACTCTAAGCGGCAGACTGATATTCAGTCGTTGCAAACGCAGCTTGAGGCGTTCTTCAGCCAGAACGGTTACTACCCAAGCTTAACTAACATGAAAGATACGGCCAGCGGCGGCTGGATCGACACTAACATGAAGAGCCTCGACAAGAACGCTCTGATTGACCCGTCGAACCCGACGCAGAGCAACCAGTTGGTATCTACTCCTACGGCTAAGTCATACTCTTACCAGGTCACGCAATCAGACGGCACAACCAGTTGTGAATCTGATGACACTACCTGCGCTAAGTACACCCTGACAGCTGACTATGAAGGTACGGTCAACGGCCAAACCCAATACGTCAAGAGCAACCTCGACTAACCAGTCGTAACCGATCTGTAAAAACTCCGGGACTTCTAGCCCGGAGTTTTTATTTGGGACGGCCATGGCCGGTATTTCAAGGACGGGTCAGGACTTCGCGCCACGACAGGATGTTATAACCGGAGGTCAGCGGGTAGCTGGGCGGCGGCGAGTATTCCAGGTTGTAATCGTACTGGGTGGTGTCGTTCTCGAAGCCGGTGATGTAGCCGTTGCCGTTAGTACTGTCGTAAGCGGCGTTGCCGCAGGGGTTGTTGCCGACCAGCCAGCTCCAGGTCCAGGTCTGGCGGGTAGCTACCGAACCGTAAAAAGTCAGCGTCTGGTTGCTGTTGGTCCAGCCCCGGGCGCAGCTAGGCTGCGAGCTGCGATAGCCGGCCGGGTAGTTGGCGCTGTCGCCGTTTTCGCCATATTGGACTTCGCCGTTTTCGGCCAGCAGCGCGCCGTCAATTTCGTAATTGAAAGAACCGGTTGAGGGCGGCGCGTAAGGCGCGATGAAGATCGAGTCTTCGGCCACCAAGCCGATAGTGTCACTGCCGTTCTTGGTGCTATAAAGCAACGGCCCGGCAATCACGATATCGGTGCTGTTGGCGGTAGCCAGCCGGCCGGAGGCCACAGTCACCCGGCCATGGAAGTTAGTCGGCGTCAGCACCCAAACGTTATCTTCCACGAATATCACACCCGATGAAGGCACGGTGATACCGGTCGCCACGGCCGTGGTATTCAAGGCGCTGGTATAGGGGGTCAAAGTGTCGTTTTCACTATTCACTTTCAGCAAGTCATAGGTGTTATTGCTGTTTAGCTTGATCAAATAGCCTTTGCTGGTGCTAAAAGTGGTGCTGAGTTCCGGCACGTAGGCGTTGGTCCGCGGCGCCGAAACGACGTTGCAGGGGTTACTCTGCGAATCGTAGGCGGAGGTCGTCGAATAATTGGCGAAGGCGACCTTCTTCATGGTGCACAAACTGCTGGAAACCTGGTTGAAATCTATCTGCGGCACCGGATAAACCCAGGCGCTTTTGGAACGGGTGTTGCAGTTGACCGGCGTGGTAACGGTTAGGCTGCACCATACCCCCGGATGACTGGTGCTGCCATCGCCGCCGATCTGCGATGACGGCACGTAGGTCGAGTTGGCGCTGCTGACGGTGGAGTTGCTGGGTCCGTCCATTCTCACGCCCTGGTTGGAGCTGACCGGCCCGTCCGCCGTTTCGGTATTGCCGAACCAGAGCGCCGAATCGGAAGCCACGGCATAGCTGGCAAACGACGGCGAACCGATTTGGGCTTGAACGGTCCTGGTAATATTGGTGCCTGCGGCCTGGCCGATGGAGCGGACCGTAACGACGGTCGAGCCGTTGCCGGCCGGATCGATCCACAAAGTGTAAGTGCCTTCATTGACGCCGTTAGTGTCGATGTAATTATGGGTATACGGGCCATACCCCAGCGTCGCGTTCGGGGTCGTCGGCGTCGATTGGCCGTCCTTGTAATCGGTCGAGTTATGGTTGAGGTGCCACATATAGTAGTTGAGGCCCGATTCGGCGATATTAAACGCTTGCTGGCTCTTGACGATATTGCCGACTACCGTGAAATTCGTCAAGGTCACCTCGACGATAGCGCTCCCCATGACCGAAAAAGCGATAATTATGGCCAGCAGCGCGGGAATCATAAGTTAGTCTTCCTGTTCCTTAAACTTGTCGTTATGCTCAGCGTCTGACCGTTTTTGGTATGCGAACCCGGCTCGGCCAAGTTAACCTGTATTTCCAGAATGCTATGCTCGTCGGCAATTGGCAAGGTCATAAGCGTGCCCGAAGCGTCATAATAATTGAATAGGTTGACGCCCGACGCCTGGTAATAGTTGCTGATTATAGTGTAGGTCTTAGTGCTATTGGTCAGGGGCGTGCCGATAGGCGGATTAGCGCTCATCGGCGTGACGTCGACCATGATGGCCGTGCCTTTGGCGTTCAAATAGTAATGGACAACTGAGACGTAGTTATCCTGGGGCGAGAAATAAGCGTAGGCCGACAGGCTGTTGGACGACTCCGAAATGATGTCGGTCACGCCCCTGAGCACGTCGGCGATGCGCTGGGATTGGTTGGCCAGTTCGGTAAAACTGCTGGCGTCCTGCTGGTATTTGGAGTACAGGATCAGGTAATTCGTGAAGAACGTCCCAAACGAAATAAACATCACCGCCACCACGCTGATAACCACCAGCAGCTCGACTAGCGTGAAACCGGCGCCGGTTTGGCGCCTTTTGGCCGCATCGGGCTGGCGGAAAGCGGTTTTAAGGCGTGACAATGATGCCTCCTAACAGCGGCGCCGCGGGCAAAGTCAAAGTATTAGCGCCGACCGTGACGACCAATTGCGTGTTGCCGGCCGTGGCGCTCGCCAGATTAACCGTGCAGTTCAGCTGTATGCCGGCGTTAGAGCCCGTACACGAAGCCGTGAAGGTGTTGGCACCTTGCAGAAAGCTGACATGCGTAGTACAGCTGCTGGCGGTGCTGCTGCAAGGCAAATTGGTGCCGGTCAGGTTGAAAGCGAAGCTGGACAGCGTGCCGCCGGACAAGCTGCCGTCATATGGCGTCAGGGCGTTAACGCGCGGGAAACTGGAACTGGTGGTCAACATCAACCGGACCTTTTGCAAGTAATTGACGGCGTTATACGTATAGGTAGTAGCCGGTGGATTAGCCGGATCGTAAGTCGGTACGGTAATCGGCTGCAAGGAGTTGGCACCGCCATAAGGCACGGCCGCCGCCAGGTAATATGTCGTACCGCTGACGCTACAACTGGTCGCCCCGGCATCGCCGCAGAATATGTAATTGCCAGGCACCAGGTTCGACAAAGCCGCCAAACCGCCGCTGTCCGTAACCGGCCGGGTATCGGTGGGGCTCAAAGTATCGTAGTAATAGGTAGTGTCACTGGTGGCAGTGTATTTCTTGTAGCCGCCTTTGACGTAAATTTTGGCGTTCGGCAAGGGGTTGCCACTGGTATCGGTAGTCTCGATTACCAGGCTGTTCGCGCCTTGCTGTTTCAAAGTCAGCGTCGCGATCGAAGAATTCTGGGAGATAAGGTTCTGGCTGGGGTACGTCGGTTGTAGGGCGCCGTTGGGCGCGATCGTGGTCAGCGACGAGTAGCCGCTGTCGGAAGCGGTAATCTGGTACTTGTTACCGCTGGTACTGGGCGGCAGGTCGTAGAAGATCACGATACCGTTCTCGTCAGTCGTGTCAGACACGTGAACGGCCGGCGAGACCGAATTGTTGACCACGTTGACGGTCGCCCCAGTTATCGGGTTGCCGCTGCTGTCTATGATGTAGACGAACAGAGCGCCGGTATTGCTGGCCGTTTCGGCGACCAGGGCCGCTATCTGGGTGTCTATAGCAGCCAATTGAAGGCCGGATTTATCGGTCACGCTGACATTGACGTCTTTGTAGTCGGCCGGGTTGGTATCGGTGGCCGGAGCGCCTGACGGCGGCGGGTAGTCGCGGCAATATTTTTGCTTAAGCGCTTGCGTCGGGTATGACCCGCAGCCGTCATAGGCGTCGTCGGCATAGGTGATACTGGTCGTGATGGTATAGGTGTCGCCGTTGACTTTTTTGGTAACCGTACCCGGTATTGTCGTGCTGGAGACAATCGCGCCGCCGGTTACCGCCAGGTTATCATAAGGCAGCGACTTGAGGTATTCCATCTGGTTGGTCGCCAAGGTCGAGGCCACCGCCTGGCGCGTGCCGACAATCGCGCTATGCAGCAGCGACACGAAAAGGTCGAACGCCCCCAGGCTCAAAATAGCCAGCACGGCAATCACCATTAACAGTTCCACCAGGGTATAGCCGGTATCGTTACGCTTCATCTGTTTAGATTATAGGAAAGCATAACAGTTTTGCATAATCGGGGCCGCGGCCCGGCTGTCTTATGATAAAGCGCTCAGGGTCTGATATACTGGGGTCAAGACCCTTATGCCTGGGTGGGCTTTAGACGCATGAAAAATCCTAAAATCCCTAATTTTTACCACGAAAAACCGCTTTTTGGCCTGGATATAGGCCATGGTTCGATAAAAGCCATGCAATTGGAGGAGGAGCCGACGGCCGCTAAGCCTAAGAATCGCCGCCCCAAGGTTATCGGCTACGGTTTTACGACCTTTGATACGGCTGCCCAAGCCGACGGCGTAATTGTCCAGCCGGAAGTTATCGCCAAGGCGACATTCGAACTCTTCGGCCATCATTTGATAGGCGATATTACGACCCGACGAGTGGCTTTGGCGATCCCGGCTTACCGGACTTTTACCCGGTCGGTCCGTCTGCCCAAACTGAAACCAAGCGAATTGGCCGAGGCCGTCAGCTTAGAAGCCGAGCAGTACATTTCAATGCCGCTGGAAGAACTATATCTGGACTACGAGGTTACTCGCCAAACGGCCGAAAATACCGAGTTGTTTCTGGTAGCCGTACCCAAGACTATAGTTGATTCTTATCTGGAACTGGCCCAGATTCTGGGCTTGGAAACGGTGCTCATCGAGCCGACGCTGAGTTCGACGGCCCGGCTTTTCAGCCTGGATGAGCGGACCAATATGTCGACCCTGATTATTGATTTCGGCTCGCTGTCATCCGACATCAGCATCTTCGACAAGCATGTCCTGGTAACCGGCACCGTCCAGAGCGGCGGCCACAGTTTCACCAATTCCATCAAAAAAACCCTGGGCGTCAGCCTCGAGGAGGCCGCTTCGATCAAGTCCCGTTACGGCTTGGGCGTCAGCAAAAAACAAGCTGAAATCAGGCAGGCCCTGGAGCCCAGCCTTCAAGAAATCGTCAAAGAAATCCGCCGCATGCTGCGCTACTACGAAGAGCGTTATGGCTCGTCAAGGCCGGTCGGACAGGTCATAACTCTCGGGGGCGGTGCCAATATGCCCGGTCTGAGCGACTATTTGACCAATGCCATGCGTATCGCGGTACGGCACAGCGACCCCTGGCAATATCTTAACTACAAAGGTTTCCAGCCGCCGGCCGACGCCGACAAGCCGATGTATGCCACCGTCGCCGGCTTGAGCCTGGCGCACTCCAAAGAGGTATTCCCGGCATGATCAACTTATTGCCGCCGGAAATCAAGAACGGCTACCGCTACGCCAGGCGCAACGTGGCGCTGCGGCGCTGGGCGGTTATTTGCCTGGTCACGCTAATCGGCTTAGGCGGTTTGGCAACCTACGGCCTGTTGTCGCTACACCAGTCGACCACCCGCTACAACAACCAGATCGCCGCTTCCCAGAAACTGTTTAAGCAAGAGGATTTCGCCGGCACGCAGGCCCAGGTTAAAAATATCAGCAGCAGCTTTAAGCTGGTCGTCAAGGTTCTGAGCCAGGAGGTGCTGTTCTCGGAATTGCTTAAGCAAATCGCGGGTGTCATTCCGGCCAATTCTAATTTGACCGGTCTGGACATCAACCAGACCCAGGGCGGAATTGATATCGTAGCCAACGCTACCGACTATAACACCGCCAGCCAGGTCCAAGTTAACCTGGCCGATCCGGCCAACAAGATTTTCAGCAAAGCCGACATAGTGAATATAACCTGTAATTCCGAAAACGCTATTAATCCGCGCTACCCCTGTATAGTCAACCTTCGCGCCTTGTTCGCCACTAACAACCCGTTCCTGTTTATCAACAGCAAAGAGACGTCGCCATGACTATCAGCTTGAAGATGAATCCCAGCAAGCGCCTCTACTATTTGCTGGTCGGCCTGGTCGGCTTGCTGATAATCGGCCTGGTGGTCGGCGCTTACGGCACTAACCAGCTACTGGCGTCGCGGGCCGTCAAGGTCACTAGCCTCAAAGCCAAAAGCCTGGCCTTGTCCCAAGAACAGCTCAGCCTGGCCAATGCCAAAAAAGAAGTTAAGAAATATAGCGGTTTGCTGGAAATAGCCCAGACGGTCGTACCCGAAGACAAGGACCAAGCCGAAGCCGTCCGAGAGATCGTCAATATCGCCGCCGCCAACAATATAAGCGGCGTCAGCCTACAGCAGATAACCTTCCCGGCCTCCACGCTGGGAGCCGGCGCGGCCGGAACTGCCAGCGTGGGAGCCGGGGTAGCCGCGTCTACTCCCAGCGCGGCTAGCGCCAATTCCAGCGCCAGCAAACTGTCCCAGCTCGTACCGGTCAAAAACATAGCCGGTGTCTACGACCTGCTGATTACCGTTCAGAGCGACCCCAACAAGCCGGTCGCCTACACTTCGTTCGTCAATTTCCTGAGCGGCCTGGAGCACAACCGCCGGACGGCCCAAATCAGCACCATTACCCTCCAGCCAAACGTCAATAACGCCAACCTGCTGAGCTTCACGCTAACCCTAAACGAATACATCAAGCCATGAGCAAAGCCAAATTCAACGTCCGGGAGGTGTCAGAAAAAGCGGGCGTTATACTGCAACGCGTAAGCCATTACCGGTCGGTGCTGTTCCTGGTTTTCGTAGCCCTGATTTACGGGTTCGTCATTTTGCGCATCAACAGCCTTAGCAATGCCCAGCCTACGAATGACGCCATTAACAGCCAGGTGCAGGCCGCCCAGATACCGCATATCGACCAGTCGGTCGTGAACCAGCTGCAATCGCTGCAAGACAATAGCGTCAGCGTCAAAAGCCTATTCAACCAGGCCCGCGCCAATCCCTTCCAGGAATAACCGCTTAATCGGGACTGATGCCGGTTTGGTTCTGGCTAATGATACTGTCTGTCGGCACGTCGTAAGACACCGTGGTGTCGGCGGTTGCCGCGGGTTCGGGATTATGGCGGTGGTCCTGCTCGAAGCGCTCGCGGGCGGCCAGGATTTGCTTGGCGTAATCATTCGGGTCGGGACAATATATAAAGGTAAACTTATCGGTCGCGGCGGCGGTTTCGGCGCTGATAACGCCGAAATGGAGCATCTGCGCCAGCATACCGTTCTGCTCGGCGGTTATATCCTCCAGGTTGCCTAGTGAAAGCTGGCTGGTCTGCTTGTCGAACAGGCTGATGCGCTTTATCTGGGTGATGCTGTCGCTGGTGACGATCCAGCTATTGCCCCAATAAATGGTGTGCACGACGAACAGGAAGCAGACACCCATAATGGCCGCGATCAGGAAAATCAACGCCCCGGTCAACCTTACCTGGCCGCCACTGTAGCTAGTCAGCATATCGGGCGCTATCACGAAAGCCGTTATGGCTATAATGAGCAGCAGCAAGCCGACCGCACCGTACATGCCGATAATGCCGATCGGGTGGCGCTTGATTTCACAGACTACCTGTTCGCCGGGGCGCATGGTCGACAAAGGGTTTTTGACGGTCATTGGCAAGGTCGGGCCAAAGGGCTCCTGCGGGTTCATAGTAGGGCCGACTGTTCGCGGCCAGGCCGCTGTTTCTTGCCGACGTGCTTATAGGCTTTGGCTGTCACCTTGCGGCCGCGCGGCGTGCGTTCCAGCAAACCGATTTGCATCAGGTAAGGTTCATAAAAATCTTCGATGGTACTCCGTTCTTCAGCCGTCAGGGCCGCCAGGGTTTCGACGCCGACCGGGCCACCGTCGTAGTTTTCGATAATAGCACTCAGCAGCCGGCGGTCGGCCGTGTCCAGCCCCAGTTCGTCGATGTCCAGAAGTTCAAGCGCCCGGTGGCTTATCTCGGTGTCGATAATGCCATCACCATTAACGTCGGCGTAGTCGCGCACGCGCTTGAGCAAACGGTTGGCGACCCGCGGTGTTAACCTCGAGCGTTGGGCCAGTTCGCTAGCCGCCGGCTTGTCAATTTTGACGTTCAGGATCGTGGCCGCCCGGGCGATAATCTGCTCGATTTCTTCCGGCGTGTAAAACTCCAGCCGGTGGATCATGCCGAACCGGTCGCGCAACGGCGCCGCCAAAGCGCCGGTCCGGGTCGTCGCGCCGATAATCGTGAACTTCGGCAAGTCCAGGCGCAACGACCGCGCCGAAGGCCCCTTGCCCAGCATAATATCCAGTTTGAAATCCTCCATCGCGGAGTACAGCACTTCCTCAACCGTCCGGTTCAAGCGGTGAATTTCGTCAATGAACAGGATGTCGCCATCTTGGAGGTTCGTCAGCAAGCTGGCCAGGTCACCAGACCGCTCGATCGCCGGACCGCTGGTAATCCGGATCTGCGCCCCCATCTCGTGGGCGATAACGCTGGCCATAGTGGTCTTGCCCAGCCCCGGCGGACCGTGCAGCAGCACGTGGTCCAGTGGTTCACCACGTTTGGTGGCAGCGTCAATCGCCAGCTTGATGTTCTGCTTGAGACGTTTCTGGCCGATATAGTTAGCGAAATCCCGTGGCCGCAGCGTAACTTCCAGCTCGACTTCCTGCTCGTCGGCCGGCTCGTCAGCCGTATTCAAAATTCGGTCAATCATTGTCTGCTAATTATAACAGCCGCGGCCTAGCGGGACGGCCGGAAGCCGACGAAAGACAGGATTAAACTCGCGACCGTGTTGATGAAGACCATGGCCACGATCGGCAGCTTCTGGTCGGTCATATAAATGCCAAGCGTGCCCAGCCAAATAATGGCGATCGTGCCGGCCGTATAGGGGTGTTTGATGTAGAGCGCGAGATCTTTAAACATAGCCTAGCTTCTCCTTCTTGATTTGGCGGTACAATTGCGGATTCTTCTGGGAGATCTGGTCGAACCAGCCGGCCAGGATCTCCATGGCGGTTTCGGGGTGCAGGGCCGGCTGGCGGTTGCTTAGCGGCACGTCCTTGGTGCGTTCCAGCGCCAGGGTATAGGCTTCTTTCATGACAGCATGCTTCATGCCCAAAGTGTCCAGCATGCCGATGAACAAATTCGCCGCCCGGATCAGTTCCGGACCGTCCAAATCATACTTGAGGCAAAAGCGGTTGTCTTTGTTAACGACCGAGGTAAACATTAACGCCACCTTGTTGTTCTGCAACAGACGGTTTGTCTGTTCAGGCTGGCTGTGCATCATCTGGATGGCGTTCTGAATGAGGCTGTCCATCAGCCGGTGCGAGCCGGTGGCGTAATACTCGTCCAGGCTGTAAGCGGCCCGGACGACATCGCCGCCGTACATTTCCATTAGCAGCCGGCTATAGCCGCTGAGGTCCGGTTGGCCCCAATAGGTTTTGTGGTACTGCTCGACCAGCCGCCGGTAGTTAAGGGTATTGCGCGGCGCCGGCGCCTGCAGGCCGAAGTCGATCAAACCGACCCGGTTACCGGCCATAAACTTAAGGTTGCCGGGGTGCGGATCGCCATAAGCCGTACCGTAAATCAGGGGGCTGGAAACCGCTTCGGCGCCAAGCCCGATAAGCTGCTGTTTGAGGTCGGAGCCAAGCATTTGCGCGATATACTGCTGGCCGTCAAGGCCGCTTCTGACAGCTTTTATAAGGTCGGTCCCGGCGATGCCGTCAACGTAATCCTGGCAAATAACACGGTCCGTCGACAAATCCCGGTACGTATAGGGCACGAAGAGGGTCGAATGGTGGAGGTAGCGTTCGTAAAGCGTGCTGGCATAATCGACTTCAAGCCCGTAATCGGTTTCGAGCCGGGTTACCCGGGCGAATTCCTTGAGTACCCGTTTGCTGTCAATGGCGCTGCCGGCCGTGAACCAGCCGATGCAGCGGCTGAAAAAGCCCAGCACGTGAAGGTCGAACTTGAGGTCGCTGACGACCGTCGGCCGCAGTACTTTTAGGATGACCAGCTTGCCTTGGTGCTCGGCCAGGTAAACCTGTCCGAACGAGCCGGCCGCGAAAGGCATTTCCGACCGCAGGACGACTTCAGGGGCCCGGTCGCCCAGCTCTTTGGCCAGCACCTGTCGGATATCAAGCGGCTCGACGCCGACTTTGTCGTAAACGTCGTAGATATCATAATCTTTTAAGACTTGGAAGAATTCGGACCGCATCACCATCAGCTGCAGAAACTTGACGTAGACGCCGCCCAGCTGTCGGAAACTGGTATATATCGTTTGGGGCAGCAGAGCCTTCTGGCCGCTCATCGCCAGGCGGGCGCACTTCCAGCTCAGTTTCGTGATGGCCATTACCCGCGACAGGCGGCGGTTGACGGTTTTCATGTTCCTTTGGAGGTAAACCCGATGATGTACGAACCTAGGGTGAAAGTCATCATCGAGATATACAGCCAGAAACGGTCGCTTGTCTTAAGCGAGAAGTGGGCGATTGAGATGCCGACGATCCAGACTATACAAATGCTTATGAGAATGAAATAGTATCTCATAATCCTCAGTATATCAGATACCGTGCGAGCTTCGGCCGCCAAGTCTTGTCACTTAATGTTTTTGTAATAATCAGGGGACGTGGACCGGACTCCAGGCAGTGCGCATATTCTGGTCCTGGGCGGCAATCGTTGTTATGTCTTCGTCGTCCAGCTCGAAGTCGAAGATGTTGATGTTTTCCTCGATGCGGCTGGGTGTGACCGATTTGGGCAGGACGACGAAATTATTCTGGACGCACCAGCGCAGCATTATCTGGGCGTAAGTCTTACCATGCTTCTTGGCGATAGCCGCTATGACACTATTATCCATGGCTTTGGCGTGGGCCAGCGGTGAATAGGCTTCGATGACAATATTGTGCTCGCGGCAATACTTAACAAGTTCAGGCTGCTGCAAGAAAACGTGCAGCTCGACCTGGTTGACGGCCGGCATGACTTTGGCATATTTCTCCATTTCTTCGAGGTGGCGGACGGTGTAGTTGCTGACGCCGATCGACTTCGCGCCGCCGCCCGCTTGGATTGCTTCCAGGGCCGGCCAGGCCCTTTTGCGCAAAATCGTGACTGGGAAATGCAATAGCAGCAAGTCGACGTAGTCGGTCCGGAGTTTCCGCAGAGACTCTTCAAAACTTTTAGGCGTGCGCTTATGGCCGAAGTTCTCTACCCAGATCTTGGTCGTCAGGAACAGCTCGCCGCGCTTCAGGCCGGCCGCCTGCCATTGCTCGCCCAGCATTTGTTCGTTCTGGTAGACCTGGGCGGAATCGAAGTGCCGGTAGCCGGCCTTGGCCGCGGCCTGGAAGCCGGTGGCGAACTGTTCGGCATCCTTGACCTGCCAGAGGCCTAAGCCGATCTGGGGAATGCTATTTTTGTGATTGAGTTTGATGTCCGGGATTTTCACTTCGGGACGACTTTCAAGGCCAGCTTTATCCGCTCGGCTGTCGGCAGGTCCGGGTCAATATCATTAAGCGCCTTGGCCGCGTCAGCCGCGGTGTAGCCGAGGGAAACCAGGGCTTCGACGGCTTCGTCTTGCAGCAAAGCGTTCTCGCCCTGGAGCAGGCCGGTACTGGCGAGGTCGACGCCGACGAGGCCGACTTTGTCCTTAAGGTCGACTACTAAACGTTCGGCCAGCCGCTTGCCAACGCCGGAGGCTTGCTGGATGAATTTGGTATTAGCGGTGGCAATAGCGGCCCGGACATCGGCCGCCGAACCAATACTTAACATGTTAAGTGCCATTTTCGGGCCGACGCCGTTAACCGTCAGGAGCTGCTCGAACAGGACTTGCGTGTCGCGCATCAGGAAACCGAACAGGTCGTGCGCCTGCTCGCGGACATGCTCGTAAACATAAACCTTGGCCGGCTCGCCCGTGACTAGCCGTCCGTGGTCTTCGGCCGTGACGTACAAACCGTAGCCCACGCCCTGCACGTCCAGCACGACTTCAGTCTCCAGCTTCTCGCTCACTACCCCGTTCAGCGTCGCAATCATCACCCCATTATCGCATAGTCATGCTGTGGGTGATAGCCGCGGCCAGGGCGTCGGCGCAGTCGTCGGGTTTCGGGATTTCCTTGAGCTTCAGGATGACGCGGACCATTTCCTGGATCTGTTTCTTCTCGGCCCGGCCGTAGCCTGTCAACGATTGCTTGATCTGCAGGGGCGTGTATTCAAAAATCGCCAGGCCGGCCTGTTTGCCAGCCAGCAAAACCACTCCCCTGGCCTGCGAAACAGTCATCGCCGTAGTCACGTTCTGGGCGAAAAACAGTTTCTCGACCGCCATTTCGGCCGGCTTGGTTTCGGCTATAATGGCCGTTATTTCCTCGAAGATGGTCTGCAGCCGCACGGCGTCGTCTTCTTTGGCCGGCGTCCTGATGACGCCGCCGTCGACCAGCGACGGCTTGCCTTTGATAACGTCAATCACCCCGAACCCCAGGATGCCGGTACCAGGGTCAATGCCTAAGATTCTCATATCTAGCTAAGTAGTTTCTCGTCAATGTCGAAGTTGACGTGGGTGGAGGTGACATCGTCGATGTCTTCTAGGGCTTCCATGAGGCGCATGATTTTGGCGGCGGTTTTGGCGTCGGTGATTTCGACGGTGCTGTTCGGAACATATGTCAGTTCGGCTTCGATGACTGCCAGGCCGGCGGCGGTTAGGGCCTCGCGGACTTGGGCTAAGGCCTTCGGGTCGGTGTAAATAACGGATTCGGCGTCTTCTTCCTGGACATCTTCGGCCCCGGCTTCGAGCGCCTGCATCAGGACGTCATCACCAGCGCCTTTGACGCGGATCATGCCCTTATGGTCGAACTGGAAAGCCACGGCGCCCTTCTCGGCAATGTTGCCGCCATGCTTGGAAAAAGCCAGCTTGACGTCGGGGTAAGTGCGGTTGATATTGTCGGTGGCGCATTCGACCAGAATAGCCACCCCGCCGGGCCCGTAGCCCTCGTACATGACCTCCTGCATCTGGGCAGCGTTTTTGTCCTTGATACGGTCGATGGAGCGCTGGATGTTGGCGGCCGGCATGTTGGCGGCTTTGGCGCGGTCAATCGCCAGGCGCAGCGAGAAATTCATGTCCGGATCGGTGCCGGCGCGGGCGGCGATAGCGACGGCGTTGCCAAGCTTGGTGAAGACGGCGCCGCGGGCGGCGTCCTTAGCGCCCTTTTGCCGCTTGATCGTCGACCATTTGCTGTGGCCGCTCATAGTGCCAGGCCCTCGGTTTCAGGTTCATTCATATCTGTTATTATATCAGGCTTGGCGGCTTTTGTCTTGTGCCAGAGCATGAAAGTCACCAGGATTATCAGGCCGTACAAACCCAGCATGGCGGCCAGCGATAAGCTCCGGTTCTGGATAAAAACGTGCGGGATATGGGCCATCAAATGCGCGATATCAAGCATATAGTTAAGCAAGACGGCGGCCGGCCAGGCCAACCAGCCGGCCAAAGCCCCGCCCAGCATGCCGGCTAAGCCAGCCACCAAAGCCAATAGCATAGCCAAAGGCACCAGCGTCACGACCAGCACGTTGGCCGGTAAGCCGATCAGTGACATCTGGCCGAAGATATACAGCACGAACGGCAAGCTCATGGCTTCGGCGCACACGCTTTCCAGGGCCACGCCGCCAATCAACGATTTGTGCCATTGGCCGGGCTGCCGGGCCTGGATCAGCGGCGACACGATCATGACGCCATAAAAAGCCAAGAAGCTGAGATACCAGCTCAGGTCGCTCCAGATATAAAACGGGTTGGCCCAGGCGGTAATGGCGGCGGCCAGGGCCAGCAAATTCAACGGCTTCATCGCCCGGCCATAATAGCTAGTAATAATACTTAACATGCTAACTATCGCCGCGCGGACAATTGACGCGCTAGTGCCAGCTAGCAAAAGAAACACGCCGATCAGCCCAAACGACAACAGCGTCGATAACCGCTTGGAACGCTTAGCCATCAGCCGCCGGCTGGCATGCAGGATAATCGTCAGGTTATAACCGGAGACCGCGATGATGTGCGTCAGCCCGACCATCAGCAAATCCTGTTTAACACCGGCTGGCAAGGTGGCCCGCTGGCCGACCAGCAGTCCCATGGCAAACGGCGCCAGCGGCTCCGGCAGCGCCGTTTGCATCCCGGCCGTGAACCGCCGCCGGATATCGCTCACCAATGACGGGTGTCGGGCCGTCACGCTCAATTCGGCGAAACTCATCTGCGCCTGGTAAGCCCCGTAGCCCGGGTATAGTTTGCCCGTCGCCACCACCTCGTCGCCTTGGAAAACGGCATTCTCGCCGAAGCCGTTGATTTGCATTTGCCCCGTCAGCCGTTGTCCGTTCGGCATGACTATGCCGCCGGCGTTGAAGGCCAGCTGCTTGTTCGTGCCGTAAACCGCGTCGTTTGTCGCCCTGGCCGCTATGGTAATTTTCTGGTATTGCCACGGCCCGTAAGCCGCCAGTTTATCCATATAAATCGAACCCCGCCAGCTGCCCAGGCACAAGCCGAAGAGCGCTACGAAAACCAGGGCCGCAAGTGTCCGGCGCCGCCAAGCCGCCGGCCAAAATAGGGCGGCGGCCCAGCACCAAACCGCGCCCGGCGCCAAACCGGAACGCGCCGCTCCCACCCCGCCCAAAACGCCCAGGCAAAACACCAGCGTCAAAGTCGTCCGCCGGAACCGGTATCGCCAAAGCCGCCGCATCCCGGCATTCTATCAATCTGAACCGCCAATGCCCCGCTAATTTAATAAAAATCTAATTCAACCTATTAGGAAGATGCCAAGTGCCGCATTTTGGAGCGTAGCGGCGGGCCTGCGTGATAAATACAAACCAGCATCGCCAAGCTGTAAATGATCATGAAGATCTGGAAGACAGACACTGCCGAAACCTTGTACGCAATCAGGCTTAAGAACGAGGCCAAAGCGCTCAGCGCGTATAACCAAGGCGATTCCGTATCCGGCTGGCGCCAGGTTTTCACGTACGCCGGCAAGTAAGCGACCAGGTCGGCTAAGAGCGCGAACCATATGCCCAAGATCGGGTTGCCGGCTATTTGCCAAGCCGCCACGCCGGCCAGCGCCACGGCCAGGCATACCCAGTCAAAAACACTTGTACCGCCCATGCCGAACCCTGACCTGAAACTAAGGGCCAGAAAAGCTATGGCGCTGACAAAAAGTATGCCGGAGTAAACTTTCGCGCCCGTATTAGCATGATCCGCCAAAATACTAACGAAACTCAGCGTCAAAATCACCAACACCACGAACCGGGTTGTCCGGTGGGGTTTAGTCCGTCCGCGGATAATGCTCGCGCAATATATAAGACCGGCAGCCGTAATCAGGATCGTGCTCAGGGTAAGTAAGGCTGTCCGCATTATTGGGTCGTCGCGGAGGCGGTTTGCCAATTGAAGGCGATTTGGCTGCTGCCGTCGGCGCAGGTGTAGGCGTAGAAGTCGCCGCTCCAGTACGATGACCACTGGGTATTGCTGCCCTCTTTGGTCGCTTTGCAGGTGTAGCCGTTAGAGCTAAAGTCGGAACCGTTGGCCGCTGCTACTACCGCTTCAGCGGTCGTACAGGTAGCGCCGCCGGCTATAGCGATTTGAGCGTAGTTGGTCGACGCGCCGCACTGTCCGTCCCCCGGCAGTGTGGGCTGCAACGCCCCGGAACCGCCAATCGTCACGGTCGGCGTACTTGTTACGGGAGTATCGGGCGAAGTGCCGCCGCTATTATCAGCACTGGCCGGCTGCCAGTTGAAAGCGATTTGGCTGCTGCCGTCCGCGCAAGAGTACGAATAAAAAGTGCCGTTATAGTATGATGACCACTGGGTATTGCTCCCCTGTTTGGTCGCAGTACAGGAATAGCCGTTCGATTTGTAAAATGCCCCGTTGGGTACTGTAGCGTCCTGTATGACGGCTTCGGCGGCCGTACAGGACGCGCCCCCGGAGATCGCGACTTGCCCGTAATTACCTCCCACGTCACACTGGGCGCCGCCTACCTCGGTCGGTTGCAGTTTTGGACCCGTCATACCCAGGTGCGGCTTAATAAACCCAAGCAATATGAAGAGCAGTACGATGACGACCATAAAGATCTTATAAGCTTTTGCAATCCAAGGCAGTTTCGCGGGATTGATAGTCCGAATAAACGTGACCGCGTAAAACACGGTTATGAAAAGCGAGCTCCATAAATCGACGTACTTGAGGGTATGGCTTCCGGAAGAAGCCAGCAGCGACACAAAACTAAAGACCGCGGCTATCAACGCGCCGATAGCGAACAGGGCGAACAGTACGGCATGAATAACCATCACGACCATAGCGGCGCTTTCCTTTTTCTTTGTTTCTTTTTTGGAATAGAAGAAATCGGTCGCGAATGAGATGGGAAGCAGGACTATAGCCGCCGAAATTACGTAATAATTAGCGTTGGAAGCGTTGTCACTATTTAATAATTGGGCGAAGACGGCAAAAGTTAGGATCGATAAGATTAATACGGTCCACCCCCAAAACGCGTAAGTCAGCCATTGGATGATTATTGTCAGCGCGTTGGTGTTGTGGTTCTCGGCCGGGTCTTGGGGCATTACCGGCTGGGGCGGAAGGTTGCCCGTCGCTGGTGCCGGGTAAGCCGGTGGCGGGCTCGGGTTGGGGACTGGCTGCGTCGGATAGTTATCCGCCGGGGCGAAAGTATGGGAGATTTGCGGCTGGTTGTTAACCTCTGGCGGCTGACCGGGCTTAGAACCGTTCAAAAAAGACGGGCTGTCAACGTCCGGCGGCGTATGGCTGTTGGTATCGGAACTGTCGTGTTGGTTTTTGTCCTCTGAGAGGTCATCCATGTGCTCATGTTAGTTAAAACACTTATGCTTGTCAAAATATTATTACGTCTTCGGGCTATGGAGACAGTACCGTGCCGCCCCACTCCACGGCCGTAAAGCCGTCGCGGTGGAAGGCCGGGAAAGTCTGGGGGGTTACCTTAACCGGCGACTCAAGCGGTTTCTCAACCATGAAGACCCTGAGCAGCGAGTCGGGATTAGGCGTGATTGATAGCTTCGCAACGTCAGTGTATTCGCTGCCAGCAAAATGTATAAGGGTGTACTTGTTGGCTTGGAGTTTCGGCGCCCAGTAGCTTATGAAGTCGGCTTTTTCGCTCTGGTTAAGGCCGATCGCAGTAAGCTCTTTGTTCAAAAAGGCCGTTGTTTGGCCGCCGGCAACGACGAAGCCGTCATGCATATCAAACGAGAAAGGCGCCGGGTTGCCTTCCCAGTAAAGATAAGGGTAAGTTTTGCCGTCGGTGATGTTAGTCAGGCTGCCATCCGGCCGGGCGCTGACGTTCCAGCCCGACTGCTTGTTATACGACGGCACGGTGGCGGAGAAACCCGCCGGGAAGTTCAGCGTCACATGAACGTTTTCGGTGTGGCTAGGATAGAGATAGATGACCGGTTTCGCGGCTATGGCGCAACCGTTGCAAACACAAGAATTCGGGGCAGAAGAATCGACGCCGCTATAAATACCGCAATTTCCCTGGTTGCCGGCAATATTAAAGTGCGGAAACCAGGTATCGTTATTCGCCGTCTGATAAATCGCCAGCTGATAGCCCAAGAAAAACACCACTATGGCACCGACGAAAAGAAAGGCCGCGGCAATAACACCGTATATTAAATAAGCAACGTGCTTATGCTGCATAATAAGCGAATTATAGCATGAGCGTTTAGGTTTCGGCTCGTGCTCAGCTAACCTGCTCCGAGGTGCGTATCCAACGAATGGCATAGCTAGCCGGTATAGCTACAATCAAACCTACAGTCAGTACTATCTTGTCTGAAACCACCAGGCTGAGTAGCAGTAAAAAACTAAACAGCAGAACGTCGCCTATCATTGAAGCCATGTTCATAGCGTATAAGTAAGGCAGCATCGGCTCGTGCTCGGCGTTTAGATAGTAGCGCGAATAGTATGGCGTGACTATCAGAGCCTGGCCAAGCCCGTTAAAGAAATTGACACTGGCAATCTGGCCAATCGATTGAATGAGCAGCCGAATAGTATTAGTCAGGCTAATGACATTCGTGCCGTGCTTGAGATAGCCTGACATCTTTCTAGCGTGCCTGCGGCCGACGTAGAGGGCAATGATGATACTGGCAATTACTGCCACTGAACTTAAAAGACCTACGCCGACATACGAGGGAATCAGCAAGAAAATAAATAACGGCCAAACGCTGGTAGCCACCATGGCATCGACCTCGGAACCCATATTAGCGACCAGGTCTCGCCACACTTTGTGGAGACGCAAGTCCCGTATTCTGAATGGTTGGTTCTCCATATATTCCGGCCCGACAAATAAGGGCACGGCAGCCGCTACAAAGCACAGCATCGTTATAACGTAGAGAAAGCTGATGCCCAGCCAGCTAGCAATTGCTCCGCCAATAGCCGGCGCAACGCCGTAGGCTAACATTAGCAGGGCCGACGATAGCCCAACAGCCGTCCCGACGCGCCGGTGGGACAGACTGCGCGTGAAGCAAGCCCGAAACTGAGGCCAGTATAGTGATATGGACACGCCCCAGACCAGGGCAATAGACCATAATGGCCAATGGAAAGTCGTGATAGTTGCCAACATCAATATTTGCGCGCCTTGGATAAGTAAACTGATGCCCATGCAACGGTTAAAGCCGATGCGATTAGCCAACCGCACAGCCGGAGCCTGGCACAGCCCCCAAAACAGGGTGGATAGCAGGAAATAGCCCATAATTGCCGACACGCTGTAGTGCAATCGGTAGAAATAGATCGGCACAAAAATCGTTACCAGGCTGGAGGCCAGTTCTTTGACAGTATGCGCCCAGTACAACCGCCGTAATTCAGTCAAACGGATACGGACAAGGTGGTAGTGATATTGGCCGGCATGATGAGTCATAAAAAGTGCTTATGCTTGGAGGGCCCGGTGGGACTCGAACCCACGACACCCTGCTTAAAAGGCAGGTGCTCTAACCGGCTGAGCTACGGGCCCCTAAAAGTGCCGGTGGCACTTTTTGTAGACACGAGCGAAGCGTCAATAGTGAAACTTGCTGTGACTGCGGAGTGAAATAACTCCTTATATTATCGGTATTTCGACTAAAAAGTCAATTAAGCCGTCAATGCTTGCCATGCTTGCGGGAGCCGCCGGTTTTGGGGCGCTGGAGCCAGAGGACCAGCAAACACACCAGGGCGCTGGCGCCGACGATGAGGTCTTGGGCGCGCTGGACTTGTGACCACAGAGACGAATCGACGATGTTATGGCTCAAGCCGGCCGGCAGTAGCGGTACGACCAGCAGGCCGCCAAGCAGGCCGACGCCGGCGGCCGGCAGCAGATTAAGGAACAGCCGGCCGGTGCCGCGGATGGTGCGGATCATAAAGATTGTCGTCAGCACGACCGGCAGGAGCAGCAGGACTATTTTGACGGTTTCGCTGCCGGCACTGGCGGCTTGCTGCGGCACTTGGTTGGCGTGCAGCGTCAGGAATTCACTGGTATCGTTAGCCACGAATTGCACCAGCACGTCGCCCAGGCACAAACTCAAGAAAACCAGCGCCGCGTTGACGCGCAAAACCATCAGCAAAACCACGGGGGCAAGTACGATCGAAGCAAGCGCGATAACCGGGGGCGTCATAGCACTAACTATAACATGAGCGTTGCCGATGGCTCAGATAGCACGTGAGGGAAAAGAGCAGCCCACGCGGCGGATTAATTCCGACGCATGGCGCGATGAGAAAAACCGTAGGTTTGTCTCATTAGGCCCCCACTTTGTCCTTTTTGCGGCGGCCGGAGCGGGCGGCCGATTCCACGTAATCGATGATGCTTTTGGCGATGTTCTTGCCGGTTACTTTTTCAATCGCGAAGCCGGGGCTGGCGTTGACTTCCAGCACCCGCGGGCCGTGGTCGCTGCGCATCATGTCGACGCCGGCGATTGATAGGCCCATAGCTTTGGCGGCCCGTTGGGCGGTCCGGCGCTCTTCGGCGGTCAGCTTAACGTCGATGCCTTCCCCGCCCTGGTGCAAATTAGACCGGAAGTCATCATCTAGGCTCTGGCGCAGCATGCTGGCCACGACCTTGCCGTTAACGACGAACGCCCGAATGTCGACCCCGGCGCTCTCGGCGATGAACTCCTGGACTAGGAAGTTCACGCCCTCGACGTAAAAAGCCTGCATCACGGCCAAGGCTGCCTTGCCGGTCTCGGCCAGCACGACGCCGTTGCCGTGCGTGCCGCGGGCTACTTTGATAATAACCGGCGCGCCGCCGACCTGCTTGAGGACGTCGTCGAAATCGGCCGTTTCGCGCACGAAGACCGTCTTAGGAATACCAACGCCGGCTTTGGACAGCAGCTGCATGCTGCGCAGTTTGTCGCGCGAGCGCACGATGGCTATCGAGCTGGCGGTCGTGAAGACATTCTGCATTTCGAACTGGCGCACGATTGACGAGCCGTACTTGGTCAGGCGGGCCGAAATCCTGGGCACGATAACATCGATATCGCGCAACTCCTCGCCTTTGTACCGTACTACCGGATTGCCTCGCTCAACGGTTATGTAGCACTTCGAATAATCAATGACCTGGACTTTGTGCCCGCGGGACGAAGCCTCTTCTTTTAAGCGTTTAGTCGAGTAGTTGGCGGAGCCTCTTGATAGGATCAAAATGTTCATAGCTGAACCTTACTTCGTCTTATGATTTACGTCAACCAAAAATCCATGCAGCCGCAAAAACTTGCGGCCGATCAGCATTTCGTACCTCATCGACATCCGGTTGGTCAGCGTCAGGGTGATGGGATAGGCCTGCCCCATGATGGCCACTTCGGTGTCAATCGCGTAGCGGACGGATACCAGGCCGTTCGAGCTTTTGACCCGGCGACGGTGGTAGTTATCGATTTCGATGGTGTGGTCGACGCTGCCCAACGGCGAAAACCGCAAATGCCGCCCGCCCTGCTCGTCAACCACTTCGCGCATTTTGGTAGCGTGCAAAGCCCCGTTGAAGGCGCCGGTATCGACCTTGGCTTTGACATTCTCGATACCGAGCAGCGGCAAGTCAACCGCCAGAGCGGAACCGATAGTTTTGGCGGCTTCGGCCTTCTTAAATGATGTCCATGTAAATTTCATAGGTTCTCGAACGGTTACCGTTTAACAGGAGTAGAATTATACAATATATCAACTAATTAAACAAGTATTTTCTACTTTTGCAAGTGAAGAACGCGGCTATAGACGAGATAAATAATAGCCGCCACAACCAGTAGTATGGCTATCAATAAGGGCACAAAACCGGTCTCATTCAAGGGTTTAGATTTCATTTTAACCATAATTATTAAGCTAATGCTCAATTTTAGCAACCGTTAAGACTATTATGTTTGCTTATTTTACATATTTATTCTATAATTAAGTGATGGCCGGACGCACTCATGGAAAACTTGGTCCCAGAGATCCCGAACAAGCACAAGCACATTATGAACGCTTATCAGACGAGGATCGTATTGCTTTGCTGGTAGCCAGGGATGCTTCCATAAGGCTTCTCAAGCAGCTCCACGAAGAAGCGGTCGCCGAGGGAGTCACCGACGACTTGACCAGGGTGCTGAATCGCCGGGGTATGCAGGCTCAATACGAGAGGAGCGCGCATCGGCATAACCGACAGGGTGATACCGGCAAACCGGATTTGCTGCTTATGGTGGACCTAGATGATTTCAAACTTATTAACGATACCCGAGGCCATGCCGAAGGCGATAAGTCTCTACGGAAAGTAGGCGGATTAATCAGTGCTACCGTACGAGGCGGCGATGCCGTGGGCCGAGTAGGCGGTGACGAGTTCATAGCTTTCCTTTACGGCGCGACCCTTGAAGAAGGCGCCGAGGCGGCCCAAAGGATCGCGGCTAATGGAAGGATTCTGAGCGCCCAAGAAGAAGCCGGTGAAAGTCCCGTTATCATTCCCACGCTCAGTATGGGTCTGGCAAAGATTGATTATTTACTGCCGTTTGACGAGGCTATGGACATAGCGGACGCTGCCATGTACCAAGCTAAGCAGGGCGGCAAGGACCAGTTCCACATACTGCGATAGTTAGCCCTGCGGAGCTGTCGTTTATTACCAAAGCTTTCGCTTGCCATTATTATCGTTTTTAGCGAATTCCTGCAATAAATCCTGCTGCTGTTTGCTGAGCTTAGTGGGGGTGTCGACGGTGATAGTAACGATGTGGGCGCCGCGGTTGTTGCCGCGAAGGTGCGGCACGCCGTGGCTTGACAGCTTGAAATCGGAGCCGGACTGGGTGCCGGCCGGGATTTTCATGCGGACCGGACCGTCGACGGTTTCGACGTCAATTTCGGTGCCGAGCGCGGCGTCGACCATGCCGAGGTGTTCTTCGCTGAGGATAAGTTCGCCTTCGCGCGTGAATTTCTTGTGCGGCTTGACGCGGACGTTGACGTAAAGGTCGCCTTTGGGACCGTTAGCGATGGCTTCGCCGTGTTCGCGCAAGCGGATAGTGGCGCCGTCGTCAATGCCGGCCGGGATTTTGAGCTGGACGGTTTGACGCTTGGGCTGGGTGCCTTTGCCGCGGCAGACGGAACAGACTTTTTCGGGGACTTTGCCCCGGCCATGGCATTTCGGGCAAACGCTGGCTTGCTGGATGTTGCCGAAAATCGTGCGCGTCACGCTGACGACTTGTCCGGCGCCCTTGCACTGGTCGCAGGTCTTGAGTTCGTGGCCGGGCTCGACCGTGGTGCCTTTGCAGTGTTCGCAGGTATCTTCCAGGTTCAAATTAAGGTCGACTTCGGTGCCAAAAACGGCTTGGTCAAAACTGATCTCGACACCGGTTTCGACGTCGCGGCCGCGGGCCTGCCGCTGCTGGCGCTGCTGCCCGCCGCCGCCGAAGAAACTGCTGAAAATGTCACCCAGGCCCAGGTCGCCGAAATCGAAGTTGATGTTCTGGCCCTGGCCGCCGCCGAAGCCAGCGTACGGGTTGCCGCCGGCACCGCCGACGCCGGCATGGCCGAACTGGTCGTAGCGTTTGCGCTTGTCGGTATCTTTCAGGACCTCGTAGGCTTCGTTGATTTCCTTGAACTTGGCTTCTTCGCCGCCGCGGTCAGGATGGTGTTCGACGGCCGCCCGGCGAAAAGCTTTCTTGATCTCGTCGGCGCTGGCGTCCTTGCTAACACCTAAGACGTCGTAGTAATCACGCTGCTGCGGCATGCGCCAGTTCCTCCGACAAGCGGACAGCTTCGTAGGCGTCCCCGTTACCCAGCCCGTATTGGCCTTGAATATGTCCCATCCTTGCCTCTATCCAATCGGGGGGAACTTCCGGATGCTCGACCACGCCGCGCATAACCTGGGCGCTGACAAATGCCACGTAAGGGTTTTTGGCTCCGGCCCAAATTAAGATGTCGGTGTAGCCTATATCAATCTCTTCGGGGTTGCTCATCGTTATATTTTACCAGTTAAACTTTTGTAAGGCTTTTCTATAGTCCGGGCCCGTGCCGGCTTGACAAATACCCGGCCGGCTTTGGCCGCAAATTTAGTCTTCTTTTTTGGCGTCTTTGTCGTCGATGACTTCGCCTTCTATGGCGTCGTCGGGCTTTTTGCCGTCTTCTTTGGCGCTGCCGTCAGCTTCGGCGTCTTCGGCCGGAGTTTCGTTGGACTGGGCCTGTTCGTACATCTTGGCGCCGATCGGCATCAGCTTGTCGTTGAGCTCCTTAGCGGCGTTCTCCAGGGACTCTTTGTCAGCCTTTTCGTCGGTGACAACTTTCTTGGCGGCTTCGATGGCTTCGTCAAGCGTCTGCTTGTCGTCGCCTGCCAGTTTGTCGCCGTTGTCTTTGCTGAGTTTCTCGGCTTGGTAAACGGCGCTGTCGAGCAGGTTGCGGGCTTCGACGAGTTCTTTCTTAGCTTTGTCTTCTTCGGCGTGGGTTTCGGCCTCTTTGGCCATCTTTTCGACCTCGGTTTTGTCGAGGTTGCCCGAGCCGCTGATGGTAATGCTCTGCTCTTTCCCGCTACCCTTGTCCTTGGCGGTCACGTTCAAGATACCGTTGGCGTCGATGTTAAAGGTCACTTCGATCTGCGGGATGCCGCGCGGTGCCGGCGGGATGCCGTCGAGGATGAAGCGGCCGAGGGACTTGTTGCCTTCAACCATGTCGCGTTCGCCCTGGCCGACATGGACTTCGACTTGCGGCTGGTTGTCGGCGGCGGTCGAGAAAACTTCGGACTTGCTGGTCGGGATAGTGGTATTGCGGTCGATCAGCTTGGTCATAACGCCGCCCATGGTCTCGATACCCAGGCTCAGCGGCGTGACGTCTAGCAGCAGTACGTCTTTGACGTCGCCCTGTAGGACGCCGCCTTGGATAGCCGCGCCGATAGCGACGACTTCGTCGGGGTTAACGCCCTTCATTGGCTCTTTGCCGAAGATCTGCTTGACCTTGTCTTGGACGGCCGGCATGCGGGTCATGCCGCCTACCAGTACGACGGCGTCGATCTCGCTGGCTTTGACCTTGGCGTCCTTGAGGGCTTTTTCGCAAGGCGCGGCGGTCTTATCGATCAGGTCGGCGACCAGACTTTCCAGCTTGGCGCGCGTCAGTTTGTGCTCGAAGTGCCTGGGGCCATCGGCGTCAGCCGTCAGGAACGGCAGGTTGACGTCGACTTCTTGGGCCGTCGATAGCTCGATCTTAGCCTTCTCGGCTTCGTCGCGCAAACGCTGCATAGCCGCTTTGTCATCAGTAATGTCGATGCCGTGCTCTTTTTTAAATTCGGCGGCGAAGTAATTGATGATGACGCGGTCGAAATCGGCGCCGCCGAGGTGGGTGTCGCCATTGGTAGATTTAACCTCGAAAACACCGTCACCCAGTTCCAGGATCGAAACGTCGAACGTACCGCCGCCGAGGTCGTAGACGGCGATTTTTTCGTCTTTCTTGTCGGCTTTGTCCAGACCGTAAGCCAAGGCGGCCGCGGTCGGCTCGTTAATAATGCGTTTGACCTCTAGGCCGGCGATCTTGCCGGCGTCTTTGGTAGCTTGGCGCTGCGAGTCATCGAAGTAGGCCGGTACCGTGATAACGGCTTCGGTGACCTTGTCGCCGAGGAAGCTTTCGGCGTCGCTCTTGAGCTTGCCGAGGATCATGGCGCTGACTTCTTCGGGACTGTATTCCTTGTCGCCCATCTTGACCTTGACGCCAGTGCCGCTTTTGACGATTTCGTAGCCCATTAGCTTGAGGTCGCGCTGGACTTCTTTGTCGCTGAAATTGCGGCCGATCAGGCGCTTGACTTCATAAATCGTGTTCTTGGAGTTGGTAACCTGCTGGCGGCGGGCTACCTGGCCGACCAGGCGTTCGCCATTCTTGTTGACGGCCACAACGGACGGCGTGGTCCGGTTGCCTTCGGAGTTAGCGATAATTTCCGGCTTGCCGGCTTGCATTACGGCCATTGCCGAGTTGGTCGTACCGAGGTCGATACCTATGATTTTACCCATGGTGGCTTGATCCTTTCTTTAAAAGTTAGCAGTCATCTATTGCTACTGCCAGTGTAGTAAATTGGCACTCTCATGTCAAGAGTGCTAATTACAGAGCTGGCCTGCTCTCTTAGCGGTATCCACGAGCATGGCCATAACCGTATCAGGCTCAATGCCATGAAAAGGCCGTACTTCATTGCTTCCAAGCAGCCATGAGGCCGCTTCTTCCGGGGAGCTTGTCAGCGGCCTGTCCATATACGGCCTATCGGTAGCCTGCGCCGCCTCGAACATATCAATTACGTGGATCAAATCCGTAGCCGCCGCCGTATCGGCGTTTACCAAACCCTCGTCCTCTCTTTGCGCGGAAGGCTTGTCATGATGACGCAAAGCTACATGAGCTGCCATGACGATCAAATCCTTGTGGCCGTAGTCAGCCTTAAGACCGCTGGCAATCATTACGCTGCCCTCTCTTGTATGAACTTCCCTAACTCTTCGCGCTTCTTCATCATCAAGTTTTCTGGGAGTTTCTATTAGCTTCAGGATGCCAGGGTTCATTTTGCCTACGTCATGAAGCGCGCCGCTAAAGCCAAGGCTCAGGACGGCATCTTCGGCTAAATCGGGCATTGAACTGCCAACCCCTATAGCCAGCCGCGCGACTTCCCAGCTGTGGCGAGCGGTATGCGGGGAAACCTCCTTCAGCTCTCCAAGCAAAGCGTAGCCCCCGGTTTTGTCTAGGGCCCTGCCTAAGCCGCACATTGCCTCTATGTAGGGCATCTTACTGCCGCTTTACTCTTACCATGGCGTGGCGGATGACGTCGTCGCCCAAGCGGTAGCCGGGCTGGAGTTCTTGGCTGATAATTTCCCGTGGGCCGTCACCTTCTTCCAGGCTGACGGCTTCGTGCAAGTGGGGGTCGAACGGTTCGCCGACGGTTTTGACCCGTTCGACGCCCATGTCGGCCAGGGTTTTTTCGAACTGTTTGACTACAGACTGGATACCTTTGATATAGTCGTTGTCTGCCAAATCTTGCGGCACGTGCTTAAGCGACCGTTCGAGGTTATCGATGACGGGCAACAGGTCGCTAATAACATTGGACTTAAGCCGGGTCCGCAGGTTAGCCAGCTCTTCTTCGTGGCGGCGGCGAATATTGGTAGCGTCGGCCCGTTCGCGTTGCAGGGCTTCGGTCAGCTCTTGCACCTGACCTTTCAGCTGATCAAGTTTGGGATCTGGTTTAGACTGGCCGGCGGCTTTAGCTTTGGACATCAAAATCCCCTGGAGTTACGCTTTTAACGTCCCATATGTCAATCATCGTCCTAGCGCCTATGCCTACAAAAGTAAAATCGGACATGCCCTGCTCTTGTAGAGACAAATAAACCTCATATAAGCGAGCCTGAACTTCCGATTTATGCAAATCGCCCCCGTTAGGACGGACGGCGTCTACGAGCGCCTCCATCATATCGGCCCGGGCTTGATGATGCCTGGTGCCGCCTTCAATACTAGACATACAGCACCTCTTCGAGTTCCTGGCCGGCGCGGGAGACGAGATTCATGACGTCGCGGTAGCTTTGGCGGGTCGGGCCGAGGGTGCCGATGTAGCTGCGGTCGCTGAACGGGCTGCGGAAACGGCTGATAATCAGGGAGCAACCGGCGGAGCGGCCGACCGGGTTTTCGGCGCCTATGTAGACGCTGAGCGGTTCGTTAGGCGCGGCTTCGCGCAGCCACGGTTCGAGGTTGTCGAGCAGCTGGGCGACCTGCTGGACTTGCATGCCATTGATAAATTCCGGCTGGCCGAACAGGTTGCTGAGGCCGGCGATGTACAGCTGGTTGCCGATAGTCGCCAGACCGAGGTTATGCGTCAGTTCGACCAGCGTGTCGACGGCGTTGCGGATCATGCGCTCCGGCGCGCCGGCATGCTGGACCCGGGAAGCCAAAGCCCGTTCAGCCCGGCCTTCGGGCAAGGCCGGCTGTTTGCTTTCGTTCAGATTGTTGACGTAGAAGCGGTAGCCCTTGTCGGTCGGTACGCGGCCGGCGCTGGTGTGCGGCTGCATGATGTAGCCGAGGCGTTCCAGTTCGGCCATTTCGGCCCGGATAGTCGCCGAACTGACATTGAAGAGTTTGGCCAGCAAAGTGCTGCCGACCGGGCTGGCGACTTCGGCGTATTGCTCGACAATGGCACTTAAAATATTCTGCTGGCGGCTTGTCATGGACGTATTCCCGGCTTGATTATTACCGTTAATTATAGTCTTTTGGCACTCAACAGTCAAGAGTGCTAAGTGGCAGCCGTCCCCTGTCGTTAGTAGCCGGCAAGAATCCCTATAATATTGTCTGTTAGCGAGTCTATAGCTTTAATGCCCTTGTCGTGTAGCTCCTTTGTCCCTTTAAGGTTTAGTTCCTTGATTTTACCGATCTCAAACTCCTGGATAGCCAATCCGTTTTCCATTGAAATAGCTGTAAGCTGACTCATATCCTGAAGTTCGCCGACGGGTCGTTTCCAGCTTTGTTCCACCAAACCATTCCTGCCATGCTTTTCGGATAGGGAAGTTTTTACGGCTGTTGGAATTTTATCTAACCAGTCTCCCTGACGCTTTAAGGCACGTTTGGCATACACATTAAACGCGTTGACTATATAACCTATAAAGAGAGCATCCCCTTTTAGGACTTGGTTCGCAGGCGTGCTCCCGGCAACTGCTTGCGCCGTATTTTTCCAGTGCTTCTTCCAATCATCAAAGACAGACCCTAGATTCTGTACGCCTTGGAGGCTATAGCTATCAGGCGTTAAAGGAACCACGAAGTATTCTGCGCCCAAGAAAATGACCCGGTTCAGTACCCCCAGACTTGGAGACGTATCTATTATAAACACATCTATTTTATTCGATGCGCCTACATTACTTAGGTATCTATCGAGAGCGCTGGTGTCAGAGTAACCTCTTGGGTTACCAGCGGCAGCTTCACCAAAAGCGTTGATTAGTAAGTTTTCGTAAAGCGACAGTCGAATATCTCCGGGCAATATGTATAAATTGCCTCTTACATGGGTTAAGGATACTGAATTATCAATGTCGCCGCTGCCTGTTAATTTTGGTTTTAGAACATCGTAGACGGTTTTCTGGCTCTCACTAAAAAGGCTATTATCATAAAAATTGTGCCCCAAGGTCTGGAGCGTAAGGTTGCATTGTGGATCGAAATCGATTAGGGCTACTTTAAGCCCTTTCCGGGCCAATTCGACGCCTACATGAAAGGCTAAGGTTGTTTTACCAACCCCTCCTTTATTGTTGCAAAATACTAGTTTCTTCGGCCTTGTCATTTTCATATCTATAAGTATATTAGAGGCTACGGATAATAGCAAAAACAGCTCAAAAACACAAATTTATATTACAGCGCTCTGGCAATCCCCCGCAAGTCTAGCCGGTTTGGTCGAGGTGGTCCTGGATGTCCTGGGCCAGCTGTTTGGCGACGGCCCGGGCGGCCGAATCGTCTTCGGCTTCGTGGGTTTTGGATTCGGTGATTGATTGGACCTGCTTGAAAGTCCTGTCCAGGTTGTCGTTGATCAGGGCTACGTAATAATTGGTGTTCAGCAGCTGCTCGATTTCCTCCAGGGCGGTTTGCATCCGCTGACGCGAATCGGCGGCGTCAACGACATCGCCGTAGCGCTTCCTGAGGCGCGTCTGCCAGGTATTGAAATCCGGCGGCAGGAGAAAAATCGCCACCACGTCAGGGTCCAGCGTCTTGTATTCGGCGACGCCCTGCACTTCTATGTCGGTCATGGCGATTTTGGTTTCGTCGTGGGCGACCTGGATCTCGGCGACGCTCGTGCCATAGAGGTTGCCGCTGTAGATCTTGGCTTCGATCAGGGCTTGCTCGTCAAGCATTTTTTTGGCGGCGGCTTTGGTGATGAAATGATACTCGCGGCCGTCTTCTTCGATAATGCCGTGGTTGATGCGCGGCGGCCGGGTGGTATGCGAGATGATGTGGTGGTAACCGCCCGTATCGAGCAGTTTGTCCTTAAGCGAATCTTTGCCGGCGCCGGTCGGGCCGACCAGCAGCAAAATAGGTGTCTGCTTGACCAGTTCGGCCGTGGACGGGGCGGGACGATAGACAGACAATTTACGGGCTAAGGCTGTGTCCATCTATAAGTTATACCAGATTTACAGGGGTTAGGACAAGAGCTATAAACGCCGGGGAACGCTATGGCGGGAACCAGCCCGGGCCTGACAGGCCCGATAATATTGGGTTACACTGGATTGGCATGGCATCCACAGGCAAGCATAGCGGCGGTCTTAGATTATTATTCGTGGCGGCCGGCATCGCGGTCGTGGTCGTGGCCGGTTTGATAGGTTACGCGGCCTACCACATGTACCGCCAACCGGCACCAAGCCAGCCAGTCCAAAGCCGGAACGGCACGGCAGGCTGGCGCAGCTATACGCTCAAGGTCGAGAAATTGAGCTTCAAATATCCGCCCAGCTGGTCGGTCGAAGACGACACCCAAACCGCGACCGGCATGGATTCGGTGGCTATCAACAGCCCCCATGCTTATTTCCAGGTCAGCATCGGCACGGGAATTGGGCAGCACGGCGCCGATCCGGACTTCAGCGTTATCGGCGACGACCCGATTAACTTCGGCGGACAGCCGGATTACCTGGTCTACACCAGCATCGAGGATCAGCCGACTGTCGTCGTCGCGGCTTATTTATCGACTTCGGCGACTGACTACACGGCCGCGCCGGCCGCCAAATACGCCAAGGACAAAATCCACGCGGCGTCGGCCGGCCAGGTGCAAATCCTAGTCAGCTACAATGCCGATTCGGGCGCCGGCGAGACGGTATTCGGCAATTTGGCGGCCACTGAGCGGGACCCTAATTACATAACTGCCAAGCAGATTATCGCTTCGATGCGTTATTAGTTATTAGTCGCGTTTGAGCATGACGGTGAAGGCTTCGGCGGGAATGTCGACCTTGCCGAAACGTTTCATGCGCTGTTTACCCTTTTTTTGCTTGGCCAGGACCTTTTTCTTGCGCGAAACGTCACCGCCGTAAAGGCCGGTAGTAACGTCTTTGCGGTAGGCGCTGATATCTTCGCGGGCGATGAACTTGCCGCCAATGGCCGCCTGGAGGGCGACCTGGAAGTTCTGGCGCGGGATAACGTCTTTGAGCTTGCCGACCGTGTCGCGGCCCAGACGGTCGGCTTCGGAGCGGTGGACCATGGTCGACAGGGCGTCGACCCGTTCGCCGGCGACGTAGAAGTCCAGCTTGACCAGGTCGCCGGCCCGGTAGTCGTCCAGTTCGTAGTTAAAGGAGCCATAGCCGCTGGTCAGACTTTTGAGCTGGTCGTAGAAGTCGGTTAATAAATTGGCCAGCGGCGCTTCGAAGCTAATGAGGGCCCGCTGGTCGACATAGCTAAGGTTGGTTTGCAGGCCGCGGCGGGCGGAAATGAGCTGGATGACCGGGCCGACATAATCTTGCGGGACGACGATTTCACCCTTGATCCAGGGTTCGCGGATTTCGCTGATCTTGGCCGGGTCCGGCAGGTCGGTGGCGCTCTTGATGTCCAGTTCCTCGCCGCTAAGCAAGCTGATCTGGTAATCGGTCGACGGGTTGGTTACTACCAGCTCAAGGTCGTATTCGCGTTCCAGCCGTTCGCGGACGATGTCCATGTGCAGCAAGCCCAAGAAACCGATCCGCACGCCAAAACCCAGGACCGGCGAATTCTCAGGCACGAACTGTAGGGCCGAATCGCTCAGGCTGAGTTTTTCGATGGCGTCCTTAAGCTCCTGGTAAAATTCATTGCTCTCCGGGAAGAAACCGGCGTAAACGAACGGCTGCACGTCCTTGTAGCCGGGCAATTGCTGGGTCGCCGGGCGGGCGCTTAGGGTCACAGTGTCGCCGACTTTGGCGTCACGGGTGGTTTTGAGGTTGGTGACGATGTAGCCGATTTCACCGGCCTGCAGGCTCTGGCCGGCCGTCATGTCGGGCTTCAGGGCGCCGACTTCCAGGGCTAGACCGGCGGCGCTGGTGGCCATCATTTTGATCTGGTCATTCTTGGCGATCGCACCGTCAAACACCCGGATATACAGAATCACGCCGCGGTAATCGTCATAATAACTGTCAAAGATCAGCGCCCTGGTTTCGGGCAAAGTCGAGCTCTTGGGGGCCGGTACCAGTTCGACGATTTTTTCGAGAACGATGTCAACGCCGCGGCCGGTTTTGGCGGAAATCTGCAAAATGTCTGCCTGTTCGCAGCCGAGCAAACTGATGATTTCGGCGCTGACCCGTTCAACGTCGGCGGCCGGCAAGTCGATCTTGTTGAGCACCGGAATAATCGTCAGTTCGGCCGCCAGCGCCAGGTAAACGTTGGCCAGCGTCTGGGCCTGGATGCCCTGGCTGGCGTCAACCACCAGCAGCGCGCCCTCACACGCCTCGAGGCTGCGCGACACTTCGTAGCTGAAGTCGACGTGGCCCGGCGTATCGATCAGGTTTAGCTCATAGTTTTTGTAGGCCATCCGGACCGGCGCCAACTTGATGGTAATGCCCTTTTCGCGCTCCAGATCCATTTTGTCCAGGTGCTGGGCTTTCATGTCGCGTTGCTGGACGGTGCCGGTTAATTCCAACAGTCGGTCGGCCAGCGTTGATTTGCCATGGTCAATATGGGCGATAATACAAAAATTACGGATGTGGTCCTGTTTCATGTAGGAAGTATTATATAGCTTCTTGGCGGACTGGCTATATCTTCAAGCCGGGCCGGGCCGTGAACTATAGCTGCTAGAGCTCGCGGTCAATGCACTCCATGACGCTGGAGTACTTGCTGCTGGTGATAATTAAGTGGTCCAAGAGTTCGATGCCCAAGACGTCTCCGGCCTTGACCAGCTGTTCGGTAATACGGATGTCAGGTATGGTCGGCTCCAAGCGGCCTGACGGGTGGTTATGCGCCAGGATAATCGCTACGGCGCCGCGTTCGATGGCCGGCTGGAAAACCTCGCGCGGGTGGACTATGTTGGACGTCAGACTACCGATGGAGATAACTTCGTCGTGGACGACCTGATAGCGGCTGTTGAGGTAGAGGCCGCGCAACTGTTCCTTCTGGCTGGTACCCATGTCCTTGAGGTATTGGTAGGCTTGCTTGGCGTTCCTGACCTGGCTTGAGCGGCCGGCTTGGCTGGAATAGAAGCGCCGTCCGAGTTCAAAACCGGCGATTAGCTGGCAGGCTTTGGTCAGCGGAATGTCGGCCGCTTCGGCCAGGCGCTGCGGGTTGAGTTCGCTGCTGATAGCCTTTTCGCCGTACTCTTTGAGCGTCCGCCTGGCCATGGCTAGGACGTCTTCGGTCCGGTTGCCCACGCCCCATATAATGGCGACCAGCTCGGCGACCGACAGGTTGCTCGGACCGAGCTCTATCAGCCGCTCGCGGGGTCGCATGTCGTCCGGCATGTCCCTGACGCGCAGCACGTAGCCGGCCTGCGGCTCGGCAAAAACCAGATCCCGGTCTTCCAAACTGTAAGGTCGCGGTAGCGTGTCTAGCATGGGCATAATTATAACCTTACATTTGCAAAAGAATATTAAAAAGCTATTAAAAAATACAAAATCACAGCACCCCGCCAGCCTTAGCGCGTTGTTACTGACCCAGTTTGATCGGTTTGAGCGCCAGCTTGCGCACCTTTTCAAACAGCGGTTGGACCTCTTCGAGGCCGAATAATGCCGAGACCGCGATATGGACGGCGAAAGTCACCAGCGTAATGAAGATGAGTTTGCTGCCAAGCGTCAGGATGCCGCGGTCATTAAAGCCCAGCGGGTACAACGAAATCATGATAAAAGCCGCCACCACGCTGAAACCGGTCACCGACATAATCCGCCAGACCCCGCCCCAGAACTGGGCGTCGAACAGCCGGTGGTCGCGCTTCAGCATGATGCCGGATAGGATGAACACTTCTACCATGGCCACGATTGACTGGGCCAGGGCCAGTCCGGCCACGCCGTAACCCCGCGGTGCCGGCCGGGCCAGCGTAACCGCCAGGAAGATGTTCAAGGCAATCGTGAAAAGCGACACCAACAGCGGCGTGACCGTATCCCGCTGGGCATAGAACCAGCGCGAGATAATCGAGTACTGGATACGGAAGAAAATGGCCAGCGTCAGGAAACCGAACACCGTGGCGATCTGCGGACTGCCGTTAGAGTAGATCAGGCGGGCCAGGTAGCCCCGGGTGAAATAGCAGATGACGACAAGCGGCGCGCTAATCCAGATCATGGCCCTCAGCACCATCAGGAAATCCTTACGGAAGAGGTCGGGTCGGCCCTGGCTGAGCCGCGAGTTGAGCCGCGGGAAAGCCGCCGTCGAAATAGCCGTGCCGATCAGCAGGATCGGCGCCGTGCTCAGGATGAAGGCATTGTTATAGTAAGTGATGTTGCCCGTGCCGAGGCCGCTGGCAATGTGCGTTTCGACGATGTTTTCAACCTGGTCGACGCCCTGGTCCAGCGAGCGCGGCGGCAGGTTGCGCAAGATCGTGTGAAAATCTTTGCTATTCCAGGCGATGTGCGGCCACCAGCGGAAATTGGTCTTCCACAAACCGCAGATGATAATCAGCAGCTGCAAAATACCGCCGATCAACGCGCCCAGCCCCAACCCGACCAGCCCGATATTATGCTTGAAGACGAAGATGCTGATGATAATCGAGGTATTATAAAATAGCGGCGCGACGGCATAGAAGAAGAAACGGCCCATAGTTTGCTGCACGCTGGTCAGAATTCCAGAAATAGTAAACAACAACGGGTTAAAAGCCAGCAGCCGCATAATCGAGGCGGCCGTATTAAGCTGGTCCGGCGACAAACCGGGCGCCACGACATGCTTGATCAGGAATTTGGCGAAAAGCAGGATGATGATGGCGACTACGGCCATGATAATCGCCAGCAGGTTCATCAGCGAGGCCGACAGCTCCCACATGCCTTTGCGGTCGCCTTTGTAATAGCGGTCGGACAGCACCGGCATGAAAGCCACGCCCAGCGCGCCAGCCGCCAGCGTGAAGAAGAAGAGGTCGGGAATGTTAAAAGCCGCGAAATAGGCGTCCGTGCTATGCGGGCCGGTCGTCGGGAAGTTGGCGTTGACCAATTTGGTACGCAGGAAACCCAGCATTTGACCGGCGAACGAAGTTCCGATTAGCAAAATGGCGATATTGCCAATACTGAGTCGGCTTTTCTTTTTGACCGGCGCGGGGGCGGTGGGGTTCATTCAGTCCCTAGTATAATGCAGCGGCGGATGGAAGTTTAGCGCCTTTTAGGGCTTCCAGGACTTCGTCGGCGTCAACGGTCTCTTTTTCGATTAAGCGGTCCTTAAGGACTTCGAGTTTGCTGAGGTTGGACTTGATAACGGCGCGGGCGCGGTTAGCGGCCTCAGTAATCAGGCTTTCGACCTCTTGGTCGATGACCTTAGCGGTATCGTCGGAATAATCGCGTTCGTGGACCAGGCGGTCAATCATCATGCCATCGTCGACATGGAAAACCTGGTCGCGCAGCTTCTGGCCCATACCCTGGTTGACGACCATGTCCCGGGCCAGTTCGGCGGCTTGCTGCAGGTCGCTGCCAGCGCCGGTGGTGATACGGTCTCTGCCCAAAACGACTTCCTCGGCTATGCGGCCGCCGAGGGCGCGGGCCAGCATATCCTTAAATTGGATCAGCGACACGAACATCCGGTCTTCCGGCGGTATCGACCAGGTCACGCCGCCGGTGTTGCCGCGCGGGATAATAGTGACCTTGTGGACCGGGTCGGCATCGGGCAAAACATGGCCGACGAGGGCGTGGCCGGCTTCGTGGTAAGCCGTAGTTACTTTGTCGGCTTCGGTCATGACCTTGCTCTTGCGCTCCGGCCCGATAGCGACGCGCTCGAAAGCTTCTGTAACGTCGTGCTGGGTGATTTCGTTGTGGGAGTTGCGGGCGGCGATGATGGCCGACTCGTTGGCGATGTTAGCCAGGTCGGCGCCGGAGGTACCGGCGGCCTTGGCGGCCAAAGCGTCGAGGTCGACGTGCTTGGCCAACGGTTTCTTGGCGAAATGGACTTTGAGGATAGCCTCGCGGTCTTTGCGGTCCGGCAAACCGATGTTAACCCGGCGGTCGAAACGTCCCGGGCGCAGCAAAGCCGGATCCAACACGTCGGCCCGGTTAGTAGCGGCCAGCACGATAACGTTCTGGCCCTGTTCGAAGCCGTCCATCTCGACCAGGATCTGGTTCAGCGTCTGTTCCCGCTCGTCATGTCCGCCGCCCATACCGGAACCGCGGCGGCGGCCGACGGCGTCAATTTCGTCGACGAAGATAATACACGGCGCGTTTTTCTTGGCCTTAGCGAACAAGTCCCTGACCCGGGAGGCGCCGACACCGACGAACATTTCGACGAATTCCGAGCCAGAAATGCTGAAGAACGGCACGTTAGCCTCGCCGGCCACAGCGCGGGCCAGCATCGTCTTACCCGTGCCGGGCGGCCCGACCAGCAATACGCCCTTCGGTATACGGGCGCCCATGCTGGCGAATTTCTTGGGGAACTTCAGGAATTCGACGACTTCTTCAAGGTCCTGTTTGGCCTCGTCGCTACCGGCAATATCCTTGAAGGTAGACTTATCTTTTTCGTTGCCATAAAGGCGGGCGCGGCTCTTGCCGAAACTTAACGCCTGGTTGCCCTGACCCTGCGCGCTCCTAAGCATAAAGTATAGGACGGCGGCTATAATCACTACCGGTATGATCGAACCGGCCAGGCTCAGCAAAGCCGAATTGCTACTGGAAGCCGACTTGTAGGTAATTGATACCTTGTTGGTGTTGAAGCCCTGTTCTTTGAGGCTGGAGTTGCCGTCGACGTAAGCTTTTAGCGTGGCGTGGTTCTCACCCTTTGGCGTGATGGTCAGTTCGTTGCTGGTGACGACCATTTTGCTGTACTTGCCGGCGTTGGTGTCGCTGATGGCCGTGGTCGATGGAATTTCTTTGAGGGTGCTGGGCTGGTTGTAGGCCGCGACGATAATCAAACCGAAGATTACCAATAGGGCGATGAAGCCGGCATTTTTCATCCCGCGCTTATTATTAGCGCTAGGCCGGCGGCTTGGTCGGTGAGGTTTTCCATCCATTAATCACCAATTATAACGCCGTCGGGCGGTTTTGCCTAGCGCTCCGGCACAGCGAGTGCCAGATGGCCGGGACGAATTATCATATTCAGGCCGGCCTGGACGGGGAAAGTCTTGCCGTCGGCCGCCGTCTTGGCCGAGACTACTAGGCGCTCCAGAGTTTTAGCGTCAAAGCCAGCCGCGTCGTGGGCACGCAGCCAGGCCGCCATTACCTCTCGGGCCACGGCATGGGGCAAATGGTTAAACCACTGCCGGTCAAGCGTACCGGCGGCCGGCTGCAGGTGCAATTGGTTAACCAGTAAAGTATCCAGTTCCCGGTTAGTCCGCCCCAGGTCGTCGAGGATTTGCCGGAAACGCGCCCGGCCGGCGTCGTCGAACCGCGGCAGCAGCCGATGCCGGACATAATTGCGCAGATAGGTTTCGTCGAGGTTGGTGCTGTCTTCGAGCCATTGCAGGCCCTGGCCGTGGGCGTAGGCGACGATGTCCCTTTTCGGAACGCCAAGCAGCGGCCGCGCCAGCCCCGGCCGGTCGCTTAAGGCCGTCAAGCCTTTGCGCCCGCTGCCGCGCAGGATATTAATAACCGCTGTTTCCAGCACGTCGTCCTGGTGGTGGGCCGTAATAATGGCGCCGGCCTGGCTGGCCTCGCGGACACTGCCCAAAAAGCCATAGCGGGCTGTCCTAGCCGCGGCCTCGCTGGCTCCCGGACCGAGCCGGCTCTCATGATAAACAAAGGGTAGACCGTATTGCTTCGCCGCGGCCTGCACCAGCCGCCTGTCATCTGCCGAATCGGGCCTGATCCCGTGGTCAAGATGCGCCACCACCAGCTTCCAGCCGCCACCGCGCCGGCTCTCTTCCCGCAAAATATGCAGCAAGGCCATCGAGTCGACGCCGCCGCTGACGGCCACGACGTAAGCGCCGGGCTTTGGTAATACCACGTCCATATCCTATTATTGTAGCAATGGCCAAACATCAAAAACTTAATTAAAAGCCCAGATGCGAGATATTGTACTTTTTGGGACGGGTATCCTGGTGGGCGCCATGAACTCGATTGCCGGCGGCGGCATGCTGATCGGCTTCCCGATGCTGCTGGCGGCCGGCATGCCCGCCCTGGCCGCCAACGTGACGACCAACATCGTGGTTATACCGGGCCAGATCGGCGCGATCATCGGTTACCGCAAATATTTGAAAAAAATTCCGCGCAGCTACCTGATGCTGGTAATACCTTGCGTTATCGGCGCTGGCATCGGCTCTTCGATCCTGAGAAACACTTCGCCATCGCGTTTTAACGAACTTATCCCCGGATTACTGATGGTGGCCGTATTGCTTTTCGCGGTCCAGCCCTTCTTGCACTTCCACCTTCGCCGCCATCTGCTCGGCAAGGCAAAGGGCTCGTCAACTTTGACCCTGATCGGCCTGGCCCTATTGCCGATGTCGATCTACGGCGGGTATTTCGGAGTCGGCTTCGGTTTCGTGATATTGGCGTTCCTGGGCTTTACCAAAATGCACGACATCCACCAAATCAACGCCCTCAAGAACATAGCCACCCTATTTATCGCCCTGACATCGGTTTGCGTGCTGTTCAGTACCGGCCTGATAGATTGGCAGTATGGCCTATCGATGGCGGCTGGCTGCGCGCTTGGCGGCTATTACGGTTCGCGGCTGGCGCAGCGGTTTTCCTCACACGCTATTCGAATCGTCGTCATCATTATCGGTTTCGCGGCCGTGACGTACTTGGCGTTCCGCACTTACTAAGCTGGCCAACAGATGAGAATCGTGCTATATTAACCCCTGTCTTGACGACACGGCGGCGTAGCTCAGTGGTTAGAGCACAGGACTCATAAGCCTGGGGTC
>Ga0208357_1000175_pt1 | contig 51285 bp, 50 predicted proteins | sample NGESurdeep092012_6_FD_184487 | JGI IMG/M metagenome (GOLD analysis project Ga0208357, IMG submission 184487) | Arctic peat soil microbial communities from Barrow, Alaska - NGEE Surface sample F52-2 deep-092012 (SPAdes) | ecosystem: Environmental > Terrestrial > Soil > Wetlands > Peat ...
CAGGAACGATCCGCGAAGGTTGGTCGATGGTTTTGCATCCCCCGAATTTCGCTCTTTCGCCTTCCATTTGGAGTTTTTCCGCAGCCTGTTTAGCCCCTGTCAGCCCCGACGTGCTTCGCTCCACTACAACCGACGATCTGAAAGCGTATCTCGCAGGCACGATCGCTCCCGAAACCACAAGGCTTTCGCCGGCGCGCCAGCACGAAGAGGCCTGGTTCCTCGGACTGCGTTTGAATCAAGGCGTGGACATCGGCGCGCTCAGGCAGGAATTTGGCTCCGAGTTGGTCGCACCCGCGATAGAAACCGTTGAGCGCCTCGTCGAAGATGGACTGCTAGTCGCGAACAGCGGGCGCGTCCGCCTCACATCCCGCGGACGGCTCATCTCAAATGATGTTTTCCAGGAATTCCTCGAGCCGGAAGTCGCGACGGCAGCAGGCGCCCGATAACCTGATCCCGTAGCCCAAATTGACAGCCTGATCCCGCGTTCCGCTCTAATCCACAAAGTCCACTTGCGGGGCGACGGTGATGATGCCGCGCTCGTGGCCCATATCGAGCAGCTTGCGGATCGCCTCGCGGCCATCGGCTCCGTAGTCGAGCGTGCGCTCGTTCACATACATGCTCACAAACTGGCTGGCCATCGTCGTGTCCAGGTCGCGCGCGAACTGCATGGCGTATTCGAGCGCCTGTTCGCGGTGTTCCATGGCATACCGGATTGAGTCGCGCAGAGCCTTGGAAATTACTTTGTGCGCCTTCGCGCCAAGCGACCTTCTGATCGCGTTGCCGCCCAGTGGCAGCACAAAGCCGGTGGTTTCGCGCCACCAGGCGCCAAGGTCAACCACTCTGAACAGGCCGCTGGTGGAATACGTAAGCTGGCCCTCGTGAATGATGAGACCTGCATCGTACTTGCCCGCCAGAATCTCGGGAATAATTCGATCGAAAGGAACGGTTACCGTCTGAATCTCCGGGTTAAGAATTTTGAGCGCAAGGTAAGCCGTGGTCAGCGTGCCCGGCACGGCCACGCGAATACGGCCAAGGTCATTCACGTCCAGCATGTGGCTGGAAACGACCATTGGACCGTAGCCCTCGCCCACGCTGCCGCCGCAACCCATCAACGTGTAGCTCTGCTGCAAATAAGGATAAGCATGAAAACTGATGGCCGTTACATCGTAGAAAGCTTCTTCGCGCGCGCGGCGGTTCAGGGTCTCAATGTCGCTGAGCGTGTGGTTAAAGCGGTAACCGGGCACGCGAATCTTGTTGGTCGCCAGACCATAAAACATAAATGCATCGTCGGAGTCGGGACTATGGGCGACGGAAATATCGTTTGTGGCCTTCACACTCGCCAGGTCGGGGGTCTTGGTGCTCACGTCGGGGGGAGATCCTTTCGGCAACAAATCTATATTGATTCTTCAGTCTTGCGGCAATCTGCAACTATGTTCAGTGTAGGTCCACACCATCGCTCTCTGCTTCCGGACAAAATCGCCGGACATTCCATCTCAACTTTATCAGGGCTTCAACGATCAGGATTTCAACTGTCGGGGCTTCACTTTCAGGTCGGGCTTCTCGCCTGGCTCAACTACAGCTTAAACTTCTTTCCGGCTCTTGCCGCGATGCAGCCAAACGTAGCGGGCAGCCCCCGCTGCCGCAAGCAGCAACGCCCCGACCGAAACGAGAAAAACAATGAGGAGCCAGCGCATGAGGGCGAACCCCATCAAGCATACCAAAGGGGCTGCTCCCAGCCGTCACTCCCTTACACTTTGGTACCCGGCTGCGCCCCAAGGTTCTCGCTCAGCCATTTCAGATAAGGCTGGCTGCCGGCCCCAATCTCGATCACCAGACATTCAGGCGTCTCGTAACTATGAAGCTCTCGCAGCCGGGATTCGAGAGCGGGCATTTGATCGGTCGCGGTCTTGAGCAAAAGCAGAGTCTCGTCTGAGGACTCGATCTTCCCCTGCCATCTGTAAATCGAGTGAATGGCAGGAAGAATCGTCGCGCACGCAGCCAGCCGCTCCTCAACAAGCGTGCGGCCCAGGCGAGCGGCTTCCTCGGCACTCGCAACGGTGGTCATCACGATTCGCGCGGTCGACGTGGCCTCAAGCATTTTGCATCTCCACAATAAGAAAGATCATGCCGAAAACATTTCTGCCAACGCTCTAATCCTAAACCGCTCTGTTGCACGGCACTTTGGCCAGTTGGTTCGCGCCACCTCAGACTGCCACTTGCCGATCCGCGCCCGGTGTTGCAGTATGAATCTTGCGGCGAAAACATCAACCGCGCGCAGAGAAAAGCAAGGTGGAGACAAGGATGAGCACGGCAATTAAATTCGGCACCTCGGGATGGCGGGCAATTGTGGCCGACGAATTTACAGTGGCCAATATCCGGCTCGCAGTCGCGGGAATCGCCGCCTACGTCAAGACCCTCCCCGCCCCGCACCGCGTGCTCGTCGGCCGCGATCCGCGGTTCCTCGGCGAAAGCTTTGTGGCCGAAGCAGCACGCGTGCTCGCAGGTGCAGGTGTCACACCGATCGTGATTCCCCACGCCGCGCCTACGCCGGCCATCGCTTACGCCGTGCGCACGCTCAAGACTTCCGGCTCCATCAACTTCACCGCGTCGCACAATCCGCCCGAGTACAACGGCATCAAGTACTCAACGCCCGACGGCGCGCCGGCTCTGCCTGAAGCTACCGAACAAATTGAATCCGCGATCGACAAAATCGCCGGCGGCGGCCACGATGTTCCCAGCCCGCTCGCGGCCCCAGACCAAAAAGACCAGCCGGACCAATTCGAAGCCGTCGACGTAAAGCCCGCATTTCTTGATCGCCTTGCCGAGCTGGTCGATCTCAAGGCCATCGCCAAGTCGGGCATCAAGGTCGTCTACGATCCCTTCTGGGGCGCGGGCCGCGGCTATCCATGCCACCTGCTGCGCCAGGCCGGCGTCACTGTTGAAACCGTCCACGACTACCGCGACGTGCTCTTCGGCGGCCACGCGCCTGAGCCGGATGACCACCTGCTCGGCGACGCGAAGAAAAAGATGAAGGAGTCCGGTGCGGCTCTGGTCATCGCCACCGACGGCGACGCAGACCGCTTCGGTATCGTCGATAGCGACGGAACGTTTATCCAGCCGAACTACATCATCGCGCTGCTCTTCGATTACCTGGTGGAAACGCGCGGCTGGCGCAACGGTGTCGCCAAGAGCGTTGCCACAACCAACCTGGTCAATGCGCTCGCCGAATACCACAAAGTTCCCATCTATGAAACGCCGGTGGGCTTCAAGTACATCGGCGCGCTGATCGATCAGGACAAGATCGCCATTGGCGGCGAGGAGTCTGCCGGGCTCACCATCCGCGGCCACGTCCCCGAAAAGGACGGCATCATCGCAGGCCTGCTCGTGGCGGAGATGGTGGCAACGCGCGGCGCGAGCCTCGGCGCCCAATTAAAGACACTTTTTGCCAAGGTTGGTTCCTATTTCCCGGTTCGAGAGAACTTCCACTTGACCGCGGAGCAGAAAGCCGCGTTCACTGAGAAGTTGAAGGCTGATCCGAAGGAGTTGGGCGGCCTCAAAGTCGTCTCCGTCGTCAGGACCGACGGCCTCAAGCTGATTTTGGACGATGGCTCCTGGGTTTGCTATCGCCTTTCAGGAACAGAACCAGTAGTCAGGGCCTACACGGAAGCGCGCAACGAGCAGGATATGAACGCGCTCCGGTCGGCGGCCGAAAAGTTTGTCCTGAGCCAATAACTGGCTCTAAAGTCCGATCGCGGGCCAAAACAAGAATTGGGATTGAATGCTGGAAGAGAAGGTTCAAGTGAAGAAGCAATCGCCACGCGCCAAATCTGTTTCCATGCGCTTGTGGACGCTCGGCTGGGCGCAACGCCTGTGGCGGCCTGCGGGCACTGGAACCGCGGCAGTTCTGGCGCTGTTAGTCATGTGGCATGTCGTCTACGGCAACCACGGCTTGTCGATATGGCAGCAAAAACGCGCCGAGGACCGCGCTCTCCAGCACGAGATCAAGGATCTTCAACAGGAAAATGCGCAGATGCGCCAGCAGATCGATCATCTGAATTCAGACCCTGACGCGATTGAGCGCGAGGCGCGAGAGAAACTCCACTACGCCAAGCCCGGCGAGGTCATCATCAATTTGTCGGACACTCCGCAGCCGCAACAACCTCCGCAAGCCAAGTAAGCCGCCAGCCCGCGACTTTCCGCCGTTCACTTCTCCAGTTTGTCGCCACTCCCGGCCCGGGTTCGCTTGGTCCCTGCCGGGGTCCCCGGCGACAGGTCCTGGTCGCTGGGGTGGCTCGTTCCCTGCTTCTAGAAATCAATGTGCGCCCGCACCGTCGTCACATAAACCGGCCCGCGGTCGGTGTTATAGCCGGGATGCGCAATCTGCGTGCCGCCAACCATGCCATAGAACCCGCGCCAGATATGGGCGTTGTAATACCACTCCATAATGTCCTCGCGCCCGTAGCGTAGGCCGCCGTCGCCCAGCAAAAAGCCCAGCCCGCCGTAGTGCAAATAATTTTGGTGGTCGCGTTTGATGGCATTCGAGACATACGCCACGCCCACTTTGTCGTTCGATCGACGCCAGCTCTTGCCGCTGTAATCGCCGCCGAACAGAATCGTCTGACCGACCTCGGTGTAGGCAAACGACTCGTGCTGATCCTCATTCCAACCGAAGCGAGCAAACAGCCGCAGGCTGTCCGTCACTTCCTGCTCGGTATTCAGGCCAAAGCCGTACTTTACCGCGCCAAAGCGTTCCGTACCGATGATGTCGGGAGTTGCCACCTTGCCCTCAAGATACTGGTCAACTGACTCCCGGTAATCGCCCATATGCGCGTGATTCAAGTAGCTCAGCGCGCGAATTGCGCCCTGCCGTTTTGGATCAAGCCACCGGGCGAACAATCCCTTGCGCAGCTCGAACTCCCAATTCTGCCCATTGGCGCGGCTGAACGCCCAGTCGAGCGAGATGCCATTCGCAACCGTTGGCATCGCGGCGATGGCATAGCGTGCCGACCACAGCCTGTCGTCGTACTCCAGAATGCCGCCCACCGTGTAGCCGCGTGTATCTGCCGCGTAATCCCACGCTCCGTTGTTATCGATCGTCCAATTCACGAACTGCAAGTGGCTGTCGGAGCCAACCGAGTTGACGTCGAAGCTGTCGGGCAGGCTCATCTTCCCGATGCGAATCTCCAGGCGGCGCACCGGGACCTTTGTGGCAACGGCAAAGGGGCTCCGATCCTGGTCGGACATCTCGTTGGTGAAGCCGATAATCTGGTGAATCTCGCCGCGTGCAAGATAGGGAACGGTGCTCAAGGTTGGGTTGCGCACCACGTCGAGGTTTGTTTCGCCTGCCAGACCGAGCGCCTGCGAGATGCCGCGCCCGCCTGCGTTTTCAAAGTCGATAATGAAATCGGTGCTGTAGCGCCCGTTCGCATGCCATTCATAGCCGAGATAGAGCGTCGCAACTTCTGAAGCCTTGGTCTCGAAATCGTCGATCAGGCTGTTCGGCCCCTCGTACGGCGAATGAAAATGCCCATGCATCTGGAAGATGCTGTTGGCCTGACCGGAAACCCAATACCGCGCATTCTCAGAGTGCGGCGCCATGGTAAGAATCGGATCATCTCCGCTTTGGTCGGTTTTCGCGTCGGCAAACGACGCTTCGCCAGCTTTGCTCGTGTCGCCATTCTCTTGCCGCGCCAGTAGCAAGGGCGCTGCTGTTTGCTGCGCGATGTGCGGCTCGGGCGCGGAAGCCAATTCGCTTCGCGTCTGCGCTCCGGCGTTCGTCGCCGACAGCAAAATGGCGCAAGCCAGTCCACCAAAGGTTAATGAAATCAAATTGTGGCTGCAATTCGGCATCAAATGAAAGGGAAAAAATCACACCTCAGCAGGGCTAATACTATCGAGTTCGCCATGAATCTGATCGATATAATCTAGCCATATCTGAAGTAGAGTCATTCTTTTGCGGACGATCACAACGCACATTCGCATTAAAAAGCACCGGCATCCGAACTTCCTTACATCGTATCGGGCCGGTGCCGCGCGGATTGTGAATGCTGGTTGAATGATCGCAAATCTCAATCGCCGATTCGGCAAATGCGCACCCTCCGGACCACCGATAGCTCTCCTCCTGATAAAATGAATTCTGCCTCGCTTTTTCGGCGCATTGCTCTTTAATCCCCCAAACCAGCCCGCCGGCCTGAGCGGTCGGAATCACGCCAAGGAAAAACTGCACCCGTGAGCCAGACGATACGCAATATCGCCATCATCGCCCATGTTGACCATGGCAAGACCACGCTGGTTGACGGCATGTTGCGTCAGGCTGGTACCTTTCGCGCCAATGAGCAGGTTGCCGAGCGCGTGATGGATTCAAACGAGCTGGAGCGCGAGCGCGGCATCACCATTCTGGCTAAGAACACCGCCATCAACTTCGGCCTCGGAAAAATCAACATTGTCGATACGCCCGGCCACGCCGATTTTGGCGGCGAGGTAGAGCGCGCGCTCAAAATGGTCGATGGCGTAATGTTGCTGGTCGATGCCGCCGAAGGCCCGCTGCCGCAAACGCGCTACGTGCTCTCGAAGGCGCTCGAAGCCAAGCTGAAGCCCATCGTAGTCATCAACAAGATCGACCGGCCCGACGCACGCCCGCAAGAGGTGCTGGACGAAATCTACGACCTGTTCATCGACCTCGACGCGGAAGAATCGCAACTGGATTTTCCCGTTCTTTACGCCGTCGCCAAGAATGGCACCGCGACCACCGATCTCGCCCAGCCTGGTGTCGATTTGCAGCCTTTGTTCCGGGCCATCGTCGAAACCATCCCTGAAGCCACAGGCGATCCCGCCGGCGCGCTGCAAATTCTTGTCGCCAACCTTGATTATTCTGACTACCTCGGCCGCATCGCCATCTGCCGCGTCTTTCAGGGCACCTTGCACGCCGGCGACGAAGTCAACATCTCGCGCCGCGACGGCTCGCTCTACAAAACGCGCATCACCAAGCTTTTCACTTTCTCCGGCCTCAAGCGCATCGAGACAGAAGAGACCGCGATGGGCGACATCGTGGCCGTAGCAGGCATTGAGGGCATCACCATCGGCGAGACGATCACAAGCATCGAGAATCCCTCGCCTTTGCCGCTCATCGTTATTGACGAGCCAACCATCGCAATTCAATTTAGCGTGAATACCTCGCCGTTCGCCGGCCGCGAAGGCCAATACGTCACCAGCCGCAACCTGCGCGAGCGTCTGGAAAAGGAACTGCTCACCAATGTGTCGATTCGCGTGGAAGATACCGGCTCGCCCGACAGCTTCAAGGTCTTGGGCCGCGGCGAACTGCAGCTCGCGATTTTGATTGAAATGATGCGCCGCGAAGGCTTCGAGCTCATGGCGGGCCGCCCTGAAATCGTCACCAAGGTCGTCGACGGCATACGCATGGAGCCGGTCGAGCACCTCACCATCGACGTGCCCGAGCAGTTCACCGGCACGGTGATCGAAAAGCTTGGGCCCCGCAAAGGCGAAATGACCAAGATGCACAATCACGGCTCAGGCCGCGTGCGCCTGGAGTTTCGCGTGCCCAGCCGCGGGCTCATCGGCCTGCGTTCGGAGATGCTTACCGAAACGCGCGGAACCATCGTGATGAACACGCTCTTCGACGGATACATTCCCTATCAGGGCGAGATTCCGCAGCGGCCCACCGGCGCGCTCATCGCCGACCGTCAGGGACCGACGACAACTTACGCGCTCAACGGCCTGCAGGAACGCGGAATTCTTTTTCTCGGAGCCGGCGTCGAGGTTTACGAAGGCATGGTCGTCGGCGAGCATTCACGCGACAACGACCTCGACGTAAACGTGGTGCGCGAAAAGAAATTGACCAACATGCGTGCTTCGAGCGCCGATGACGCCCTCCGCCTCGTGCCTTACAAGACGCTGAACCTCGAGCAGGCCATCGAGTTCATCGCCGACGACGAGTTTGTCGAAGTAACGCCCAAGTCGCTGCGCCTGCGCAAGAAAGTATTGCAGGCGAATCGCCGCCCCAAGCGCTGGGAAAAAGCCGGACAGGCAGCCACGGTGTGATTCGGACTTAGCTCGCCACGGAGTCTTACCTGGAGCCTGTTTCAAGATTCAGCTCAGTAACCATGATTCAGTTTGTAGCCAAGAATCAGCTCAGTAACCATGATTCAGCTTTGTAACCAAGAATCAGCTTTGAAACAAGGGCACGGCTTTAGCCGGGCCAAAAAGACGGCAAAAATATGGGGTTTTAACCCCTGAGGCTGCGCTGTTCTCTTGGAATCTGGTTGCGCATCAATGCAGCAATTCCTGCAAACCGACCGTCTTTTGCTTCGCCACTGGCGCGACTCCGACCGGCTTCCCTTCCAGCCAATGAACGCCGATCCGCGCGTGATGGAGTTTTTTCCGGCTCTGCTTTCACCCGCGGAATCTGACGCGCTCGTCGATCGCGCTCAGGCCCACTTCAATCGCCACGGCTTTGGACCGTTCGCCGTCGAGCTGCTCAAAGACTCAACCTTCACTGGCTTCATTGGCCTCTCGGTTCCTAATTTCGACGCGCCTTTCATGCCCGCCGTAGAAATCGGTTGGCGGCTCGCATTCAATTGCTGGGGCCGTGGATTGGCGACTGAAGGCGCACGCGCTGTAATTCGCTACGCCTTTGAGGATTTGGGCCTCGACAGCCTCGTGTCCTTTACGGTTCCCGAAAACCTGCGTTCCCGCCACGTGATGGAAAAGCTCGGAATGACCCACGATCCTCATGACGACTTCGACCACCCCAGCTTGCCGAAAGGTCATTCAATGCGCCGGCACGTCCTCTACCGGCTCAGACCCAAAACGCTGTCATCCTGAGCGAGTTCGCCGCAGGCGAACGAGTCGAAGGATCTGCGGTTGCTTTTCGCGGTCGCTCCGCAGAGCGAATGGTTTGTCGGGTGCCCCAGGTCTGGCTTTTGAGACCTAGGAGAGAAACACCGCCAACCAACCTATTCAAGGCCAGTCACCGGAACTGTAGCCGTCGTATCTTGTTTAAGAACGTATTTCTCGTACCAATTCGAGCGTGGCTCTTTTTCTGACTGATGATTTCCTTGGCATTTTCGACAGAATCGCAGTACGTCGCACCTTTATAGAGATTGCAGGAATGACATGCGAGGGCCAAGTTGTTCAGATCATCGGTGCCGCCGAATTTTATTGGCTTGATGTGATCAATTGCAAAGTTGGCAGTGAACCATGTTTCGAAATCGCTCGATCCATCAATCCCGCAATAGGCACACTTGAATTCGTAGCACTCATATACTTTTTGATTTGGGAATTGCTCTTTCATTGAATCTGCCGCCATTTGGACCATCCGTCGCAGGTGCCCCAAGTCCCGACTTCTGGACCGGAATAGCAATTAAGCCCGCACCCCGCGATTATAGCCGCTTCTTCGCTTCCAGCACCCGCTCCAGCGCTTCCTCCGCTGTCGCTCCCGTAGCCGACAAATGCCCCATCTTCCGCCCTGCGCGCGGCTCTTTCTTGTCATATAGATGCAATCGAACTCCAGGAACCGCCAGCGCCGCCGCGAAATTCGGCTCGCCCTTCAGCCACACATCGCCGAGCAGATTCACAATCGCCGCCGGAGAAATGAGTGATGTATCGCCGAGCGGCAGATTGCAAACCGCCCTCACAAGCTGTTCGAACTGGCTGGTCACGCAACCGCGTTCGCTCTGGTGATAGCTGTTGTGCGGGCGCGGCGCAAGCTCGTTAATGAAGAGCTCTCCACTACGCGTAATGAACATCTCCGCGCAAAGCAGTCCTTCGATCCCAAGCTTCGCCACCAGATCAGCAGCCAGAGCTTGAGCACGCGATTCTAATTCGGCGGGCACTCCCGCGGGCAGCACGCTCCACGCCAGAATCTGATTCTCGTGGTGATTTCGCGCGGCCGGATACACCCTCACCTCGCCCGACGGGCTTCGCGCAGCCATCACGCTGATCTCGCACTCAAGATCGAGAGCCTGCTCCGCCACGGCGGGCCTCGCTCCAATCGCGCTCCACGCCTGGGCAATCGCCTCGCTCGTCGCCGGCGAATCCATACCGATGCGCGCCTGCCCTCGGCCATCGTATCCGCCGTGGCCGATCTTCAGGAACACGTGCCCGCCCAGCGCGGCCACGGCCTCATGCAATTCCGCTTCGTTGCGCACAACCCGAAACGGCCCAACAGGAAATCCATTTTCCGCGAGCCACGTTTTTTGCAGCGTCTTATCCTGAATAATGCGAACCGGCTCCACGCCGGGCCGCAACGGCGCAAGACGCGCCACTTCGCGCAGAGCGTCAACGCCAATCTGCTCGATCTCCAGCGTCACCGCATTCGCGCCCGTCGCCAGCCGCCTTGCAGCTTCAACATCGCTCCAGCGGCCCACAATCGTCTCGTCGGCAACAAAACTCGCCGGGCAATTCGCCTCGGGATCCATCACGCGCACGCAATAGCCCATGGTACGCGCGGCCATCGCCGTCATGCGCCCCAACTGGCCGCCACCAAGAATCGCCAGCAATCCGCCGGGAAGAATCTGCATTGGTTTTGAACTAGCGCCGGAGCTCACCCGGGCTGCTCCTCGCCCACCTTTTGTTCGAGCACTTCCTGTGTGAGCGCGGCCCGCCACGCGGCGAGGCGTTCGTAGAGCGCCGCATCCGTCGCGGCCAGAATCTCAGCGGCAAGCACCGCAGCGTTAGCTGCACCGGGCCTGCCAATGGCCAGCGTTCCGACAGGCACGCCCTTGGGCATTTGCACAATGGAGAGCAGCGAATCGAGCCCGTTGAGCTCCGTGGCGGAAACGGGAACTCCAAGCACTGGAACCAGCGTTTTGGCCGCCAGCATACCCGGCAGATGAGCCGCGCCGCCGGCTCCAGCAATAATCACGCGCAATCCGCGCTCGCGCGCCGTCTCGGCGTATTTAAAAAGCAAGTCGGGCGTGCGATGCGCGCTCACAACCCGAGCCTCATGAGGAATTTTCAACGTGCGCAGAACTTCTACAGCCGCTGAAAGCACCTCGTAGTCGCTCTTGCTGCCCATCACCACGCCGACGAGCGGCTGCCCGCTCGCGTGTATGCTCGCCTGCTCGCTTGCCTGTTCGCTCATGCGCCAATTATACGAAGCCTCTCTGTTGAAACCGGCCAGGGCCAGCTCTCCCTAGTGCCGGTGCCACGCCTGAACAGCCACCTCGACCACGGCGAACACTACGCTGATCGCTGCAAGAAACCCCTTGGCGCGCTGCCAATTCTGCTCGTGGCGATCCATGCGCCGCTCCAACTCCACCATACGGCCGCCACTGCCGTCGCCCATCAAGCCCGTCATCTGCGATTTCAGCACGCTAAGATCGCTCAGCACCTGAGCCTCGAATTCATTGATCATGCGCATCCGCGGCACTCCGTTGAGGATCTCATTTTTGTCCGCGCTCCCTTCACGAGCTCAGCGGCAGATTGATAAACAGCGCCGTCGAGAACTCCGAGTAATTTGGCGGCGTGGAACCGTCGTACATTCGAATGTAGAACCGGTCGCTCGCTGAAACCCGCGAAAATGTCAGGCTCGTTTCCGACCCGCGCAGCACTAACGTTGGATCCTCGCCAGGCATGAAAGCAAAATCCCGCAGCCGAATTTCAAATCCGCCGCCGCTTGGCGGAGTTACTCTGGTGTTCACAGTAACTGTGCTTCCGCTCAGTGCGGTTACTGTCAACCAGTCAAGATTCGCCAGCACAGTAAGTGACATAGCCGCCGGAAGCCGCGTATTTGCCGGCACGGTGGCGCTGGTCTTGATGGCCAGATCATCGGCCCAGTCGTTTGCAAACGCAATCTCGTAATTTACTAAGTCTGGATAACTCGCGCTATAAGTCACCTTGACCGTGCGCACCACAACCTGCGCATTCAGGCTCGTTGAGGGTGCGTTGAGAAGCAGCGCGTCGCCGGGCCAAACATCCGCCGCGAAGCTCGTCCGATTCCCCTTGTACGTTCCGCTCCAAAGTGCGCTTACGCTGGCTGCTGCCTGCCCAATCACCAATGCGGCGTTGCGGCAATCTGCGGAGCACCTCGCTGGGGGACGGGTCACAGAGCCAATCCACGTAGCCACGGACGGTGAGCCTGCTTCTGCCAGCGCCGCTTGACTGGTGGAGTTGACCGCTCGCCCCACGGACCGCCCAATCGTGCGGTAACTCGCTACGATGTGCTCGTGCCGCCGGCGTGGATCCGATGTAGAACGTAAGCTTGCCGGTGCGGTCCAGATAACACTCGGCAGCTTCAGCCGTTGTGCCAACCCTACGCGTGTACGCACCGCCGCTCGGCGGAGTACTTACCACCCAGCCTGATCCAAGATTTGTCAGGTACACTGCGCGCATGGTTCCGATTAAATTGATGCTGCTCGCCGGCGCAACAGAGCACACTCCCGGCAGGTAAGTAATAGCGCCGTCATAGAGTGTTACTGGAGTCCCTCCCACGCCGTCGACGAACTCCTGAATCTCCATCTGGATCTTGCCGGGAGCGACAGCTCCACCCCCACCTGCGCTAATGAGCCCGGAATCGCCGAAGGAGTAATAGACCGCCTGAACTCGGTTGCTCTCCGGGGAATGCACTCGCACTCGAAGCGCGTATTGGTTCGCTGGATTCCACGCGAATGTCGTTCCCGCTGCAGTACCCTGCACGATCGGTTGCAGCTTCACCGCTCCGGTTCCTACTCCCGCCGTAGCCTGCAGACCCGCGATGCAATTCGGCGCCGTCATCAAGCCGGCGAAAAATCCCGCCAGGATTCCGGTGCTGCCCGGTGCAAGCGCCACGCCCACAGTTTCGAGCAGCAGGGTTCCAGCCATTTCGATGCGATCGATCCATTCGAGCAGCGTTTGACCGTCGATCCCGTTGCCGCCGTTCATTGTCAGGCCGCTCGGGCCGATCGTAATGTAACCTAAACCACCGGTATCGCCCCACACGGCCTCATTGATTTGCGCCTCGTTGAATAGCTCGCTGATTACCGTGGATCGTGAAGCCGCGGGAAAGTACGGGTCGGCAGCAAGATTAAACTGCGTCGTAACTCCGTCGCCGAGAAAATACTCGGTAACATAGGCCGCAGGCTCATTTTCGCCGCAGACAGTTACATCATTCGCTAGTGCGCGGTTCGCGCTTGCCGTAAAAGTCAGATTTTCCAGGCTCAGGCTGCCGTCAGTTTCGTTCAACGGATGCACCGTCGTTTGCACCGGCGACAAAGTGAGGGCCCCGCTAAGTGCGCGATAAGCTGCCCTCGCCATTCCGGCAGCTTGTCCAGCGCTATTGCTCCAGTTCGCCCCTGGCTCCGGCCTGAAGGCCCCCACAGGAGTCAGCAGTGAAGTTGCGGGCGCGGAAAGAGCCGCCGATCCTGTATGCGTCAAAAGGCCTGCAAGCAAATCGCCGGCGGTATGTTGGGCCATTCCCGAGCTTGGCGGCATCAATAACTGATCCAGCAGGATCTCGTCGCTCACCGCCTGAATCGCAAGCCGGTAGCGAGGCCCTTCAAGGCCCATCCCCGAGTACTCAGGAAGGGGACTTACCGCGATATAACCCGTAAAGTAAGTTGTCCCGTCATCGCCTGTCACCGCAACAGATTGAAAACGCGCGGGCGCCGCAAGGCTCCCGTTCGCCGGTAAGCTCAACCATAACTCGCAGACAGACGGCTCATTGATTTTGCGCTCGATGGTCAACGGACGCGCGGCATCGAATGCAGCCGTGTAGTCGTGTCCCTGGATTGTAATTTTCATCGTATCTCTCTGCCGGATAACTTGGTTCTGATAACTTAAATTCGTTGTCGCGCGCTAGACGAGTGCATTCGCCGCGGGCAGGAAGCTCCGATAACATACCACTCGTTCGCCATCCAATGGATCTGTAACCGGCAACGCCAGAAATTGTCCCTTCAGCAGCACTCGCGATTGTCCGCTCTGATTCTTTTGATGGAGTGGGGAAATCGCTTCTTCCGCGTCCGTCATAGTCTGTAGCCTTGGATAGTGGAAGAAGATTCTCTCTCCCTGGCTGCCCTCCATCACAAAAAGCGCCGACCACTCCTGATAAAAGCTCCCTCCCTCTCGGTCCACAAATCCCGCCACCGTCTGCACCTTGGCGCCTGCTGCCGGCGCGCCACCCGGCAATGGTGCGGCCAGGGTCAGCCCGATTGCAGTCGCTTGTGATACAAGGGCGACGTTAAACGTTATTCGCCGCACGTAATCCACATCCGTAAGCGGCTGGCGCACGTACGCGCCGGCCACGGGCGTGCCCACATAACCGGTCTGCCCGGTGTAATCCACGTCAACGGCAATAATGGCGCCCGCGGCGAACTTAGCCGCATCTGAAGTCGCCATCGGAATCGATGTGCTGGTCGAACCGCTTTGCGGTGTCACCGCGGCCGCCGCTTGCGCTCCATCGGCGGCTGGCGTCGTCCCGCTCGTTGGCACAAGGACGTTCATATGTTGAGAGCCGGTAGCCAGGCCCATCGTCAACTTCGTCCAACTTAGAAATTGAAGACTTACTTGCGCTCCCAGTGTCTCGCGAACCTGTTCAAGCGGAGCTGCCGGAATTCCTGTCATCAGTGGCGAGGTCTTACTCGCCGTTTTGCGGACAAACTCCTGAACCCATCCCAGGTCGATCCACGGGGCGGGCGGCGCGTCGAGATTGAAGCTGCCTTGTTCCGATGGGTCGAACAGAACGGGTGTCTGCGCGGCTCGATTCACTGGCGCAAAGAAGGCGCGCACCCTTCGCGTCACCGGCGCTGGAGCGGAAAACCACGTTACCGTCATTTACTCCCCCTGCTCCTGATAGCTGTAAAGCAAGACCGTTGCGCTGCGGCTCAACTGGTCGCGCTGGGTAACGATAGGCGAGAACACCGGCTCGTCCCAGAAGACCTGCGTCAACATCTCGGATGGTGGCGTTGTAACGTAATTCAGCTTCGCCGTATAGAAAGGCTGAATCATGGCCATCAACTCTTCGTCCATCGCGCTCAAGGCCCGGCCGCGGTCCAATCCTCCGAAGCTTTGCGTTCCGCAGGTTTGGTAAACCACTTCGCATTGCTCGCTTGTCATTGTCGAGGCCAGATCCATGTCAATCGCCAGACCCAGCCATCGCAGCACAAACACATCGTTGGGAAACTGGCTGAACGGAGCTTCCGCTTCCTCGACCAATATTCCCGGCCGCACGGCGCCGCGCAGCAAAATCGTCCGCTCTGGGTTGGCCGCCGTGAGCCGCGTGCGCAGCGCCATATAAAACGAATCTTTCGCATTTTGCATTGGAATTCTCGGTTCTCGGTCTCTGGTTCCTGGTTTCTTGTTCCAGACTCCATGTGCTCGGATTGCGCGTCATTCCGCAGCGCACTTCAAACTATGAACTGCGAACTGCGAACTGTTTTCTTACACCGCCTGCTGCCGCGCCTCGCGCAGAAGCAGCCGGTAGAGATACACCTGGCCGAACGCCTCATTGGAGGCGATCGACTCAATCAGATAGTCCTGGCGGGCCACTGTCACCGCCAGCGTCATGGCAAACAGAGATTGCGCCGACGGCAAATCGAGCGTGCTCACCTGCTGCTCCACACTCGTGGCCGATACCAGCAGCTCCCATTTCGACTCTCCGCCTTCCTTCCACGTCGGCCGCAGCTTTCGCATCAGGGCTGGGCTGACCACGACTTCGGCAAATGTAGTCGCCACCAGCCCCACTTCCGACATGCTCGTATCCGTGTTCGTGCCTGTCACGCGCAGAAGCGCCGTCGTGCCCGCCGCACTACGCAGCAAAGCATCGGCAAGCATCTGCGGCGCACCCCTCGGGTTGCGCGGCGCAGTGTCGCTCATTGCTCACCCCAGCCTGTTCGCAACGTACGGATTCAGCCACACCTGCACCGTCTCGTCGATCAGCGAACTTGAAAAATACTTCATCTGCATCGTGTCGATTCTGCTCATGCTCGTATTCAGCGACGGCGTCGCCTGCGCGTTGCGCACAATCTGCGCGCATGCCGATTTCACGTCGTCGCCGATAGTTCCCAGGCCCGCCGTGTAGGTCGCCTGCACCTCGTTGAAAGGCAGCCCCAGCACATTCCACGTCAGCATCAGCTCCCCGGTGTTGGGGTCGAAGTCCACCAGCGTGGCGTCGATCGACGTCCATTGCCCCGGCAGCGCAAACGCCCATGCAATCTCAATCAGCGGCTCCTGCGGAAGCTCCCCGCGCCGCGGCCTTGCGTATCGCCCTTGTAGGCTCACGAACGGCGTCGTCGCTGGCGCCAGCGGTGTAAGTGGCAAGTAACTCAGCAGCACAGTTTGCACGCCTTTTGTTACTCGCAAACGCTCCGTGTACTGGATCACATTCAGATCGGGCCGCCTGCAGTAACTGTTGATCAGCGTTGTCGCGGCCGTGACCCAGTCCGCCGTCGTCCCCGCCGGTAATCCGTAGTTTGTGTAATCCGCTGGCTCCAGATATGCCATCGCGCATCCTTCCGTAAACAGGTTTCAGAGGTCAGGTTGCAGGGATCAGGTATTCACGGGTCAGCCCATGCCGATCCCCGATCCCTGACCCCAGTTCCCTGTTTTGCTTACCGGTCGACCAGCACCTGATAGTGCGCGAAGCTCGCGCCCTTCACCACCGGGGCGCCGAACTTGACGGCGACATACTGGTGAGTCAGCGAGCTCGGCAGGCCCAGTTGGAAGACGCGCGGTGTCGGATCGCCCAGCCAGTGATACTCGATCAGATCCTCCGTCACGATGTAGGCCGGAAGCACCGCAGTGCCGCTTCCCGGCGTGCCCGTGTAAGGCAAGCTCCAATCGGGAATCAGAGGCAGGTCGCCGGCCTGCGTGGAAAGCATCTTCACCGTGAAGCCCGCCGAGATCTGCGTGGTGTTCAGCACCACGTTGTAGTCGGTCTTCATCTCCTGGTCGATCAGGTCCAGCAGCACTGGGTTGGCATAGACCGCCGTGGGCCGCACCTGATAGCCGTTGTTGGCCACCATTTGCGCCACCGTCGTCTTGATCGTGTCCACGATCTTCATTGAAGTGGTCACGGTCACCGAGTTGCCGCCGGCCACGATCTGCGCCGCGCAGCCCATATATTGCGTGGTCGTGGGCGCGCTCAAGCTGGTGTCGTTGCCCTGCCACAAGGCCACGTCATGCGCCACCATCACGCCGCTCACCGTATCCACAAGGTCCTTGGATTGCAGATAGGCGAATTGCTTCTGCTGGTCGCCCAGCTCGATGTCGAACAGGTTGTAGTTGATCTGCGCCACAACCGCCTTCAGCGGCACGCTCAACTCCACGCGCGTCGGGCTTACCACCGTCGGGCTGATGCTGCGCGGATTCACGAATCCCGCCGTCCCCGGGTTGGGAATCGCCGTCTCCTCGAAGAAGCGCGACGGATGTCCCGTTGCCGGAACCTGCCTGATGCGCTGTCCAAATGAGCTTGACCGCCGGCAAATGTCGAAGATCTCCGTCTGATACAACGGAACTTCAATTGCGCCCGGCCCGATGAAGTCTGCTGCCGCATGAATGTCTGCAAAGGTTGCGTTCATAATCTCTCTCCACCCCATCCATGGGGCCGTGTTCAGCCGCTAGCCGCTAGCTTCTAGCTCCTAGCTTGTTTCAGCCGGAATCCGGCTGGGTTACATGCTTCGGCAGGTAAGTCCCGATAACTTCTCATCGGAGCCACTTTCCAGCCACAATTGTCGGTTGTCGTCAGCAAGCCTTTAGCTAGAAGCTGGGAGCTAGTAGCTAGAAGCTGCTTCTAAACGATTGCCCCGGCCCGCAGCAGTTGCGTCTTCACCGCTATGCGCTGCTCCAGGCTCAGGCCGGACAACGCCGCATCCAGCGCGCGCACATCCACCGGCCCATCGCCAATGCCATGCTTGGCCAGCATCTCGGCGGTGGCCGCCGGCATGGTGCGGCGCAGCGGGCTCAGCACGTTCTGGGCTGTGGCCGCTTTCACCTCGGCCAGCTCGCGCTCCGCGGCTGCCAGCTTCTCTGTCAGCTCGGTTTCGCGGTGGCTCTGTTCCACGGTGGCCGTAATTCTCTCCACTTCGCCGGAAAGCGCGCCCTGGCGCTCTTCAAGCCAATTCATTGTTTTTTCGAGCGCATTGGTTGCGGCCTCAAGCCGCTCTACGATGTGTTTCTCTCCCTTTCCCATATCCTGTTCCATGTCCTTCCTCTCGTGTTTCAGCAATTTGCTTTTTGTGCCGTTTCACTTACAAACAAAAAAAGCTCCGCGAACGGAGCCTCTCTGCCGATTCTCCACTCACTAACTGTCTAACTCGCCACGACAATGGGTGCCCTAGGTCCCGCTTTTGGGACCTGGGAAACTGCCCTGCCTCTTCCTAACGTTGCTAACTCGCCGGGTCGCTTACCCGTCACCTTGCCATGCGGAAACTTGTCGCCCGGTAAGCTGCCTTGTCCCGTAGCAAAATTGCCGCCCCGGTGAACGTCACCCGCGTCAGCTTCCAAATCTCGGCCCGCATGTCCTCCACGCGCGCATCGGCCAGTTCGTAGCTCATGCCCAGCTTTTCCGGGGCGTGCGCCACAATCGCCATCGCCACCTCGGGAAAGTCGCGCGCGTACAGGTAGCCGCGCACCATCAGCCGCGACCCAACTAGATCGGCCTCGGTCAGCAGGCCGATCTTGCGCCGCGCATCGTGCCCGTCCCATCCCGGCCTGTAATCGACGGCCATGCCCAGCAGCGAGGGCAGCGCCTTCTCCGCGGCCTCGCGCGTCAGGATTACGCGGTGCCCTCGCGCCCCGGAGGGCGCTTTATCGCTGGCCGCGTTAACCACCGTCAACACGCCCTCAAAAGCTACCCGGTTGGGGTGCTTGTCCACATAAGGAATCTGTACCGCCATCGCTTCCAATCGCATCCTCGCTCCGTGAAACGCAGACACCAGCTTCTAGCTGCTAGCTGTTAGCTTTTCTTTACTGCCACTCAACTCTCAGGTCCTTATACCTGCCTCAAGATGTCGCCCGTCTCCAAGGTCCCACGCTGCACGATGAGCTAGGGGCTAGAGGCTAGAAGCTGGTTTTCCTGCCCTCCGCCCAGCGGAGCCAGCCCGCGCATCGCCCGCACTTCATCGATCGTCAGCACGCCGGCCTGCAGCAGTCGCACCTGTACCTGCAGCTCCGTCCCCTCGTCGCGCGCGCTCAGCTCATTGAACACAAACTCGAACTCCCGCCAGCCGATGCACTTCGCAAACAGGTCCCGCGTGATGTGCCCGGCCACCAGCATGGCCAGCGGCGAGATCGCCCCGCGGAAGGCTTCGTCGGCCATCTCCGAGGCTGTCGACTGGTTTACGTCCGCCTCCAGGCCCAGCATCAGCGGCGGCAATCCAAACGCATTCGCCACCATGCGGATCAGGAACTCCTGCCACGCCAGGCGAAGATCCGCATCCGTTCCTTGGGCGAACCGCAGCACCTCCGGCTTCTGTTCCGTCGAAATCAGCGGAACGCGGCCCGTGCCCTCGATCTCGTCCTGCCACCAGCGAATCAGCCGGTCGTGCTGCACCGGTGTCGCCTCGTTCAGCCACAGTGCGTACTGCGCCACCGAGTTCGCCGCCAGTTTTCCCGCGAACCGGTTCGCGCTCAGGAACTGGTTGACCGTCTCGAACGCCACCTCCAGCGGCCCCAACCCAAAGGGCGTAAAGCTGCGAGGATTCATCCGGATATACATCAGCTGCCGGTCGAGCAGTTCGACAGCGCCCGATTCCAGTTGTCCCGGCATGGCCTGAGCGTAGCGCGGCGTATCCTCGCTGCCATCCCACCTGGCATTGATGCGGATTGAAGCGCCGTCCACCGGCCACAGCATCGCCGGCCGTTCCGGATCGCCGGTCGGCTCCATCTCGATGGCCCCGAAGCCGCCCGTCAGCGCGTCCTCGATCGCCTGCTCCACCAAAGTGCGAAAGCTGTCAGTTGGATTCGGCTCCTCCAGCGTGCGACGCAGCGCCCGCAGTTTGCGCGGCGCAAAGGCCACTTCGTCGGGCCGCACCCCGCGCCGAACCCGAATCTGCCAGTCCATGGCCGCGATGCGATCCTTGATCACGTTGATCGCCCGGCGCACCACCGGCGTCTCCGCAAACCGGCGCAGATTCGCGGGCGTGGGTTTGGGCAGGTGCTTGCCCGGAAATTGCACCGGGCTCAGAATCGCCGGCAGCGCCAGCGTCCTGCGCTCCACCTCCGCCTCAAGCTCGACCGTCCGCACCCGCCCGCCATTCCCGGCCTGCCTGCCGTGCCGCGCCTGGATCCCGTGCGTGGCCTGCCGCCACATCTCCCGAATTTGCTCGCCTACCTTCACGCACACCTTCCTTCAAATGCAATTGGCAAAAACAAATCGCGAAAACAAAAGGCATGGCCATGGGCCATGCCTTTTTTCCTTTTTTCTTTTTTCCCGCGATCGGTATTCCGTGTTCCGCTCGTTATCTCGCGTGCAGCCTTTGCCGATCCTGACTCAAGCCTGCCTCAATCGGTCTTCAATCGCTGGAGGCCACAACCACGAAATCCCTGAAATCCATCAACAAGATTCATCCTACCGCGAAGCCCAATAATTATCGGCAAACTTCGCCGAAATTATTTTCGGCTCTTTTTCGATCACGCTAATCGCTCAAAATAATAGTCTTATGCGCGCTTTCCATTTCCGCAGTCCGGCTCTTTTTCTCGCTTCCCCTCTTGCCAGCTCTTTACACGCGCAGTTCGCGCCGCGCCGTCTCCGCCACGCGGCCCATATCCGAAGTGGTCAGCACGCGAATCCGGTGCTCCTCCATCGTCTCCACTCCGAATCGATAAAGCTCCAGCCTTTCCGGCTCCTCGTCCGTCGCTCCCACCCGCGCCGCCGGCTCAATCACCGCCGTCAACTCCAGCTCCGCCTTCTCGATTCTCTCCACGCCCGCCCGCAGCGCCGCTGCTGAAAAAGCCAGGACCTTGGCCATCTCCAGACCCGGGTCGAAGCTAACCGCATGAAACATGCGCACGATTCCGTTAGGCCGGTATCCCACGTCGATGCGCAGGGGATCGCCCGGCCGCGTGTACTCCGACGCGGCGATTTTCTTTCTCAGCAGATCCCACACCCCGGCATGCTCGAACTCCGTACGCATCCGCGCCTGGATCGCCGCGCGCCCGCTCAACCTCGGCGTCCGCTCCCGGGCCTGCGGCTCCACGTACAAGCGCATCAGCTCTTCCATGCCAGCAGGCAGGCTCTCTGCCAGATATGCTTTGGGCTCGGTCATCTGCACATTCAGCGAGAGCGATTCTTCCAGAATCCGCATCAGCCTGCCGCCCGGATCTTCTGTAAGCCGCCGCCGCAGCTCGCTCTCCATCCCCTCAAGCAGCTCGGTGTCGGCATCCGGATCGAGGCAGCGCACCCGCCGCCAGTCGCGCGTAAAGCGAACCTCAATCTTCCCGGACCCGGCCTTCTCAGTCTTGTCCGCTCCGGCGGCCTCGCGCAGAATCACCCCAATATGCACGCACTCGTTCCGCACCGCGTCCGGCACATACCGCAGCAGTTGAAACTCGCACGCACGCCGTTCAATTCCGCCGATCATGATCAGCCTCTAGCTCCTAGCTTTCAACTCCAAGGTTTCAGGAGTCAGGGGTCAGAAAAATCCATCCATCCCTGAACCGCCCTATGAAGGCTCCCCCTGTCCCTGTTCCCTGTCTCTTCCTCAATTCACCCTAATCGTATCTCCCCATCGGCCCCGCTTCCAACCCTCTTCACCCCCATCTTCCGCCCCAATCCCCCATTTCGGAAACGGCCTCCTATCCGATTTCCAAAATGCCTCAATCAGCTCCCGGATCCGGCTCCGCCTCTTCAGCAGCTTTTCCACCAGCGCTTCCATCTCCGCCTGGTCGCCGCCGTACCACTCCGGGGGCACGCTGTTAGCCGCTGCCCACACCGTCTCCTCGGGCATGGTTTCAATGCGCGTCAGCCAGGGCTCGAACGACTCCCATCCCCTCACCTCGCGATATACATCATTGCGAAAGAACACACCCCTGAGCGGAGCGTCCTCAAAGCGCCACTCCCCGGCGTGAAAGCAGTACCCGAAGTCGATGAACACAGCTTTATACCGCCGCTCCCGCTGCCGCCGCGTAAACACCGCCTGGCGCCCGTTGGCGTTGCCTGTCCACTTGTCCAAGGCCAGGATGCCGGCGAATTCGTCCAGATTTTTCAGCTCGCCGATCTGCGCTTCGGGCAAAAAGTCCACCACCTGGCCCGGCATCGTGCCCCCGGCAAAGCGCGATCCGAACTGCAAGCCCGCCTGGCAGCGCACCCGCGTCTTCCCCAGGTCGATCTCGAGCTCCGGCGTATTGTCGATCAGCCAGCTTGAAACCTCCACCAGCTCCGCCTCCGGCACCGTCAACCCCGCCGCCGCCGCCAGCCGCGAGGCTATCAGCTCGTTGGCCAGCACGCGCGTATGCTGCGGGTTGTTCTGGAACTTCACCACGTACACGTGGCCGTCCGCGCCCAGCATCAACTGGCCCTGCGCGCCGCCCCGCATGCGCCGGATCTGCTGCACCGCCAGAACCGCCACCGTGTGCCCTCCGCCGTGCGCTCCTGTTGTCTCCGGATTCCTTACCGAATTCTAATGCAGCCCTCGCCTCTCGGCTTCAGCTCCTAGCTCCCGCCAGCGGGTTTTCACTGAATGGGAGAGAACGTCCCGTCTGTCCCCCAGGTTCCACACCGCCCCGATCAACAACTAGGGGCGGTTTTTGTATATATTTGACCCCACTGCGAACCAAAAGCGAAGATGATTCTTGAAAACCAATCTCAGGCGAGTTCGCCCGATACAGCCGGAAGGCGGCAAAAATGGAATTCGACTACGAGCCGACGATTGAAGACGAAATAAACTCGAATGAAGACTTGAACTCTGTAGAGAAGAAGCTACTGATCCAGCAAGCGAACATTGAGTTCTACCGCGCCGTTTTGATTCTGGTTCTCTGTGCTCTTCTGATGGGAGTTCTCGCCGTCATTCTTAAGGGATGGCTTCTCGCCGTGATAGACGGAGCGATCTTCTGCGGAACTGGCGTCACGTACACATTGCTTGAGGATAAGAGGAACCACATTGCGTTGGCACTCGCAGAAGAATCCCAAAAGACGCAAGAAATAGAATTGGAAAACAAAAAGCGGAAAAGAAGATCGCTAAGCCAACGCTCTGAAAGTTGATTGAGTAAACTTGATCTCAATTCTGAAGACTCCGCGATGCGTCAAATCGACAACAAAGAAGTGGCGCAGATCATCATCAATGGAAACGGATATGTCCTGAATCATCGGCCGGAATCGCGAATCGTTCATCATGCATCGTGTGAATCCGTGAGCGCGATGGTCGCGAGCGCCTATCCTAAATATTTTTCGGATGACAAAACGGCAGCCAAAGAGTGGCTCGATAAGAAATTTGGCGTCGGCCGATGGAAAAATTGCACCTATAGCTCAGGACTATACAAGCAGCTTTGACACGCGGACTCTCGGGCGACCGGCGGGGAAGTCGCTTACCAACGCGAACAAAAAGGAATCAAAGAGATTCCCTAAATGCTTAAGGTTTATGTACTGGCAACGAATTCGACGGCCGTGTCGTTTCGATAGGAACCCGGGGACAGACGGGACGTTACCCTAAGATCTGCCCGGCACAATCCCTCATTAACTCACTCTTCGGGCCGGAACCCGGAACCCCGGAACCCGGAACCCGGGGACGGACGGGACGTTACCCTAAGATCTGCCCGGCACAATCCCTCATTAACTCACTCTTCGGCCGGTTCACTCATTGCCCGCGTTCCGACCCACTCCCTTAAACCACTCACCCCAATCGCCTTAAACCCGCCTTCGCTTCCATCCTCCCCGCCTTCCCCGTTGAATCCAAACGATTTCCACCCTCCAAAAACCAATTCCATGCTACACTCTATGTAATCGTAGAATTCGATTTGAAGTTCTTGCCTGTTCCGGTTACCGCCTACACGCAACACTCCAACATTGCATTCAGCGGTAATTAAGTAATATGAGGAGCAACACAATGGAACAAGGCACAGTGAAGTGGTTCAATGACGCAAAGGGATTTGGATTTTTGAGCCGTGAAAACGGCGAGGACGTCTTCGTTCATCACACCGCCATCAAGTCGACCGGCTTCCGGTCACTGCAAGAAGGCCAGAAGGTCCAGTTCGACGTGACCAAGGGCCCCAAGGGCTGGCAGGCCGAGAACGTTCAGGTTGTCTAAGACCGTTCAGGTCTTCCAAAAGTGGATATCTGAATAGCCAAAAACCTGAGAAAGTTCAGAACTAACAACAGGTTCAGAACCAAAAAAGAGGGACGGCGAAACTGCCGTCCCTCTTTTGCGTTTCTCTATTCCCTGGTCCCTATTCCCTAATATCTGGTCCCTGCCTTATCACGCCGCGGGTTTCATCGCCTCTGCCGCCTTGGCCGGATGCAGCCCCCCTTGGGGCAGATCGTGCGTACCCAGGTACTGCAGTATGTTGTTGATGGAATCCTCAAAGCGCCCGCCAGTTTTGTGCGTCACTCTTACGCCCTTTGAAACCAGCCTGCACACTTCAAAACGGTTCATTCCCTGCGCAAGCGCCTTATGTACTTGATCAGAACGCATGATGAGCTCCAACAAACAAAGTAATAGTTGCGTGGGGTGCGAAGCTCGTCAGAAGCGATCGGTCAGCCGTAGCCGAGCAGGCCTGGCACTTAAAGCAGATTCGCAAACGGTAGTTCCGGCTTTGCCACTTTTGAGCCGGCTTGCCAAGGTGGAACTACATTTTGGGCTAAGCGCTCAGGCCCAAGACAATTTCTCTGCAATTCAAGGCGTCTGTCTTCATTGTACGCTGCAATAGCGTCGCCCGCGCGCCGGCGCGCCATTATGCTGTCGAATTGCGCCCCAGATGCGATCGACATGCGGTCAATATTCGATCAAGATGCGATCAAGGCCCGCGCCCCGCTTTCTCCTCACCCGATCCGCCTGTTAACATGAATTTCTTGAAAGCCCGCGCGTCGGGCTCCCTGAAAAGATTCAATGGAAAGAGGTTATCGTGGCCGACACCACAAAAATCAAGGACAAGACAGAACGCAAGAAGCTCAAGCGCGCGGCGCGCAAAAAAGCCGCCCCCAAGGCCAAGCGCACCACTCCCCGAGGCTCGCTCAAGAAGAGAGTCAAGAAGATGGTCCGCGGCCAGTCGAAGCGGTAAGAAATAGCCGTCAGCCTTCAGCTTTCAGCCCTGTCCTGCTCGGCCAAATTTCTGGCCGGCGCACGAAAAAAGCTGAAAGCTGAGGGCTGATAGCTGAAAGCTGCCTCTGCAAGGAGACCTGCCCTGCCCAGCCAGTTCTTCGCCCGCAAGTCTATCGACAAGCTCATCAGCGACTCGGAAGAACCCGCGCACGCGCTGAAGAAGACCCTCGGCCCGTGGTCGCTCACCGCGCTCGGCATCGGTGCCGTCATCGGCTCGGGCATCTTCACCGTCATCGGCACCGCCATCTCCGGCGAGCAGCTGCCCACCCCCACCATCGCCGGCACTCCGCTCATCCACTACGTCATCACCCACACCGCGCTCGCCGGCCGTCCCGGCGCCGGACCCGCCATCGCGCTCTCCATGATTCTGGTGGCCTTCGTCTGCGCGCTCACCGGCCTCTGTTATGCCGAGCTGGCCTCCATGATTCCCATCGCCGGCTCCGCCTATACCTACACCTACGCCACCCTAGGCGAGCTTATCGCCTGGATCATCGGCTGGGACCTAATCCTCGAGTACGCCGGCTCCAACATGAGCGTCAGCGTCGGCTTCGCCGCCCACGTCGTTGACCTGCTCGATTGGTTCGGCCTGCATCCCAGCGCGCGATGGATCTCGCCCGCCTATCTCCCCGACGGCCTTCAGGATCTCGCCGGCAACAACCTCTACAACCCCGGCTGGCACTTCGGCTTCAATATTCCCGCCTTCCTCATCGTTCTCATCATCACAGTCATTCTCGTCCGCGGCATACGCGAATCCGCCTCCACCAACAACATGATGGTGGGATTCAAGCTCATCGCCATCCTCATCTTTGTCTTCGCCGCTATCGGTTTCATTCATCCTTCTATCTGGCATCCATTCATGCCCAACGGCTGGTCGGGCGTGCTCACCGGCGGCTCCATCATCTTCTTCACCTACATCGGCTTCGATTCCGTCTCCACCGCCGCCGAAGAATGCCGCAATCCCCAGCGCGATCTTCCCATCGGCATCATCGCCACGCTGGTAGTCTGCACTGTGCTCTATGTTGCCGTCGCCGTTTGTTTAACAGGACTCGTCCCCTGGCAATCGATGGTTGGCGACGCGGCTCCCGTCGTCAACGCGCTCAAAAAGCTCTCCGTGCTGCCCGGCGGCCACTCGCTCTACTGGATTCGCCTCGTCGTCCTGCTTGGCGCGCTCATGGGCATGATCTCCTCCATCCTCGTCTTCCAGATCGGCCAGTCGCGCGTATGGTTTTCCATGTCCCGCGACGGCCTTTTGCCCAAAGTCTTCTCCAACGTCCATCCCGTCTTCCGCACCCCGGCCTTTTCCACCTGGGTCGCCGGCATCCTCGTCGCCATCCCCTCGGGCCTTTTCGACATCGGCACGCTCGCCGACCTCTCCAACATCGGCACGCTCTTTGCCTTCGTCCTCGTCTCCATCGGCGTCATCGTCCTGCGCTATCGCGATCCCCACCGCCGCCGCGGATTCGTTGTCCCCTTCGGCCCCGTCATCCCCGCTCTCAGCGTCATCTTCTGCTTCCTGCTCATGACCGGCCTGCCCATCATCACCTGGTACCGCTTCCTCATCTGGCTAGTCATTGGCCTGTTCATCTACTTCTTGTACAGCCGTCACCGCTCCGAGTTCGCCAAGCCTCGTTAGGTACCGGTGATGCAGCATAACGGTGTGGCGCCCGCGTCCATGTACCGCCGGTCTTTAGTAGCGCCGGCGTCCTCGCCGGCTGTCGTGCGGGCGTCCCGCCCGCACTCGATTCACCACCACACCTGAAATACTTTCCTCTTGGTCTGGCATTCGACTAGACTGATCGCGGTCCAGCCCGCTTGAGCGGGCGAAAGAAAAATAACTGGCTGCTCGCATTTCGCCGGGGAAGTCCATTCATTCGACCCAACGTCGACGCGAAGCGCATCGAACGATCCAGGAATAGAGACCAATATGAAGACCTGGCAAAAAATCGCCATCACGACGCTAGTCTCGCTCACCATCGGCGGCATCTATCTCTTCTCCGTCTTCGAACACCGCCGCAACCCCGGCGTCCTCCCGCAAACCGCTCCCGATCAGAACCTCACGCCCGACGATGTGGCCATTGTGCGCATGAAGTTCATGACCTCCTTCGACGACACCGTCAAATTACAGGGCACCAGCGTCTGGATGAAGAACGGCTACACCATGCCGTATTTCCCATACCAATCGGGCCACATAAACTTCTCCAAGACCAAAGGAAAAATTCCATCGGCCCAGCAACTCGACATCAAAAAAGTCATCAAGGCCTTGCCACCCGATCAAATCGACGACGGAATCTCCCACGGCACCCGCCAGGCCTTCGCCGTCTTCGCGTTGCCAAACAGCCCCGATCTCTACGCCACCGTTATCGGCGCCTTCGACGGCAGCCAGGAAGAGTATTTCTGCGATGTGCTTTTCTATTACGACGATCCCCATACCATCTACGACAACTGGCCCAAAAACATCTGGGCCGCCATCGACGCGCATCAAGTCATTCCGGGAATGAACGAGCTGCAAACTCAAATGTCCGTCGGCCACGAACAGCACGTCGATGACTCCGGCGGAGGCAGCCGCACGATCACCTTCGATCAAGCCGGCAAGAAATGGGCCATAACGTTCGTCGACAAAAAGGTGACCAAAATCCAGAATTAATAGGTACGGAATCCTTCAGCGCCGGAAAAGCGCGGGTGTCCCCGATCTCGATTTTGAGAACGGGAATCGCATCAACGCCGCCAGCCCGCTCGCTCGCCAAATCGCTGACGCTTTAAACTGAATGTGTGTCTGAAATCCGCGATTTCATCCGCCGCCTGCCCAAGGCCGAGTTGCATCTGCATCTCGAAGGCACCATCGCGCCCGCCACTCTCGTCGAGTTAAGCGCCCGCCACGACTCCCGCGGCCTGACCCTGGCTCAAGCGAAAGCCCTCTATCGTTTCTCCGACTTCACCGAATTCATCGAATCCTTCAAAGCCGTCACCCGCCGCCTCCGCGACCCCGAAGATTACGAGCTGGCCGCATGGCGCATGATGCAGCATCTCGCCAAGCAAGGCATAGTCCACGCCGAGGTCTACATCTCCGTCGGTGTCATCTATATGTGGCGCAACTTCGATCCCCGCTGCTTTGAGCCCATTTTTGAGGCTCTCGAACGCGCGCGCGAGCGCGCCCAGCGCGAGCTGGGCCTCTCGCTCTATTGGATCTTCGATGCCGTCCGCCATTTCACCGTCGAGGAAGCTGACCGTGTCTTCCGCAAGGCCGCCGAAATGCGCGCTCACTACCCATCCATCGTCGCCATCGGCCTCGGCGGCGACGAGCGCCGTACAGGTTCTGGCCCTTTCCGCGGCCTTTTCGCCCGCGCCAAATCCGCCGGCCTGCGCCTCACCAATCACGCCGGCGAAACCACCGGCCCCGCCGCAATCTGGGAAGCACTCGCCATCGGCTCCGAGCGCATCGGCCACGCCCTATCCGCCATTCAAGACGAAGCACTCCTCCAAGAGTTAAAAGCGCGGAGCGCCGCCCTTGAGCTCAATCCCACATCGAACGTCCGCACCGGCGTCTGCCCCTCCTTCGCCGCCCACCCACTGCGCCAGTATTTCGATCGCGGCCTCCTCGTCACCCTCAACTCCGACGACCCTGCCTTCTTCGGCTCCGATCTCGTCAACGAGTTTTTCCTCGCCCATACCGAGCAGGGATTTACCCGCGACGAGCTCCGCCAGTTGGCCGCCAATTCCATCATCGCCAGCTTTCTTCCCGAAGCTGAAAAAGCCTCCTGGCTGGCCCAAATTAACACTTTCGCATGATTACCTCGGCGTTTTCGCCACGTCTCTTCTACTGACCAATTAACCCACCTGCGCTATCATGGAAGCGTTGGAGGCCGTGCTAGATGTCCGCCGATCCTGAATTCGACTATCAATCCGAGTTGTCCGCACCAGAATCTACCGAACCGGAAAAGACCGGAACGAAAGCCCTTCGCGTCATCACCTGGTTTTCCGTTGGAATCGCTGTTGCCGCGGTCGGCATCTATGTTGGTGCAGAAATCCGCAACCGCTACCGGTTCAAGAAGCGCACGCCCTACGACTTCTATTCCAAGGCCGGTGCCCAGCAGGCCAGCGAATTTGGCGTCGGCATCTAGCTTCCCGTCTCAGAAATTCACAATAAAAATAAAGCAGTCATCCTGAGCGAAGTTTGGCCCGTACTTGGGCCAAACGGAGTCGAAGGACCTGCATCTGGGACGTGCGATATTCGTAAAGAACTCTTGAAACAACGACCCTGTCACCTATCCAGGCAATAAATACAAAAACTCCAGCATCAACCACTATTCGTGAAGCCTCTGCCACGCGCTATGATGGATGCCCGGCATCCGTATTCCATCCCAGAACATTCACGTCATTTTATTTGCGTCATATTAGTCACGCCGCAGATGCGTTCTTGAAAGTGCATACTTTCGGCCTGCGCGGCAGTTTCGCGCGCTGCGGCGGGCCACCGATGCTACCATCGAAATCGGCTATGACACGCGATTTGCTCCTACGGACCAAGCGGCGCCTTCTCCAAATGCACTATGAAAGCGGCGTGGGCCACATTGGGGGTAACCTGTCTTGCATCGACACAGTCATGACGCTCTACCACGAGGTTCTGCAAGCTGAAGATGCGTTTGTGTTATCAAAAGGCCATGCAGCCGGCGCCGTGTACGTTACCTTGTGGTCTGTGGGGGCCCTCAGCGACGACGATTTGCGATCGTTTCACAAAGATGGAACTCGCCTAAGCGGTCATCCCCCGCTACAAGGAATTCCGAAAATTCCATTTGCCACTGGCAGTCTCGGGCACGGCCTCAGTTTGTCTTGCGGCTTGGCGCTTGGCAGGAAGCTAAAACAGGAGCCCGGCCACGTCTTCTGCCTCATGTCGGATGGTGAATGGAACGAAGGATCGAATTGGGAGGCGCTCATTTTTCTCAAGCATCATCGTCTCGACAATCTCACCTTCATCGTTGACCTCAATGAGATGCAGGGGATGGGCCGCACTCGCGACATCGCCGATCTTGCGCCTCTTGCAGGCAAGTTTCGTGCCTTCGGCCTGCACACACTGGAAGTTGACGGCCACGATTGCGCTTCTCTTGAGGCGGCACTAACGCAACGCGAATCCGGACCCGTTGCCATCGTAGCGGCTACCACCAAAGGAAAGGGAGTATCGTTTATGGAGAACCGCTTTGAATGGCATTACCTGCCTATCCGCGAAGAACAGTATCGGCAAGCGATCCTCGAACTGAGCAAAGACTGAGCAGCGAATGCGCCAAGAATTCTGTCAAACCCTCCTTGAGTTCTCCGGCCGCCCGGAATTTGTATTCCTGACCGGTGATCTGGGCTTCATGGCGCTGGAACCGCTACGCGATGCCATGGGACAGCGCTTTATCAATGCCGGGGTCGCAGAGCAGAACATGGTCGGGGTGGCGGCAGGCTTGGCAAAAAGCGAACTCCGGCCGTGGGTCTACAGCATTGCTCCATTTCTCTACGCCCGTCCCTTCGAGCAAATTCGCAATGACGTATGCCTGCACAACCTCCCGGTAATTTTGGTCGGTAATGGCGGCGGATACGGATATGGCGTCATGGGCAGCACCCATCACGCGCTGGAAGATTACGGTGTGCTTCTGACTCTGCCCAACATGCGTGCATATATCCCGGCGTTCGATTCCGACCTGCGCTGCATAATCCAGGAGCTCATGACAGTGAAACACCCGGCTTACCTTCGGCTGGGCGTTTCCGAACAACCTTCATGGCTGGTGCCAGGCTCATATGCCGCGTGGCGGCGGATCTTGCCGGGCGACGGTCCGACAGTAGCATTTGTGGGTCCTCTTGCGGGCGCAGCCCTCGACGCGATCCGGAAGTCTGGCCTAGACGCTGACTGCTGGCTGGTCAGTGAATTGCCGATCCATCGGCCACCGCCCGAGTTTCTATCGAGCGTCAGTAATTCTAGCTATCTGTTGGTCGTGGAGGAGCACGTGGCCGCAGGCGGTTTTGCGCAAATGGTGGCATCCGAACTGCTCGCCGTTGGTGTGTTTCCCACGCGCTTTGTGCATCGGCATGCATTAGGCTATGTCTCAGGCCTATATGGTTCGCAAAAATTTCACCGCAAAGAATGCCGGCTCGATCCTGACAGTATTGTGTCAGAGCTGAACCACGCTGCGCACTTATGAAAGATTCGTTATCTCTTCAGGAGAAAATAGAACGCCTTCAAGGGCCGATACTGGTCCTGGGCGGAAGCGGCTTCGTGGGCGCTAACGTGCTACGCGAGCTTTTCCGATACCGCGATGACGCTTATGGCACCGCCTCACGTCTGCCTGCCTGGCGCCTCGAGGGAATGCCTGCACAACACGTAAAGGTCACCGATCTGCTGATCGATTCCAATCTGGATCAGTTACTGAGCTCCGTTCAACCTCGCACGATCATTGATTGCGTGGCGTACGGCGGGTATTCGTTTGAGACAGATAGCCAGCTCATTTACCAGACGAATTTCAATCTGGTCTGCCGTTTGTTAGCCCGGCTTGCAGACCGCAAAATCGCGGCCTATGTGCACGCCGGCAGTTCTTCGGAGTACGGATACAACGCTTCGAGCCCCACCGAAGACACAGTATTGGCGCCCAACAGCCATTACGCGGTTTCCAAGGCGGCGGCCTCGCACCTCCTTTATTTTTATGGAAAAAGAGTCGGCCTGCCGTGTGTCAACCTGCGCTTGTATTCCGTTTACGGCCCGTTGGAGGACGCGTCACGGCTCATTCCAAATCTGGTGCAATGCGGCGTCGAGGGGCGGTACCCGGAGTTCGTTGACCCGGCCATCTCACGGGATTTCGTTTATACCGACGACGCGGTAGAAGCATTTGTCGATATCGCACTGAATCTCACCGAGGCGGACTACGGCGAGTCATTCAACATCGGAACTGGCCAGAAGACGACCATTGGCGAGTGCGCCGAACTGGCCAAGCAATTGTTCTCCATTCCCTCCGCGCCTGTATTCACAATGCCCAACCGGCAATGGGACCTGCCGGACTGGTACGCGAACGTTGACAAAGTCCGCACCAGGATTGGATGGCAGCCTCGGACTACCTTCCGGGAAGGCTTGATGAAGACAGCGGAGTGGTTCAAATCTCTTCCCGACCGCGCCTTCTATTTTCAATCGTCCAAGCGTTTCGGCCTGGATACCAAGCACAGCGTGTCTGCAATTATTGCTTGCTACCGTGATGACCGCGCCATTCCGATTATGTATCGGCGTTTGAAGGCAACCTTCACCAAGCTCAACGTTGATCACGAGATCATTTTTGTCAATGACGGCAGCCCCGATGACTCGGAAGAAGTGATCCGCAAGATTTCGCAAAACGATCGCCGCGTGCGCGGCATTTCACATTCCCGGAATTTCGGATCACAGGCAGCATTCCGCAGTGGTATGGAGATCGCAACCAAGAATTCCTGCGTGCTGCTGGATGGAGATTTGCAGGATCCTCCCGAACTGATCGAAGCGATGGTGGCCAAGTGGCGCGAGGGGTATGACGTAGTCTATGGGTCCCGGGTCAAGCGAGAGGGTCCCAAATTGAAGCAGCTGGCGTACAAGGCTTTCTACCGGCTATTCGATTACTTTTCCTATATCCGGATTCCGCACGATGCCGGCGATTTCTCTCTAATGGACAAGCGCGTCGTGCAAGCCGTTCTGACTTTTCCCGAGCGCGACTTGTTTCTGCGCGGCGTGCGGGCCTACGCCGGATTCAAGCAAACGGGAATCGACTATGTCCGTCCCGAGCGAATGTTCGGTGTCACTACGAACAGCCTGTTCAAGAATATTGGCTGGGCCAAAAAAGGCATCCTATCGTTCAGTTATGTCCCACTAACCGTATTGAGCGTCTCTGGATTCATCCTCCTCGCCCTGACCGGGATAGCGATGCTTCTGCAAATCGTGTCGCGGCTCGTGTTTCCGCAATCGGCGCCAAGAGGTGTCACCACCCTCCTTATCTGCATTCTTTTCTTCGGATCGTTGAACCTCTTTGCCGTTAGTTTGGTCGGGGAGTACCTGGCAAAAATCTTTGAAGAGGTCAAACGCCGGCCTCACTTCATCCGGCGGAGCATAATCTCGCAAGGCGAGGTTCGATTCGCCTCGACGGATCAACCGCCCGCGGTCGAATTGTGAAGAGAGTCACGATTTCGTACACTTCGAAATGAACAGGTTGAGTGGGACTCTAACTAGGCCGCAGCTAAGTGGCACTCGAATCAGATCGCGACGAACATGAAATTCGGTTTTGTCAAAGAAGAGCATCAGCAGGTCGCGGTATCCCTGTTCATCCCGCACGAATTTTCCCCGATCGTTATCCAGGAGCCACTTACCGATCGCGCTCTGCCCTGGGATATAAACCCCATCGAACGTAAATAAAAAGCCACCCGGCCGCAGCACACTGCGGATTGCTAACGCCGTCTTCGCAAACGACTCGTCGTCGAGGTGGTGCAATACTCCATTCATCATTACGCCATCTGCTGGTCCAAATTCCTTCGCGGCATCCGCATCGAAAATCCGGCAGTGAAATTTGCCTAGGTGCCCAAAATGGCGATTTGCAAAGCGAATGTATTTCTCATCGACGTCGAAACCATCGTAGATCACGCCTCGGGGCAACTTCGGAAGGATATGGCCGGGGCCGCACCCAATGTCAATCAGGCGCTGGCCCGGCCGGAGTTCGAGGTATTGATTGATGGCCTTGACGCGCGCCGAAAAGAATCCGCCGCCGGCCTGGAGCAATTGGTACATCGATGGGGCGTTGAGAATGTCCTTCATGTCTCCCGCTTTCCAGGCGCTGCCGCGACCTCTGCTGAGTTAGGCTATCACGCGGAATTTCCCGCCATGATGGGCCATACAGCATAGATTCGCTAACCGGCCGATCACCTCAGAACAGCTGACGGTGCCCGGCACAGAGCCTCAACAGCTTTGAGCGCTGAATCTCTGCTGCTACCCTAAGAGGTCCGCCAAAATGAGTTCTGGGGCGCACATCGAGGTGCAAATTGCCAAGGCAGCAAGAAACGGCTGTCGGAACGGTTCGCGGCACGGCCAAGTCGACCTCAGCAGTCGCTGTACTGGCCTGTGCGTGGCCCGCACTGCTCCTCGCTGCTGCCTGTCTCGTCCCTTATTTGAACAAGGCTTTCGTCATAGACGATCCGTATTTCCTCACTATGGCGAGGCAAATCGTGAAGCAACCTGCCCGTCCCATCGATTTCGAAATCTGCTGGAACGACGGGCACGGATGCAGAAACATGTATGAAATAACAGCCGGAAATCTCGTGATGGGACAAGTTGGGCAAGGCTATGTTCTGGTGCCAACGGTTCTGACCGGCGCCCACGAATGGACAGCCCACCTCACCCAACTGGTGCTTGTCTGGATCGCAATTTTCGCAATGACCTCGCTGATTTTCCGTTTCGGCTGGGACCGGTGGCACGCGACCGCAGGCGCTCTGCTTCTCGTGGCCATCCCTCCTTTTCTTCCCATGGCCAGCACCGCCATGCCCGACCTTCTCGCCACGGCCGTCGCGCTGGTGGCAATGGAACGGCTTGCTGCGTGGAAGGCAGAGCAGAAGTGGAGTCAAGGTGCGACGGCCGCTGTGGCGCTCGCGCTTGCAGGCCTTGCGCGCCCACATCTCGTGCTTCTTTTGCCTCTCGCCGCATTCTTTCTCTTGGACAGCATCAATCCCACGGAGATCTTGGCACAACTCCGCGGGAAATTATGGCTCTGGACGCCGGTCTTCGTGGGCGTTGGTATTTTGTTGGGCCTTGTCCTTGCTGTACGGGAGCATAATCCGCTCCCTAATTCGCCTGCAGTTGTTGTGGGAGCGTCGAACATGCCGCTCAATCTTTTTGCATACCTGGCGTATTTCGTGTTTCCCCTGCCACTGTCATTTTGCTGGATGGCGAATCGTTTCAGAACCAAGCGACCCAGTCTCCTTTTCATCTTGATTCCGGTCGTGCTCATCCCTTTGTTCCTGCGTTGGAATATTTTGGCGGTTGCGTTCCTGGCAATTCTTGGGTTGCGCGTGCTTGCCGGAATGCTTTTCCATGCGTTGAAAAGGCGCGATCATACGAATCTCTTCCTGCTCCTCTGGGTTCTCATTCCTCTTCCCATCGTCTACTACGTTCATCTTCCGATTAAGTATTTACTTCCCTGCATACCTGCCGTCATTCTCCTCTGCTTCCGATTGCTGGATAGCGTTTCGCTCAAATTTGCCCGCTCAGCAGCCTTCGCAATCGTCCTCGCCGGCACCGGCTATTCTCTCCTCATCCTTCACTCCGATGCGGAGTTTGCGGACTTTGGCCGCGACGCCATGTTTCATCTGATCGAGCCTCACGTTGCAGCCGGCGAAAAAGTCTGGTTCCCCGGCCAGTACTGGTCATATTGGTATGCGCCGCTGGATGGCGCAACGCTCACTTACCCCGGCGGTCCTCAGCCAAAGACCGGAGATCTGTTGGTAGTCGATGTCTTCGCGGACTCGGCAGGAGCACATTGGCCGCTAGGGCGCTTCCCTCATCGCACTTTGGTGGATGCGATTTCCCACAAATATAGCTTCGGCAGAACCATGGGAGCTGGAATGGGACTCTATAGCAATTCGTTTGGTTTCTGGCTGTGGGGTTTTGGTGAAAGCGACAAGGACCGCTTTGAGCTTTGGAGAATAGACTGACGCTCAACCGGCATGCAGGCCTCTACCTGCCCTGTCGGTCGTGTCCGCCCTGCCAATCTTCGGGTTCATTCCGGCGCTTACGCTCAATTCAAGCCCTACGGCCGTTGCGCGCTCTCGGAATAATATTCCCGTGCCAGTTTTCGGCCGCTGGTGCTATACCGGGCCACGCGTATTAGTCCCAGCTTGTGCGCGGAGAAACTCAACGTCGTCCCGAGAACGCCGAACCCATACTCCACGCTGCGCTTGAAATTGATTGACGACGCCTCTTCAAAATACTTCGTCGGGCACGAAATCTCGCCAATGCGAAATCCAAACATCGCTGCCTGCGCAATCATCTGGTTATCGAACACAAAATCGTCCGAGTTCTCGAGCAGCGGTAAGGTTTCCAGCAATTGCCGCGAGAATGCGCGAAACCCGGTGTGGTATTCCGAGAGCTTCACACCCAGAAACAGATTTTGAAAAGCAGTCAGAAAGCGGTTCGCCACATATTTGTAGAACGGCATTCCGCCTTTCAAAGCTCCTACGCCCAGAATCCGCGATCCCAGAACCATGTCATACACGCCGCTCGCGATCATTCCCGCCATAGCCGGAACCAGCGTCGGCGTGTACTGGTAGTCAGGATGAAGCATCACCACAATGTCCGCTCCGGCCGCCAGTGCCTCGCGGTAGCAGGTTTGCTGGTTGCGCCCGTACCCGAAGTTTGCTTCGTGGACAAACGTCTGTATCCCCAGCCCGCGTGACACCTCCGCGGTGTTGTCCTTGCTTGAGTCGTCGACCAGAATCTTGACGTCCACTACGTCGGAAAGCTCGCGCACCGTCTGTTCCAGCGTCTTCTCGGCGTTGTAAGCCGGCATCACCACCGCGATTCGCTTTCCGTTGATCATTGTCCGCTTCCCTTTTGCTTCGGTTCAGGTGCCGGGTACGGCGAAATTCTCGCCGGAATCGCATCCGGCTCCACCAGCCACACGCGCCGGCCCCGGTAGTATTGCGTCAACTCTAAATTATCCGCAGCGTCCATCTCTCTCGCCCATACGACTTTGGAGCCATCGATGTCAGCACCGTTGTAGACCCATTCGTCCAGCGGATTATGATCCGATCCGTATCGGACAATCGCCAGTTGTCCTCCCGGCAGGCTCTCTAATTGGGCTTCAATCTGCGCGCGCTCCGTTCCAAAATGTTGCGGCCCGAACCAGACCAGATTCCAATTTCCGGGGTCCCACTCAGGCGGCCCTAGATGAAGCGGCTCGGCAAGCACCCGAACGCCGGCCATCACAACGCAGGCCGCAATCGTCAGCCGCACCATCGCAAGACCAACCGGACTTCTTCCCATCTTCCATACCCGAAGATGTCGCATCATTTGCAATCCGATTGCGTAAAAAGCCGCCGTGAATGGGGCTAAATAATACGGAATTAGAAAAATCTCAATCGCCACGCCGCAACCGAGAACCAGCGCGCACACCACCAGAAGCCGGATTCGCCGATCCAGAAACACTCGCCGAAACATGCAGAGCGGAACTAGAAGGCTGATTCCTGCGAAGAACAGCAAACTGAACATGAACTTTACACCCGTCCACGGCAAATAACCCGTGAGCGAGTGAACCCGCGGATACATCGGGAGTTCCGTGATCTCGTAAAAATCTCGCAGGACAGCATGCCTGTAGACCGGCTCCGGCCGCGCCTGCTGCCAAACGTAATACGGCGCAATTGCGTAGGTTTGCCGGTCGATCGTATATGGCAGTGTAAGCGCGTTTCCAAACGCTCTGTAATCGTAGTACCCCAGCCAGGACACAGCCGCGCAGATTACGAGCATCGGCAAAACTGCCCGCCGCGCCAGCACTCCCAGCGGCGGCCTGTTCTTCCCCTGTCTCCCTTTTTTCGCCGCCCAATAGCCAAGCGCCGCCCCAACCGGCAGGCACATCAGCAATCCCTCATACGGCCGCGTCAGCACAAGAATCGCAATTCCAATGCTCATCCATAACCCGTATCGAAACCGCCCGGTCTTCATCAATCGAGGCAGGCTGCCCAGCACCAGCGCTCCGCCAAACCCGCTCAGCAGCGCAGCCGCGTGATACGTATTGATCCAGTAGCTGAACAAGCCCAGCCGCAATACCCCAATCACTCCTCCCAGCAGCGCCCACCTTCTCGGCAGCCATCCCTGCAGCATCCACACAAGAGCCGCGCACATCAGTCCATCCATTGCCAGCGCCGCCAGCCACGGCTGATGAAACAGCACCTGGCCTGCCGCAAACAGCAGACCCTGTCCGGGGAAGTACATCGACTGATATGTCGGCAACATCGTGATATGGATGCTCTCGAAATGCGTCCACATCGCGGGTGTTGGATTGGTCAGCCGTCCATGGGCAAACGTGTCGCTGGCCAACAAAAAGCTGAAATCATCTGGCACAAACGGCAATGGGATGGGAAACAGCGGAAGCAACGCGGCACGCAGCAAGATCACAGCTACGCCCGTTCCGGCGACCGCCCAGCCCTTGTTTTCGGCGAGTCGCACGAAGCTTCGCTCCGCCCGCTCAAAAAATCCCGCGCCAACCTTCGGCCACACGAAAGCCAGTGCTACCGCAATCATCGTCAAGACGAATTCGGCTCCCAGCAGGAAATGATTCGGTCTTACGTCGGAAGGTAGCACCATGGCAAACCGAATCCTCTCAGGAGCACTGAACTGCGCGAATGCAGGAACTCCGGCGGCCGCTTATCAATTGCACGATCTTCCTGGCCGCCCGCAATCTCTTCGTCCTTTCATTCTTCATATTCCAGCAAGCCAGAGAGCCGAATCCCGGAGGACCGAATAATCGTCCGGCTCCGGTTCGCTAACTTTGCAAAGCTCTGCTCCACCCGCGCAAAAATTCCTGGCCTCGCGCTTCGGCCAGCCAGATATCGATGCCACCGTAAACGCCTCCAGCCCGCATTCACGTGCCAGTGGAGCTTTGTTGGATCGGTTCGCGCGGGGCAGCAGCATATCGGTTAGGCAGGCACATTTCCGCCGAAGAAAATCCCAAACAGATCATTGCGATCTTACGGCATTCGCGGACCAACGCCCGCTCGGGACCCAATTCCCCGAACCCGCCTCGTCACTCCAATGTGGAATGAGTGTCTCAGCGCTTGTGCGCCTGATCGCCGGGCGCGCGGCGAGTCTACTCGACCCACCCTTGAGCCAGCCCGCTTACAGGCGCGCAACAATATAGGAACAAATCTGGCTTAGATCGAATCCGATTAGGATCGAACTCGGTTTTTTGTGGCTGCGCTTATCGTCGGGCAATTTGCCGTTTTGCTGCCCACCCGACTTCCATGACTTGAATCTCGTATCTTCAATGGTGATTCCCGATCTCACTTCGCATATGTCGGGCCTTTAATCTACAAGGGAATCTCCGTGCAGCTGTTTTCGTCAAAAGATTGAATGCGGCCAACCAGAAGCCCAGGTTATCCGCGCCCTACCGCCTGCCTATTGCTGTTAATTCAACCCCAAAACGTTTGCGGGAGGGTTACCCTCCGGCGCATGGCCGAACGTGTAACCCTCCCGCAAAGTGGCTGAGATAGTCGAAACGCCGTGCTTAAGCTCCCAGCGAGGAGCTGATGTTGGTAAAGACCGTGTTAACGGCAGTGGCTACGTTGTTGACGCCCGTGATGCAAACGAGTGCAATCAGGGCAACCAGCAACGCATATTCGACCAGATCCTGACCCTCTTCGCCGTTCTTCAGGCCCTGGAGTTTCACGTAAAGTTTCATAAGTGAGTTGCTCATCTTTTCTCCTTGATAATCTTCCGGCCTGTGCCGGTGGAGTTAGGTCGCCACAATCTCTTATGGCGTCGCGGACGAGATCAACTGCTCAGGTGCTTCCTCTTCGTCCGGATGTGTGCTCCTCTATTACGAGCGGTTGTCCTTTGCGCGAGAAGCCACGCTTGGCGCTTTGCCGGTTGCGCGCCCTCTCGCGAAGGGGCTGAGGTCCTGGAAACGTCGTGCTTAGGCTCCCAGTGAAGTACTGATGTTGGTGAACACAAGGTTGACCGCTGTCGCGACCTTGCTCACGCCAGTGATAGCCGCCAGAGCAATCAGGGCAACCAGCAACGCGTACTCGACCAGATCCTGGCCTTCCTCGCGTGCAGCCAGGTTCTGAAACTTGACATAGAGCGTCAAAAATAGGTTATTCATGTGTGTTTTCCTCTCCGAGAGTTCGAATTTCCCAGCCTCAGCCGGGCACCCTTCTCACTGCATCTGGCGTGCCATTCTCCATCAACATGGACCCCAATTTAAAATCAATGCCTTACGAGAGATTTCACATCCGGTGACCATCGATACTGTCTACCCGCGTATACATCCAATCTCTCAACGAACCGCCCTGTATACATCTCCGGCTCGCACCCCTCTCTTTGCTTGCACTCATTCAGCAAGCCCAACACCGGAATTCTGTCCTCTTTTCGCACATCTCTTCGCTCGGCATCCGTCGTCCTGAGCCTCAGAAACGTCAATACGTGATAGCCCTCATTCGCAACCCCTTCATTTGCCGACCAGCATTTTCGGAATTGCTTCGGACCGAAAGCACGCATTCAAGTGGCTTTTCCTCGCGGGGGGTCCCCATAGACGAGGCTTTGTCTGCGGGGTGGAAGTAAAAGCCACCTATCAATGGACTCAAGAAGTCTACGTGTATTCCGGAAATGCTTTAAAATAGCCTCCATGGCCACCAAGCTGGATCTTCCTCCAGCCGAGAAGCGCAGCGACTTCGCTGAAGTTGCCATTGCCATCGTCGCCGGCCTCGCTCTTTCCGTCACTATCCTCTTCATCTTTGTCACACCTTTCTCAGGCAAACAGGCTGCCGCTCGCGATTTCGTCTCCTACTGGGCAACCGGCCATCAGCTTGTCCACCACCGTAATCCCTATGACCGCGACGCTATCTATGCCCTCGAGCACTCGGCCGGTCTCGGCACCGGTATTGACCCCCGAACCGTCCTCATCATGCGCAACCCTCCCTGGGCGCTGCCCATCGCCTACCCCCTCGGCTTTCTCGGCCTGCGCTTCGCCGGCGTTCTCTGGACCTTCCTCCTCCTGGCCTGCCTGCTCATCTCCATCCGCATCGTTCGCGAGCTCCACGGCTCGCCCCCAAATCGCATCCACTGGCTCGGATTCGGCTTTACCCCCGCCATCATCTGCCTCACCATGGGCCAGACCTCGCTCCTCGCCCTCCTCGGCCTCGTTTTGTTTCTCCGCTTCCATCGCTGCCACCCCTTCTTGGCCGGAGCCGCGCTCTGGCTCTGCGCCCTCAAGCCGCACCTCTTTCTGCCCTTCGCAGCCGTTCTCGCCCTTTGGATCGTCCTCACGCGCAGTTACAAGCTTCTCGCCGGATTCGCCGTTGCCCTCGCCTCCACCAGCGCAATCGCCTCCCTCATCGACCACGTGGCCTGGCGCGACTACGCGCACCTCATGCGTTCTCCCTCCGTCGAGAACCAGTTCATTCCCTGCCTCGCCGACGTCTTCCGCCACAGGCTTGCTCCCCACGTAGTCTGGCTTCAATACCTCCCCGCCGCCCTCGCTTGCCTCTGGGCGCTGGTCCATTTCTGGCGTCGCCGCGCTCATTGGGACTGGCTCACCGGCTCCAGCTCCCTCATCCTCGTCTCGCTTCTCGCCGCTCCATACTCCTGGCTCTACGACCAATGCCTCGCCATACCCGCGCTCCTCGACGGTGCCTATTCCACCCGCTCCCGCAAACTGCTCGCGGCTCTTGCCCTCCTCATCCTCGCCGCAGACCTCGAAATCTGCTTCGTCAAAGTCACTTCGACCCTCTTTCTCTGGACAGCCCCCGCCTGGCTCGCCTGGTTTCTCATCGCCCGCGCCTCCGCCGCCCCTACAATTGCCGCCAAGGAGTAGCGCCGGTCTCCAGGCCGGCTATAGTGCGGGCGTCCCCGCCCGCACCCGTCGGATCCGCCTGAGCAGATGTAGCGCAGGCGTCCCGCCGGCTGTCGTGTGGGTCTCCTGACCCGCACAAACCGCACGACTCGCGCCAATCCTCTTCGCGCGGACCGTGACTATTGAGCGCCTTGGTTCGCGCTCGGCAGCGACTCCACCGCATCGCGCAGCCGCCACGCACGCCGCACCTATAATTGCCATGACTCTCAGCAGAAAGGTCTCCATCCGTGGCCGGCAAGCGCGACACTCCTGCACTCCTGATCGCCATCGCCTGCGCCCTCGGGGTCGTCTTCACCACCCTGTTCCTCAGCACCTTATCCTTTAATCCCGCCACCATCGCCCGTCGCGACTTCATCGTCTACTGGGCCACCGGCCATCAGCTCGTCCAGCACGGCAATCCCTACGACCCTGACGCCATCAGCGCCATCGAGCGCGCCGGTGGATTCCGCGGCCCGGGCTCCTACTACATGCGCAACACCCCCTGGGCCTTGCCGCTCGCCTACCCTCTCGGCTTCTTCTCGCCCACCGCCTCCGCGGTTCCCTGGTCGCTGGCGATGCTCGCCCTCCTCATCGCTTCCGTCCGCATTCTTTGGATCCTCTTCGGCCCCACCGGTAGCCGCCTCTATTGGCTCGGCATTTGTTTTCCTCCGGCACTGTTCTGCGTCATCCTCGGCCAGACCTCCATCCTCATGCTCTTCGGATTGGCCCTCTTTCTTCGCCTCCACAAGTCCCATCCCTTCGCCGCAGGCGCCGCGCTCTGGCTCTGCTCGCTCAAGCCGCATTTGTTTCTCCCCTTCGCCCTCGTACTTTTTATCTGGATCGTCGTCTCGCGCAGCTACCGCATCCTCGCCGGCGGCGCTGCCGCCTTCGCCCTCGGCGCCCTCGTCACTGCGCTCATCGATCCCGCCGCCTGGAGCCAGTACGCCTTCTACATGCGCACCTCGGTCATCACGCGCGAGTTCACTCCCTGCCTCGGCGATCTCCTCCGCGACCGCATCAACCCCTCCGCCGAATGGATCGCCTTCATCCCCGCCATCCTCGGCTGCATTTGGGCGTTAGCGTATTTCTGGCCGCGCCGCCACTCCTGGGACTGGCTCGAGAACGGCAGCCCGCTCATGCTCGTCTCTCTTCTCGTCGCCCCATTCGGCTGGATCTTCGATCAGTCGCTCGCCCTCCCGGCAGTTCTCTATGCCGTCTCCCGCAACGCGTCGCAAACCATGCTCTCCGTGCTCGCGCTCATCTACATGCTCATCGAGATTCAAATCGTCTCGCCCTACGGCCTGCACTCAGCTCTCTACATTTGGGTCGCGCCCGCATGGCTGGTCTGGTATCTCTTTGCCCGCGCTTCCGCCCGTCCCGCCCCAGCCCAGCCGGCCTGAGCGCAGTCGATGGTTGCCCCATCCTTCGCCTTTTTGCTGGCGAAGGGTGGGACAGCACGAATCTCACTCTCGGGGCCTTGTGTCAGGGCACGAGTTTACTCGTACCGTAAATCGCACCAAATGAATCGAGGCTTTAGCCTCTGCGGAAACAAACGGAATTATTCCGGCCGCCGATCTTCGCCCGATGCCGCTCTGTTGAACGGCTCGATCTTTGGCTGCTTCCTCTTCGAGGCTTGCCACAAGTCGTAATCGGTCTGCAACTCATACCAGATCTCGGCGTGCGTGCAAAACGCAGCGGATAGACGCAGCGACATATCGGCCGAGATACCGGCCTTGCCATTCAGGATGCGCGAAAGCGTGGCCCGCGAAACCTTCAAATGTTTGGCAGCGGTCGTTACATCCACGTCGCCCAAGAACTCCCTGAGCACTTTGCCGGGGTGTGGCGGGTTGTGCATGCGCATATCCATTCTCCTAGTGGTAATCCTGATAGTCAACGAGGATCGCATTCTGGCCTTCAAACGCGAACGTCAAACGCCAATTGCCGTTCACTTTCACCGCCCAATGTCCCTTGATCCTCGCAGGAAAGGATAAATCCATGAGAAAGCCCCGCGAGGACTTGAACCAGGCCGCCGTGCGGGTCGCGTGGGAAGCAACAGAAAGACGCTGGGGAATTAGATAGCAATACCTTGCATTGGAAACGGCAATCTCTCGTCCTGAAATGGGTCGATGAGAGTTCGTTTCTGATAGTTGCGCAGATAAATTCCTCTCAATAGCTCCGAACCCCTATACGATCTACCGCGTGTTTCGCCTTCAGCAACGAGCAGGCCGTTTTCCACGAGCTCGCGCAACTCTCGGCTCGCTACTTGTTCAGAGACCTCGGCTGATGCCATGTAATGCTGTCTTCGGATTTTGTACCCAAAGGCGGCATCCACAACCGAGGGAAGGGCGCGGTCATTGATGTTCCGCCGCTGTAGAAGGCCTTCCGCTTCACTCCATACTCGCTGAGTCATGTGACTACGCTGCAACAGCCATGATGCCTGCCTGAAGTGCGCAACCAAATTAAAGCGAATCCACGGTCGGCAATCGTTTTCCGGATGATATGCCTTGCGTCCAACATCCAGTAAAACGTCGTAATAATCATCAGTGAATCGACCGAGGTATTCCTCTATGCTGCAAAACGGAGATTCGATTATTTGTTCTTGGCCTAAAATGAGCGTCTGCAAGCATCTTGCCATTCTTCCGTTTCCATCCGAGAAAGGGTGAATCATCACCAAATTGAGATGCCCCATAGCAGCGCGGATAATCGCAGGAACACCAGAGCGTTCATTAAGTGATTCCATGAGTTCAGCCATCAGAGCAGGCACCAACTCCGCGTCTGGACCTTCGTAGACGTTCTCTTGTTTGCGTTCGTCACGAACGAAGATCAAGCCTAATCGGTATCTCCCGGGATGTTTTTCAAGTTCATGTTGAAGCATCATGAAGTGTAGACTTCGCACCAGGCCTTCGCTGTATGAAAAATGTCTATCGTCCGAGAGTTGCAAAACGTAGGTCATGGCATTTCGATAGCCCAAAGTTGCGTTCCAATCGGCGGTCCCGGCATCAATTGGTTCAGCGTTCTCCACTGCGGCCATTGCGTCATCTTTAGTGACTTTTATCCCCTCAATGCTATTTGAGTGTCTGATGTTTCGGGCGAGCGTAGCGCGGCGCAAGATGCCTGACCACCGCCCTGGCGTGCTAATTGAATACCTTAAGGATTCACGGATAGCTGCAATCTTTTCAATAACCTCAAATTCGGCAGCCCGCAATTCTGGAATCTGAAAGATCATTCCCTCACCTTCCTCAACTAAGGCTGATACTATGACATAATAATTATGTTGTAAAGTATCAATTATAATGTTATCGTGTTCCCGGTACGTATCGACATTACTGGCCCATCTGCCTCTTTTATGGATTTGTTCAGCGGGCCGGGTCCCGAACTGCACCACTATTATCTTGTTCTCTGCTCCCTTCCTCACCTGCCCGCGCAACCCTGTCAATTCTCCCCCAAGTCCTACTCTCCGCAACCCCCTGAAAACACTCAGCAAAAACTTCCGCCAACTTTGCCGATAATTTCCCCCGTTAAGCGCATACTCAATCCATAAGCATTCAGCCAGGCCTTCTTTGCGGCGGAGAATCTCCGCCGCATGCGCGTCTTTGCGCCCATTTTCCTTCTATGGAATCGGCGCAGTCCGCGCGAGAAAGTCCCGCAGATCGGGGAGCCGGACAGATGTCAGAAAAAACGTAAATTGCCGCAGCCTCCTTGTTGATGGCCGCGTTTTTAACTCCGCTAGCACCGTCAACCCTGCTAGCTCCGCTCGGCAGGGTATGCATACCGTATGGACGAGGTATGGCAAAGGTATAAGGCCCTCTCTTAAATCCTTCGCAATCAAATATGGAGGTATGGCATACCGGGGGGAGGGGGCGGGTGCCAAAAAAAACGCCGGAGCACAAAGGCGTAAAAGCCGCGTAGCGCAGCGAAAAAAGTAATCGATCACAAAGGAGGGACATATGGCTTCGCATTGCAAGCACATCATGCCGGGTGGCGGCCAGTGCCACGGTTACCGCCTCCAGGGTGGTGACCTTTGCTATTTCCATAACCGTCGGCGTCTCGCCGCCCAAAAGCCAGCCAGTCCCATGGACTCGATCGAAATCCCGCTCCTCGAAGACCGTTGCGCCATCCAGGTCACCATCACTGGCATCCTCCGTGGCGTAGTCAACAAGACCATCGACCGTCCCCGCGCGGCGCTCCTCCTCTATGGCCTCCAATTGTCTTTGCAAAGTGTTGATCGCAGCCTTTGGGCCATTCCCATCGGCACCGCCGACGCTATCTCCGAGTCGAGCGACGGCGAAGATCTCGCCACCGAGCCCGAAGACGATGATGAGGATGACGACGAGGACGACGAGGACGACGAAGAAGAAGACTCAGACGATTCCGACGAAGAATCCGGCGGCGACGAAGACTTCGACGATGACAATGAAGACGATGATACTGACGGCGAAACAACCGAAGAACTCGTCGCCGACGCGAAATACCTTAAGTCCATCAGCAACGCTCTGGACGTAGGCGACATGCGCGCGGTCGAGCGATTGCTCAAGGAATGATGGCAATAGCGAATCCGCGAGAGAAGCCCGCGATCAGCTCATCGCAAAAGCAACGGATGGAAAATAATTAATAAAATGTTTTGAGACCGAAGCGCGCGAGTTTTTGGTCGTAACTCGTTTGAAATCGACTCGACGGCTTCAAAAGGCGGTCAGAATAGCCGAAAACGACTGTTAATTATCTGGTAAACATTCGCCGCTCGGCTGCGGCCAACAGATCCCGCGCTTGATCCCGGTCCAACGACCGCCGTCGCTAACTCCGCCAGCGCCGCTAACCACGCTAGCCCCGCTGCTCTCCAGCTTCCTCAATCTCCAGCGTGTCTCCGCGCTCCGTCTGCGTCTCGCGGATCGTGCCTGCGGGCAACTCCAGAATGCTATGCGCCGAAAAGCACACCGACAAGCGCCACGCCCCCACCGCGCTCCGCGTCTTCTTGATCCGGCGCGCGCGGTCCAGATAAACCAGGTCGATGGGGAATCGCATGAAGAATGTATGCACGGATTCGCAGGGAGCGATCCACAATCCTTCGCCGGTCGCAAGGCCATCTCTGCCCAACAGCCCTTTTCTGCGTGTAGGTCCGGTGTGTGCGGCTTCAAGACGCGTGGCCAGCACCGTCCCCCGCGTCACGTTCGTCACTTGCAGCGGTCCCTGCGGCCCGGCCTGCGCGGGCGGCGAAAGAAACTCCCTCACCGCCTTGGCAATCCTTTGCAAGGGATTCATCCGCTTGCCTCGGAGTTCCTGTGCCATCCGCGCTGCAATCCTATGGCTGCGGTGTTGCTGCTGGTGCCGCCCCGTTTGCAGTGCCACTGTTGATCGCCGATCCGCCCGTGCCGAATCCACCAACGCCGCTCTCGATGACCAGCGGCTGCTCTGGCTTCATGCTCTGGATAAGCGTCTCCACCGGTACCGATGTTGGAGCAGGCGCTGGAGTGTTCTCCGGCGTCTTCACGTCCGGCTGCTGCATCGGGATATTCGAATTCGACGGCAGGAACGCGACTGGATAGTGCGGTGTTGGAAGAGTTGTGCCCACCGCAAACGGCGAAACAATCTCCGGCGTCACAATCACGATCAGCTCGGTATCGTTCTTCGTCTTCAACTCGGATTGAAACAATTTGCCAAGGATCGGAATGTCGCCTAGGAAGGGAATCTTCTGGAATGTGTCGTTCGTGGTCTTGTCCAGCAGGCCACCGATCATGAAGCTCTCGCCATCGGCCAGTTCCACTTCGGTATTCACTCTGCGCTCCGTGATTCCTGGCACAGTAAACCCCGAGATGGTCGCTTCATTGGTGTAATCCAGCGCGCTCACTTCCGGCGCCACTTGCAGATGGATCGTCCCCCGCGGCGTGATCGTCGGGATAAAGTTGATCCGGATGCCATACTCCTTGAACTCGATCGTCACCGTTGACGTTCCGCCTGTCGAGCCCTGTGCCACAGGATAGGGAAACTCTCCGCCCGCCAGAAAGCTGGCTTCCTTGCCGTTCGTCGCCAACACGTTCGGCTCTGCCAGCACCTGCACCACGCCCTTTGTCTCGAGCGCCGAGATGTCGGCGCCTGTGCCGAGCCCCGGGAAAAAAGCAAGCAGGTTGAGCTCATTGGAAAACGCCGCCGATCCGCCGGGTCCCGAGACCGATCCGCCGCCTCCACCGCCGCCCGAAGCTCCCCCGCCCGAGATCGTTGGCGGTGAAAACTGGCCGGTGGTCACTCCGCCAATTGCATTTCCCAGGCCGAGATCAAACAAATTGATGCCCAGTTGCCGCGCTTTGTTGCGATCCACGCTCGCAAAACGCACCTTGATCAGGATCTGCGGTTCAGCCTTTGGCACATTCACGTCCAGCAGGTTCACCACTTTCCCCGCTGTCGATGCAATCTGCACCGCGCGCGATGAGCTCACCAGATCGCTCACCGTACCGCGCAAATAGATGCTGTTGTTGCTGTAGGTCACGCGGATCGTCTGCCCCGGCAGCTCCGCCCTCAGTTCGCGCCGGACGGCGTCCAGACTGTCTCCCGTCACCGCTGGCTGAGCCCTCACGGTCACGTTGAAGAACTGCCGTCCCCCATGGATGTCCCAGATGATCAGGCTCGTTTCGCCCGCGGCTTTGCCGTCGACCATGATTTCCGTGGGGCTGATCGCCGTGGCTTCCGCGATGTCGCCAATTCCCACCGCAACACGCTGGATGGGTTGTGCGCAATCTACCAGCACGGATTTTCCCACCGTCACTGAGAGCTCGTTCGTAGAGTCCTCATATGTGGTTTCTGCTGCTGCTGGCGCCTGCGCGGGTGGCGCGCTCTGAGCTCGCATCGCTGGACCGGCAAGCAATGCCAAGGCCAGCGCGCTGAAAGATACGATGATAACCCGTGCCTTCGTTCTCAATGCTGGCCCTCAGGTGTAGCGAACTTCTCGTCGTTGGTTTTGTTGCCGTTCATCACGACTATCTGGTACGGTTTCGCTGCCGGTTTAGCCGGAGCCCTCGCGGCATGTTCTTTGGGCGCCGGAGCCTGGCTCCCAAATAGGTTGCTCATGCTCGTCGTCGGAACCTTGGTCATCTGCGTATCCAGCGGATTGCGCAGCACCAGTTGAATCTTCAGCGAATTTGCCGCCAGGCTCAGCAGCTCGGCCTGCTCCGGCGTAACCAGCAGGTTCACCACTTGGACCTGTAGCGGCTTGCCTTCCTGGTCCCTCTGAATATCGGTGCCCGCGGAGAGAACCTGGATGTTCTGCAGAATCGTCTCCGTGACCACGCCCTCGTTGGCGCCTTCGCCCGGGGGATTACCCGAGGCCAGTACGTCCACGCGCATCCCTGGCGTTACGAAGCCCGCCACACCCACAACTTCATCCACGCGCACGGCGCACGCCCGCATGCCCTGCGGAATCGTTGGCGCTAATCCACCGCCGGAGCCAAGACTTGCCAGCTGGCTGTCGAGAATCGGCTCACCTTGTGGGATATTGGTGATCGCGCCGCGGCCGACTGCGTCTTCCTGCTTCACAATCGCACCCTTGGGTGGCGTGCCCGTCAGCGTCATCGTAGTCAGGTCCGCGGTCGTCAGCACCGCGCCCAGCGGAATGTCCTTGGACGCCGCAACCACCTGCGTCGTCGATAACGGCTTCGACGCCGACATCTTTACATTCACAATCCGATAGACCAGCCAGCAACACGCGCTGGCGATCACGATTGCGACGAGGAAGATCGTTATAAGTCTTCGATTCATCCCTATCCCGCCGGAGCCGGCTCTCGCCAACTCCACCTTTCTCTACTTGCCTTACCCGCTGCGTCTTCCAAGCCCGCTACGCGCATCCTCGGCCTGGCCATGCTGGAAATCTCTTCCGGAATCGCATCCGGAATTCAATTCCCCATGTCATCCATCCTCAAAATCCTGGCCGCGTCGCTGAGAATGGTTTCTAAAAAGCTCTTGCCGCTTCTCAAAAATGCCGTGCGAATCTTGCCCACTGCATTCATACATATTGACTTTGTGCGCGCAGTGCGGTTTCAGTGTAGTCCCTGAAAGCCTCCCGAATCGCACTGGAATCTCTCATATCTTTTGATGAGGTATCAAAAGTGCTATGGGGGAATGCGCCGCAATGAGCGATCCTTAAATTGGCACTGACAAACTCCCGGAACGGAACCATCCGGCTTCGTGCGACATTCGTTATGAAGGGGCCGTTCTTCGATCAGTTTACCGTGAATTCACTCCGCATTCAGAGGTCGCGCTTGCATCTTCCGTGTTATAGCCGCGCCACATTTCGTGTGCCAATGTGGGATTTTCTCCAAAAGAAATCTCTCGCCTGCGCGGTCCGAAATTCATCGCCTCGCCGGAGAGCCTCAAAGGGGGTTCCCTGCTTCTAATGGCGCCTTCTTACACAATTTCGCTTTTCAATCAGAAGCCTGATCGGGGCGCTCGGCCCACCTCGATTGCGGCCTCCTTCGTTCTGCACACCTTGGCTATCGCCGTGGTGTGGTTCGCCGTAGCCTACAGGCCCCCGTACGTCAGAATCGCTACTGATCGCCTTCCCGTTCGGGAGCTGGATCTGAACATTCCCGACGATATGCGGACACCTCCGCGCATCCCCGCCCCCGCCGCCAGCGCCGGCGCCCATGCCCCGGCTTCCCAGGGCAAGCCATCGGCGAGCGATCCGGCTCTCCGTGAGGTGGCGCAAGCCCAGCCGGGCCCGCAAACGCTCATCCAGCCCGATGTTGAGCACCCCGTCACGCTCCCTGAGCAAATCCCCGTGCCTCAGGTCGCCATCTGGCAGCCGAGCAAAGTCCCGGTCAAGAAGATCGTCCCCGCATTGCCGCAGAGGCCCGCTCCTTCTGAAGTCAAGCCGTCGGTCGAGAGTCCCAATCAGGAGCTAACCCTGGCCGATGTCAAGATCTCTTCCAGCTTTCGTCCCACGCCCAAGCCCATTGTCGCGGCAAGCACCACGTCTCCCGTCGCCATTCACGCTCCGCCGCAACCGCCGGTGCCGCTGGCCACAACTTCGCAAACCGCGAAGCCACCTGCGCCGGCCGCGCTCCTGTCTTTGTCAAACCTGCGTATGAAGGAAGGCATCGCCATCCTGCCTCCTGTGAATGAGAGCGTGGTGGTCAACTCCCAGGGATCATTGACAGGCCAATCGAAGGACGCCGCGTCTCCCGGTAAAAACAACGCTTCAGCCAAGCCAGGGCAGGGCGGATCGAGCGCGGGACCGGCAGGCAATCCCAACAGCCATAACTCCACCCCAGGCCCAGGCCTGGCGTTCAAGATCAGCGGGCCAGGCTTATCGGCCCCCAACGGCAAATCCGACGGGCCAGAGCCACAGTCCGGCAACGGACCAGCCGACATCGACAGTAATCGGCTTTCGACGACTCCAGTTAACGTCTCCAGGGACGGTCGTTTCAGCTCCATCATCATCGGCAACTCGCTTCAGGACAAGTATCCCGAGATCGGCGGCGTTTGGAATGGAAGGGTGGTCTACACCGTCTACCTGCACGTCGGCCTGGCGCGAAGCTGGGTGTTGCAAT
>Ga0208357_1000176_pt1 | contig 51093 bp, 43 predicted proteins | sample NGESurdeep092012_6_FD_184487 | JGI IMG/M metagenome (GOLD analysis project Ga0208357, IMG submission 184487) | Arctic peat soil microbial communities from Barrow, Alaska - NGEE Surface sample F52-2 deep-092012 (SPAdes) | ecosystem: Environmental > Terrestrial > Soil > Wetlands > Peat ...
GCAGCAATAGTCGCAGTTTGAATGACAGTAAAGGAACTCCAACCGTATAAAAAACCAGCTAAAGGATTAAAAGCTTCTTTCAGAAAAACATACTGGCCACCGGCTCTTGGAAACATACCGCTCATTTCGCCATAACTTACTGCTGCCATCACAGTCATAAGACCAGTGATCAACCAAACAATAATCAGCCATCCGGCGCTTCCTACATTTCTTACAATATCAGTGCTTACAATAAAAATACCCGAGCCTATCATTGAACCTGCTACAATCATGGTAGCATCAATTAGGCGGAGACTTGGCTTAAAAGCGGTTACTTGTTCATTCATAAAAAAACCCGTTTATTAAAACGGGGTTGAAGATAAATATTTATTTCAGATTGAAAGATGAATCATTTTTTATTTGTAGAATCTAATTCATTTAATCCTGCAATAACGTCAGGCGTAATATTCAAAGTAGAATCTTTATAAAACATAAACCCGGGTTCATAAGAAAAAATATAAGAATACCTTCCATCCTTATTATATTGTTTCAAAAAATTTTGAATACGGGTCAAAATATCTTCTTTCATTTTTGAATTGTAATTATAAAGTTCGTTATCTATTGCTTGCTTGCGGGCCTGGAGATCCTGCTGCATTTTATTGATTTCCTGCATGGCAGATTCCTGTTCCTTTTGATTCATCGTTGAAGCTTTTTGCTGTAATTGCATAGCGCGGTTCTGGTATTTTTTCTGCATGGCAGTAATCTCATCATTGGCAGATGATTGCTTACGTTCAAAATCTTCTTTTATTTTTTGATAATAAGAATAATTATTTTGAAGAGAATCAAGATCAATATATGCAACTTTAGATTTTTCGCTCAAATTATCTATAGAAGAAGCTACTGGTTCCTGAACTGTGACATTTTTTTTATGATGAAATTGTAAATAATATAGGTAGCCCACCAACACCAATAAAATAGCATTAATAACAAGTAAAATATTTTTCATCCAAATAAATTTAGGATGGCAAGATAAAAAAAACGAATGGTTACATAAATATTCCTTTTTGATTTAGGAAACAGTTAACTAATAGATCAATAGGTCAAAAAATATCTAAACAAATGTATTTGTAACCTTTCTTTACTCTCTCACTCTAATCTATCAAACAAACTTAAAATAAAATGAAAATAATTAACACCCTTACTAAAGCAGTTATTTGCTTTGTTATTAGTACAGGTTTGCTTTCTCTGACAGCAAGCGCTCAGGAAAGTCAAAAACTTACAGACCCTGAAATTGCATCCGTGGCTGTAACAGCTAATCAAATTGATATTGATAATGCAAAAATTGCATTAAAAAAATCGCAAAATGCGGATATTAGAAAGTTTGCCGAAACAATGGCAAAAGACCACCAGGATGTAATTAACCAGGCAGTAGCATTGGCCAAAAAATTAGGAGTCACTCCAAAAGATAATCCTACTACCAAAGCATTTCTTGCAGGCTCTGCCAAGACAAAAGCAATGCTTAATTCAAAAAGGGGCAACGCTTTCAACAAAGCATACATTGACAATGAAGTAGCCTATCACAAAGCAGCAATTAACGAAGTGGAGAATGTATTAATTCCAGATGCAACTAATAGTGAATTAAAAAGTTTGTTGCAATCTGCATTACCTCTTTTTAAAGAGCATCTTGCTCACGCTGAAATGGTTCAAAAAGAATTTTCAAAATGAAACCTTTATTAAATGTATTTAGAAACAGCATGTTCTTTTTATGCATGTTGTTTCTTTTAAATGGTTGTTCTTCACACGAGAATAATAAAAATAAATTGGAAGCAGTTTCAGAAAAAATTTCACACTCGGTGGATACGGTCACTATTAAGCTAATGCAGTTTAATCCTGCCATACTTAAAGTAAAAATTGGTGATACAGTTCTTTGGATCAATGAAGATCTGGTTTCACATGATGTCACTTCAAATAAACCCAATTCTTTTTATTCCGATACGCTTCATGTAGGACAATCTTGGAAGATGGCAGTAAAAGACAGCGCAGGTTATCATTGCAGTATTCATCCAACTATGCTTGGTAAAATAGTGCTAAATTAGAATTATCTTGAGAGGAAATCTATTAAGGAAAAATAAAATTAAGTAACATTGGATGCACAATTTGAAAAATATTCTGATTTGGAAATTATCCAAAGAATAAATGAAGGCGATATAAAGTTGTTTGAAATATTGATTAGAAGATATGATCCTTTTCTATACAAGATAGGCAGGACTTACAGATACAACCATGAAAACACAGAGGACCTGATGCAGGATACTTACATCAATGCATATACCCATCTGAAAAAATTTGAAAACAGATCATCTTTCAAAACATGGTTAACAAGGATCATGCTTAATCAATGCTATCAAAAAGGGCGCAAACTAAGTTTTAAAAATGAGATAATTAGCGATGATATTCAAAATGAAAAATCAAGTATACTATTTCATCATTCAACCAACAATGAAAAAATTGCTATGAATAAAGAACTTGGGCGGGTATTGGAAAATGCCATTCACGAAATTCCGGAAGATTATCGAATCGTGTTTACTCTAAGAGAACTCAATAGCCTGAGCGTTGCAGAAACTGCGGAGGCATTGGATATCAGCGAAAGCAATGTGAAAGTGAGACTGAACAGGGCAAAAAAAATGCTTCGTGCAGAAGTTATGCAAATGTATTCACCAGAGGAAATTTTCGAATTCAATCTAATATATTGCGATGTAATGGTAAACCGTGTAATGGCTAAAATATATGAATTAAAAAAGTTAGAAGATGAAAAATAATAGTGTTTTATATAAAAATTTTGATGAAATATTCCTCGATGAAATTGAGACAGACTATTCCAGTATTTCAGAAAAGGTATCTCAGGAAGATGAAAGAGTTTTTATAAATGATGACGAAAAAATCAAAGTGATTGCTAATCATTTCAAAGGAATTATGCAAGCCCTCGGACTCGACCTGAATGATGATAGCCTTAAAGGAACTCCGCAAAGAGTAGCAAAGATGTATGTAAAAGAATTTTTTAGCGGATTAAATCCTGTTAATGAACCTAAGATAACCTTGTTTGAAAATAAATACCAGTATAACAAAATGGTAGTTGAAAAAGATATCACGCTTTATTCTTATTGCGAACATCATTTTGTACCCATCATTGGAAAGGTGCATGTAGCTTATATCTCAAAAGGAAAGGTAATAGGATTGTCTAAAATAAACCGTCTTGTTCAATATTATGCAAAAAGGCCACAAGTACAGGAAAGACTTACTAACCAGATCGCAAAAGCATTAAGAAAAGCATTAGGTACAGAAGACGTGGCTGTAGTAATAGATGCAGTACATCTTTGTGTGGCATCGCGTGGAATAAAAGATACAGGCAGCAGCACTATCACCGTACAATATTCCGGGAAGTTTATTAATGAAGAAACAAAACATGAGTTTCTTGAGTTGATAAAGTGAATTTTATAGTAAACCAACAAATAGAGGGGATTTGTATTTCCTTCTTTGAATCATAATTTTATTATCCATTTTCTCAATTTTTATCAATCCTGAAACTTCCCGAATAAAGTTCATATTCCATTAGACGGCAATCAATTTTTCCTGTATAAAATTCTATTTTACGTTTTGGTTTCAGACCAATTTTTTTTGCAAGATTCAGATTTCCTGTAAAAACATAGCCAATGTATTCTTTACATTTTTGTTTCATAAAATCTCCTATCCGCGCATAAGTTTTTTCTAATTCAATTTCGTCGCCCATTCGTTCTCCATATTCCGGATTAAAAAAAATGATTCCATTTTCATTTTGAGGAATAGTAGTTTCTTCAAAGTCGCAAACTTTGAATTCTATCAAATCTGCAACCCCAGCTGCCCCGGCATTTATTTTAGAAATGTTGATCGCATCTTCACTTATATCGGTTGCTACTATTTTCAAGCCAGGAAGTAAATTAATCTGGTCGTGTAATATTTGTTTTTCTTTTTCAAAAAATTCTCTATCAAATCCTGCAATATGCATAAACCCATAATTCTCTCTAAACAAACCGGGTCGACGATTTGTAGCCAGCATTATTGCTTCAATTGCTAATGTGGCCGAACCGCACATCGGATTTATAAAAGGAGATTGGCGATCCCATTTTGTGGCCAGTAAAATAGCTGCTGCCAGCGATTCCATCATCGGCGCTTTCCCCGGAATTTTTCTGTATCCATGTTTGGATAAAGTTTCTCCGGAGGTATCAATAAATATTTCGGCCTGGTCATTTTTCCAAAATAAATTAATTACGATTTTATCTAATTCAGATCCTGAATCGGGACGTTCATTAAATTTATTTCTGAAACGATCGACGATTGAATCTTTCACTTTTACATTGGCAAATAATGAATTATTAATGGTGGGATTATCAACTTTACTGGTGATAGAAAAATAACCGTTCTTATCAATGATTGACTCCCATTGAATCTGAGAAACTGTTTGATATAACTCATCAGGATTATTACAGAAAAAAGATTTCAGGGAATATAACACCTGGCTGGCGCAACGAAGATTTAAATTGAGACGGATACAATCATTCAAAGTTCCGTTCAATTCAATTCCTGTTGTAAAAGTTTTTGATATTTTAAATCCTAATTCCTTTATTTCCTGATGGAGAATAGGAGCTAATCTTTTGCTACAGGTAATAAAAATGCGGCTTGGTTTATTGAATGAATGCATAAACTGCAAACTTAAACTCAATTTAAATTATTCGTGCATTCTAAAAAGAATAAATTGTATTGATTAAGATTTCTTAATGAAAGTAACTTCTATTTCATCTATCAGAAAATGCTTTTTATTGCATGCACTATCTATGCTTTATCCATGCTTTATCTATGCCTTTGCTATGAAGTATCTATGGAATTAATTGATAGATGCCAGTCTTAATTTTAAAATTGCGTGTTGGGTATTTTTAAGGAAAGCATGAGTCATTGACTTGGCCCGGTGCATATGAATGATTCTGGCAGATTCCGGAATAATATGCAATTCATTCATTAACCTGGAAATAACCGATTCGTCAAATACATTTGCTATATCACAGGCTTTATAGAAATTAGCATGCATGCCCATGGCATCTAAAACGTTGGGGAAATCTTCATATTCCGGGAAGGTGGTATATTTTTTTACAAAATAAAAATTTACGCCATTAATCTCTTTTGTATAAGCTTTGTAAATATTTTCCATGATTCCTGTTTTTAAGATTTACGATAAATACCATCCAGTCGTTTCAATAAAATTTAGTGCCATTCATTTTTAGAATGATATTTCACAGGTACGAATCATTGGTTTTTTACATGGAATACTGCTTCTACAAGCTAAATGCGTTATTATTTTTAAATTGTGTATATTTTTTAAGAAGTATAATTTTTTACAATCATTGTTGAAAAAAATCTACACAAATCGTTTTAAGGGATCGGTGATCAGGAAAAGCCTTTGTTAATAAATAACTTAAGGGAATTATTCGGAGAAATTCAGAGGATGGAGGTTACAATAAATAACGAAACAGATAAGAGTCAGGTTTAAATGAGTAATTCAGAGGATGCAGAGGAATGTGGGATAGTGTTATAAAAACAGTGTAAAATTATAGTATGTTAAGTTCGTTTGCAAGTATTTTAGGAATTATTTATTCACATTTAACAAATGTCCATTTTGTTTCTATTTCTATACAAAATTAAATTATACTACAGAGTGGAGAATATAAAATGAAATACCTGTTCTTTAAGGGAAAAATTCTTTGTATAAAAATTGAATCAGACAATAAAAATAAAAGCGCTTACGATTTGTTTTATCATGAAAGATAAAATTCTTCTTCTGCGAATAATGTGTTATGCACAGTAAAACAATAAAAATTAAAGAATTCCCTTTTCAGAATTAAGACATATTTTTTGATTTTCCAGTTAATTGTTCTTTAACTATAAATTATTGTTGACCGAAGATTACTTTCTGCGAAAATTCTTCGTTTGTATCCATATCAATAAATTGAAGGATATAAATTCCCGGGGAAATATTCCCGGTCCTTTTTATCTGAAGCTTACTTCCATTTGCCGTATTGAAAACAATTTCCTTTAATTTTTGATTAAGGATATTTATTAAGGTTATTTTATAGTTATGACCATTGGATTGGTAAAAATTAATATTTAAAACATCATTTACTGGGTTGGGGTAAATAGTAATCCCTGATGATACTTGTTTTTGAAGGAAAATAATATTGCTATAGCTAAAAGTATTATCCTTTTTAATCAATTTAAGTCTATAAAAATCCTGCGGTCCTGGGCTCGGGTCTAAGAATTGGTATTGATTGTTTTCGGACGGAAGATGAGGACTCATATTACCAATCTCTGCAAAACCTGTATTTGTTTTTCTTTCAATAACAATTTGATTAAGGTTATTGGTATTATTGATTGACCAGTTTAATTGTACTTTTTCATCTATAAATTTACCTGTAAAATCTATAAGAGAAAAATCTAATGGTGAATAGCAACTTCCATTAAGATTAAAATAATAAGTCCTGTTGATACAGCCGCTATTAACTGAAATATGGCACACATACACCCCAGTATCTGTTGGTAGCACATTGGGTATATAATAACTATATCCATTGCTGACTGCTACGCTGTCTGATGCGTCTTCACTTGGTTTCAGGAACCAGGAATAGGTGGCATTATAGATTGTATCTACACTTAAAGTAGTAGGATTTAGAAAACAATTTTCTGTTGATTGTATTCCATTATTAGCAAGAGGTAAAATACTTACATCATATAAAGCAGCATTACCGCAGGCGTCTAAAGCTCTTAAATGGATGAGGGAATAGGTGGTGCCATTGTTTATAGTAAAAATAGGACTCGCCTGAGGGGGAGCTACCAATGAAGGCATTGACGGGGTGCTCCCGATTATCTCATAAGTAAAAGGGCCTACGCCAAGAGTAGCTACGGCTCCCACACTAAAGCCATCGACATCACACTGATAGGCAGTAGAACTGCTTAGATTAGGATATTGGTAAGGTGAAATGGTTAAGGTATCATAAACACTTATAGGACAAGCCCCTAATGATTTATAATTTACGACATAAGTACCAGGGCCAAGATTATAAAAAGAATAAGTGGATCCTGAAACAAAATCCGGGCCAATAGAAACCGCTGTTCCATTTTTAACGATAATATTTACACTAACAGGCGACATGTTTGTTGATATAGTAGTATTTATATTGCCTGAACCATTGAGCCACACTGATCCGGGGCATAAAGGAGTCACTGACGGGGTATGTATTAAATAACTTATTATAGGGGCAAGATAAATTGTGTCTTTATTCCCACATCCATCAGTACCGACAATTGTATATTTATCTGTAGAATCAAGAGCGGGCAAATTATCTATCGAAAATGTGGAAGTATTATAAACTGAATCTTTTACCAGCACATTACCAGGAGTATAAATTTGGATATTAACTGGTAAAATACCATTTACATTTATATTAAATTTTGAAAAACCTAAATTACATGATTGGGTGGCGGTCGCTGTAAGGGTAAGTGAAGCTGGCGAAACACTAAAAGGAACCCTTAATGTATCATTACAACCAGATACAATCAGAGCTAAATATGATCCGTAAGGAATATTATTAGCCTGTGCAACACTACTACAGCCCAATGTGTCATTAGTATTTGTATTAATAAGGCAATAAGATGGGGTGATCAAATTCTGCTGCCCTGTAATTTGCGCTGTAAAGGTGGTACAGGTTTTATTAGTTATTGTCACATTAGGGTTTACTGAAGGTAATGGCCTGCTTGCGGAAAAACTATTTATCATTGTGGTATCCGGACAGGCATTTGTAGATTTAATATAATAATTACTATAATTAAGATTAGAGAAAACTCCATTGGTATTGCATATAATTAAAGAAGAATCAGAAGCATTATATAAACAAAATTCGGGATTGGTTAAATTGTGAGTTGTTGCAGTAGCTGTAAAAGTAGTACATAGTTTATTCGACAAATTAATATTGATATCATTTACAATGATAGGAGGCCCTACATTAAAGCATCTTGTTATAGTTGTATCTGAGCAAGCATCATAAATAGTAACACAGTAACTTCCAAGAGGAATGCTGTCGAATATACTCGTATTATTGCATGCACCAACCAAATTGTGATTTACATCATAAAGACAAAAAGTAGGATTTGTAAGACTATCACTATTGTTATTGATATTAAGCCCAAAATTAGTGCAGGTAACATAAGCAGGAGTAATCACAGGATTAACTTTTGGTATTGGTTTACTTACAGAGAAGCATCTTGTAATAGTTGTATCAATACAACCGTCTGTGGTAACAATACAATAATTAGCATTAGTTGGTACATTATTAAAAACACCTGTAGTATTGCAGGAAATATTAACACCTATTGAATTAACCAGACAATAATTGGGATTAGTTAGATTTTGCTGACCCGTTATTGAAGCAGTAAAAGTGGAACATGTCTTGTTGCTAATCAACACATTGTTCCCCACTGATAAAACTGGGGCGGTTACAGTAAAAAATCTAACAATTGTAGTATCCGTGCAGGCATCATTAGCTTTAATAGAATAAGATCCATACGGAACATTTGTGAAAATACCCGTAGAATTACAAGCCCCAACCTGAACATTATTGACATCATATAAACAAAACTGGGCTCCAAAAAAATTGGTGATTCCAGTTACTGTAGCAGTGAAATTATTACACGTTTTGTTTGAAATATTCACATTAGCATCAATCGAAGGAACTAAAAAAATTGAAAGTGTTACCTTTTTAATGTTCCCGCAGGCATCTTTGGCAAAAAGATCAATGGAATGAACTCCTGTAACAATTATATTATTAAAATTTCCAGTAGCTGACCAGATAGTGTCACCTGGTGAGGTTACTACACCGTAACTGAAACCGGGTATAGGTGCAACCTGGCTATTATTTCCTTTACTATCCGTAATTCCTATATATCCCGTGGCGTGATCACAATCCGTTTTTGCAAAATTGAATGAATTTATGTTCCAGGTATAATTAAGAAGAGTTACATTTCTAGTCTGAATAGCACCACAAGAATCGGTCATTTGAATATAGTAAGTGCCAGCTTCTAATCCAGTAAAAACTCCAGATGAGTTGGAAGTACCTACATTCATAGGCGATGGAGCAACAATCGAGAAGACAAAAGGAGCTCTTCCATTCAAAAGTAAAGCTCCAACACTAACGCTTCCATTAAATCCATTATCGCAACTAACATCTGTATGATTAAGTGAAAAACTCGGAGCAGCATAAGATCCAGTCACTACAACACCCGATTGGGTAAAAGTAGCATTGGTAACAATGTCATTTACAATTACAGTATAGATACCTGAAGATAATCCTGTAATCGAATCAAGGCCAGTAAAATTAGTATTAACAGGACCTTGGACTTTATACTGATAAGAACCCGACCCACCGGTAGCAACTATCATTATAGCACCTGTAGCCTCGCATCGCGATTCATAACCAGTGCTTGTAGCTGTTAATTGTGCTGATGCTCTATTAGAACAAAGAAAGCCTATAAAAAATAAGATCTGAATAAGATAGTAAATTTTTTTCATAGGGCATATTTTCGTTAAAAGATTGAAAATCCATTTTCTCAAAGGGTTTTTCTTTAATTCTAACGCAAATCGAGGCATTTTATTGAATAAGCTACAATTAAAAGTAAAACCACTCACAATACAGTAATTATCCTTCACTGGTCTAAAAAAATGAATTAATAAATGCGAGAGAATACCATGTAGGGTAAAATTGAATAGTTGAGTTTAAGAAAATTGATTATAATTCTGATTTTTTCTTTCAATTTCCTCTTAAAAAATTTGGATATCCAATTATAAACATTTAAGTTTGCCTGATATTTTTAAACAAAGAATCCAACCCAAAAAAAAGACCTTTAAAATAGATTATTCTATTTCTCTGATCCCATTCCTAAAAAAATCGTCCTATTACAATAAATCAGCTGTATTATTGTTAATACAGTTCAATGAAATTTTATTATGGTCAGATTTTTTTTATCATTATGCTGTATTTTATTTATAGTATTCCTATTTACTTCTTGTGCCAATACTAAAAAGGTTGTTTATTTCAACAATGTTCCGGACAAGACTTTTACTTCGGAAAATACAGAAAAGCAAACTCCTATAAGACCTAACGATATTTTAAGTATTACTGTTAGCAGCCTTAATGCAGAAGCGTCGGCAGCCTTTAATTTACAAAGCAATAATATTGGCAGAACCACTACTGTAACAGGTAGTATTACCGAATCAGGAGGATACCTTGTAAACGTTAATGGGAATATAGAAATGCCAATGCTGGGAACAATAAAAGCAGCAGGATTTACTAAAGACCAATTAAGAGAAAATATCGTCAATTTAATTTTATCAAAGAAACTTCTTGTAGATCCCATTGTTGACATTCGGTATCTCAATTTTGAGGTAACTGTTCTTGGTGAAGTTGCCCATCCTACCGTGATCCCTGTCCCAAATGAAAAAATCTCATTGCTAAAAGCGATCGGCCTTGCAGGAGATTTGACGATTTACGGAAAAAGGGATAATATCTTATTGATCAGAGAAGAAAATGGCGAAAAAATTACCAGGCATATTAATTTGAATTCAAGTGATTTTTTTAATTCTCCATATTATTACTTGCAGCCAAACGATGTAATATATGTAGAACCAAATAAGCAAAAAGCAGCAACTGCTGTGAGGAATCCAAACATATTACCAATAATCTTAGGCGCTTTAACCTTAGTAGCAATAATTATAGATAGGATACCAAATTTATAGATTAGTAAAATAAGCTTAAAAAAGTATGCAATCAGGAAGATATAGAGTAATGGAGGATAAAGAAGATAATATGATGCAACAATTTGTATCAAAGTATCTTCCTTACTGGCCGTTGTTTTTATTGGCAACAATTATTGCTATTGCACTGGCATACACCTATCTTCGTTACACTACTCCTTATTACGAAGCCACTGCCACTCTTATTATAAGAGACGAAAAAAAAGGTAATGAGGAGTCTAAAATAGAAGAGTCTCTAAATCAAATTTCAGCAAAAAAAATTGTTGAGAATGAAGTTGAAGTTATCCAATCTAGAAAACTCATGGAAAATGTGATAAGATCACTTGGACTTTATGCCCCTATTTATAAAAAGGGAGATTTACATGATAAATTAGCGTACACTAATTTTCCTATTTCAATTTTTGCATTGTATCCTGATTCATTGCATTCTACTGATAAAATAAACATTAGTTTTAATAACAGAAGTAAGGAAGTTTCCTTAAATAACACTTACAAATATCCAATTAATGAGATTGTAACAACACCTTTTGGAAAACTAAAATTTATCCCCAATAAACAATACATAAAGCAAAATTCTTTGTCATTAGATAAACAATTTTATTTTGATTTATCTGCTCCAAAAAATATTGTACCTACTTTTCTTTCAGGCCTAAAAGCATTACCAGCCAGCACGTTATCTTCAATCGTTAATCTAACATATATTGATATAAATCCGATAAGGGCTGAAGATATATTGAATGGGTTAATTAATGCTTACCAGCAATCTGCAAATGATGAAAAAGATTCGCTGGCAGATAACACTTTGAATTTCGTAAATGGCAGGTTGAAAATTGTTTCTAATGACCTTGATTCAATAGAGAAAAAAGTGGAGGAATACAAATCTGGAAACAGCGCGGTTGATATAAGTGCCCAGGGGCAAATGTTTTTGCAAAATGTAAGTGCCAATGATCAGAAATTGGGCGATGTGAATACACAGATCGCAGTTTTAGACCAGGTAGAAGACTTTGTAAAATCAAAAGATAATAGTAATGGTGGAATTGTTCCTTCGACACTTGGCATTAGCGATCCAATGTTGAGTCAATTAATAGATAAATTGTACACATCTGAACTTGAATATGCACAGTTAAAGAAAACTGTAGGTGAAAACAATCCTAGTTTAGTTGCAATTGCTGACAGGATCAACAAAATAAAACCCAGCATTTTAAGTAATATCAATAGTCAGCGGGAAAGTCTTTATGCTATGCGTAATAACATCAATGCTACCAATGGGTCTTATAATTCTATACTGCAATCTGTACCCCAGAAAGAACGTCAATTGCTTGATATAACCAGGCAGCAGCAAATAAAAGCAAACCTATATGCTTTTCTTCTTCAAAAAAGAGAAGAAAGTGAAATAGCTGCAGGGTCAGCGGCCGCAAACAGTAGAGTTGTGGATTATGCACAATCAAACCCCGATCCTGTAAGCCCGAAGAAAATGATTATCTTTCTTGCTTCAATCATTATGCTTTTGGGGCTGTGTGCTGCATTTATTTTTATAAAAGAATTCTTGACAGGGAAAGTTTTATACAGACGTGAAATAGAATCACTCACCTCTATCCCCATCTTAGGTGAAATAACTTTTGATAAATCAAAGGAAGAAATTGTAATAGAAAAAGGAAGAAGAAGTTTTATAGCTGAAGAATTTAGAAAATTAAGAATATCCCTTTCTTTCCTGGGAATTGATTCTTCGCATAAAAAAATATTGATCACTTCAAGTATTTCAGGAGAAGGGAAGAGTTTTATTTCAACAAACTTAGCTGTAAGCCTTTCTTTAACAGGGAAAAAAGTAGTTTTAGTTGATATGGATCTTAATAACCCTACTATCGATAAAATGCTAAATATAAACAGAGAAGAAGGAATTACAGAATATTTGGAAGGCGAAAAAGACCCGGAAGAAATCATAAAGCATGTTGAAGCCCATGAAAATTTGTTCTTTATTTCAGCAGGCGCTGTCCTTCCGGAGAATCCATCTGAATTATTATCAAATGGAAGAGTGGATGAGCTAATTAATTATCTGGAGAATATCTTTGATATTGTAATTATAGATACATCACCAATGGTATTGGTTACAGATGGGTACTTGCTTACGGGATTATGTGATACCACTTTGTATGTAGTACGGCATAAATACACCCCCAAAATGCTTATTAAAAGATTAGATGAAAGCAGTCATATAAATCCTATAAATAATCCTGCTATTATTTTTAACGGGGTGAAGATGAGAGGCTTCTTCAAAAATAATTATGGTTATGGATATGATTATGTATATGGAAATAAAGAAAGAAAGAAAGAAAGTAAAAAACCAATAGCAAAATATTAAAATCCTAAATAGCATGAAAAATTATCATTCTCAATACATTAAGATGTAACTGAGGGCGGCGAAGCCATGTTCTTCTTATAGTATTCCTAATATCAATCCTTTGGATTACTGCAAATTTTAAATTTTAAAATAAAAATTATGCAGAAGAATTGGTATATCATTTATACAAAGCCGAAATGCGAAAAAAAAGTAGCTGCAACATTTACCAGGCGAAAGATTGAAAATTTTTTCCCGTTAAATTTCAAAGAGGTCAAATCTCTCAGAAAAATAAAATTATTGCAGGAACCATTATTTGACTCCTACGTGTTTGCCAATGTGACGGAAGGAGATATTAAAGAAATAAGGTCAATAGATGGCGTAGTTAATCTTGTATTCTGGAAAGGGAAACCCGCTATTATAGGAGAAAATGAAATTGAAGCCATAAAAGAATTCACCACCGATCACCAGAATATCAAACTCGAAAAAACCCAGATCAATCCAAATGATGTAGCAAGAATTATAGATGGACCTAACTATTCAATAGAAGGGAATATTTTAACAGTCAAAAACACTACTGTAAAAGTAAACCTGCCTTCTATAGGTTTCACAATGATAGCGCAGATAACTTCAGAAAATTCACTTGGCAGAGAAGTTTCATTTGGAAACAAAGATTTATTATTACAATCTTAGAATGTAAAATTATTTATATTAAGAAATAAAGTTAGTTATCTGCATTAAATATACTCTCACAGACGGAATGGACATAAGCTTACCCGCATTATTTCAGAACCACTAATTGCCTCCAATTTGTGTTCTTATAGTCATTCCAAAATCATAATAATTTCTAATAATGAAGACAGCACTGATCACCGGTATAACCGGGCAGGACGGGGCATATCTTGCCGAGCTCCTTTTATCCAAAGGATATTTAGTACATGGAGTAAAGAGAAGGTCATCCCTCATCAATACTTACCGCATTGACCATTTGTATATAGATCCCCATGAAAATAATGGCAATTTTAAATTGCATTATGGAGATATGACTGATAGCACTAACCTTATACGTATCGTGCAGGAAACTCAGCCCAATGAAATATATAATCTTGCGGCTATGAGCCATGTGAAAGTAAGTTTTGACAATCCCGAATATACTGCCAATGCAGATGGAATAGGAACTTTACGGTTGTTAGAAGCAATTAGAATCTTAAAATTAGAAAACAAAACCAGAATTTACCAGGCTTCTACTTCTGAATTATATGGCTTAGTACAGGAAGTTCCACAAAAAGAAACCACACCGTTTTACCCGAGAAGTCCTTATGGTGTGGCAAAACTATATGCTTATTGGATTATGGTAAATTACAGGGAAGCATATGATATGTTTGCATGCAACGGGATACTTTTTAACCATGAAAGCCCATTACGGGGGGAGACGTTTGTAACACGGAAAATTACAAGATCTGTAGCTGCAATAGCCCAGGGATTACAAGACACTTTGTATCTTGGAAACCTAAATGCTCAAAGAGATTGGGGACATGCAAAAGATTATGTGGAAGCAATGTGGCTCATATTACAACAAGAAAAACCAGAAGATTTTGTAATTGCAACAGGTGAAACAACTACGGTAAGAAACTTTGCAAAAATGGCATTTTCAGAAGCTGGAATTGAAATTGAATTCATTGGAGACGGGAAAAGTGAAAAAGGAATTATTAAATCTTGCAGTGATAAGAAATATCAATTGCAAAAAGGTAAAGAAGTGGTAGCTATTGATCCTAATTATTTCCGGCCTACTGAAGTTGATCTGTTAATTGGTGATGCCACAAAAGCCAAAGAAAAATTAGGTTGGAGACCAAAATATACTCTTGCAAAAATGATAAAAGAAATGGTATCAAGTGATTTAGATACTTACAAGAGGAGTTTAGAAAGGAAGTATTTTATGTAAATAAGGGTTAAAATCTAAATTTAGTTTGATGACGGAGAAATCAAGTGAATTCGACCTGGTAATTGAGCCAGGCCGTTCAGAAAAAAATTATTGGATTGACTTATGGCGCTTTCACGAATTATTTTTGTTTCTGGCGTGGCGAGATATACTTGTCAGATATAAACAAACCGCTATTGGTCTTTCGTGGAGCATAATCCGCCCTGTTTTAACCATGATAGTTTTTACAGTTATTTTCGGACGTTTAGCTAAACTACCTTCGGAAGGGGTCCCTTATCCTATTTTGGTATATGCAGCAATGCTACCATGGCAGTTCTTCGCTACCTCTTTTACAGATGCAAGCAATTCGTTGCTCCTCAATTCCAATATGCTTACAAAAATATATTTTCCGAGATTAATCATTCCAGCTAGTACTGTTATTGTTAATTTAGTTGACTTTATTATTTCATTCATTATCTTAATTGGATTGATGGTATGGTACCATTTTGTTCCTTCGTGGTCAATCCTTTATCTTCCACTGTTTCTTATATTAGCAATTTTAAATGCTATGGGTGCAGGTTTATATGTTGCCGCTTTGAATGTTAAATATAGAGATTTCAAATACATTGTACCTTTTATAGTACAATTTGGCATGTATATATCACCTGTAGGTTTCAGCAGTAATGTTGTTCCCGAAAAATGGAGATTATTATATTCTTTGAATCCAATGGTGGGTGTCATTGATGGATTTCGATGGTCCATTATTGGAGGTAATTCACGGATATATTTACCTGGTTTGATGCTTTCTATAGGTTTGACAATTCTTCTTCTCTTTTTTGGCATCCGGTATTTTAGAAAAATGGAAAAAACATTTGCTGACATAATTTAAAACTTAATATGGGTATCGCAATAAAAGTAGAGCAATTAAGCAAAAGCTATTTTCTTAGAAACAAAGGCGAATCTGCCAACGATTCATTAAGGGAAGCAATTACCAAAAAAGTAAAAGGAACTTTAAATAAATCAAAAAATTTAATAACCAATCAGGCTATCTCTAAAGAAAAACATAAAGAAGAATTTTGGGCGCTAAGGGATTTGAACTTTGAAATAAAAAAGGGAGAACGAATTGGTATTATTGGTAGAAACGGTGCTGGAAAATCTACCTTATTAAAGGTTTTAAGTAGAATTACAGAACCAACTTCTGGTCGTATCTCGACTAAGGGCCGTATAGCAAGTTTACTTGAAGTAGGAACTGGTTTTCATCCTGAACTTACCGGAAGGGAAAATATTTATTTGAATGGGGCTATTTTAGGAATGCATCGGGCAGAAATAAAAAGTAAGTTTGACGAAATTGTATCATTTGCTGAAATAGGTAGATTTCTTGATACTCCTGTTAAACGGTATTCTAGTGGAATGTATGTAAGATTGGCTTTTGCAGTGGCCGCAAACTTAGAAGCAGAAATCCTAATAGTGGACGAAGTCCTAGCTGTTGGTGACGATAATTTTCAAAGAAAATGCCTCGGAAAAATGCAAGAAGTAAGCAAAGAAGAAGGAAGAACCGTCTTATTTGTAAGTCATAATATGGCTGCAATTACAAAACTTTGCAATAAAGGTATTCTTTTGAATAAAGGTAAAGTAGAAGTAGATTCAAGTATAGAGAAAGTTGTTGATTCTTATATTTCTACTAGTTTCCAGAATGATCTTTTTATTTTGACAAACAAAAGCACTGAAAAAGACATCTTCTTTGAGAAGATTTATTTGAGCAGAGATAAACAAAAGCCAATAAATACGTTTGCATTTTCTGATAATATTTATTGCATTTTTGAACTCAATGGTGAAAAAATAATAAATGATGCGACTTTAACTTTTATAATAAGAGATAAGAATTTAGGTCCTCTTTTCTCAGATCATCTACCTCTTTCCGTATGTAAAGGTAAATTTATTGCTATAATTCCGAAGAAAGTGTTACTGCCAGGGAAATATTATATTCAATCAATGTTGCATATACCTAATGTTAGATTCTTAGATAATAATGAGGATTATATAAATTTTACAATTGAAGAAACCGGAAGCAAAAATGCTATTTATAATACTGATTTAGGATTTGTTAATATTCCAATTCAATGGGAATGAAAATAAAGAAACCTTTTCGTGATGTAATTTTTTATTTTTTTAGCAAGTTAATTCCTGAATTGAAATTGTTAAGAAACAGAAAAATAGAATGGTCATTCTTTGAATCTGAAATGACTGATACAGAGGTTAATAAATTTGTTAAAATCCAGCCTCGTTATAAAATTGATAAAACAGAAATTGAGGAAGGTACATATATTGCATCTAATTCTGTTGTAACTTTTACAAAAATTGGAAAATTCTGCTCAATTGGTCCAAATTTTTTATGTGGATGGGGAATTCATCCAACAAATGGAATCTCAACCTCCCCGATGTTCTATTCTACTTTGAAACAAAATGGAAAATCATTATCCAAAGTTGATAAAATTGAGGAACGAAAAAAAATAATCATTGGAAACGATGTTTTTATCGGTGCAAATGTTGTTGTTTTGGATGGAGTGACAATTGGAGATGGAGCAATTATAGGTGCCGGAGCGGTTGTTTCCAAAGACATCCCTCCATATGCAATTGCCATTGGATGCCCTATAAAAATTGCGAATTATAGATTTGCTCCAGAAAATATTGCTAAATTACTCGAAATAAAATGGTGGGACTTTGATGAAGACCAATTAAAGGATGTCGAAAAATATTTTTTTGATGTAAATATTTTTTTAGAGAAGTTTTATGTTAACGCCTAAATTCAATAAATTGGCTATAATACTGAAAGAGAGCTGGTAAAATTTTCTGTAATTTATGCGCGTTAATAAATCAAAAGAAGTTTAGTAAAACCAGTTTCACTAAACTTCTTTTGATTTGAATAAAAAACTAAAAAATGCTCCATTTGAATTTTTTTGCCATGAATCAATTCAATAATGAGGATGCATAATATCTTTTTACATATAGCCACTATCCTTTTTTCAGTTAATTGCAATAAATTGAATTAATATTAAATGCAAAATGCGCTCATATTTTCACCTCATTTAGATGGACATAGACAGGTGTATGTTTTTGTAATAACAAATATATTACAAGAATTAGGGTTCAAAATATATATTGCAGGCAACCTTCAGGAAAAAATAACAAATTCCGTTTATGTAGATAAATTAAAAACTAAACCGGAAATCACAATGTTAGATACGGCTAACTATTCATCTGGAGGCCTTAAAATTTCACTATTTGAGTTTCTAGAAATTCAAAATAAATGTAAATCTGATTTGACAATTTTTGCTGAGGCAGATCACCATTTTTCTCTTTTTATTTCTCAAATTTACCGTAAAAAGAACAAATTTAGAGGAAGAGTTGTTGGTATTTTTATGCGCCCATTTTATTTTTATAGGGATTCAAATCTATTGAGCACGTTAAAATTCATAAAACATTTTCCTTCCAGATGGAAAAAAGACGAGCAATTTTTTTACGATTTTTTCCTGGCCCGGTTTCTCCTCCTTGATGTTGCACTCTGTATAGATGAGAATTTTGTTTCCCAGCATCATAAATTCAAATGGCTTCCCGATGTATTTCAACAATATGCTGAATTAATTTTAAAAACGGAGGGAGAATCACTCCAGAAGTCATGGATTGGGAAAGTAAATGCATTCACCCAAAAAAACAATTCAAGATTTATATTTTTATATTTTGGAACAGCACAATACAGAAGGGGATATGACCTGGTTTTAAAACTTGCCGAAGAAACCGGAGGTTGTTTTATTCATTGTGGCCTGAAAGATGATGATGAGTTTGATAAAGGCATTCTTAAAATACGTATGAATTTATCAGATTCTGAGAGATTGTTCGAAACAAACGAATATATAGATGATCCTTTGACTATCGAACATTTTTTTAAGTCAGCGAGTCATTTGATACTTCCATACAGAAGTTATTTTGGTTCAAGTGGCGTTATGTTGCAGGCATTATCTCTTGGAATCCCGGTTCTTTCTTCTGAGAATGGAATTATCGGCAAAAGGATTAAAAACTATCGATTAGGTCAAACTTATACTGAAAAAGATTGGCTTTCATTTAAAACGCAATTTGAGTTTTTTAAACAAATTGATCCCCAAATTTTTGAAGAAAGTATTTACACATATATGAACTTTCAAACAACAGAACAGTTAAAAAATGTACTTACTAATTCCTTTACAGGAAGTAATCTTATGGTAAAACAACCAGCCATTTTATAGATAATTATGATTCATCTGTTACGTTTGGCTTTACCTTATTCCTTTCTTTTATTCTTTGTATATAAAGGAATACGGCAACCATTGTATCTTTTAGGGATTGCTTTTCTTATGTATATGAGTGAATCAATATTTGTTGACACTGCAATGTTGTTTCATATTCCTGGAAGATTAGACGACCAATTATTGTTTATATGGTTATTACTGTTATGGATAGTATCTAAATTTATACAAAAAGATAAACCCAAAAAATTAAAGGAAAATAAACTAACAATAACTGATTTTTGTGTTGCCGGTTTAATCATAATCTCAATCATGGGACTAATTTCCACAATTTCAGAATATTACCCATTTATAACAAATGTAATAAGGCAGTTTCTTACACTACTCTCATTATTGGCAGGATACTTCATTATAAAAAATTGGATTTCTTCTAATAAACCGGAGACCTTAGTAAATTTTTTATATAGTCTTGTAATTATAAATAGTATAGCTGCATTTCTATTTATACTTCACCAGGGATTACATCTCACTATATATGAACAGAAAGAACATATTTCTGATTTTTTTCAAGGTACAGAAATTACTCGGAGCTTCTTTTTTATGCCTCAATTCCTTTTCTTCTCTATTGTTTATCTTCTGGTTTTTACAAAAAAATATACTCTTTTTTCTATAGGATTATTATTAATTAATTTACTGGCAATATTTATTACCTATACCAGATCCTTTGTTACCATTACAGTGGTTTTAGTACTTCTATATTTTATACTTACTGGTGCAAAAAGTGGAAAGTTGGGAAAAGCAATTAAAAATTTGATGATATATTTAATTCTGGGTGTTTTTGGCATTTTTTTATTATCAAAATTTTTACCAGCCAGTACAGCATATTTTGAAGCCAGGTTTTCTGAAATGACCAAAACTCAATATACAAAAGAGGAACCTGGAGATATGGAATACCGATTTACAAATACAAAAGCAACAATATCGAATATGGATAAAAACAAAAGACTTATAGGAATGGGGCCCATTACAAGAATACAATCCCCAGAAGTTGTTGATATGGACCGAGCTACTTCCGATATGGTTTGGGCGGGAGTAATTTTTAGATGGGGATTTGTCGGGTTAGGGCTTTTCATCTTGATTTATATTTTTTCTACTATTAATGCTTTTAAACTTTTTGTTAAGTCTGATGGGATCATTTCAGATTTAGCTTTGATGATTTTCCTTTACATTATTTCTCAGATTATGGAAAGTTTTGTTTCATGGACTTTTTTATCTGGTCATGGGTTAGCTACCGGATTGTGGTATTTTGCTATTTTAGCAACTCTGAGTGGATTTAAATGGGAAAGTAATAACATTAAATTGCATTCATCACGCATGATTTATTCAATTTAGTGAATTTTATATTTGGAAGTAGATTAGAAAAGGCAATATCGCATCAAAAAATAAATGGTGTTAAGGAAGAGCTACTATTCTTCTGTTAAACCAACCTTTCAAAATTGATTTTAATGAATTCTTTATGAACTTATATCAATTCATTCAAATCTAATATCTTTTATTAAGTATTTATGAAAGTTGGAATTATATCCTTCTACTTGATGGAATCAACGATTCCACTTGCAAAATATATGTCTCTGGAAGGTATTAAGATTGATTTATATAGCCTATTACCTCATGGCGATCAAAATACTTTTGTTTTTGATTTTATTGGAAATGAACAACCCAATGGTTTTGTAAATTCAAAAATCAGCAGAACTGCTTTTGGGGAAAAACTAAATGATTATTTAGGCACCTTACAAAATATTCAAGTTTTTATTTTCCCTAACCAACGAATTGAAACATTTTTTTTAAAAGATTTATATTATGCATATTTGCTTGCTACATACATTAAAAAAAAGAAATACGATCTAATTCACATAATTCATTCTGACAAGAAATTTTGGTTTTTACTTAATTTCTTCCTGAAAGGTGAAAAGATTATTCAAACTTTGCATGAAGTAACTTCTCACGATGGAAGTAATGCTCCTATTCAAATAAAAACTTTAAATTGGCTAATTAATAAATCCATCCCAATAATATTTCATTCGAATACTTCGATGAACAGATTTTTAGAATACAGTCATTCAGTTATTTCTCATAAATTGAATAAAAATGATATAACAATGATTCGTTTTGGCTTATTTGAAACATATCATTGTTTCTCTGACCAACCTGGAATTCCCAATAAAAAAGAAGAAATAAAAATCTTATATTTTGGCCGGATTGTACCGTATAAAGGGATAGATATCCTTATAGATGCTTCCAAAATCCTCCAAAACAAATATCCAATTCATTTAATAATAGCAGGAGATGGCACTCCCTATTTCAGTTTTAAAAACATCAAAAGCTACGACTTCATTAACAAACATCTCACGAACAATGAAATTGTAAATCTAATTGAATCATCAGATATAGTTGTACTGCCATATATTTCAGCCTCTCAAAGCGGGGTTCCTATGACAGTTTATTTATTTAATAAACCAATTATTGCCAGTAATATTGGAGGATTAAAAGAAGTAATAGAAGATTTAAAAACAGGAATATTAGTGAATGATATTAATGCTGAATCATTCGCTTCTTCTATTGAAATTTTATTGTCAAATACAAGTTTAAGAAAGGAAATGGAAGAAAATATTCAAATTAAATATAGTAAAGGTGAATTCTCCTGGCTAAATATTGCTCGCCAAACTATTAATTTTTATCAAAGGCAATTATTAAATAAATAAACCGAATTCTAAATTCACATTTATTTTCCATATTTGATCTTTTGAAATATAATTTCAAACTTAATAAATTAGAAAATTGAAGAATAAAAAATCAGTTGTGTTCTTAGGTTTCAATGATTTTCCTTATGGTCTTGCTGAGGTTCAAAAAATAATTTTAATCTCTAAAAGCCTTATAATAGCAGGAAACACTGTTACTGTTATTTGCCGAAATGGTTATCATAATATAAAATTTCAACCCCAAATGAAAGCCTGTGGTATTTACGAAAGCATTAATTACGTATATGCCTCAGGCAGCTGTTTCAGAAATGAGCACTTTTTCAAAAGAAGGCTATTACAAATTAAAGGGAAAATAAATGAAATTTTATTATTGAGAAATAGAAAAAAGAAAAACAATTTGGATTTTGCGATTTTATCAACACGCAGTTTTTCTTCAATTGTTTTATATTATCTTTTAGCTAAAATTTTAAAATTTAAAATAATCTTAAATTACGTCGAATACTATTCTGCAATCAAAAAAGGTAAACTTCAAATAGCTAAACGTCTGAATGACCAATTTTTTGACAAATATGCACCTTCTCTTTCTGACGGAGTTTTCCCAATTAGTGAATTCCTGATAAATCAAATTAAAAAAAAATCAATAAGGAAAAAATACTTGAAAATACCAGTTCTAACAGATTTTGACAAATACAATGAAATTGAAAATAACAGGAAGCAAAATTATTTTCTTTTTTGCGGTTACGCAGGTTATAAAGAGATTATTCAATTTATTATTGATTCATATGAATTAATTGAGGATCACTCTGTGTCTTTATTCTTAGTAATTAATGGACGTGCAAGTGATATAGAAGAATTAAAAGATTATATCAAAAAACAAAAGAAAAAATTTAAAATAAAGGTTTTTTCCAGACTATCTGAAAAAGAATTATTCACTTTCTATAATAATGCAACCGCTTTGCTAATTCCCTTGAGACATACCTTGCAGGATATTGCCAGGTTCCCACATAAGATAGGAGAATACCTTGCTTCTGGCAATCCGGTTATTTCAACAGATTATGGTGAGATTAATTATTATTTTACCAATATGGTGAATATGCTTTTAGCAAATAGCTATGATATAAATCTATTCGCTAAAAAAATGCAGTTTGTAATAGATCACCCGACGGAATCGAAAGATATAGGACTCAAAGGAAAAGAAATTGCTTACCAACAATTCGATTATAGCAGTATAGCAGGAGCCTTAGATAATTATCTAAATGAATTATAATTACTCAATTACGACTATTTATGTGTGGAATAACCGGTAAAATATATTTAGCAAAGGAAAGGAACATCAATCCTGGTGAGCTAAAAAATATGACAGATATTATTTGCCATCGAGGGCCTGACGATGAAGGGTTTTTTATCAATAAAAATATTGGTTTAGGCTTTCGACGCCTGAGTATTATTGATCTGGATACCGGACATCAGCCACTTTCAAATGCAAGCGGGAGTAAATGGATAGTTTTTAACGGGGAGATTTATAATTTTTTAGAGCTACGACAACATTTGATACAAAAAGGATATTCTTTCAAAACTAAGACAGATACTGAAGTTATTTTAAAACTTTATGAAGAATATGATACCCGTTGTCTTGAATATTTGCGTGGCATGTTTGCTTTCGCTATTTGGGATAATGACCAAAAGCAACTCTTTTGTGCGCGCGACCGTTTTGGGATAAAACCTTTTTATTATTATTACGATAATGAAAAATTTGTATTTGGCTCGGAAATTAAGGCTATATTAAAAAGCGAAAATATAGATAAGACTTTGTCGAATGATGCCTTAGATTCCTATTTCACTTTTGGCTATATTACCAGCGATCTATCTATTTATAAAGAAATCAAAAAACTTCAGCCTTCTCATTATCTGATTTTATCATTCAAAGACAAAGTAAAACTAGAAATTAAAAGATATTGGGAAATAATTTTCGAACCGGATTATTCAAAAACTGAAAACCAATGGAAAGAAGAAATAAAGTCGGCCTTTTCTGAATCGGTGAAACTACACATGATCTCTGATGTACCCCTTGGCGCGTTTCTAAGTGGTGGGATTGATTCAAGTTCTGTAGTAGCTATGATGACTAAAAATTCAAATCAACCCATAAAAACATTTTCAATAGGGTTTAAAGAACAAAAATATAATGAGCTTCAATATGCCCGGGAAATAGCTATCAAGTACGGTTGCGACCATCATGAACAGATTGTAGAGCCTGAATCAATGAGTCTGCTTCCCAAATTAGTAAGCGCCTATGATGAACCTTTTGCAGATTCATCCGCAATCCCCACATACTATGTATCGAAATTGGCAAGAAACCATGTAACCGTAGCCCTCTCCGGAGATGGAGGTGATGAATTATTCGCAGGTTACGATCTTTATAAAAGTTTAAAATCTATTTATTCAAGTCCTTTAAATTTTAAATTTCCGGGATTAAATAAATTTATTTGGGGAAATATTCACAAAATAATCCCCTACAATGTAAGGGGGAAAAGTGCTACTTATTTTCTTTCAAAGAATCGAAATTTAGTAAGTGCCTATAGCAATGTATGGCCGAAAGAAGAAAGAAAGAAACTGCTTCTTAACCATGGTACTATGAGTACTTTAAATGCCTCTGAATCGTATAAAGAACAGATTTTAAAAAAGGGAATTAATGATGGTTTTGTAACAAATATGCAAAACCTGGATCTGCAAACCTATATGGTAGATTCTATTCTTACAAAAGTTGACAGGGCCAGTATGATGAATTCTCTTGAAGTAAGAGTTCCATTATTAGACCACATATTTGCAGAGTTAACTTTTAAAATACCATGGCAATTAAAATTAAAAAAAAATGAACAGAAATATATTTTAAAACAAGCTATGGCCTCTTATTTGCCAAAAAGTATTTTAAATCATCCAAAACAGGGCTTTGGTGTTCCGCTTGAATTTTGGTTTAAGGATGACTTAAAACAATATGTCAATGATAGCTTACTCTCCGCAAATTCTCATTTATCATCTTTCCTGGATAAAAAGTATATAAAAAATATCATTTTTAAAAATCAAAATGGAAGAAAAGATTTTAGTCCTAAAATATGGCCTTTACTATTTTTTGAAGAATGGTTAAAGCAAAATTCATAAACATTCCTTAATCATTTATTTTGATTTGGTTTCATTTAAAAATTAATCTTCACTTATTTTAATTACTATTCTTGAGGGTTTGATTTTTAATTTTCCAAGTGCTTTAGGTAACAATAATTATAAATTCTTTTCAAAATAAGATATTTTTTGTGGTACCAAAATGAAATTCATAATTACCATAGACACAGAAGGAGATAATCAATGGGAACACGGATGTGAACTTACTGTTGAGAACCTGAAATTTGTCCCCCGCTTTCAAGGCTTATGTAATAAACATACAGTTAAACCCACTTACCTGGTTACTTCAGAGGTTTGTGAAGATGATTTTGCCAAAGAAATTTTTACCGATTATTCAAAAAATGGTGTTGCTGAAGTGGGCGCCCATTTACACTCCTGGACAACTCCGCCTTTTTTAAATAAAGATGGATATAGATATAATGATAAGAACCATGCTTTTGCAACCGAATTGCCAGAAGAGTTATTAACAGAAAAAATAAAGAACCTCACCTATCAAATTGAAAATGCTTTTGGCAAACGTCCTTTATCATTTCGTTCTGGAAGGTATGGATTCAACGAAGAGTTAGCCAGCATACTTGCCGACAATTCTTATCTTGTTGATTCTTCTGTTACGCCATATACGAGTTGGGCTACTAATAAAGGCGTTCCAGGAGCAAAGGGAGGCCCTGATTTTATGAATAGTTCGCCGTTTCCTTTTAAATATGATTTTAAAAATAGCTCACTACTTGAAATACCGGTAACTATATTACCCACCAAATTTCCTTTAAACAAAAACCAAAAGCTTGCCAGAAAATATTTCAGGAATGCTAATAAAAACATACTCCTTAGAATATTAAGAAAGTTATTGTTTCATAATCAACCACTGTGGTTAAGGCCATACCTTTCCACAGATATTGATGTTTTCGATAAAATAATTAAAGAAGCAACCCGTATTAAATTGCCTTATATAGTGATGATGTTCCATTCTAGCGAATTAATGCCCGGGTGTTCCATCTACCGTAAGGACGAAAGATCTATTGAAAAGTTGTATGAATTATTAGAACATTTTTTTATTTTATTGAAAGATAAAAAAATTGAATCATTTACATTAACAGAGGCTGCAAATATTTGTAAAATATGAAAATATGTTTTTGGGGAGATATTGCAAAGGCACTCACAGGTAAGACCAGCGGCGGTGGGGAGTTACAAATGGCATTGCTTGCCAAAGCATTGGCCAGAGGTGGTAATGAAGTTGTAGTAATAGATTACCAGATCAAAAAAGATTTTATTACCGAGGATGGAATTAAAATTTTTAAAATAGAAGGATGGAATAAGGGAATCCGGGTTATCCGATCATTAACGCATCGTTTGCCTCAACTGTACAAAAGTTTAAAAGAGCAGAAAGCGGATGTTTATTACTGCCGAATTCGTGATTTCAGGCATATTTTAGTTTTTTGGGCTGCCCGCAAAGTAAAAGGCAAGTTCGTACTTAGCCTGGCGTCGGACCTGGATGCAATGAACTTTGCTATGAGATTCAAATACCAACACTTCGTTTCATCTGGTAGTTTATGGTCATTCTCCAGTGGCATGCTCATTGAGATAGTATATCCCTATTTGTTGAGAAAAGCTGATCTTGTTTTAGTTCAACATGAGGGGCAAAAGAAAATTCTTGCAAAAAAACATATCAAGTCAATAATACTTTCTAATTTAATTGATCTTCCCGAATGGATGCCTGGGCCAACTCATCCTTCTGATCATTTTATTTATGTAGGCAGTCTTGACAAGCGTAAAGGATTTGCTGAATTTTTCGAACTTATTAATAAGACGCGTGGCTCTCTTTATAAAGTAGTTGGGCAACCACGAGATAAAACAGCATATTTATACTATGAGAAATTAAAATCCTTTAGCAACGTTAGTCTTTTAGGGCGACTGAGCCACTCTGAAACGATGTTTCAAATTGCTAATGCGAAAGCTTTGATATCAACATCTCCAATGGAAGGTTTTCCCAACATTTTTATTGAAGCTTGGGCCTGTGGTTTACCTGTACTTTCCTTAAATTGTAATCCTGGAAATGTAATTGTAAAAGAAAAATTAGGGATTGTTGCGAATGGGGATATAAATAAAATCATCCATGCAATAAATAATTCAGAATGTACAGTTGATTTTGCCAGAAGAGCAAAATTATATGTAGAATATCATCACATTTTAAATACAGCAAAAATTAAGGAAATAAATCACTTATTTAACGCAATAGTTAAATCGTAAAATGATATGAAGATTTTATTTTTTATGAATGGTCTGCATCCGGGAGGGAAAGAACGAAGGATGCTGGAACTAATGAAAGAATTAAAATTGAGAAAGGGAATTGATTTTGAATTAGTCCTTATGAATAGGGAAATTAACTATCCTGAAATTTTGAAGATGGATATTAAGCTACATTTCCTGATCAGAAAAAGTAAAAAAGATTTATCAATATTTAGAAAATTTTATAAACTCTGCAAAGAGTTCCGGCCTGATATTATTCATTGCTGGGACAGCATGACTGTTTTTTATGCAATTCCGGCGTGTAAGTTCTTAAATATTAAATTAATGAACGGAATGGTAGTAGATACCCCCGTTAAAAAAAATATCTTTAATAAAAATTGGCTTCGTGCCCGATTGACTTTCCCATTTTCAGATATAATTATTGGGAATTCACTTGCTGGCTTATCAGCATATAAAGCACCTGCCAGGAAGTCTCAATGCATATATAATGGTATGGATCTTGCCCGATTTACCAATTTAAAGACCCCTTCAAACATTCGTAAAGAAATTTTCGGCAATGATTCAGATGATATTTTTATTGCAGGAATGGTAGCGGCTTTTGAAGAACGCAAGGATTATAAAACATTAATAGAAGCTGCAATGAAACTTATTCCAAACAATAACAAATTAAGGTTTGTCTTGGTAGGAGGAGGTAGTCTTCTAAATGAAATTAAGAGTACCGTGCCCGCTTCTTTTGAAAATAAAATAATTTTTTTAGGTAAAAAAATAAAAGTGGAAACCATTATAAACATTTTTGACGTTGGAGTTTTACTTACCAATGCTAAAATTCATGGAGAAGGTATTTCAAATTCTATAATAGAATATATGGCATTGGGCAAGCCTGTAATCGCCACAAAGGGAGGAGGAACAAATGAAGTGGTTTTTGAAAATCAAAATGGTCATCTTGTTGATGCTGGAAGTAGCGATCATTTAGTCGAAAAAATTGAAGCAATTATGAAAGATGAAAACCGTGAAATCTTAGGGGAAAAAGGGAAACAAATGGTGCATACTAAATTTGATTTGAAAATTATGACAACCCAGTATATTGACTTTTATCAAAGGATTACCAAGAAATAAATATAAATAGTAATATGAATATTTTAGTAAGTGGCGCCGCGGGATTTATTGGTTCTCATGTTTCTGAGTACTTTATCGGCCTTGGCCATCACGTTGTAGGGATTGACAATTTCGATGATTTTTATCCGCTTGATTTCAAAAAATTAAATCTGCAGAATTTACTGAAAAATGCCCGGTTTAAATTTTACCATGTTGATATCCGCGACAGAAAATCTTTAGATAATATATTTTCTTCCCAAAAAATAGACGTTGTTATTCATTTAGCTGCAAAAGCAGGGGTAAGGCCTTCCATTGAATCCATCTCTGAATATTATGATGTAAATGTAAATGGCACTGTTACTTTATTGGAATCTATGAAAGAGTATGAAGTAAAAAAACTTTTATTTGCTTCTTCTTCCTCAATTTATGGCAATAATGTAAAAATTCCTTTCGCTGAATCTGACCGGGTTGATAATCCTATATCTCCTTATGCTTCTACTAAAAAAAGTGGTGAACTATTGTGTCATGTTTACAGCCATTTATATAAATTTGATATAACCTGTTTACGATTCTTCACTGTATTTGGTCCCAGGCAACGGCCGGATCTGGCGATTCACAAATTCACAAGACTAATAGATAAAGGGGATCCAATTCCTTTTTATGGTGACGGTACCACCTCCCGGGATTACACCTTTATAGATGACATAGTAAACGGGATTGGTTGTTCGATAAATCACCTAGGAGGTTACAGGATATACAATCTGGGTGAATCAACTGTTATAAACTTAAAAACACTTGTCCGGGTGATTGAAAATCAGATTGGGAAAAAAGCGATTTTAAATCAATTGCCCATGCAACAAGGAGATGTAACCGCTACTTATGCTGATATTTCTAAAGCAAAAAAAGAACTTGGATATGATCCTAAATATGATTTTGAAACCGGCATAAAGGAATTTGTGAAATGGTACGATAACAATAAGTCAATCTTAAACTATGAATTAAAAAAATGACCGAATTTGCAATAATCCCCAAATTGTTGCCAGTACGTGATTCTATATGGTATTCTCAAAAGATTCCAAAAATAATCTGGCAAACTATTAATACAAACCGGGTACCCGATTATATAAAAAGTTATGCTGACTCCTGGATAGGTCTTAACCCTGAATATGAATACAGATTTTTTGATGATAATGATATTATCACATTTATAAGCACAGATTTTCCGGATTATCTGGACGGCTATAAAAGACTTAAATACGGAGCTTCAAAGGCTGATCTTTGGCGATATCTTATTATCTACAAATTTGGCGGAGTTTATGCGGATATGGATTGTAAATGTCTTACACCTTTACGTAAATGGATAGATCCAAAAGCTTCATTTGTAACACAATTAGGCATCAATAAAGATATTTGTCAGTGGCTTATTATGAGTGTTCCACAAAACCCTGTATTTTTAAAAGCAGCTAAAAAAACATTACAAAATTCTGAAAATAATAACTGCACCACAACTCATTATGGATTTGAATATTCTACTAATAAACTATTAATCGCTGAAAATAAACCACTGCTCAAATTTGATCATGCGGTATTAGGGTTATCAGGGCCACCCGTCCTGCAGGAAGCAGCAGAAGATTGCTTTAGAGAGGGATCAATATCAGATATTTTACAATTTACTCAGGTTGTATGTGTTTCTGATGATACCATGTCATGCCAAATGAATGGCAATGTAATTCACGATACGAGAAATGAAAAGTATAAATCGGCCTATAAAAAATTAAACTTAACTCACTACGATGATAAGATAGAAAAAATAAAAAGAGAAGTTATCTCCTTATTTAAAAAAGAATAGACATTTCATCAATATTTTTTATGGAATATTATTAATTAAATGGAAAAAGCCTAATAATTTGAATTTTATCTCAAAAATATTTGACAAATTTTATCTCAAGCAATGGAGTATTGGCATAGTGAATGAAAAGATTGAAGATGTTATCCGGAATAAAAATATTTCAAAGGAGATTAAATGGATCCAAATAAACAATAACTATCAATTTTTTGCAGATCCGTTTATTTTCGAATCAGAAACCGGGAATTACAGTATTTTATTTGAAGAAATGAATTATATCAAACAATATGGCATTATTTCCCAATTTAAGTTAGATAATACAAATAATGCCATTGAGAAGAAGGTAATACTAGACACTAACACCCATCTCTCTTACCCGTTTATATTTTATGAAAATGGGAATATGTATGTTTTTCCCGAATCAAGCATCAGAGGTAAATTGTCATGTTATCAATATGATAGTAGTAGCCGATCTTTACAATTCATTAGGGATCTAATAAATCTACCACTCCTGGATTCAACTATTTTGAAACACCAAAATAAATATTGGGTATTTAGTACTATGAAAGGAATTGATTCAAATAAAAAATTATATATTTTTTACGCTGATAACTTATTTGGAACTTATACACCTCATCCTCAAAATCCGGTAAAAGTTAATATCAATGGATCAAGGCCTGCTGGAAATTTTATTTTGCTAGACGGTAGCATTTATAGGCCTGCTCAGGGTTCAGGGCAATATTATGGTTCTTCAATAATTATAAACAAAGTGATTGAATTATCCGAAAGTAAATTCGAAGAAGAATATTATTTTAGTATAACACCACCAAAAGAAGAATATTATAATTTTGGAATTCACACAATTAATTATGTGAATAATAAGATTATAATTGATGGATTAGTGAGGCGTTTTCTTCCTTTCACCCAAATGAAAAGATATTTCCTGAGTTCCAAAAAGTTTTCTTGAATTCTGTTAAAAATTTATCAGCCAACCGAATTTTAATTATTGGGCCTATAGCCCCTCCAATAGGGGGGGTAAGTATTCATATTTCAAGATTAGCTGACCTAATAAAAAAAGATTTCGAGCTAGATTTTATTGATGAAAGTAGAGAAATAAAAAAGAATTACTTCAATTTAAGAAGTTTACATTTTCTGAGATACTTTACTAAAATTAAAAATTCCAATTTATTATATATCCATAGCGGGAAAAATATTCTAAGGATTTTTCACCTTTTAGCTGGAAAGATTTTTGGAAAAAAAATAATTCTAACCATTCATAGTTTTAAAACAGGAACCAGTAAAATAATATGTTTATTTAATGGGAAAATATACAAATTGGCAAACACCATCATTGTAGTAAATTCGGAAATCAAAGAAAGATTGTCTTTACCTGAAAAAAAGACAATAGTAAAAGAGGCTTTTATACCTCCAAACATCCAAGAAGAACCTGAACTTCCTAAAAATATCCAGGAAATTATTTCCCAAAATAAAAAAAAAGAAAATAAAATAATTTGTGCCAATGCATCAAGACTCGAATTTCATAATAACCAGGACTTGTATGGCTTAGACCAATGTTTAGAGGTTGCAGAAAGATTATTCAAAAAAAAAATTAAATTTTATTTCATTTTCGTAGTATCCTCAATTGAGAAAAATTCAGATAAGTTTTATAAATACAAATCTCAAATTAATGAAAGACACTTACAGAGCAATTTCCTTTTGACCAATGAAAAATTATCTTTTGTAAAATTAATGGAGCAGGCAGATATCGTTGTAAGACCTACAAATACAGACGGTGATTCTATTACAATTCGTGAAGCTGTTTTTTTTAAAAAACCTGTTTTAGCCTCCAACATTGTTAAGCGTCCGGAAGGTGTTCATCTTTTCAGGACAAGAGATATTGATGATTTCGAAAAAAAAATAACGAAACTGATTACTCTAAATTTTGAAAGAGATCCATCGGAAAAATTCACTTCAGCGTTACATTTGCAATTAAGCAAATTATATTCAGAAATAATTGTAAAAACTCTTTATGCGAAATAATTTCCAGAGACTTAATATGCATGAATTTAACATTCAATCCATTTTAAAATTATAAGAATACTAAAAAGGAAGAATATCTGGACTCAGCTATAACTTCCATAGATTTTATTGTAAAAGATTTAAACAGAACTTATGATAGTAATGGAGAGTTTTCTTTTTCTTATTCTCCTTTTGATAAAAGATCAGTTTTTAATGCCTCCTTATTGAGCGCAAGATTATTGAACCGCATATATCTTATACAAAAACAATGAATAAACTGAACTCGCAAAAAAACAATTACTTATTGTTACAATTTCCAAAATTCAAATGATTCCTGGTATTAGAGTCCACTTCCATTTAATCAATGGATTGATAATTGGCATAACTGTATCCCACAGAACAAATATTAATCTTTTACAAAAGTGAAGTTCTGCTCATAGGATTATAGTCTTAGGAATTCTATGTGGTGTAAATTAATTATTCAAATTTAGCCTTTGTCAGATGTTCTCTAAATATGGATAATTAACCTATAAAAATATTTTAAATTTTAAATAAAAAAATAATAGTAATTAATATGTTACAAAAAATAAGAGAACATTTTTTAAAAAAAAGATTGAATAAATTTTTCAATGCTTTCCCAAATATGGATGGCAAATCTATTCTGGATTTAGGTGGGTACGATGGTTGGTATATGGATTTTATAAAGAGAGCATGCCCTAATCTTAAAATAACTATCGCAGATCATGATAAAAATGGACTGGATATTGCGAGAAAAAAAGGTTATGATATTGTTTTATTGGATGGTGCAAAAAAATTGCCATTTGAAAATAATCAATTCGATATAGTATTTTGTAATTCAGTAATTGAACATGTAACTACCCCAAAGGATGAGATATGGAACTTAACTTCCGGTATTGAATTTAAAAAAAGATCCTTTATCATACAGAAACACTTTGCAAATGAAATTATGCGAATTTCAAAAAGTTATTTTGTACAAACTCCCAATAAAAAGTTCTTTCTTGAACATCATACCTGGTTGCCATTCATTCAGTTTATTCCAAGAAAGACTCTCGTAAAAGTTCTAAGATTTACTAATAAGTTTTGGATAAAAAAAACTGCGCCGGATTGGAACTTACTGACCGGCGTTGAAATTCAGGAAATGTTTTCCGATGCAAAAATCTTAAAAGAAAAATTTATATTTATGAATAAAAGCCTCATTGCATACAGAAAATAATTTCTACTATTAATCTTAAAAAAATCTGCATTGTTTTAATAATAATTAATGATTTATTTATTATTTCGTACAACATTTTAAAATTAATCAGATGGAAAAGTGCGATAAAATTTTGCTTCAATTAATTATTTGTATTGCCAATTTCAATTAACAGATAATTTGAAAGTCTGTTTTTTGCTGCAAATTGATAGAAATGCTTGAAAAGATTTTGAAATCTTTAGAAATATTGAAAACCTATTGCGAAAAGGAGGAATTTAAAGGATGGGATCCTTATGACGGCCTCAACAGCCGTTTGTTTCAATCTATTCCTGTCATTTCAAAAAATCGTTTTTCCCGTTTATTGTGGATACAAACATTTAAAAGGTTACCAATAAATCTGAGAAGAATTACCGGAATAAAAAAAGAATATAATCCTAAATCTTTAGGGCTATTTCTTTCAGGATATTGCAATCTTTTTATGAAAGAAACTAAGAATGAATACCTGGAAAAAATTAATTTTTTTTCAAAAAAAATTATAGAAATACAAAATCCTCATTACAATGGCTCTTGTTGGGGATATAATTTTGATTGGCAAGCCCGTGCATTTTTCCAACCCAGGAATACTCCAACTGTAGTAGCTTCCGTTTTTATTGCGAACGCTTTACTAGATGCTTATGAGGTAACAAAAGAGAAAAAATACCTGATTATATCAAGAAGCACTTGTGATTTTATATTAAAGGATCTGAATAGAACTTATAACGAGTTAGGGGATTTTTGCTTTTCATATTCTCCGCTAGATAAGAGTGTGATTTTTAATGCATCCCTTTTAGGAAGTCGCCTTTTATCAAGAGTTTATAGTTTTACTCAGGAAAAGGAATTGATAGAAGAAGCAAAAAAATCAGTTTCTTTTTGTTGTGGTTATCAAAAAGATGACGGTTCCTGGAGTTATGGTACTTTATCTTTTCACCATTGGATAGACAATTTCCACACAGGATATAATTTAGAATGTATTTCTGATTATATGAAGTTTTCTAAAGATTGTTCCTACAATATTAATTTAGAAAAAGGATTCGAATATTATTTTAAAACATTTTTTACCGACGAAGGAATACCTAAATATTATAATAATTCAATTTACCCAATAGATATCCACTCATCTGCCCAGTTAGTTATAACAGTTGTAAAACTTGATAAATTTCACGAACAAAAAAAATTACTGGATATAGTTTTGAATTGGACTATTGAAAACATGCAATCAAACAAAGGATATTTTTATTACCAGATTAACAAATATTTTTCATCCAAAATACCCTACATGCGATGGGCACAGGCTTGGATGTTTTATTCATTATCAACTTATATAAAAACTTACAATCCTGAGCAGAATTAGTATTTGTAATGTTCCAGTAGATGCACTCACCATGCAACAAACAATAGATTTGGTGGATAGCGCTATCCAGGAAAAGAAATCTATTCATCATGTGGTAATCAATGCCGTAAAAGTTGCAAATGCACAAAAGAATATTGAATTAAAAGAATCCATAGTTAACTGTGACATTATTAACGCTGACGGGCAGGGTATTGTATGGGCATCCCGTTTATTAAACAAACCTTTGCCCGAAAGAGTAGCAGGGATAGACCTAATGGATGAAATAGTAAAATTAGCAGCAAAAAAAAAGTATAGGATTTTTTTTCTTGGAGCCCGGGAAGAAATTGTAAGCAAAGTTTTAAGCGTATATAGAAATAAATTTGGTAAAGATATTATTGCTGGTTATCGAAATGGTTATTTTAAGAAAGAAGAAGAAGCACAAATAGCACAACAAATAGCCGATTCAAAAGCAAATATTCTTTTTGTTGCGTTGAGTTCTCCTAATAAAGAGATTTTTTTGAATACTTATAAGGATATTATTCAAACTTCTTTTATAATGGGTGTGGGCGGAAGTTTTGACGTAGTTTCGGGATTTGTAAAACGAGCGCCCCGATGGATGCAGGATTGGGGCCTTGAATGGTTTTACAGAACAATGCAGGAGCCACGAAGAATGTGGAAACGTTATTTGTTTGGAAATTCAACCTTTATTTATCTCGTTGCAAAAGAAAAAATCAAACAAATTTTCAATGTAAAATAATCAAAATATTCTATTTTGATTATTCCTTTTATTTAATAAAATATATCCTTGAACCGGCAGTTTGAACGATACCTCCAAATAACACTAGTAGTCCTGGACCTGGTTGTATTGAATTTAGTTTTCTTTATCTGTCAGATAGCATTTACCAAAAGCATACATTACGGAACTTCAAATGCCTATTTCAGGTACCTCACAATCGCCAATGCTTCCTGGTTGCTTCTCTCTTTCTTTTTAAGAACTTACGCAATTACCAATATTTTGTATTTTGAAAGTTTTACAAAAAGAACAATACAAGTATATTTGATATGGATCATTCTTGTACTGGTTTATTTATTTTTTTTCAGGGAATTAACTATTTCACGTTTATTTATTTTATCTACTACCGGAAGCTTTGGATTAGGCCTTTTAATAAACAAATTTATCTATCTCGGTATATTCAAATATTTTCGGAACACTGATTTTCTCATAAAAAGAGTAATTATTCTGGGATATAATGATACAGCAAAAAAACTAACTTCCTATTTTGAACAAGACGGCCTAAATACTCAAATCATTGGTTATATTGAGGATGATGAAAACGTAAATGAATTATCACATTATCCTGTATTAGCAAATATCCACGATACATTGCGCATTGCAAAGGAATTAGAAGCCCAGGAAATATTTTCAACCATCACTCCGGAACAAAATAATTACATTTACGATCTGATGTATCAATCTGAAAAAGAATGTATTCGATTCAAGATTGTACCTAACCTTTCTTTGTTTATCGCAAGAGAAGTGCATATAGAGTACTTTGGAGAATTACCTGTCTTATCTTTAAGAAATGAGCCTCTTGATGACGTTGGTAACAGGATAAAAAAGAGGTTTTTAGATATTGTTGTAAGCCTGTTTGTTGCCATTTTTATACTTTCCTGGCTGATACCCTTAATAGGGTTGTTGATCTTTATAGAGTCAGGAAGACCAATTTTTTTCAGACAATTACGCACCGGCAAAAATAAAAAACCATTTTATTGCTGGAAATTCAGAAGCATGAAATCTAATAAAGATGCTGACATAAAGCAGGCAACCCACAATGATGCCCGTGTTACCACTTTAGGTAAATTTCTTCGAAAAAGCAGTCTTGATGAATTCCCGCAATTTATAAACGTGTTAAGAGGCGAAATGAGCCTGGTTGGCCCCAGGCCTCACATGATCAAACATACTACTGATTACTCAAAAGTAGTAGATGAATATATGGTAAGACAGTTCATAAAACCAGGAATTACCGGCTGGGCGCAAATTAATGGCTACAGGGGTGAAATCACCAATCCTGACCAAATAAAAATGCGTGTAAACAAAGACTTGTGGTATCTCGAAAACTGGACTCTATTTCTTGATCTACGTATATTATTCCTTACCGTTTATTATGTTTTTAAAGGAGATGAAAAGGCTTATTGATTATTTTTTTTTAAACAAAACTCTATTAATTTAAAAAATCGAATCATTATCAATCCGGATGATTTTTATAAAGATTTAGCAGTACTTTTTCAAATAAAAAACAAAGCAATTTATGGAACAAAATGAAGTACTAAAAAAGTTAAACAAGATATTCATTGAGGTATTTGAGGATGAATCAATTTTATTAAACGAGAATACAACTACTTCTGATATTGACTCATGGGATTCATTGAACCATATTCAAATGATAACAGCTGTTGAAAAGCATTTTAAAATCCGCTTCGAACTTAATGAACTTCTTAACTTTAAAAATGTTGGAGACTTGTGCAGAGGGATTGAAGAGAAGAAAAAGTAAGCCCTATTTTCAAATATTTTTCTTTTATAAGGACATTTTACAAAAGCTAAATCCGAACGTGGCAGATTCAACAACAAAAATTTTTTCTCAATGTTGTTTACTTCGATAATATATTTTTTATTTCTCGGAAGTTCACTTATTGTATATTATTTGATTCCGGTTAAATATCGGAATTATTTTCTGATAGCTGCCAGCGCCTTTTTTTATATGTATGTGAAGATTGATTATATTTTCTTAATCATTTTCATTATACTGGCAAACTACTGGGTAGGAATTCAAATAGAAAAGTCAAAAACCCGAAATAATAAATTAATATACTTAAATCTAAGTTTACTGATAAACCTGGGAATCCTAATTTTCTTCAAGTATTGGAATTTTTTAATAGAAAATATATTTGAAATACTTGGATGGTTTCATTTTGATAGTCAAGGGCCGCTTCCAATATTGAATATCGTTTTACCGTTGGGATTATCGTTTTATATTTTTCAAACCATTGGATATACTATAGATATTTACCGCGGATCAATAAAAGCAGAAAAAAATATTTTTCGTTTTAGTTTATTCACCCTCTTTTTTCCAAAATTATTGGTGGGGCCAATTGAAAGGGCAAATCGGTTTTTACCTCAATTACAGAAAAAAATATATTTTGAAAAAGAGAACATCATTGAGGGGGGAAAACGCATAGCAAGGGGACTGTTTAAAAAATTAGTAGTTGCCGATAGAATTTCCATATATCATACCGCTGTAATTACGTCACTATCTGACCAAAGTGGTTCAACAATATTATTCGCAACTATATTATATACTTTCCAGATTTATGCTGACTTTTCCGGATACACTGATATTGCATTAGGAACTGCCAGGTTATTCGGGTTTGATCTGATGGAAAATTTTAAACAACCATTATTAGCAAAAAACGTAAGTGATTTCTGGCGAAGGTGGCACATATCACTTTCTTCCTGGGTAAATGATTATATTTTCAATCCCATTGCTTTAAAACGAAGGAATTGGAGTAATTGGGGCGTTTTCTATGCACTACTAATCAGTTTCGTGGTAATTGGAATTTGGCATGGAGCTTCATGGAATTATGTTCTATTTGGAATACTTCAGGCGTTGGCGCTTATGTATGAAACTCTCACAAAGAAAGCAAGAAAAAAAATCTCTAAAAGAATACACCCCTCAATATATAAATACAGCAGCATTTTTCTCACTTTTTTATTTGTTACGTTTTCACTTATAATATTCCAGTCTGCTACATTAAGTGATGCATGGAGTATTATTAATGGAATCTTTTCAAATCATGGAGAGTTGTATTATAATAGTCCATCAACTCTTATATTTATGTTAGCAGGCTGTGGAATGATGTTGTTGTATGACATTCAGGTTGAATTTAAAATATCACAATTTTCATTTCTTGCAAATAAAAACTGGGGCACTCAACAGGCTTGCTATGCTCTACTTTTAATTTATATCCTAATCGCAGGTGTATTTGATGGAGGACAGTTCATTTATTTTGCATTCTAATAAACAAGGTTATAAAATGACATGGATTGGTACAATAAAAAATAAAAAAATCTTAACCTTTCTATTAAAGACATTATCGTTTCTGGCGATTCTATTTTTACTTGATTTTTCAATTGGCAGCATTTTAAAATATTTTTATAAAAAACAGAAATCCGGTGTGCTTTATCGGGCAACTTATTCCATTGACAGCACTAAAGCAGATATATTAATATTTGGTGCTTCCCGTGCTAACCACCATTACGTTCCAGGTATTTTTGAAAACAGGATACATATGTCGTGTTATAACACCGGTAGAGATGGAGAAACTATTCTATATAATTATGCAATTCTTAAATGTGCTTTAAAAAGATACTCACCAAAAATTGCGATACTGGATTTCAGTAGGGAAGAATTTGTGAAAACCCCGGACAACTATGATAGATTGTCAGCTCTATTACCTTATTATAAGGATCACCCTGAAATTCGATCAATCGTTCAACTAAGAAGCCCTTATGAAAAATATAAATTATTATCAAAAATATATCCCTATAATTCATTAATTTTCTCAATTGCAATTGGGGCGACTAAGTTAAATACAAGCAGAGAATACATAAAAGATGAAAATGGATATGTGCCTTTGCCGGAAATTTGGGATAAGCAACCAGATATAGATACTGTTTTCATTAAAAATGAATTGGATAGCAATACCATTAAATTGTTTGAATCATTTATAAAAGATTGTATTAAATCAAGAGTGAAACCCTATATAATTTTATCACCTGTTTTTATTAAATATATATACAAAGATCAGTCTGTTAATATAGCACTCAGTATTGCTAAAAAATATCATATCCCTATGTACAATTTTTTAAATGACTCTACATTCCTAAATCATGATAGTTTATTTGCGGATGCCGGTCATTTGAATAATGATGGGGCTAAAGTATTCACCAATAAATTGATTGATACTATTTTACAGAAGGGGCAAAACATCGCCGGAAATTAAAGAAATATGCTTTTTACCTAAAAGTACGCGAAGTCACCTTCATAAAAGAGGAATCGGCGAAATCCAGCAAACACACAAAAAATTCGACGCAATAAGTAAGATCATAAACGTACCATCTTCTGGCAGACAAAATAAAGTTAACAAGATGGACATTTTTAATTTTTTACTAAGAAAAATTTCATCTTTTCGACGCTTCTTTTGGTTGAAAAAATAAGGCATCACTTAACATTGCCATTCTTTTTGAAATCAGTTTTTATGAGACAAAATAAAATCTAAAACTAAAACCTCTAATAAATATTTGAAAATGAATCAGAGACTTAAAAATAGTTTTTCAAAAGATATCCTTTTCATTGACAATATTGAATCAAAAGTGTCTTCAATTACCCAAAAGTTAGAAGAAGATATTTTAAAAAAAATGAAGCGCGGGGGAGCAGTGGTGGGTATAAGCGGCGGAATTGACTCTTCGGTTTCATTGGCTTTAGCGGTAAAAGCATTAGGTCCCAAAAAAGTAACCGGGGTTCTACTTCCTGAAAAAGATTCGAGTGATGACAGTAAAGTTCTGGCTTTAAAGTTAGCCAATCAATTAGGTGTGAAAACAATTGTTGAAAACATAACCGGAGCGTTGGAAGGTTTTGGCTGCTATCACCGAAGGGATGAAGCAGTTAAAGCCATATTTCCAGAGTATAACCCCAATGATTATAATATGAAAATCGGGATTAATCCCGATAGCATCAACAGAAATTTACCTCCTCTATTTTCGCTTACTATCATAAATAAGTCAGGGGAAAAGAAAAGCACATTGCTTCCACCGAAAGAATATCTTCAGATAGTAGCGGCCTCCAATTTCAAACAGAGATGCCGCATGTCAATGCTGTATTATCACGCTGAAAGATTGCATTATGCAGTAATTGGAACACCCAATAAAAATGAAGTTGAGCAGGGCTTTTTTGTAAAACATGGAGATGGAGGAGCCGACATTATGCCCATCGGTAATTTATATAAAACACAGGTTTACCAGCTTGCTGAATTTTTGAATATCCCAAAAGAAATTATTCAACGCACACCAACAACTGATACTTATTCGGCAGAACAAACACAGGAAGAATTTTTTTTTCAATTACCATTTAAAGAGATGGATTTGATTTGGTATGGATATGAAAATGAGTATGATCCATCTGAAGTAGGAAAGACAATGGGGAAAACGTCAGAAGAGATTCAATCCATTTATAACAATTTCAGCCGTAAACAAAGGACCACTGAATATTTAAGGATGCAGCCAATAAAGGATTTTTAAACCTGCATTTCTGTTCAGCAGAGAGCAATGTGATTCTCTGATACTTAAAAAATAAGAATTCCGGCTTTTGGTTTGTTTACTGCCAACAAATATTATCTAATTTATTTTATAGCCTTTTAATGAAATCAATACCTCAGCGACTTCTCGGTGAAGCACTACTTTTATCAGCAAAAAATAATCCTGAGAAAACCGCGCTTATTGCAAAAGGGACGGAATACTCTTATTCGTCCTTGAAGCACAATGCCGAAAACTTTGCCAAACATTTAATAAATGCAGGAATAAAAAAAGGAGACCGTGTGGCCATATATATGGACAATTCATGGCAGAGTATTATTTCCATTTACGGCTCCACTCTTTCGGGTGCCGTATTTTTAGTGATCAATCCGCAGACGAAGGCAGATAAATTAAAATACATTTTGAATGATTGTGAAGCAAAAATTCTAGTCACAGTGAGTACATTAAAACACGAGCTTTCATTGGCACTGGAAGAAACAGAAGAACTTAAGGAGGTAGCTATTTCCGGCGATATGGGATCGGTAAAAAAATTTCCTCACCTTAAACTCGTAAGTTTTGACGAAAGTATTACAGATAGCCCTGCTGTAATTTTTCCGAATATTATTCCCAATGATCTGGCGGCTTTAATATATACTTCAGGCAGCACGGGTTTCCCAAAAGGAGTGATGATGACCCACCAATCCATGGTATTTACTTCCTGGAGTTTAATTGAATATTTGCGATTATCTGAGGAAGATCGTATTATGTTGCTGCTGCCGCTCGCATTCGATTACGGGCTTTATCAACTTATCATGGCTATTACTGTTGGCGGTACTTTGATTGTTGAGCAGTCATTCATCTTCCCGGCCACAATTTATAAGAATATCGAAAAATATAAGCCGACTATATTTCCCGGTGTGCCTACCATTTTTGCGATGATGATCGCTTCTAACAAGCAAAATGGCGTTTCATTTGATTGTATCGAAAAAATTACAAACACCGCCGCCGACCTTCCCGATGAATTTATTCCTGACTTAAAAAAGATATTCCCGAATGCCCTCATTTTTAAAATGTATGGATTAACCGAATGTAAAAGAGTTTGCTTTCTGGAACCTGAATTAATAGATTTAAAACCAATGTCAGTGGGCAAAGCTATTCCGGGAACAGAAGTATTTCTTTTATCGCCTCAAGGGGAGCCGGTTCCATATGGAAAACCTGGTATTTTACATATCCGCGGCCCACATGTAATGTTAGGCTATTTGAATAAAGAAGAATTAAGCAGGGAAATGCTGAAGCCCGGTAAATTGCCTGGTGAAAGAATATTGTGTTCCAATGATTGGTTCAAAATGGATGAAGAGGGATTTTTATATTTTTTGGGAAGGAATGATGATATTATAAAAACAAGGGGAGAAAAAGTAAGCCCTATAGAAATCGAAAATATTATTTATAAAATAAATGGCGTAAAGGAAGTTGCGGTAATGGGCATGCCAGATGTAATTATGGGTGAATCGATTCTTACTTTTGTAACCACGCATGAATCGATAAATCTAACTGCAAAAGAAATTCAACGGGAATGTATGACACATTTAGAACCCTTTATGATTCCCCAAAAAGTGGTCTTCCTAAAGGAAATGCCTAAAAGTTCCAACGGAAAAATTGATAAAAAAGAGCTTAAAAAAACTATAGAGTTATGAGTCTTCGACGGAATGAAATTATCTGTAATTTTAATATATGGCTTTCTGCCTGGAACGATCATAATCTTGAAGGAGTAATGGAATTTATGCATGAAGAAGTTGTTTTTGAAAACTGGAATGGGGATATTATTTCCGGAAAAAAGGCCTTGCAAAAAGCGTGGCTACCATGGTTTATTCATCATGGCAATTTCAAATTTATAAATGAAGATATTTTTATTGATGAACAGGAGCAAAAAATGAGTTTTGCGTGGCGATTAGAATGGCCTTCACTTGAAAAATCTTTTAAGGGAAAACCGGAGATCAGGCGGGGAATAGATGTTCTCCATTTACTTGATCACAAAATTATTAAGAAATATAGCTATTCAAAAACAAATATTCAAATCAATTCCGAATTTGTTTTATTATCTGCTTAAGAACGTTTTGTTACAATAAAAGATTACCAAAAAAATGGAACAAAAAAAAATCTATGATGGTTTTTTAGCAAAACTAAAAAAAGATTTAATCATATTACCAGATAAGAAAGAAGAAAATGTGCATAACACGATTAGTGCATTATGGAATACCGCTGCTGGTAATCCTGTTTCGCCAATCACAGCAGAGAAGATAGAATTACCTTCATTATTACCATCTCAAATTCCAATTTTAGAAGCACTTATTCAAAGTAGATTATCGGGCACGCCTCTGGCGTATTTAACTGAAAGGCAAAATTTTATGGGACTGGATTATATTGTAAATAAGGGGCATTACATTCCCCGAAAAGAAACCGAACTTTTAGCCAAAACTACTATTGAAACCGTTTCAGATAATTATTTATCAGAAGAAAATATTTCAGTAATTGACTTATGTACCGGAATTGGAACGGTTGCTCTCGCTATTGCCAACTATTGTAAAAACACATACGTTTTTGGATCGGATATTTATAAACCAGCGATAAATGCGGCTAATATAAATGCCAAACACTTTTCATTAGACCATAGAGCCACTTTTTTCCATGCAAATATGTTTGATTCATTTGAGCCTCTTTCCCTTAAAGACAAGGTTAATATTATTGTTAGTGCTCCTCCATATATATCAACTACAAAAGTTAAAACGATGGCTCCTGAAATCGTAAATCATGAACCGGAAGAAGCATTTGATGCGGGACCATTTGGACTCTCAATATTTCTTATCATTATATCCACCGCTCCTGAATACCTCGTAATAAACGGATACTTGATTATTGAATGCGGTTTAGGTCAGGGAGATTTTCTTGCAGATCGCATTGAAGCAAATGAGCGTTACGGGCCGGTTATTAAAATTTATGATGAAAATGGTAACCTTAGGGTATTAAAAGCTAAAAAACTTATTTGAAGATGGTTATTAACAAACAAAAGCATTTTTAAAATAGTTGAGAAAAAAATTAAATTATGCCAAATCAAAATCTCATATAATAAAACGGTTCAAATTCTGAATGGAAGAAATAAATAAGTATGATACAAATAAGATATCCCAGGATTCGAATTCCAAATGGTTGCTTAACATAGTGAACCAACAAATTTTGACCTTTTTCATTTTTGATTTCAATTATTAAAAGAATTAAGAAACAACTCAATACAATTAAAAATTGAATTTTATTTCCAATAAAGGCAAGTTCACTTGTATTAAAATGGAGATCGCTGAATAAATGAGAAATGATATAAAAAGCATCTCCAACAGAATTGGCAAAAAAGAAAATCATAGAAAAAGTCACAAAGCAGAAAACAATTAATCTGCTAATTCTATTTACTGTTTTTTTTGAAAACCGCGAAGCATATTTCAATCGCGCACGTTTGGTATAAAATTCATAAACAATTGCAATTCCCTGAAGAAGGCCAAGAATAATAAAAGTCAAATTAGCTCCATGCCATATGCCTACAATAAAAAAAGTCAGAAATATGCCAAAGATTACCGCATTATTGCCAAATCTTCTATATTTTACAATGAAGGGATTATATATAAAATCATTACACCAGGAAGATAATGAAATGTGCCATCTTCTCCAGAATTCAGAAATGTTCCTGGCAAGTAAAGGGCGGTTGAAATTATCAATAAGATTGATACCGAAAAGTTTGGCGATTCCTAAGGCCATATCTGTATATCCGGAAAAATCACAGTAGATATAAATTGTTTGAACGATTAATAAAATTATCAAAGAAACTCCTGCAAAATGATGTACATCGCTATAAACATGAGAAACGATTCCGTACAAATTATCTGCGATAACTACTTTTTTAAATAACCCAAATAAAAATGATCTCAAACCTGATTCAATATTATTTTTATCAAAACTGGCTGGATTATTTAATTGAGGTAAAAAATGATTAGATCGCTCTACAGGCCCTGACAAAAATTTCGGAAAAAAAAGAAGATACGTTGCAAAAACAAGAAAATTGTGTTCTACCTTTTCAATTCCCCGATCAATACGTATCAAATATCCCAATGCCTGAAATGTATAATACGAGATTCCAATCGGAATCATTATAGAACGGTAAGGGATTATTGAATAAATACCGGAAGCGAAAAATAAGGAGTTAAATCCCTCAAACCAGGAATCAAAATATTTGAAAAAGGCCAGAATTCCTACATCAAGAATAATGCTTAGCCAAAATAATTTATCCTTGAAGCTTTTATTATTATTAAATTTCTCCAGCATTAATCCTAAGAAATAATTGAGAATTGTAAATAAGAAGGAGAATAAAGCAACACTCAAAGAAAGGATAGCAATAAAAATGATACTGAAAGCAAATAAAATATAACACTTGTATTTATTGGCAACTGAATAATACAGTAAGACATTAACCACAAAAAGCAGGACTATATAATACATAAACAGTTAAATAATATTTTTATAAATCTTGTAAATGTATTTCTTCCTATTCAAAATCCAAATAACATAAAAGAAACCTGATCACAGAATGAAAGCATTTCAAAAATAGTTCTGTAAAAATTTCGTCTTAATATAATCTCTATTTAATCACTCAAAAAAGAATTTTATAATTTAATGGAAACAGTAACTGAAATCAAAAATAAGATCAGGCAATATGTCATAGAAACGAGTTACGCAAATCCTGACGAGGTAAAAGATGAATCATTGATCTTTGGAGAGGGTATTCTTGATTCAATGGGATTCATCCTATTAATCAATTTTATTGAAGAGACTTTTGGAATAAAAGCAAAAGATTCAGAATTACTGGAAGACAATTTTGAATCTATAGATGCTATGACCAATTTTGTGGAACGCAAACTAAATTAACCAACCAAAGGATGTGTGGAATTGCAGGAATTTTTAATTACCATTCTACTAACGAACGTTCTGTAGAACAGAATATCAGAAGGATGCTTTCAGTAATTCGTCATAGAGGACCTGATGAAAGTGGAATGTACCTTGGAGATAACATAGGACTTGGAAGTGTAAGATTAAGTATAATAGATATAAAATCAGGGGGCCAGCCTATTTCAGATGACTCCCAAAATTATTGGATTGTTTACAATGGCGAAATATTCAATTATAAAGAATTGCGAACTGAAATCGAAAAGAAGGGGATCCGGCTTAAAACCCATTGTGATACTGAAGTAGTGGTACAAATGTATGCAATGTATGGCGCTAAATGCCTTCATCAGTTTAACGGACAATTTGCATTTTGTATCTGGGATAAAAAGAATCAAGAACTTTTCCTGGCCCGGGACCGTGTTGGTATCCGCCCTCTGTTTTATTGGAATGAGAATAATTCTTTTGCTTTTTGTTCAGAGATAAAGGGCTTGTTCACATTAAGTGATATTGACAGAACAATTTCTGCAGAAGGCTTGTCGCAGGTATTTACTTATTGGACCACCCTATCTCCGAACACTTCGTTTGAAAAAGTATATGAATTACCCCCCGGGCATTCTATGGTTGTAAGTAAGAATAAAATCAAGATAGAAAAATATTGGAACCTTGATTTTCCCTGCGAACAAAACATACATTCAACAACTCTATCCGATTCAGTAGCTGAATTCAGTGAATTATTGAAAGACGCAGTAAGAATAAGGCTCAGGGCCGATGTCCCGGTAGCTGCTTATCTTAGTGGCGGACTTGATTCCAGTGTTACTACCTCTTTAATCAATGAAATTAATCCCGAAATCCTCAACACCTTTTCAATTGGTTTTAAAGAAAAAGAGTTTGATGAAACATCTTACCAGGAAGAAGCCGTAAAGTATTTCAAAACCAATCATACTGCTTTTGAATGCTCATCCGACGAGATTGCTGAACAATTTTTAAATACCATCTGGCATACCGAAATTCCTGTTTTAAGAACAGCGCCCACTCCTATGCTAATGCTTTCGAAGAAGGTTCGTGAAAGAAATATAAAGGTTGTCATTACGGGCGAAGGGGCTGATGAATTTTTAGCAGGTTACAATATTTTTAAAGAATCGAAGATCAGACACTTTTGGGCTAAAGAACCCGATTCCAAATTCAGATACAAGCTATTATCCCGGTTGTACCCTTATTTACCTGGGATAAAGGATGCAAATAGTATGACCTCTAAAATGTTTTTTGCATACAAACTTTCCGATACCAGTAACCCTGTTTATTCTCATCTGCTTCGCTGGCATAATACTTCGCGCATTAAAAGTTTCTTTTCAGATAATATCCACGATAGTATCAACACAAAAAAATTTATTGATACTATTTATCCGCAGCTACCGGAAAATTTTATGAATTGGAGCGAACTGGAACGATCCCAATACCTTGAAGCAACCATCTTTATGTCCGGATATCTCCTTTCCTCGCAGGGAGACAGGGTAGCAATGGCCAATTCAGTAGAGGGACGTTATCCGTTTCTCGATTACAGAGTAATCGAATTCTGCAATCAAATGCCTGATAATTTTAAATTAAACTGCCTCCAGGAAAAATTCCTGTTAAAAAAAATGAGCATTGGAAAAATACCTTCGTCAATTACCAAAAGATCAAAACAGCCTTATCGTGCTCCAATAGCAAGTATTTTTTTTAATGCTAAACAGCCTGCTTACATTTCCGAATTGCTTTCCTCCTCTTGTCTCCAATCCTATGGTCTTTTTAATCCACAAAAAGTACACTTGTTAATTAACAAAATGTATCACCAAAAAAATATTTCAGAAGTTGATCAAATGGCAGTTGCCGGCATTCTTTCAACGCAACTGCTTTACATGATATTTATAAGAAACCCAATAATAACTAATATAGAAAATTTAAACAATCCAAAGATTGTAGTTGAATCAACAATCTAAAGACCTGGCAGACCGTTATAAATCCAACTGAAATAAAATTAAGTAAATCATTTAAAATTTAGAAGAATCAATTAATATATGTGTGGAATAGTTGGAATTATCAATAAAACCGGTAACAAGGTAGATTACAACCTGCTTGAAAAAATGGCATCAACTATACATCATCGTGGCCCTGATGAAGATGGAGTAATAATTGACGGTCCCGTCGGCTTTTTTCACAAAAGGCTTTCTATTATTGACCTTTCTACCGGTCAGCAACCTATGACTTTTGAAAATTGTACCATCGTTTTCAATGGTGAAATATATAATTATATCGAATTAAAAAAAGAATTAAAAAAGAAAGGGCATGTATTTCATACTTCATCCGATACAGAAGTTATTCTCCATTTGTATAAAGAGTATGGAAGTGATTCTGTTAACCTTTTGAATGGAATGTTTGCTTTTATTATTTATGATAAAAGCCTAAATAAGCTCTTCATAGCAAGGGACCACTTTGGCATTAAACCATTATACTGGTTTCACAATAAAAAACTCATTGCCTTCGGAAGCGAAATCAAAGCATTACTTGTTCATCCCGATATAAAGGCAGAAGCCGATTCAGACCACTTGTATGAATATCTCACTTTCCAATTCATAATGGGTGAAGGAACCATGTTTAGAAATATTTTTAAAATTCTTCCCGGACATTTTATGTCCATAGATTTAAAAACATGGGGCATTAAGCAAGAAAAATATTGGGAGCCCAATTTCAGGATTGATCAATTTCATACGGAAGAATATTTTATTACAGAACTTAAGACTGTCCTTGAAGAAACCATTTCCCAACAATTGCGAAGTGATGTTCCATTAGGAACTTATCTGAGTGGAGGTATTGATTCATCTTTGGTAACTATCATGGCATCCAAACTTCTAAATAAACCCATTAAATCATTCAGCGGTGCATTTAAAGAAGGTCCGGAATTTGATGAATTAAAATATGCGCGCATTGCTGCCAATTCAGCAAATGCCGAGTTATTTGAAATCTTTCCTACTGAACAGGAATTTATTGATCTGATTCCAAAATTGATCTATTTCCTTGATGAACCTGTAGCGGGACCAGGGCTTTTCCCACAATATATTGTATCCAAATTGGCGTCCCAACATGTAAAAGTCATCCTGGGAGGCCAGGGGGGAGATGAAATTTTTGGCGGCTACACGAGATATCTTGTTGCCTACCTCGAACAAGCTCTCAAAGGCGCAATTTACGAATCGAACGAAGAAGCTGAACATATTGTTTCATTAGAATCTATTTTACCAAATCTCCCTACGCTCAGGCAATATGTTCCAATGATGAAAAATTTTTGGAAAGAAGGCTCTTTTGAACCCATGGACCGAAGGTATTTTCACCTGATAGACCGGATGGATTCGACCAGCGAATTTTTTCATAAGGATTTTATAAGCGAATGTAAAAACGAGACTATATTCAATAAATTTTCAGTTTATTTCAATAACCCTGAAACTAAAAGTTATTTTAATAAAATGACACATTTCGATATGTTTGGGAGCCTTCCGGGTTTGCTCCAGGTAGAAGATCGTGTAAGCATGTCCGTTTCAATCGAATCAAGAGTCCCTCTTTTGGATAAAAGAATTGTGGACCTTATTTCAAGAATACCCGCCGGAATGAAATTCAAAGGAGGTGAAATGAAATATCTCTTAAAAAAAGCAATTAAAGATATAATTCCAAAGGAAATCATGAACAGAAAAGATAAAATGGGGTTTCCTGTCCCTCTGCATTTATGGTCAAAAAACAAAGCCAAAGGATTTATATTGGATACCTTGTTATCCAAAAAAGCAAAAGAACGAAACATGATCAATACTGAATATGTAGAAAAATTAATTAATGCTGAACAGCCTTTCAGTAGGGGATTATGGGGGCTTTTATCTCTTGAATTATGGTATGGACAATTTATTGATAAGTAAACGATTCTCTTTGTTTCACTAAATGTCGTTTGGTTTTTATTTTGACATAATATTCGAAATAATTACAAGTCTAAAAATAAATAGTAAAAATCTAATCGTTCAAATTAAAACATAATTTTCACATGAATATTTTCGATACTTCAATTATACATTTTATAAATGGATTTTCACATGTGTCAAAAACATTTGATGATTTTATAACTAATATCGTTGAAAATAATCTAGTAAAAGGAGCAGTTCTTGTTTCAATATTATGGTTTTTTTGGTTCCAAAAGAGTAGCCAATTAAACTTTAACAGAGGACGTATCATAATAGGTATAGTTGCTTCAATGGTTGCAATTGTGGTGTCCAGAATTTTGACTTTATTCCTTCCATTTAGTATAAGACCATTTGCAAACCCAAACTTACATTTTGTAAGACCTTATGGAATGTCACCGGAAGGACTTGAAACATGGAGTTCGTTTCCAAGCGATCATGCAATATTGTTTTTCTCCTTGTCCACCTGCATATTTTTAATCTCAAAAAGAATAGGAATCTTATCCTTTATTTATACTTTATTGATTATTTGTTTTCCGAGAGTTTATTTCGGGTATCATTATCCATCAGATATATGTAAATACCCGAGATAGCTCGTCATGGTGATATCGCCATTTTGTATTATCAAAGATTTTATAAGTGAGTTATGATACAAGAGTTAGCGCAGGTCT